>Ga0068871_100003985_pt1 | contig 10210 bp, 3 predicted proteins | sample KBSMisM72_FD_72750 | JGI IMG/M metagenome (GOLD analysis project Ga0068871, IMG submission 72750) | Miscanthus rhizosphere microbial communities from Kellogg Biological Station, Michigan, USA - KBS Miscanthus M7-2 | ecosystem: Host-associated > Plants > Roots > Rhizosphere > Soil ...
TTTCTTATCTGCTGCAGGTTACTGGTTTCATAACTCATCAGGTTTGAAGTTTCTACGGGCTTGCTGTTTTTAATATGAAGTTTTAGTATTGATTCATTCAGGGAAATCGAAACATTTACCCAATGGTTGTCAGTAATATTGTCATTAACCTGCCTGAAATTATTTTCAATTAGCGGAAATAAAATAAAAGGAACAATTCTTTTATTGCTGGATTCAGCGTTCAATTCATAAGTAAGGTTAAGCCTGCCGGAAGTGGTAAGCCGTTCTAACTGAAGAAAATCCTTTATCACATCCATTTCACGAGTTAACAATACAGTAGACTGGTTGCATTCATCAATCAGGTAACTCATGATCCGCTGTGTGCAGTCAAGCATCTCCGGCACCTTATGTGGCGTGGAAACAGAATAGGAATATATTCTTTTTAACAACAGTGGTAAAAAACTGGGCTGAATATAAGTATCAACAAACTTCAACTCTGTTGAAATTTTTTCTGATTTAAGCAATTGTATTTCTTGTTCTTTCAATCGCCACATTTTTAAAAACCTAATGGTGGTAGCACAACCGGTAATCATCAACACGCCGCTCATACCCATTAATAATTGCGGGAAACTAATTTGTTTCCACGGCTCTAAATTAAAATGCTGGCGAAGCGGATTAATGAGGTTGCGGTAAAAATAATCTGAAACGGAAATATCAATCACCATAAAGATCATCAGCAACAAAAAAAATAAGATATACCTGCCCTTTATTAAATATCTCGGTACCAGTAGATAAACTACAGAGTAACAAAATACAATATCGACAGACATCAGGATGGCCATCTCTATGATAGTGTATTGTAAAAAAGTATTGTAACCGATAAATGAGGAGCCAGGACGGAGACTATAGATGGTAATAAAATAAATGAACCAGGATAACCAGAACGCAACATGACGCAATAGCCTAAACTTAATATTGTTTGAGAATACAAACGAATACATCCCTAAAATGATTTTAAAGCTTATTAAGTATGGCTATACTTATATGATCAAAGATAGGGATTTAAATGAATTTCAAAATCATATTGCCTTTGTTAACGGTGAAGCATACAGTGGATATTCAATCGCTTGTATTAAAAACAGCGAGCCCTTTTTTTTAACAGTATTATTATTTTTTCTGTAAAATTAAACTTGGGATCATCTTTCACCTGCTTTGGTCGCTAGTTTTCATGATTCGGTAAATCTCGCCTTTTTCTCCGCCTCAAAAAATAAAACTTGATTGTCCTTTAATATCGCTGGCGTTGAAGTTTTATATAATAAATATGATTTAATGGTGTCAGCATAATTATTATTTCCGGTGTCAGGCTTATTACCAAAGTTGAAATATTAAATCTTGTATTTTTTAAAAAATAAAGTATGAAGAAAGTTACATTTCTGATCGCATTGCTGCTTGCGGGCACGTGTACCGTTTTTGCCCAGTCACAGATAAAGGGTAAAATAATGGATAAAGAAGGAGCACCTATTTCAGGAGCTTCTATTAAAGTAAAAGGAGGAAATGCCTCTACGGTTTCTAATCCGGATGGAAGTTTTGCGTTAACAGGCGAATCGGGCAGTGTCCTTGAAATTTCAGCTGTAGGGCAAGCTCCACAAACTGTTACGTATAGTGGCAAAGAACTTATTGTAAGTTTGACACAGGATACCAAGGTATTGTCAGAGGTAGTTGTAACAGCTCTGGGCATTAAAAGAGAAAAGAGACAGCTCACCTATAGTACACAAGAAGTAAAAGGTGAAACTATTGTTCAAGCTAAGCAAGATAATATTGTTAATGGGCTCGCAGGTAAAGTTTCAGGTGTTCAAATATCCAATTCCAGTGGTATGGCTGGGAGTTCTTCACGTATTACAATAAGGGGAAATGTATCACTACTGCAGGAAAACCAACCTTTATTTGTTGTGGATGGTGTACCTATAGATAATAGCGAACCTGGTGGTATTGACGTTTTTAGCCAGGGTGCAAATAATACTGCACTTAACCAGGGCAGTACTTCAAACAGGGCCATTGATATAGATCCAAGTATTATTGAGTCATTAACAGTATTGAAGGGGGGAGCTGCTACCGCGTTATACGGTGCAGCTGCAGCAAGAGGAGCTATTATCATTACTACCAAAACCGGTGGTAAATCTTTACCTGTAATAAGTGTCAGTTCCAGTTTAAAGTTTGACGAGCCCATACTTGGAGAATATCAAACTAAATATTCACAGGGGCTTAATGGAAATTATATCAATGGAAGCATACAGGGTACTGCAAGTAGCCAATCTTACGGAGCAAGAGTAGATACGTTAAAAGTTGACGGTGCGCCAGTAAAAACATATAATCCAAGAGATATATTTTTTCAAACAGGAGTAACTACAGATAATAATATCAGTGTTAGTGGTGGAGGAGACAAATCAAAATACGTAATTTCTTATTCTTATTTAAATAATAAGGGGATAATTCCAACTACCGCTTTTACAAGAAACACATTTTTTGGAAAGTTTACAAATCAAATTACGAGTAACTTCGCTGCTACCGTTACCTTAAATTATATTAGTTCAGTTAATCACAGAACACAGGAAGGTAACGGGCTGACCAATCCATTATGGTCAATTTATGCAGCTCCAATTACATGGGATCCTCAGCCCTCCACATGGCCTGATGGTACGCAAAGATTATATAGAAGTTTATCCAGAAACAATCCGTTTTATTTGGTTGAGAATACTGGCTTTACTTCAACTGTAAATAGGTTTTTACCAATAGTCAATCTTGTATATACTCCTGCAAAATGGATAACGCTTACAGAAAGGATTGGTATGGATGTTTATTCTGATAATGCAAGATATTTAGAAGCTAATACAATTAATAATGGTGTATTTGGAAATCAAATTGGAGGGGTTTCTAACAGACTGCAGGATTATCGCCAGTTGAATCATGACTTTATCGTAAGCATACAGAAAAATTTTAGTGAAGATTTATATGGATCGATATCAATCGGGAACAATATTCTTTCACAGTTTTCAGATACATATACTCAATCAGGAATTGGGCTTAACATACCCAACTTTTATAGTATCAGCAATACAAGCAGCTCTATAGTTAAAGATTATGTTTCTAAGTATAGAAAAGTAGGTGTATATGCCCAGGCTAACTTAGAGTACAAAAAAATGTTGAACCTGAGTTTAACAGGTCGTTACGATGGAACTTCAGCGCTTGCTAACGATAAACAATATTATCCTTATGGTTCTGCAGGACTTGGTTTTGTTTTCACGGAGTTAATGAATAAAAATTCTGTATTAAGCTTTGGAAAAGTTCGCGTTTCATATTCTTCTGTTGGTAATGATAATATTCCCCCTTATTCAACAGGCACTCCATATGTGCTTGGTTCCGCTATCAGTATTAATCACATCAACTTCCCTTATGATGCAGGTAACGGACCAATTAACGGAGCCAGACTGGCAAATGTTCAGGGTAACCCTAATTTAACAAATGAGAGTCTTAATGAATTTGAAGTAGGGGTGGAGTTGAAATTTCTTAAAAATCGTCTTTCCTTTGAAGGCTCTTATTTTAACAGAGAGTCTAAAGATTTGTTAAGCCAGATTCCCGTTAATCCCAGCTCAGGATTTTTGTACGCAATTAGGAATGTAGGTTCTATTCAAAATAAGGGTATTGAATTTTTGATAAGTGGAACCCCGGTCAAAACAAAAGATTTTACTTGGGAAGCCAATTTCAATTTTACCCGCATACGCAGTAATGTAACCTCATTGGGTGAAGGAGTATCTCAAGTACAATTGGGTGGATTCGGTAATGCTGGTGTATTCCTGTTTAAAGATCAGCCATATGGAATTCTTTATGGACTGGCATATGCTAGAAATGATAAAGGGCAGATACAGGTAGATGATGATGGCGTACCTATTGCAACAACTGATTACCATAAAATAGGTAATACAAACCCTGACTTTACAGCTGGATTTTATAACACATTTACCTATAAAAAATTATCCCTGAGCTTTTTATTTGATTGGAAACAAGGAGGAGATGTATTAAATCTGGACGATAATTATATGTGGTTCTACGGAACTTCTAAAGTAACAGAAAATAGAGAAGCGCCTTTTATTGTGCCGAATTCTGTTTATGCAAGTGATAACAAACCCAACACCTCAAAAATAACTGCTCAGGATTATTGGCCCGCAATTTCGGGCATTACGGAATCTAATATAGAAGATGGTACTTATGTTAAGTTACGCACTATAAGTCTTGCGTATTCTTTAGGAGCGGGCCCAAAAAAATTGCCTTTTAAATCTCTAATAGTAAGTGTTGGTGCTAATAATTTGTGGATATATGCACCTCATTTCACATCGGGCGATCCGGAAGCAAATATTTCTGGTGGCGGAAACGGGCAAGGGGTTACTAATTTTCAGACCCCTACCACCAGGTCCCTTATTGTTGGATTAAAAGCAACATTTTAATTAAATCTAATTTCTTTTTTAAATTTTTTCAAATGAAAAATAAAATAACATACGGGCTAATTTTTATGGCAATGATGTTTACAACGGTTAGTTGCAAAAAGTATTTGGATGTAAATAAAGATCCTAATAATCCTCCAAGCGCTTCGGAAAACTTGATTTTGCCTCCATTAATTACTGATATTGGCACAACAGTCGCCGGTGGTACTTTTTCTGTTCAAAATACTTCGGGTATTGCTTTAATAAATTCTTATTGGATGCAGCAATTATCTTTGAATCAACCACTGCCACAATATGAAAGCTACAAATTTGCTACTTCGGATGCAGAATATACCTGGGGTGAAATGTATATAAATATACTGCAAAACTTAAAGCGCTTAAGAGAACAGGCGGAAACTAATGGTAATCATTCCTACGGTGTAATAGCAAAAGTTTTAACTGCATACACTTTAGGAGTGACCACTGATATGTGGGGAGACATTCCATATACAGAGGCTTTTGAAGGAAACCTTCGACCAAAATATGATAAGCAGGAAGAAATTTATAACACTATACTAACAATGCTTGACGATGCTATCGCCGAAAATCAACTTGAACCTGGAAATTTAGTTCCTGATGTAGATGATTTTCTGTTTTTGGGAGATATGAGTAAATGGGAAAAATTTGCCTATGCTTTAAAAGCAAGACATTATATGCACCTAACTAAAGCACCAGGTCATAATGCTGCTGCTCAGGCAAATTTGGCTTTAACTGCACTTGAGCATGCATTCACTGGTACAGATGATGAAGCCACTCTGGATATTTATTCAGACGCTGCAGGACATGAAAGTCCTTGGTTCAAAAGTACTGAGCTAGGACAAGGTGGTGTAGTATTGGGTGCTACAATAATCAATTTTCTGACCGCTAACTCAGATCCCAGATTACCTATTATTGCCAATAAAGGTTCACAAGGCACTTATTTGGGTAGAATAAGTACTTCAGATGTGGTTCCTGATGTAACGATCTATTCGACTGTGGCAAATTATTATGCCGCACCAACAGCACCGGTTGCTATTTTGCCTTATTCAGAACTTGAATTTATAAAAGCAGAGGCTACTCTAATAGTATCAGGAGCAGCGGCAGCACAACCAATTTACCAGGATGCTATTAAGAGTAATATGGCAAAATTGGGATTAAACGTGAATAGTACAGCTGTCACTAATTATATTTCGGCAAGGGGGACACTTACAGACGGTAATGCTTTACAAAGAATAATGGAAGAAAAGTCTATCGCAGATTTTCTTTCTATTGAAAACTTTAATGATTGGAGGAGAACTGGATTTCCAAGTTTGACCATAGTTGAAAATCCACAAGCTGGAATTACAACTATTCCGAGAAAATATGTTTATTCTCAGCAAGAAATAAGTACCAATCCGCAACCTGAAAATACCAATGCTAAAATAACAGACAGAGTTTGGTGGGATACACAGTAAGTAATACAATAAAATAACTATTAAAAAAGGTGGCCACGGCGACCTTTTTTAGTGCATCGGTCGGGTAGTTAATATCAGCGATGGTGAGAAAAGTCGAATACAATTTACAGTAAGGGATATTAGCCGGGAACCAGAATGTCCACTGTAAAGTGAAATCTAAAGTAAGCAGGCAAGTTTCTCTAACAAGCCGTCGTATATCACAACGGTACATGGTAAGATATGAGAAAACAGGACGTCAACTAATGGCTGCCTCCGTGCTCGACTACTTTCCGTTTATTTAGAAGATGATTATTGGTGGTTCAATGATTTAAATTCATGCTTAAGTAAATAAGCCGATTTGGTAATTCAATAAATAAGGAATTTTATTGTCTCAATATAATCATATTGATATAATGGTGCGATGATATCCCATCAACCCCTAATTAAAAACATGGTAATAGAAAAAACTACTTGTTCTCTTTACTGTTCAGAACAGGTAAAAATTTAAAACAGAACGGTAATGCAATTTTTCTCAAAAAACACGCAGGCTTTTTTCTAATAGCCTGCTTTTTTTTAACAAAACTTATTTAGTTGTTAAACTCAAAAAATTCCGGAACTTATTTTTAACGCTTTAGCAGCAAACATTCATGGATGGGTTAAAATCATTATTTCCCATATCAATAAAAATGCAATTTCATTGTCAGTTCTATCAACAATGAATGTGTTTCAACATGCACTATATGAATTCATTTTATAGTGACACTATTTAAATGCATTTAATCTATTACCAAACTATTTCTCTTTAACCAAAACTACAGCGTTATGAAAAAATTGCCAATCATCTTATTGTTTGCGTTAGGAGCACTGTGCTCCAGGGCGCAGCAAAAAATCACCGGGATTATTTCCGATCAGAATAAATCACCCATTCCTGGTGCAACTATAAAAGAAAAGGGAACAAAAAATGGTGTCAGTGCAGGTACTGATGGTTCTTTTTCGATCAGTGTAAAACAAGGCGCAAAATTACAGGTCAGCGCTGCTGGTTACGAAACAAAAGAAGTAACAGCAACAGATAACCTGGCTCTTGCTTTAAATGCTGAGTCGAGAAATTTGACAGAAGTGATAGTAACAGGCACGGGTGTTGCTACCAGCAGAAAAAAAATTGGTATCTCCGTTGAATCTGTAACTGCCGATAAACTGCCGCCTGCGCCTACAGCGTCTATTGACCAGGCACTTATTGGAAAGATACCCGGCGCACAAATTTCAAGTACAAGTGGAAGTTTAGGGGCGAATGTTGCCATACTGCTAAGGGGTGTTAACACTATCAACAGGGGAACTATGCCGATGATATTATTAGATGGGGTAGAAGTGGGAGCAACCAATTTAAATAGTCTTGATTTAGGAAGCATTGAACGTGTGGAAGTAGTTCAGGGCGCCGCATCAGCAAGTTTGTATGGTGCCCAGGGTGCTAACGGTGTGATACAATTATTTTCAAAAAGAGGAAAACAGGGACAAACAAATATTGACATATCCTCCTCCGTTACCAGTAATGATTACCTTAACATCGGAGGTTTGAGAAAGGCACGCCTGCATGGATACAATACCAATGCCAACAACGAAGTGGTGAATGCGGCCGGTGTTCCAATAGAATTTGATCCTTTGTTTGGCTACCAGGAAAACGTGGTTTGGGCCAGTACGGATCCGCTAAATAAAACAGATAAACCCTATGATCAGAATTTGAAGTATTACGATCATTTCAAAGAATTTTTTCAAAAAGCACCTACCTATAATAATTCCATTACCATATATGGTGGAAGAGAAAAAATGGATTTCAATATTTCCATGTCGAACAATCACCAGGTGAGTAATTTAAAAAACAACGGTTATCTAAACCGCACTAATTTTTCAGCCAATTTCGGAATTGAACTCGTTAAGAATTTACGGTTCAGGACTATTACCCAATTAGCTTATACAAAGAATACCACCACACTATTTGACAGAACAGTTATCTATTCTTTGAACAACACACGTGCGTTTGCAGATTACAGTTTTAAAGATGCAGATGGAAATTATTTATTGCACTATGGAGACGCTCCCGGGGTGAATGGCTCAAATCCCAATTACGAATTGCAATATCATAATAAATCAGATGACCGGCTTGATCTGCTACAGAGTTTTGATCTGAATTATAAATTTCCCAAGTTTGTAGAACTGGATGCTAAATACGGCATCAATTATAGTAAGAGAGATGTGGTTGACCTGTATAAAAATCAGACTGGGAATAAAAATGCCGTGTTGACAAGCCCTACAGACGATCAGTACCATACTTTTGGAAATGATGTACCTATTACTGGTGATTTTGTTCGCTTGCTGAATGGTAATACGCAGGACTTTACCGGGGAACTGGATAATTATTTCTTTAATAACGTATTCCAGAATTTTTTAGCAACTGCTACCCTGCGTGCAGATTTTCAAAAAGATTTTGGCATCAACATTCCTTTAAAATCGAGCACCCAGTTTTCTTTCGACTACCGGAAAAAAAATAAGAAAGATTATTATACTTACGGATACGGGGTACCCACTTATGAACCCTACACGGCAGAAAATGTTACAGATACAAGAGTAATAAAAAACAGGACCGAACCTTTTGTTACTTATGGTTTCCTGCTGAACCAGCGTTTTGAATATGGTGAAATTGCAGGTGTATCAGGTGGCTTTAGAACAGATTATTCATCTGCATTTGGCAGGGGATCAAAGCCGTTTACTTTTCCAAGAGGCGATGCATATTTAAGAATTTCTTCTTTTGATTTTTGGCGCAATGCTAATTTCTCCAATACTTTCCAGGAGTTTAAATTAAGGGCTGCTTATGGTAAGGCAGGAATTCAGCCAAAACCTTTTGACAGGTATATAACACTTAACCCGATTCCTTTTGGAGATAACACCGCTTTTTATACTGCAGCTGATCAGCCAAACCCCGACCTGAGCGTGGAAGTATCAAAAGAGCTGGAAATAGGAACTGATATGAGTTTTAGTATGTCTAAAAATTCTGCATGGTTTAAAAATGCCAATATTTCTTTTACATATTGGGATAGATCAACGGACAATGCAATCTACAGGGTTAGCTTTCCTCCTACCAGCGGGCAGGCATCCTATCTTGACAACGCTTTTTCGTTAGGTTCGCATGGCATCCAGGCTTCTTTAAACATGAACTTGTATACTGACAGAAAATTCAACTGGAATTTCACCACCAATTTTGGTAAACAAACTTCTAAGATCACTTCGGTGTCTGGTCCGGAAGTAGTCGTGCTTTCGGCTGCAGGTAGTTCTAACTATGTTTTAAAAGCTGGTGAAAAAATTGGGCAACTATTTGGCTACCTGGCCCTGCATAGCATAGATGAAAGAGATGCGGATGGTAACCCTTATATTGATAAAGCAGATCAGTCAAAGTATACCGTTGCCAGTAATGGCTGGGTGGTGGATAAAGCTACCAAACAACCCTATTTTACACCAAAACAATACAGCTTTGGTGATCCCAACCCCAAATTTAATATGTCATTTATCAATGATTTTACCTACAAGGATATTGTGTCCTTTTCAATTCAATGGGATTGGGTGTATGGTAGTCATCTTTACAATCAAACAAAAGAATGGCTGTACCGTGATGGCATCCACAGTGATTATGAAAAGTCTTTTAGTATAGACGACCAGGAAGGTGCATGGACAGCTTTTTATCGTGGGGTGTATGCCGTTAGTTCGAGGAATGGTACAAAAAATTATTTCTATGAAGATGCTTCTTTTTTAAGGCTAAGGAATGTGTCTGTAGCAGTAGATCTTGCAAAAGCATTTAAAATAAAAGGACTTAAAAGATTACAGCTGGTGTTATCAGGAAGAAACCTGGTTACAAAAACTAACTATACAGGGATGGATCCTGAGATCAGTTCGGGTAACACCACCGGTAACAGCAATTCTGCTTTTGACAGGGGCGTGGATCATAACACAATGCCCAATCTTAAGTCATACACTGCAGGCATCAACATTGGATTTTAATTTACAAACCTTTTAACTTAAGAAAATGAAGAAAATATTGCTCATACTATTGTGTACTTCAATAGTAATATCATGTAAAAAACAATTGGAGGTCGGTAACCCCAATGTACCAACGCTGGATAAAGCTACTACAGAATCAGGGTTCCTTTCTCTTGTTCAGGGCGGTACTTACATTAATGGTTTCCAGCAGGGAGCAGAAGATATTAATGGAACGTTTTATGATGGGGTTCCTGGCCACTT
>Ga0068871_100003992_pt1 | contig 10206 bp, 7 predicted proteins | sample KBSMisM72_FD_72750 | JGI IMG/M metagenome (GOLD analysis project Ga0068871, IMG submission 72750) | Miscanthus rhizosphere microbial communities from Kellogg Biological Station, Michigan, USA - KBS Miscanthus M7-2 | ecosystem: Host-associated > Plants > Roots > Rhizosphere > Soil ...
AATGACGCGCTCGTGCTCGTTTGCATGATGGCCAAGAATCAAGCTGTACGAAACCTGAAAAGCGTTTCTCTTTTCCTTTGATTCCTCGTCGACGAATTTGCGGGTGGCTTTCACAAGATCTTGTTGCGAGACCTGAGGATTGTCCGTCAGGAGATGATTCATGTAGGCGGAGACGCCACCGACGGCGACGTTCGTCATATGAAACGTGATCATCTCGATGAGCAACGACTCCGGATCGCGCTCGTCATGTATGCCTCGATCCTGGTGTTCCTCGCGTCCGAGTTTCGCCTTGGCCAGAATTCCGAAGTGGTGCATCGCCACTTCCGGGCCGAGTCCGGGAAACTTCCTGACAAACGCCGCTACATCTTCGATCAAAGAACCGGACAAACTCTGAAAATACTTTTGATTGATAAAGTCAGCGAGATCCTGCGTTTCTCCCGGCGCTCCGAATAGTCCCGTAAAAATGACCTCGAATGGACCAACCTTACCGCCCACGATGTCTGATTCGGGAACTGTGCCGCGGATCGTGAACGATCTGATGTCGAGAGTTATCTGGGTTCCGTTACAATCAACCGGTGTATGATGTAGCACTGGATTGGCGATGATAGCGGTTGAAGCGGGCATGGTTGCGAAGTAGCCGAGCGTGGTGGCAATCTGTTTTTCACCCAGTTCTTCCGCCCTCGCGGTGGCCTGTTTTACGGGATTATAGTCAGGCGCCGCGGGCATCACCGCGAATGTCTTGTCAGTCGAAGCTTCTTCCATGAGCAAACGATCCTTCAGTTTTTGGTCTAAGAATAGCGATTATTGCTCGTGGCAACAACTGTCCACGATTAGATAGAATGATTGTGGACTAATCGCGCTAGTCAAAGTATATTTACGCCGCTCCAATTTACGACTGCAATTTTTCTCACTTAGTTAGTCACCGAATAAACGCCAAATCAGCGCAAACAAGAAAAAGACCTTTGATATGCCAACCGCCTCACTAATTGCTACTTTACTCAATCCTCCTTCCCCGGACGGAGGAGAGTTGACTGCGCTCGACGATCGGGTGGAGTGGCTGGAAGTCCGCGCGGATTTATTGGGCGACATCGATCCTGATTGGTTGCGGAGTCATTTCAAAGGGCGCCTGCTGTACGCCTTGAGAGCGAACGACGACTCGGTGAATCGACTGCAGCGATTGAAGACAGCGGCTCGCTTCTACGATCGTGTCGAACTGGAAGAGACGGATCTTTCGGAAGAGCTACTGAACGTCGTACCAGCCGAAAAGCGTCTGCTGTCGTGGTATGGCAGTGTTAACAATTTGTCAGAGCTGACTGAACGCTACGAACGGCTCGCATCTGTTCCGGCCAGTGTCTACAAGATTGTCACGAATGCGACGACGATCGCTCAAGAATTTTTACCGCTCTCTTTGCTTAAGTCGCTGAATCGTGACGACACGATCGCATTCTCGACTGGGCCGCTGGGTTTCTGGAGTCGAGTGATGGCGCTGCACGTCGGCGCGCCCGCGATCTTTGGACTTGTGTCTGGAGGTTCCGTTGCCACGATGGAACCCGCGATCGGCAAGCTAATCTCCGATTACGGCCTGCCGGAAGTAAATCCGGCGAAAGAGTTGTTTGCCATCATCGGCGATCCGATTTTTCATTCACTGTCGCCGCGTTTGCACAATGCTTCTTATCGCGCGATGAGCCATCCGGCGTTGTTTGTGCCCTTGCGAGTCCAGTCGTTTGCGGAGTTCTGGCGCGAGTTTGTGGTTTCGCGAAAACTCGACGAGTTTGGAATACCGATCAATGGAATGACTGTCGCTTCGCCTCATAAAGAAGAAGCAGTCCTGACGGCGAAGCAGGTCAGTGAAAGGGCGCGACAGGCTGAATCAGCGAATATACTTGTCAGAAACAATGGTTGGTGGGTCGCCGATACGACGGATCCCGATGTGATTTACACCGCCAGTCGCGAACGCAGTGTCGAAGTAAAAGAGAAACAGGCTGCGGTCATCGGCTGTGGCGGCGCCGGACGGGCGATTGCCGCGGCACTGGTGGAATCGGGCGCCGGCGTAACGCTCATCAACCGAGGAGCCGAGCGCGGTGAGCATGCCGCGGCGTTGCTGAGATTGCCTTACATTCCCTTGCGCGATTTTAGTGCTGAGGGTTATGACATTGTCGTAAACGCCACGCCCGTGGGACGCGATACGGATGAGGTTCCGTTTGAGCTGGAGACGATGGATGACGATGCCGTGGTGATCGATCTGGTTTACGGTGCGCGTCCGACGCCGCTCGTCGGAACCACGCGCGCGCGGCGGCAAATTACGATCGACGGCCGCGACGTGCTCGTCACGCAAGTGCGCCATCAATTTCGTCTGATGACCGGCAAGGAAATGTCAATCCACAGATTACACAGATTGATTTGAAATCTGCGTAATCTGTGGATAGAAACTGTTTGTTCCTGGATGATCACTACGGAATCAAATACCGAGCAGCAGGAGTTGATTAAGCGCGTGAGTGACTTGGCGCGCGAAAACTTCGCGCCGCGTGCCGCCGAGTACGATCGCACCGCAACTTTTCCGACCGAAGACTTCGCAGATCTCTTCGAAGCCGGCCTGCTCGCTCCGGTCGTCCCGAAAGACCACGGTGGCCACGGCCTTGGCCCATACACGGGCGACGTCTTCACCCTCTGGATGATGACCAAAGAAATCGCACGCGCCGATCTCTCGCTCGCCCGCTGTTGGGAAGGACACGTCAACTCACTCGTCCTGCTCGACGGCATGGCCACCGAAGAGCAAAAGACTCGCTGGTTCAAAGGCGTCGTCGAACGCGGTGAAAAGTGGGTCGCATGGAGCGGCGAACCCCAGGCTCGCAAACCCGACGAGCCCATTCGCTTCGGCACCACAGTGGACAAAGTCGACGGTGGTTACATCGTCGACGGAAACAAAGCCTTCGCGACGAGTGCGGGCGGCGCACAGTGGGCCATTCTTCTCGTCAACACAGCTGGCCCAGGCGGAGTTCGTCATGCCGACGCCGCGAATCTCGATTCAGTGTTGATGATGGCGTGCAATCTCTCCGATCCGAGCGTCGAGATCGACACCTCGTGGTGGGATCCAATCGGAATGCGCGCAACTGCCAGCCACCTGGTGCACTTTCGGCGCACCTTCATTCCCGACGACGATCTAATCGGCTACCCGGGCCAATATTTAAAAGAAGGCTGGCAAACGTGTTTCATTCCTCATTACGCCGCGACCTTTCTCGGCGCGGCCGAAGCTGCATACAACTACGCGCTCAACTACACACGCGTGCAAAACAAGATTCACGATCCGTACGTGCAACATCACATCGGTCAAATGTCTGTGAATGTCGAGACCGGGCATCTTTGGTTGAGACACATCGCTCGTCTGTGGGAGACGGGCAAATATCTCGAAGCGCAGCTCGGAGGCAGCCGGGCGCGGCACGTCATGGAACATCTCGCCGAAGACACAGTGAAGCAGGCGATCAGGGCGTGTGGTGCGCGTAGTCTGATCCGCCCGAGTGCCCTCGAGCGCGTCTATCGAGATCTGTCTTTTTACGTTCGTCACGACAACGACGATCAGATTCTTGCAACGATTGGTAAGTCGATACTTGGGCTAACTCACGATCCGTCTTTCTACAAACCATAGGTGCAACATGTTCACGGGGAAACGCCGGTATAATCTCGAAATCTGGGCACTCGGCTTTGGCTTCTATTTCTTCTACACACCTTACAGTGGTCTAACAAAAGCACTCTCAAACGGACTTTTTACCAGCACGCATGGACCAGTTAAAGGAACGGTGTTGTTGCCCGTGTCTGCGATTGCGACTGTTGTAGGCATGCTTGGATTTATTACGGTGATGGGCTGGTGGAGATATGCCGGCCGGCGCGAAGTCTTCGGTCGTCAGATTCCTTTTCCGCGCAAGCTTACCTTCCTCTCCGGAGTGTGCATGGCAACCATCATGGGAACCACGACACTCGCGTTTACTTTTGGCGGCCTCTCCATCGTGCTGGTGCTGGTCCTGCTGCGTGGCGGGACACTCATCATCGCACCGATCGTGGATTACATCGTCGGGCGTCGCGTGCGCTGGTTTTCCTGGACCGCAATGCTTGTCAGTCTGGCCGCAGTGCTGGTCGTGCTGCGCGACTCCTCGAACTATACGCTCACGATCGTCGCGGTCATCGATGTGATGGTTTATCTCGCGGCATATTTTTTCAAGCTACAGTTTATGAGCCGTCTCGCGAAGTCGGATGAAAGAACGGCAACGCTGCGTTACTTCGTCGAGGAGCAGATGGTTGCGTCGCCGCTACTGGTAGCTGTTCTTGTAGGTTTGGCAGTCGTCGGCGCCGGCGACGTGATGATGGGATTTCGCGCCGGGCTGACAACTTTCGTCACGACACCGGGCGCCGTGTTTGCCGCAATGGTAGGTCTGTTTTATGCCGCACTCTGTGTCTGCACGACTTTGATCTTTCTCGATCGACGTGAAAACACGTTCTGTGTGCCGATGCACTGCGGCTCGAGCATGCTCTCGGGATTCACTGCCACCGCGTTATTGGCTTACTTTTACAATCAGAGTTCACCAACACTCGCGCAGAACGTCAGCGTCGCCTTCATCATCGTCGCGTTCGGGTTTCTGTCGCCACTCCATCACTTCAATCGTGTGCTTGCGAAGGTCAAACGTTTCTTCGGCTTTGCACCACCCCTCGCGCAGCCGCAGCGACTGTTTCTGTTTGTGTGCAGTGGCAATACCTGTCGTTCGCCGATGGCCGCCGCAATAGCGAACGCCGAAATCGCCACCCGACTCGGTATTCCATTCAAAGCACTCGAAACCATGAACGTGCGCGCGCTCAGTGCGGGTGTGTCTGCAAGAGTCGGCGCAGCAATCACACCGGAAGCAGCAGAGGTTCTACAGTCGTTGAGTGTGCCGGTCCAACCGCATGCGGCGCGCAATCTCACACCGGAGTTAGCAGCCGAAGCCGAAATGATCTTCTGCATGACCGGGGCCGTTCGCAAAGCAGTGATTGAGATGCTGCCGCCGGTTGAAGGCAAAACCTACTGTCTGAGCGATGAAGCCGACATTCCCGATCCGATCGGCAAAGGAATGGCAGCCTACGTCAATTGCGCGCGCCAGATCCAGCGTTTGGTTCAACTGCGATTCGACGAACTAAATCCGCGTTTATCAGTGGCTACTGGCCGTGGCTAATGAAACTGATCGTATCTCACCTTGAGGCGGTGCGAACCTACGTCACGCGTGAGCTGTACTACATCCAGCACGACCTGATCACAAACCATGGCTGGAGACATATCGAAGCCAATGCGCTCTGGCACGGCGCCGGTTCGCTGGAGCACAAATTACGGATCGCGCTCGGACAACTACCCGAGCTGATCATCTTTTGGGAAGCTTACGAACTCGTTTACCGGCATTGTCGCGAAATGCAGGGTCTGAAGTGTCGCAAGTTTTTCTTCGCCGACGATCTGCATTGGTGGAACCGGCGCATGCGCGAAATGAAAGTGATTGTTTTCGGCGTGTCGGATGTGATTCTGAGCCCGTATGTCTATGGTTGGACCAGTTTATTTCCCGAGCTTGCTCGGAAACGAACCATGTGGGTGCCGCACTCCGCTTCAACTGATTTCATATTGCCTTTCAACGAGGACGCGGAGAACGCAATCTTCCTGAGTGGCGCGATCAATGAAGCATATCCGTTGCGCCAGCGGATGTTGGAGTTGCACCGCGAAGGCTCACATGCAGTCAGGTATCACCGGCACCCCGGGTATTACTCCGGGTACGATTACGAGCGAGATGAAAGAATAGGTCGCGGTTACGCAGAGAAGATTCGCGAGTGCCGGGTTGGTTTTGCTGACAGTGTTTTCCCTTATGCGTACCTGGTGGCGAAGTTTTTCGAGATTCCGGCAACCGGCGCCTTGCTGCTGGCCGACGACACGGTTAGTGAACCTCTCAACAGGCTCGGCTTTATCGCCGGTCGCCATTACGTGCCGGTGTCGCAAAAGAACCTGAAGTCACAAATCGAGTACGTGCTTTCGGAAAAAAACCATGACGAGTTGGACCAGATCAGAAGAAACGGCTACGCTCTTGTTCATCAGCAACATCAGACGAGCGATCGAGCGCGATTCATAAACGCAGTTTGCACCGCTTAACTTATGCGAGTCCTACTCTCCTCAGATCATGAGTATCCTTCCAGCAATGGCCACGGTAGTGGTTTGCACCCGAAGGCCTTCCCTTCCGGCTCCGGCTACATCCTTCACGATCTGCTGGCGAAAGGTCTCGCCGAACTAGGCCATGAAGTCTCTTACCTGGTACGGCGCGTACGTGAGAGTTTCTCCGCGGATTCAGTTCCGAATGGGATCAATTTAGTCTTCGAGCCGGATTTTCAGGCGGACGTTTTGCACACGATTTCCGGGCGGGATGCGATGCTGATCGAGGAGTGGGAAGCGCGTGCGAAACCGTGGGTGGCGACCTGTCATATGGATGAACAGACGCGCGGGCGCGAACGTGCTCACTCCACCCGAAACTGGATCTTCGTCTCGCAAACACTCGCTCAATTGCACGGGCGCGATCGATTCGTGTGGAACGGCATCGATCCGAGCGAATACATTTACAGCGAGACAAAAGACGATTACTTCCTGTTCATGTCGACGATGGATTGGGGCACGAAGAAAGGTTTGGACATCGTACTTTCCATGACGAAGCAACTCGGATTCAAGCTCGTCGTTGCCGGCACCGGTGAGTCTTATGAACGAATCGCGCAGGTGCAGGAGATGTGTCGCAGAGTTGGCGCGCGATACGTGGGGGATGTGCGTGGTAAGGAGAAGGCGGAGTTGCTTGCCGGCGCGAAAGGTTTCCTCTTTCCGACGAAGCTCGACGAAGCATTCGGATTGGGAATGGTGGAAGCGCTCATGTCAGGCACACCCGTGATCTGCAGTGACCGTGGTGCATGTCCCGAGATCATCACACCGGAAGTTGGGTTTGTTTGTCGCACAGACGACGAATACGTCACCGCCATCGATCGTGTCACGAGTCTCGATCCGCGTGCGTGTCGCGAGAAAGCGATGCACGACTATCATTATCACACCATGGCGCGCAATTACGTCCGCGAGTACGAACTCGAGAGCGCGAACATCTCCCGCGCTGCCGGGGCGTAACTCATGAACCACATCATCCAGGGATTGTGGGTTGGCAACGAGCTTTCCGTGATGGAGCAGTTGTCGATTGCGTCGTTTTTGCGCAATGGGCATGAATACGATCTCTACGTCTATGAGGACGTAATGAACATTCCCTTCGGAACGACGATCAAAGACGGCAACGAGATCCTGCCTGCATCGAGAATCTTTCAGTACAAGCAGCAGGCGAGTTATGCGGGGTTCTCAAATTTCTTCCGCTACAAGCTGGTGCTTGAACGCGGTGGATGGTGGGTCGACACCGACACGATTTGTTTGAAGCCTTTCGATTTCGAGTCAGAGTACGTCTTCTCGAGTGAGTTCGCGATGGGAGAAGAGTTCATTAACAGTGGCATCTTCAAAGCGCCCGCTGGTAGTGACGTGATGAGTTACGCGTGGCGCGTTTGTGAAACGAAAGATCCGAAAGCGATTGTCTGGGGTGAGACTGGGCCACGATTGATGGCCGCAGCAGTGCGAGAGTTTTCGTTGGAAAGGTACAAGCAGTCTGCGGAGGTGTTTTGTCCGATTGGTTATGCTGACTGGCACAAAGTCCTCGAACCGGAAGCTGATCTACGACTCAGCGAGCGAACGTATGCGATTCATCTTTGGAATGAACGTTGGCGCGCCGCGGGTCAGGACAAGAATGCGTCCTACTCTGATGACTGTCTCTACGAATCCCTGAAGAAACGGTATCTGTAATCATTCTTGGATCGGGTCAGTACAGGGAGCGGTAGCGACCTGGTCCACCATGGGGGTCAAATGCTGATCACTTACCAGGTCGCTACCGCTCCCTGTACTGACCCGATCCAAGTAAAGCTTCACTTGGACACAGTCAGTACCGTCCGCGGTAGCGGATGGGTACGTCGTAAGGCTGCGCATACACCCATCCGCTACCGCGGACGGTACTGACTGTGTCCAAGCGTGAGGCTTTAGTCCAACCCAAGCTGCCAGAAGAAGAATGCCCAGATGTCGGTGTAGCGATCCACTGTTCTGCTCGCCAATGGGCTGCCGCGATGGCCTGCCTGCTTCTCTTCACGCAGAAGAATCGGGTTCGTAGAAACATTCGACGCGATCCACGCCGCGTGCATTTTGTAGCTGTGCCAGGGAGCGACGCGGTCGTCATTATCCGGGACCACTGTGAGTATCGCAGGAGCTTCGATCTTTTCGGGTAGCGTGTAATACGGGCTGTATCGCATCAGAAACTCGAGGTCACGCGCATCTTCCGGTGAACCATAATCAGCGACCCAGTGCTGCCCGCCGTGCGCGGTGTGGAATCGAGCCAGGTCAGTAACAGGCGCACCAGCAACTACTGCTTTCCATAAATCCGGCCGCTGCACCGCAACAGCATGCACTGATAAACCACCATTACTCCAGCCAAAGCAGCCGAGTCTCGAGGCCTGCGTATATCCTTCGGCAATCAGCCACTCGCCGGCCGCGATAAAATCGTCGAAAACGTTTTGCTTATTCTCACGCATCCCGGCCCGGTGCCATTCCTCGCCAAACTCTCCTCCTCCTCTCGCATTGACGACCGCATAGATTCCGCCATGTTCCAGAAACGGAACGACGTGCGCCGCAAAAGTAGGGAGGAGACTGACACCAAAGCCGCCATAGCCATGGATCACGACCGCATTAGCGCCGTCGCGCACGAGATCTTTCCGGTGAACGAGGAACATCGGTATCCGCGTCCCGTCGCGCGATTCAAACCAGACCTGCTCGAGCTCAAACTCATTCGGATCGAACGGCACTTCGTGTTGATGAAAGAGTGTGTACTCGAATGTTTCGAGATCGAGGCGATACACGGCTCGCGGCATCAGGAAAGACGAAAACGAAAACAACAGATCGTCCGGCCCTCCAGTGAGCGCATCGATACTGCCGGTGCCGGGCAGTTCGATTTGCTTCACGAACTTCCCTGCGAGGTTATACACGCGCAATCGTGACGAGACGTTTTCGATCGTTTCGATAAACAGGTAGTCTCCCGCTGTGGCCCAGGATCTGAGAGGAAACGATTCCGCAGCGATCACTGTTTTAGCATCAACAATATCCGTGAGCTCGACCGCAACGATCTTGCCCAGCGGCGCCTCGTGATCTGTCTGGAAGTAGAGCATGTCTCGATGGAATGCGGCAGCACTGATAAACGCGTCGATTCCGTGAACGACGGGAACGAAGCCACGGTGCGGATGCTCCCGATCCAGAAGATAGACTTCAGAAGACGGCGCGGAGCCCGATACATCCTGGACCAGCACGATCAGATAGCGGCCGTCCGGAGAAACTTGTGGATATGGTGTCTGCTCTCGCTTAAGTGATTCACCAAACACCAGGGCGTCGTCGCGCCAATCTTCACCGAGTCGATGGAAGTAGAGTTTGTGCTTGAACCGCGTCTCGGCCGCCGGCACGTCGTGGTGACAGCGCGTGTAAAAAAAGCCGCTGTTATCGGGTAACCACGCAACGCGATTTTTGGTGTGCCATGTGTGGGCGACCGGATTTACGTTACCGGGAATAATGTCCGGCAGAACTCGACTATCGTCGACGCGACACACGTGAAGCGACATGTGTGAGCTTCCGGACGAAGTCAGTCGATATGCGATGAGAGAACCATCGGGAGATGGATGCGTATCCATCAACGCGATCGTGCCGTCGGAACTCAACTCACCCGCATCAATCAATAATCGTGGCGTGCTCTCCGGTGTGTCCTGGTAATAGAGCGAAGCGAGTTCCTGCTTGCTCGAACGCCGGCGAAAGAAGTATCGGTTTCTAGCCTTCGTGACGTTGGCAATGACGGGCGTGCGCAGCAACTCCTCCAGACGCCGGCGAATTTCTTCGCGAACCGGCACGGACGAGAGTCGTGACATCGCGTACTCATGCTGTGCCTGCACCCAGGTTCGCAAGCCGGGCGTCTCATCTTCCATCCAGCGATACTGGTCAACTGCTTTCACAATTATTTATTCTATCCACAGATTACACAGACTCTAATAAATCTGTGTAATCTGTGGATAATGGAGAACTCATGTCACGAACCAAGTTACATATCAATCATC
>Ga0068871_100003993_pt1 | contig 10205 bp, 11 predicted proteins | sample KBSMisM72_FD_72750 | JGI IMG/M metagenome (GOLD analysis project Ga0068871, IMG submission 72750) | Miscanthus rhizosphere microbial communities from Kellogg Biological Station, Michigan, USA - KBS Miscanthus M7-2 | ecosystem: Host-associated > Plants > Roots > Rhizosphere > Soil ...
GTCATGAAAAAACGGCTGGATAAAGTACACATCCGCGGCACTATGGAACGGCTTACGCAACCGGGAAAAATAGCCATGGTGTATTCCAACCCCAAAGAAGCGGAAGAGTACCAGGAGTATATCATATTTCTCCAAAGCAAAAATTTACTGCTGCCCGGTATTGAATATCTTGAACTGGAAGAATTGCAGGGAGTGGTTGGGTTAAAAGCTTTGCGCGTTAATATTAACCTGGAGGATAATTTTTGTTAAAAAGTAGTTTGAAATTATGATAATGTACTAACATGCTTGTTGGTTGAGTACCAACTACCAGTACACACAAATATTCATTGAAGAATATGGTGTTTTAGAGACACAACCCATAACGGTTCAATATGAACTTACGGAACACGGCAATACGCTGCAAACCATAATCAGCAATCTTACAGATTGGGGAATAATACATCGAAAAAAGATAGTCGGGAAATAATTGCTGTCCTTTGTCGGATGTCGTCCTGCCATTGGCAATACCATGTTAGCCGTTTGCCCGTCTCCTGTCATAGTGTTAAAAAGCAAAAACTCCTTGTCCAAGATTTTTGTTGAACAAGGATTTCCTGTCGCTAGAGAGTGTTGATTTCCTTAAAGCCTTTCGGAAGTATTTAGTTTCTTTTCCTTTCTAAATTGATAAATTGAACCTGCAATAAAAAGTATCAAAATTGTAATTAATGTTTTGCCGATTATTGGGTCAGTGATGTCTTTTGCTAATGGATGTCCGACTGGAATTCGGGTAAATGTCTCATTAACTGTCGGAAGCCACGATAGAAAAAAACTGAATGATAAACAAAAATTTTCAAAATATCGGCTTCGGTTATTTCCCTTTTTCTTTGAATACAAATAGTACGCAACCAATACCAAAATCAAAATTATTATTGAAAAAACATGACCTGGATTAAATCCACCGTGCTTTGAATTCCTAATGCCATTAGCGATGTGATAATTGTGCAATAAAAATATATTTTACCCCCTAATTCAGCCAAATTGATTTTGCCGTATTTAATATACGATACTATTGCTGCTACAATGGCAATAACACCAATGACAGTATGGAAAATTCCTAAATTTGATAGCCCCATAATTTCTAAGTAGTTTAAAATTTGAATGTCGTTATTGACACTGCAAAATTGAAAACTAAAACTTGAGGAACCTTTGCAAATCAGTTCAAGTATTTATCATTTTGGTTCAACCGGTATTTTGTAGGCGATACTTTATACTTTTCATTGAAACTTCTGGTAAAATTTGGCACATTGTTAAAGCCACAGTTAAAAGCAATGTCGGAAATAAGCTCATTTGAAAATATTAATAGCTCAGCCGCTTTTTCGAGCCTTTTGGTTTTGATATAGTTAGCTGGTGTATCGTTGTACAATTTTGTAAACTCTCTTTTGAAAGAAGAAACACTTAAATTAGTTTGTTGTGCCAACTCTTCAATGGTTAATTGTGAAAACAAATTGGCTTCTATTATTTGTTTAAAAGTATAAACAGTTAAAGAAAAAATCTGAGATAAAATTAGTTGAACTGCTTCTGCATTTTTTGTTTGCGACAGTAAGGCCTAAAAATTCTATTTCACCCTGACGACAACTTTCCCTTTTGCACGCCCAGTTTCAACATAAGCCATGGCATCGTTGGTTTGTTCAAAAGGAAATACTTTATCAATTACAGGACGAATTTTTCCCGAATCAATTAGTGCAGTTATTTCACTTAGCTGGTCTCCTTCTGCTTTCATAAACAGAAATGAATAGTTTACATTCAGTCGTTTTGCCCTTTTCTTAACTCCGAAGCTCAATAGTTTCATAACTAATTTTAAATACCACGGTGACCCCATTTGTACAGCAAAATCCGTATCTGGCGGACCAGAGATGGAGATCAGTTTTCCGCCAGGTTTTAATATTCGCAGGGATTTCTCCAGTGTTTTTGCATCCTGGCTGTTTAAAACAACATCATAACCTGTCAACACTTTTTCAAAATTTTCTTTCTTGTAATCAATCACAACATCAGCACCAAGGCTTTTAACCATTTCAATATTTACTGTACTGGTTGTGGTGGCAACAGTTGCACCCAAATTTTTTGCAAATTGAATTGCAAAAGTTCCGACTCCCCCTGAACCAGCCTGAATAAAAACTTTTTGTCCTTTCTTTAGATTTGCTCTTTCAACAAGTGCCTGCCAAACGGTTAAACCGACCAGGGGAATTGAAGCAGCTTCCACCATTGTAAGATTTTTCGGTTTCAGTGCCAAATCGTTCTCCCTGACAGAAATGTATTCTGCAAATGTTCCAATTCTGTAGTCGCCTACTCTTGTATACACTTCATCCCCAACTTTAAATTTGGAAACTCCTGAACCCACTTTTACTACAACACCTGCCATATCATGACCATTTGTGAGTGGAGTTTTATACGGCAGAAAAATCTTGAACTCTCCGGTCTTTATCTTGGTATCTAAAAGATTGATACCAGCGGCATGTATCTCAACCAATACCTCATTTTCCTTTACCGTTGGTTCTGCTACTTCGCTAAGTTGCAATTTTTCTTTTTTGCCATATTTTTTTATTTGAAATGCTTTCATATTATTTTTCTTACTTGATTTTACAAAAAGTTTATGGATACTTATTTATCTAAAAATGCCAAAGCACTTTTTACAAACGCCTGACGATTTTGAAATATACCACCATGGCCGGCATCTTTATAAATAACCAATTCTGCATTGGGGAAACGCTTTGCCATATCATAAGAATTTTGTGTAGGCACCATTCTATCAGCATCTCCATTCACAACAAACACAGGATGTTTAATTGATGATAAATCTGCAGGAGTTTCCAGCGACCAGGCATGAATTGCCTTCAATTGCTTATTCATTGTTGAAATAGAAATTTTTGTATCTCTATTTTCGGTTCGCTCCAAGATTCTTTTTAAAAATTGCCGGGCAGCATTCTTACCATTTTCGGTTTGTGTAAAGAACAAATAAAACTTCGGGTCCCGAAAAGTTAAGTAACCCCTTAAAATATCTATGTAAGTAATTTTTGTAACGTTATTCATTTTAAAACCTCCCCTGGGCCCGGTTCCAGCCAATATTACTTTGCGAATAAGTTGTGGTTCTTGCAGCAATATTTCCTGAGCCACCATACCACCTAACGAAAATCCCAATAAATCTACTTTATAAAAACCCAATGCTTTTATAAACGCAATGACATCCTTTGCCATAGCCTGAATAGTACCAGGTGCTACGCCAGTGGAAGCACCTGCACCCCTGTAATCAAAAGAAATGATTTGATGTTGCGAGGCAATGCCATCCATAACTCCCGGGTCGCAGTTATCTAAAACTGCTGCCAAATGGTTGAGATAAATTACCGGAATGCCGCCTTGCTTTCCATAAGACCGATAAGCGAATCTAACGCCATTAGCCTCTATAACCTGTGTTGGAACAGTTGCGTAAGTATAGTTTGAATTTGTGTTCATTTTATTTTGCAGAATTTACCCGTTTATTGATTGCGTTTTCAAATGTCTTATAGGCGAAATGTTGTAAGGTTACAAATATTGATGCCCCTTTACCAATTGGGTGATTGAATGTTGGATTTTTTTCTTCAACCAATTGTAGTAATTTATCAATAACAGGTGTAGGTTCAGGAGCATTGTCAAATTCTTTTTTTGAGAATGCCTCTGCCTTTTTCCGGTACTCATCATAATCACTTATTTTATTTTGACCAGCCACAGAGCTATTGATAATATTGGTTTTGAAACCCATTGGCTCAACCATTGTAACTTTGATATTGAACGGATTTAATTCAAAACGCAATGCCTTGAAATAGCCTTCTACGGCGTGTTTTGAAGCTGCATAATATGAACCAGTTGGTAAAGCAAATAGACCAGTAATAGAGCCAACGGTAATTATTTTACCAAATCCTTGTTTTCTAAAATATGGCAAAATCTCATTGGTAACTTTTACTGTTCCCCAAAAATTGGTTTCCATTTGCTTTCTGCCCAATTCAATAGAAATTTCTTCGGCAAGACCCGACACGAAAAAACCGGCATTATTTATCAAGACATCTAATTGGCTGATGTGTTTAAAAAGCTCCTTCCCAAAAGCAGTAATTGAGTTATCGTCATCTAAATCCAATGCCAATACTTTGAAAGGTACCTGTGATTGAATTTTTTCAGGATTACGGCTTGTACCTATAACATAATATCCTTTTTTGTGTAGTTGGTTTGCCACCAGCAAGCCAAAGCCTGATGAAGCCCCCGTAACTAAAATTGTTTGTTTCATTTTTTATTTTTTAGCGTTTTAGTATTAACTTCGCTTGCAAATTGCAAGTGCAAATATACAAACAACTTTCAATTTGCAAGTGATTTTTAAAAATATTTTTATGAGCAAATCAAGTAAAAGGTCGGATTGCCCAATTAGCTGCTCGCTTGACGCATGGGGAGACAAATGGTCGCTATTGATTATCAGGGATTTGATGTTTTCCAAACAATGTACTTATAGCGACTTTTTAAGGTCAGCCGAAGGAATCGCCACCAATATTTTGGCATCAAGGCTACAAGCGTTGGAAGAAAATAAATTAATTGAAAAGCTTCCCCACCCGGATAGTAAGGCGAAAGTATTATATAGGTTGACGGATAAGGGAATTGATTTACTCCCCATGATGATTGAAATAAACTTATGGGCTGAAAAATATTTCTCAAACATTTCAGCAGACAGGAAAGCGATGTTGAAAGAAGTGAAAAAAGACAAAGCTGGCTTTATTAAAAAGGCAATAAAGGAATTAAAAAGTGAAAACCCCGGCAAAAATCAAAGCTAAATGCGCGCAGCGATTAGTCCTTTATTATTTGTGTAAATGAACAAGAATACAGCTTTTGCCCAGATCGCTGTTACGGGAAGGGAAAGAGGTGCAACAGTTTGGTTAGGAGCAGTAACAAATGAAGCGTAGCACAAATAAGCTTGCTTGTTTGATTTCCATAACTTTGTCCTCATGGATAACAAAAAAGTGCGTACGGTTTCTCGGTTCAACTCAGACCTGAAGCTTAAAGGATTTAACGTATTCCAGATAGAAAGCGACGGAGCTGCTACACGTATTTACAGCCGAAAAGACTTTTATAAAATTTGCCTGACCACAGGCAAAAGTATCATTCATTAGCTATACAAAGCTTGGACGCATCGATAAGCCTTCAGGATTGGCCGCAGCCCTGGGATCAGAAAATGTGCGGGTGAAATTTGAATTGGAGAAAACATCGAAACAATAATTGAATTGACATAAATAAAATGAAACAGTTAGCAATAATCATTGCAGCCCTCCTGGCGATCCTACGAACGGCCAATAGCCAAAATTCTGTAATACAAAAAAAAACAGGAAATGAAAACTACAGAACAATACACCTTTCAACTAAGTGATAAGGCCACCCGCCAAAAAGTTATCTACGAAAACCGTTATGGTATCTTCATAGCAGCTGATTTATTAGTGATTACCAAATGGAATTGGGCAACAAATATGGTATTTACACCGAACTTTGAAGATCCAAAATATTCAATGCTACTATTAATTAATTAGTACTATAAATCATTCATTAATGTCATCAGTTGCGGACCGACAGGGTCTTGAAAATACTTTGTTTTTATCGTTTTACAATATACATTATAAGTGAAAAAGCAACAGGTGTCGACAATTATAATGATAAATTAAATGAGGTATAGTTAGACACTAAAGGCGTTCAAAAAATCTTTTGAAACAGGGTTCAAGTAAACCTTTTTTCATGAATTTTATTTTGTATTTATTCGCTGCGTAAACTTTTTACCGGGTTAAGCAGTGCTGCTTTGATAGATTGAAAGCTGACGGTCATGAGTGCAATTAATAGTGCACCGCTACCAGTAAGCGCAAAAACCTGCCAATTGACAGTTGTGCGATAAGCGTACCCGTTCAACCAATTTGTCATCAGCAACCAAGCCAGCGGAAACGCGATAATACACGAAGCCGTAACCAGCAGCAAAAATTCTTTTGCAAGTAACCCGGTAAGACCGGCCACAGAAGCGCCAAGGACTTTGCGTATACCGATTTCTTTGGTGCGGCGTTCAGCGGTATAAGCAGCCAGGCCAAATAAACCAAGGCAGGAAATGAAAATCGCCAGTGATGCAAAAAGCCCTGCCAGTTTTCCGATCAATGTTTCAGCAGCAAAAAGTGTTTCAAAATCTTTATCGGCAAAATTGTATTCAAAAGGTATGCCCGGGTTCTCCGCTTTCAGCACCCCTGCTGTTTTCTCCAAGGCTTCCGCCGTAGGAACACCTGGCTTAAAGCGCAAAGCCATAACAGTAGCTGCGTAACCGCCGTTTACCAGTATCAGGGGGTCGCTGGTACCGTAGACATCATTGTAAATGAAGTCCTTTATAATACCCACCACGGTAAGTTGATACTGGCCGGAAGTGATGATGGCGCCTACTTTACCGGCTTTGCCCATGAGTTTTGCGAGGCTTTCATTGATGATAACATGGTTGCTATCCGCATTAGCCGGATAAAAATCACGGCCTTCTAGTAAATGCATGTGCATGGTGGAAAGGTATTCGGAGCCGACTACATTAGAGTGCACGGGTATTTTCATATTGGGATCGCGTCCCGGCCAGTTATACCCACTGCCATAAGAATGCACATGCAGCGCATCGTGCAAACTGGTTGCGGCATTTTCCACCATACCAGTCGCCAGCAACTGTTGCCTGATGGCCGGGAAATGTGTTTTCAGATTGCCCTGTACGCCGATGTATACCAGGTTATTTTTATTATAGCCCAGGTCACGCTGACGGATGTGCTGCACCTGCTGGTATACAACAACCGAAGCAATGATGAGTACCACCGATGCTGCAAATTGTATAATGACCAGGCCTTTGCGTATAAAGATAGTGGCCAACGTGTTTTTCAGGCGTGTGCCTTTTAAAACCTGCACCGGGTTAAAAGAAGATAAATAAAATGCAGGATAACTGCCGGCAGTGACGCCTGTGACAACCGCAATACTAAACAAACAGAACAAATGGAGCGGCTTCAGTATAGCAAGGGACAATTGTTTGCCGACAAGTTCATTAAATAAAGGCAGGACCAAAGCAACGATCACAAGCGCGATGGCTACCGCGAAAAAAGACAGCAATAATGATTCTGCCATAAACTTACCGACGAGTTTGCGCGCAGTGGCGCCCATTACTTTGCGTACGCCCACTTCCCGCGCTCTTTTGCCCGAACGGGCAGTGGACAAGTTCATAAAATTAATACAGGCAATCAGCAGGATGATACATGCCACCAGCGAAAACAGGTTCACGTATTTAATGGCGCCACCTTCCTGCACCCCGTTCACAAAATTGCTGCGCAAATGCCAGTCGTTCATTGCGAATAAAAAGCACTGACCGGTCGCGCCATTGTTTTTTGTACTTAAATAGTGTGTAAGCTTTTTATTCAGCACCGCAAGATTTGCTGTGGGTGTCAGTTCAACAATCGTTTCCGTCAGGTTATTATTCCAGGGCATGAGCCAGGGATTGGCAGTTTCCCAATCCGTATAAGGCGAGAGCCACTGAAAATGGTAGTAGCTATTGGCCGGCAAATCTTTGAAAACACCTGTCACTGTAAACAGCCCATCCACACTGTAAGACCCTTTGGCATTCATCTGGATCGTTTTGCCGACTGGATTTACCGCACCAAAAAAATTTCTGGACATGCTTTCACTGATGACAATCGTTTTGGGTGCCCCCAGGGCGGCTGATGGCTTTCCAAAGACAAAAGGCAAGTCATACATCGATAGCACCGAAGGATCCGCATACATGCCATTTATCTTGATGGATTTATTCCCCACTACACCCAGTTCATCCATAGCCCAGCTGAGGCGGCCGCTGTTCACTACGCCGGGTAAATCTGCTTTCAACGCAGCTGCAAGTGGTCCAGGTGTGGAACCATTGGTAAAAACACCCCCATCATTTTTTTCATTTTGCATCACGTGGTACAAACGGTCATGCTTCGCAAAGTTGTGGTTGAACTGCAGCTCATCTTCTACCCACAAAAAGATTATGGCGGCGCTTGCAATGCCAATGGCGAGGCCCGCGATATTGAGGAAGGTATATCCTTTGTTCGTCCAGACGGTGCGGAGCAATGTTTTAATAAAAGTTTGGAGCATGGCTGTTTGGTATTAGTTGAAGTGATGCAATCTTTGCTGCCAATTTAATACCAGTACGTATAGCCCCTGAAAATAAAGGCAATAGTAAAAAACCAACTTACGAAACTGTTCGGAACCGATACAGGCAAGTGTCCGCTGGTGCACCATCAAACGATTGCCTTGTCTTAAAAGCCTTTAAGGATAAGAACGGGGGGAACTCTCTTTACCGTGAAATTCACTGTTGACTTCACTAGTAACTTCTTCCACTGAAAAGTTCGATGCCAAGCTCCTTCTGGGCCCTTGGGCAGGCATTCTTGTTTTGGAGCCGAAGCCCTGACAGGAGATCAGCGGAGGTAATCCCTTTACTCCCTGATATTAGGATCAGTTATTGGCAACGCGCGTAATCGGAAAGTGGTTATGAAAAACCATACTAAAAGGACGACGACGAAGAGACGATTGGTAAGGCCATAGGGGGCACCCCGACGAAGTGTGAAGAACTGGATAAAAAATGCGGTCACTACCAGCAAGGTCAACATTATTGCTATCCTCTGGTACGATCGCCACCGTGGATGACTCCTGAAACATATCGTCAGAAATATCATGGAAAGAATTATACTTACTATATTTATTAGAAAGCTAATGGTGTGAATATCTCCCGTACGGGTCGATGCAGCTTCTTCGAGGTCGGTGGGGAAAAATGCTGAGATCAGCAGGCCGATCGAAGCAACGCATAGAAATCCGGCCCCGATCTTGAACGATACCGTTTTGAGTCCGCTTCGGGCCAAGCCAAACATCAGCGTCTGGCAGCCACAACTCATCGCTATGAACCAGGTCGTCATTACCCAGCCATACCGGCCGACGGCGTAGTCACTGATCATGTGTGTTCGCATTGTATAATCAGGGCGAAGTACATGCATCAGAAGCAGCGCGAATACTGCGTAAGTGTAAAAAACGATAGCGATAGTCGCGAATAATGTAGGTGTTACTGGGCGAGCCTTCCCGAAACTTTCTGGCGCTTGTTCATCTTTTTTGCTTTTCATTTAAGAATTATTAGGTATAACATGGGCAATGCCTATGCCTGCATGAAAAACAAAATACCGAATTTTTTAGTAAATCAATCAAAGCCTCGCGATGAATGTAAAAACCAGATTCCTATTTTGACTTACCTTCATTTTCTCGACTTTAAAAAAAAACAACGCTGACATAAAAAATCACACCCTTTATTACCGGTGGCTCTTCTTAAATTTTACATCCCAAATCTACCACACCGCTTTAACCGTCAAAGGATTACTTTTTGTTACCGTAAACACGGAATGCGAAAACATGTTTTGCTCATTGTATTTACGAAGGCATTTGCGGTTCTGAAAAATTTACTGAAATCGTCTTTTCGGTAAAGTATAAAAACAAGAACGGTAACGTATGATTTACCGGCGCAAGTTTTTGATACGTCGCGCTACGGAAACGATCTCTTTGCATATCGAATTTGAACAGATTAATAATGCAGAAAATTTCTCATCAACCCACTCGGGAGTCCATGCCATCGCACTCCTGGCGTCAACAGAAAAACCTGTTTCCGAAGTCCTAAGTGTATCGGTTACTAAATACAAAGAACCTTGCTGACAATGTGGGCATGGCCAACTTGGAAAGTTATCAAAGTTTTTTTTCCACAACGAACGGTCAACCGCCATGGTTACAACATTTTTATTTGAAAGTTAGGATTAGGTTTGGGCCCAAATTTAACCATAAATGAGGCGAAATAATTGTTCACACTTGTATTCATGACTGACAAAATTGCGGATAGACAATAATTAAAGGGGAAAATATTAAATTTGTAATGATATGTTGTTCTTTGTAAAAACGGGTAAAAAAGGCCAAAAAAGCAAAAGGAAATTCGACTAAAAATTCGACTAAAAAAAGAAACCCGCGCTAGGCGCGGGTTTGAGAGAAAAATTGCGGACCGGACGGGACTCGAACCCGCGACCTCCGCCGTGACAGGGCGGCATTCTAACCAACTGAACTACCGATCCATTCGCCCCTTTATTTAAGGGACGGCAAAGATAAGA
>Ga0068871_100003998_pt1 | contig 10202 bp, 10 predicted proteins | sample KBSMisM72_FD_72750 | JGI IMG/M metagenome (GOLD analysis project Ga0068871, IMG submission 72750) | Miscanthus rhizosphere microbial communities from Kellogg Biological Station, Michigan, USA - KBS Miscanthus M7-2 | ecosystem: Host-associated > Plants > Roots > Rhizosphere > Soil ...
TTTAACAGTGGTTTTTTTATTTGGTATTTTTCTTTTTTTATAATCGCTTATTCATTGATGGCTTCCAACCGCAATGGAAGAATTTTGACGTTCGTTTTCTTTTCTCTGTACTTTTTTTATAAGGCCTGCGGGTGGTATGTAGGGCTGGTTATTTTTTCAGCTGTTGTTGATTTTTATTTGTCGAAGGCTATTTATAAAGCTGAACCGGGTGCTGCAAAAAAGGGATTGCTTGCAGTAAGTATCGTATTTAACCTTGGTTTGTTATTCTATTTTAAATACACGGATTTTTTTATCGAATTGATCAATGATTATTCATCCGGCCACCTGAAGCCACTTAATTTAGTTTTGCCTATCGGTATTTCTTTTTTCACTTTTGAAAACCTGAGCTATGCTATTGATGTTTACCGTGGCCATTTTAAGCCAGTAAAAAGATTCATGGATTATCTTTATTTTCTTTCTTTCTTTCCAAAATTAATGATGGGGCCAATTGTAAGGGCAGCAGATTTTTTGCCGCAGCTTGATAAGCCTTACGTGGTAAGCAGGCAGGATTTTGCTACGGGATTCTACCTGATCTTTTCGGGCCTGTTTAAAAAGATCGTGATCTCAGATTTTATCAATGTAAATTTTGTTGGGTATATTTTTGATGATCCGTCTATGCATACAGGACTGGAGTGCCTGATGGCGGTTTATGGTTATGCATTGGTAATCTACTGCGATTTTTCAGGCTATTCAGATATGGCTATAGGTATTGCAAAATGGTGTGGCTTTTCCATCCCTCCTAATTTTTTATCCCCCTATCAAAGTGCTTCTGTGACTGAATTTTGGCGAAGATGGCATATTTCATTATCCAGCTGGTTAAGAGATTACCTGTATATACCATTGGGGGGGAACCGTAAAGGTAAGCTGCGCACTTATAACAACCTTTTTATTACCATGTTGCTGGGAGGTTTTTGGCATGGAGCAAGCTGGAACTTTATTTTTTGGGGTGTATTGCATGGTACAGCTTTAGGTATTGATAAAGCAAAAAATGAACTATTCACCAAAATAAATTTTAATCCTAAAGGTCGTATTTATAAGATCGCAGGGATAGTGCTTACTTTTCACCTGGTTTGTTTTTCCTGGATTTTTTTCCGGGCTGCCACCATGGAGGATGCAATTATTTTTATCAGGCAGATCGCTAACAATTTCGAGGGAAGTGTTTGGAAGGCACTTTTTGAAAACTACCGGTATGTGTTTATTATTATGTTGTTTGCCTTCCTGCTACATTTTATACCATTAAAGGCAGAAGAAAGAATTAAACGATTTTTATCAAAAATGCCATTGATTGTATATTTAATCATTGCATTGATAATGGTATTTATTTTTGCTCAAATAAAAACTGCTGAGCCGGTAATGCCGGTTTACCTGCAGTTTTAAAAAATAAATTGAATGTTTAAAAAAGAATTTATGCTAAGAAGTTTTTGTTGTTTACTGGCTGTTGTTTTTTATGTACCATTGTATGCAGGTAAAGTAGATACCATTAATGTAATGAGTAACGCCATGCACAAGCAGGTAAGATGCGTAGTGATTACTCCTTTATCTTACGACAGTTCAAAGAAAATATATCCTGTTATTTATTTGCTACATGGCCATAGCGGCAACTATGCCCAATGGATTAATACAGCGCCACAATTAAAAACAAAAGTGGATGAACTGCAGGCAATCATTGTGTGCCCAGATGCCGGGTTCAACAGCTGGTATTTTGACAGTGAGAAAGACAGTACCGTGAAGTATGAAACCTTTGTAAGCAGGGAATTGGTGAATTTTGTAGATCAACACTACCGCAGTTATACTACCAGGAAAAACAGGGTTGTTTGCGGATTTAGTATGGGTGGGCATGGAGCGCTATACATTGCAATAAAACACCCGGATATTTTTGGAGCCTGTGGTTCCTTAAGCGGTGGAATGGACCTTACTCCTTTTCCCAACAACTGGCAAATAAAAAACCTGTTGGGTGATATTGTTACCAACAAAAGTAACTGGGAAAAAAATTCAGTAATTAATATGGCGGATAGCCTGAAAGACAAAGAACTTTCCATCATCTTCGATTGTGGAATTGATGACTTTTTTTTGGAGGTAAACCGTAACCTTCATAAAAAATTATTACAATTAAAGATTAGTCACGACTATATTGAAAGGCCAGGTGGACACAACCATGATTATTGGCGAAATAGCATAGACTTCCAGCTACTTTATTTTAAAAAGTTTTTTGAGCAGTAATATGCATTTTAAGAGGGCAAAAATTTTACTGCTGTTGTTGCACCATTTGCATATACTTCCTGTAAGAGTTATCATCCCCAGCGCCATCTTCTAATTTTTTTGTAACGGCCTGTGGCGTTAAGATAGATGCAACTTGTTTTGATACCGACCCATCTTCATGTGATACCGATACTCCTACTTCAAGTGTTTGTTTGGCAGTGCCTTTATAAGTGCCTTTTACTGGTGAGCAATCGCTAAAGTTTCTGCCGATGGCGAGCCTCACATGCAGGTCGCTTACTACGCAATTGTTTGTAGGATCAAGACCCAACCAGCCATAGAAAGGAACATAAGCTTCCACCCATGCATGCGTAGCTCCTTCTCCACGCAGGTTATTTTCACGTGGGCATACATAGCCACTCACATAGCGGGAAGGAATACTCAACAATCGGAGCATAGCCAATAACATGTGAGCAAAATCCTGGCACACTCCGGCTTTTAAGCCCCAGATTTCATCCAGCGTGGTGGTTACGCTGGTAATGCCTTTGATGTATTGAAAATTTTTATACACATATTCAGTCAATTGCTGCAGGGCGGTAAATACAGACACAGATTTATAAAAGCCGGCATCAGCAATTTTTTTTAACTCCGGCAATGCATCAAAATTCTCCTGTTTTAAAAAATCAATAAATGGAACCATGTGTTTTAATTCGTTCAGGAGATTCCATTGCTCTGCAGCAGGTCTTTCATCAGCTGGTAATATTACCGGGCGGGTTATGATACTAATAGTAGAATCTATCCTTAATTCTGTATGCGGCGCAATGTTCATAAAAGAACCCACATCATTTCCGTAATAGTCTTTGTATATTTCCACTTTAGGTTCGCCGGTTATATATAATTGTTGGCTTTGCACCGTTTGGTTCTCATCTTTTATAGGAAACAACATCACCTGGTTTGCGCTGTCTCTTACAGGTTCAGGATAAGTATATTTAGTAACATGGTGTATAACGAATCGCGGCATAGTCCTTATATTTTTTAATCCTTGCTTATTTAATCATGACTGTGTATACAGCCTTTGATCAACGAAAAACTTTAAGAGTTTGCAAAATATTTCTGGCTAAGTGTGTCTCCAATCTCAAACAAACATCCTTTTGTTTCTTCTAAAAAATCATGCAGGCCCTCGCCTGTAATTGAGTCCACTGTAGAAAAACGTACTTTGCTTTTTATTCTTCCAATCATAAAATCGATCTTATTAAAAGCAGTTACATTACCATCATGCTTCAGACGTTCAAAATAGCGGTGCAGCCTGTTGATAGAATAAATCACCGAACGGGGAAACTGATCGTTCAGTACAATTTGTTCCACCACATTTTTACCTTCAAATCCACTACGGTAAGTTTTTAAATACAGTTCATAACCGGAGATGGACATCAGCATATATTTCCAGTACGTGGTATCTGCTGTTTTATCTAGCTGGTAATCCAGGTTGCTGAATTTGATATCCAATATATCTGTTGACTGTATTGCCCTTTCAAGGTATTTTCCAATGCTGATGAAGGAATTTCCTTCACCTCTTGCCATGGTAACATCGGTAGTACCAAAATATAACAGGCCATATTTTAAAAGATTATCCAAAGTGGAAATTGGGTCTTCTTTTTGCAACCATCCATCCAGCCCCGGGTCTCTTATGGCATGGTAAAAATCGTTGAGGCATTGCCACATTTCTTTGGTGATGTGATCCTGTACGCTGCGTCCGTTTTCTCTTGCCATGGTTACAATATTCAGTACCGAGTTGGGGTTATCTTTCCCGGTTACCATGAACTGTAAAACAGCCCTGGTATTATTTGACATGGCTATTGCTTCCCCTTCTTTTAAAAATGTAAAGATTTTTAACACAGGCATCCATGAAAATTCATGTACATCATCCTGTGAGGAAGCGTAATTTATTTTCAACATACGCAGGATGCCATCTGTACGTTCCATGTACCGGCTCATCCAGTATAAACTATCGGCTACTCTGCTAAGCATAGAAAAAAAAGTCCCCACCCCCTAAAGGGGCGTAAGGCGGGCGCTTTTGTTTTATCGTGAATAATATTTTTCAGATTGTTGGTTGTTAATTTTTTAAATTCTTGTTTATAAAAGGGTTCAAATTATTGAACTCCAAGTTCCCCTTTAGGGGCAGAGGGGCGTTAGCTTCCCAACACCCAGGTATCCTTACTACCACCACCCTGTGAAGAATTCACAATCAGCGAACCTTCTTTTAATGCAACCCTGGTTAACCCTCCTGGTACAATCTCAATACCGCCGGGCCCACATAATGCAAAAGGCCGAAGATCTACTCTTCTTGGCTGCAACTTACTATCCATATAACAGGGCACACTGGACAGGCTGATGATCGGTTGTGCAATAAAATCCCTGGGTTCTTTAAGTACTTCCAATTTATATTCATCAATTTCATTGTCTGTGGCTGCGCTGCCCATCAACATACCATATCCTCCGCTTCCGTTGGTTTTCTTGATCACCATTTCGCGGATATTTTTAAAGACATGATCCCTTTCCTCACCTTTAGCTAACTGGTAAGTAGGCACATTTTTTAATATCGGTTCTTCATTTAAATAATACCGGATCATGGCGGGCACAAAAGTGTACACAGCCTTATCATCTGCCACGCCGTTACCTACTGCATTTACAATCGCCACATTTCCCTTTCGGTAAGCACTCATAATACCTGCTACACCCAGCATACTGGAAGGATTGAACATTAATGGGTCCAAAAATTCATCATCTACCCGGCGGTAAATAACATCTACCTGCTGCAGCCCTGCAGTAGTTTTCATATACACTTTGTGATTGTCTACTACCAGGTCACTTCCTTCAACTAACTCCACACCCATGAGTCTTGCCAAAGTGGTATGTTCAAAATAAGCCGAGTTATAGATGCCGGGTGTAAGCAACACAATAGTTGGATTGCTGATGGGCCTTGGAGAAAGTGACACCAGGTTTTTATGCAGGATGGTGGCATATTCTGTTACACTGCGTACATTATTTTGCGGCAGCAGATCAGGGAAAATTCTTTTGGTAATCTCCCTGTTCTCCAGCATATAGCTTACACCGCTGGGTGTACGTAAGTTGTCTTCCAGGATATAAAAGGAACCGTCTTTATTCCTGATCAGATCGATACCGGAAATATGTACATATATATCATAGGGCACCGGGAAATTGTGCATCTCCCTAAGATAATAGGGACAACTATAAATCATATCAGCAGGCACAACGCCATCTTTTATAATAAACTGGCTGCTATAGATATCTTTTAAGAAAAGGTTAAGTGCTTTTAGTCTTTGTTTAATTCCTCTTTCTATATAATCCCATTCGGTTGCAGTGATGATGCGGGGAATAATATCAAAGGGAAATATCTTTTCTATACCTTCTCCGCTACTGTACACGGTGAAAGTAATGCCCTGACTCATAAAGAGGCGTTTGGCCAGTTCTTCTTTTTTATTTAATTCATCAATGGAGAGCTGGCTTAAAAAATTTACAGCTTTTTCGTATTGTTCTCTTACAGTGAGACCAGATATCATTTCATCCCACACACCGGAGTCAACTAAGTAAGATTGCAGCAGTTCACCTGTAAGCATATACAACTAATTTAGGAATGAATATGGCTGGCAATCGAAAAAATCTCAGATAACCAAATATAAGAAAGGAAATTAAAAAAACCTTCAACCAAATTAAAATGGCTGTGTGATTGTATTATTTTGCAACCATAGCAGGTGATTAGCTACAGCTCTTATTTGGGTATAGCCGTAGTCATTATTCAGCAGGGTTCTTATTTCGCCATGTGTTTTTCCAGGATTAGTGCTAATATAAAGGGCAATAATCTTTAGGGATGGTTCATCAGTGAATGCATCAATTTTTACTTCTCCTGTTTTAATAAAATTAGTGAGGTGACTTTCAACAGTACCGGTGCCCAACATTCTTTCCTTCGCAATTTCCGGGATCGTTTTGCCCTGTTGAAAGTATTGTAAACTGATGGTAGCGGAAGGAGTTTTTTCTTCCTTTTTTAATGACGGTTCTTTATGCTGCTTTTTGGGGCTGGCAATTTTTAATTCAATATGGCTTTCTAATCCATACTGGTTACAATAGCCCTGTACTATACTAATAACTTCGTCACCATATTTATCTGTCTTGGCTTTTCCAAATCCGGTGAGGAGTTGTAAATGTTGTTTTGTTAAAGGTAGGTAAGTACAGATGTCTTTCAGGCAGGCTGAATTGGCGACAATATAGATTGGCAGATTTCGCTCCTCACAAACTTTATCCCGCCAGTTTTTTAAAGAATGATACAATTCCGGATTGGGTATATCTGAGGTTGCCAATTGTTTTTTGTTAGCTGCATAACTGCTGATGTGAAGTGGTGGAATTGCCAAATTTAGTTTGTGTTTTAAAAAGCCTGACACTGTAAAAGGTTGTTTGCAATACTGCAAAAAATAAATTGATTTTACAAAAGCCCCCAGCAATTCCAACAGGCTTTCATCCACCACAGTGGCGGCTTCTTTATGCTCAGTAATGACAGGATGTTTTTGTAACTGATCTTTTAAACTATTAAGCAGCGGTAAAAAATAATTGGATGCATCCTGAATCCTTTTTTGAAGTGCAGGATTGTTTTCAATCACCGGTTCTGTTTTCATGAATTCATAAATGCGGCCGATGAATTTTTCTCCTATCCCCTTTTCTTTTTTTAGTTGTCCTAAAAAATGCTGCAACCATTGGATAGCTTTGTCATTCAGTTTTTCATTTTCTTTTTCAATAGTTGATTGAAGGCCAATAGCAGCACTTTCAATTTCTTCCATTAAAAAAAGTTCACTCAGCAACTGAAGGGTAAAAAGTTGCCGGGCTCCTGCAAAGCGCTCTGCCAAAGAGCCTTTAGGTGCCAGCGAAGATTGGGCAACCACAACTTGTTCATTGATGTAAATAGCTGTTGGCGGAATTCTGGAAAGCAATACAATTCCATCCAGGCTGGTACATCGGCTGAGTGCTGCATATACCTGTCCGCTGCTGAAAGAGGATGCCGCATCAATCATTACTTTATCAAAGGTTAAGCCCTGGCTTTTATGAATGGTGATGGCCCAGGCAAGCCGCAAAGGAAACTGGAAGAACCGGCCAAGTACCTGCTGCTCTAATTTTTCATCGCTCCTGTTTAATGTGTAGCGGACATTGTCCCACGATTCTTCTGATACTTCAATGTCATTTCCATCGCTGTTGACAATAATTTTTTCCTTTGATAATTTTGTAACCACGCCAATCTTACCATTGAAATATTTTTTCTCTGCCACATCATTTTTGATAAACATTACCTGCGCTCCTTCCTTCAACATCAACTGTGCTTCAGCAGGATAAATGTTTTCCGGGAACTCCCCCTCGATCTTTGCCTGGTAAGTAAAAGCTGCGGTGCTAAGCTTCTGTAATTTCGCCTGGTTAATATTATCTGCCTGGCTATTGTGAGAAGTAAGGGTAATAAATTTTTCTTCCGTTGCTGGCTGAAGGCCTGATATAAACCTGTTGTGCAGTTGATCATAATCATTCCTGCTCATTTGATTATTGCGAACTTTATTAAGCAACTCAACAAAGCTTTCTTCTTTTTGCCGATAGATCTTATTTAGCTCAATTAATAAAGGTTGTAATTCTTTTACAGCCTTGCTGTCAAAAAAGAATAGTGAAGGATAGTAGTCATTCAGAATTCTCCACTCATCATTTTTTGCAACAGGGGGTAATTGGTACAGGTCTCCGATGAATAATATCTGAACACCGCCAAATGGCGTATTGTGATTTCTTGTTACACTTTTTAAAATGGCATCAATGGCATCAAGTACATCGCAACGAACCATGCTGATCTCATCTATTACCAGCAGCTCCATTTTACGAAGCAATCGTATCCGTTGCTTATTGTAACGGATGTTTTGTAACAGTTGGAGTTTGTTTGATTCGGTTGGCAAAAAAGGATGTAGCGGTAACTGAAATAAACTGTGCAGTGTTACGCCACCGGCATTGATAGCAGCCACGCCTGTTGGTGCCGCCACAATCATGTTTTTAGCAGAATGCTCCCGGAGATATTTTAGAAAAGTTGTTTTGCCGGTACCCGCCTTACCGGTGAGGAAAATGCTTTCCTGTGTTTCTGTGATGAACCGATAGGCCAGATCAAATATATCGTTGCGTTCTACAGTTACCATAAATTACATTTTGCCACGAATTGCACGAATGAACACGAATTGAATTTAATATACCAGTCGTTTATACTCAAGGGATGTTTTACCAAAGTTAATGATAAGAGCAAGTCGCAAACCAGATGCTTTTAGGTAATTGAGTGTTTGAGCAATTGCTTCGTCTGTGATGCCGTCTTTGCAAGCTTTAACTTCGATGATTATTTCATCAAACAACGTAAAGTCGGCAAAGAATTTATGTTTTAATAAACTGCCTTTGTATTCAATACTGTGTTCCTCTTCCCGCCGGTAATTCATATTTCTTTGAAGAAACTCAATTTCCATGGCATCTCTATACACTACTTCTAAAAATCCGTAGCCAAGTGTATTGTAAACTTCCATACAAGCACCAATGATTTTGTATGCCTCAGATTTATAGATGATCTGTTCCATAAGTATTCTTTTAAAAAGTAAATGCCACGAATCCCACAAATACACACGAAAAAAATTCGTGCAGATTCGTGCTATTCGTGGCAGCAAGTTTAGGCTCTTTCTTTTTCGCCGATGAGCAATAGCTCGTTCACTACTATCTCGGTTACGTAACGTTTGTTGCCTTCTTTATCGTTGTAGGTGCGGTTTACCAGTTTACCTTCAATAGCCACTTCCTTTCCTTTGGTAAGAAACTTTTCAGCTATTTCAGCTACTTTACCCCAGGCAATTATATTATGCCAGGTGGTTTCTGTTTCTTTTCTTCCGGTGCGGTCACGGTAGGTCTCGTTGGTAGCCATGCTAAAGCGGGCCATCTTTTTTCCACCATCTAATGTTTTTACTTCCGGAGCGTTACCTAAATTTCCAATCAGTTGAACTTTGTTCTTTAATGCGTACATGACTTTAAGTTTTAAATTGTTTTGTAATTTTTTATTTCAGTCAACCGGCGACGTCATTTCCGATTGACAACACAAAGATGGCCTGCTGTAAAACCGGGAGTCGGTATTTACCCGTTTACTCCCGAAGCTAAGCGTGTAAAAACGTTTGTACACGGATAATTTTATGTATATTACTTTTCTAAAAACATTGATATGAGTGCACCTGCCGCTACAGAAACGAAGACCTGTTTGTCTTGTGGAAAAACATTAAAAGGCAGGGTCGACAAAAAATTTTGTGACGATTATTGCCGGAATAATTACAACAACCAGCAGAAGGCAAAGGGCAGCCAGAGTAGTTACGTCCGTAATATCAACAATACTTTATTGAAAAACCGCAAAATATTAGAAGGCATTTTGCCAGGTACAGAAGAAACTGCCAAAGCCAGCAAAGACAAATTGCAGCGGCTCGGATTTCACTTTAAATACCTCACTCATATCTATACCACCAAAACCGGCAAGACCTATTTCTATTGCTATGATTATGGCTACCTTCCACTGGAACATGACTGGTATTTGATTGTAAAAAGAAAAGAAGAATAATGGAACAGGTACCCGGGCCCAATGCTGAATTATTACTTACGTTGGTAAAAATGAAAATGCCGTTTGGAAAATACAAAGACAGGTTGCTTTGCGACCTGCCTGTGTCTTACCTGGAATGGTTTGCCCGAAAAGGTTTCCCGGCTGGCAAACTTGGAATGCTCCTGCAAACCTTGTACGAGATCAAATTGAATGGGTTAGAGTATTTATTAACGCCATTAAAAAAATAGAGACAAAGGTTTTAAGCAACTAAATATCAGTTGGGAGAACGATATAAAAACGCTAAAAAGCGGCATCTATAGCCCAA
>Ga0068871_100003999_pt1 | contig 10201 bp, 7 predicted proteins | sample KBSMisM72_FD_72750 | JGI IMG/M metagenome (GOLD analysis project Ga0068871, IMG submission 72750) | Miscanthus rhizosphere microbial communities from Kellogg Biological Station, Michigan, USA - KBS Miscanthus M7-2 | ecosystem: Host-associated > Plants > Roots > Rhizosphere > Soil ...
GGACCACCATCTTCTGCGGCTCGTTGATCTCAACCTTCACTGCCGCGGTATCCAGCCAGCCAATGGCCTTATCTGGCAGATGAAGATTGCGAATGTACTTCGGCGCCATCTCCAAGGCTGTGTTAATGGCGTCGTCCGAGATTTTGACGGAATAGTTCTTCTCGAGTCGTGGACGAAGACCGAGCAGGATTTCTCTCGTCTCGGTAATTGACGGCTCGACGACTTTAACCATGCGGAAGCGACGTGCGAGTGCTTCGTCGTCGGCGATGTACTCTTTGTATTCTGAAAGTGTAGTCGCTCCGATGATGCGCATCTCGCCGCGCGCGAGCGCCGACTTGAACATGTTGGCTGCATCAGATGATGTGCCGAGTGCCGCGCCTGCCCCGATGATCGTGTGCGCTTCGTCGATGAAGAGAATCATGTTGTCGCGTTCTTTTACTTCGTCGATGATTCCCTTGATGCGTTCTTCAAACATGCCCCGCAGCATTGTGCCGGCGACGATGCCGCCCATTTGCAGTTGCACGATATGCGATGCACGCAGACGCGCCGGAACCTTCTCGGGCTCCAACTCGATCAAGCGCGCGAGGCCTTCGATCACCGCGGTTTTGCCGACCCCAGGTTCACCGACGAGCATCGGTGAGTTGGCTCGTTCACGATGACAGAGGATCTCGACGATTTGTTGAATCTCTTTTTCGCGTCCGATGGTAGGCGGAATCTTGTCCGCTCGAGCAAGCCTGTTGAGTGAAACACCAAAGTGTTTCAGGTAAGGCGGAAGCTCAAACTTCTTCCGATTCTGTTCTTCTTCCTGTTCTCGCTTCTGCACCTGTGCCCGCACATTTTCCTGGATCGCTTCGGGGCTCGCGCCCATGTTTCTTAAAACATCAACAAATAGACCTTCGGTACTGCTCAGTGCTTCAAAAATATCAGTTGCTTCAATTGTTTTACGACCCTGTGTTCTGGCTCGCTCCATGGCCCGCTTAAACAGGTCGGTCGTATCAGGCCCGATGCGAAATCCTTTTCCGACATGTTGTTGCCGGCTACTGCTGAGGCGTTTTTCAATCGCCATCTTGACCACCACAGGATCAAGTGATAACTCCCGCATCGCAGAGTTGAACATATCAGGCTCTTCAATGGTCAAAGCCTGCAAGATGTGCTCTACGGAAACGAAGTTTTGGTCGCGACGACGCGATTCATCCAACGCATGCTCAAGAACGCGCTGGCCGCTATCGCCAAACTTGTCTTTATATGCACCTAAATCAGCCATATTCTTTTACGAACTTCGCGCTTGTTTGGATTACTCTTTCAGCGCTCGATTCTCTCACTTTCAAACAACTCGCTCGATCCAAGTTGCTACACTTGGATGTTGTCAGCATAAGCGCCGTTGCGTTTCAATGCAATAACTATCCCCGGCACGGCGTCTCCTGCAATTTTCTGGCCGCAAGGGCACAAAAACACGGACTGAAATGTCTATGTGTCTTCTGTGCCTTTTTGCGGCTAATAATCGTAATCGTCTCCGCCCGGCATCGGTGGGCCTGATCTCTTCTTCTCAGGCAGGTCGGTGACAGCAGCCTCAGTGGTCAACAACAATCCTGAGATGGACGCGGCGTTCTGCAGCGCTGTGCGCACAACCTTGGTTGGATCGATGATTCCGGCAGCAGCGAGATCTTCATAGTCGCCAGTGACGGCATTGAAGCCTTTGTTTCCCTTTAGCTGTTCTACTTCGCCCACGACGACAGCGCCTTCAGTTCCAGCGTTCTCGGCAATACGACGAATTGGTTCCTGCAATGCACGGCGAACAATTTTTATGCCTGTGCGAACATCCGGATCTTCCTCGTCGTGATTATCAAGAACTTTCGATGCTCTCAAAAGTGCAACGCCGCCGCCCACGACGATTCCTTCCTGTGCCGCCGCTCGCGTCGCATTCAATGCGTCTTCGACGCGCATCTTCACTTCTTTCATCGCCGTTTCTGTCGGCGCGCCGACTCTTACGACCGCAACACCCCCAGCCAATTTCGCCAGACGCTCCTGCAATTTTTCCTTGTCATAGTCTGACGTGGTTTCTTCTATTTGTTTACGTATCGTTGCAACTCGACCCTGGATAGCTCTACTGTCGCCGCCACCCTCGACAATGGTCGTGTGTTCCTTATCAACGATGACTCGTTTTGCGGTTCCCAGATCTGCGAGCGTGACGCTCTCCAACTTGATGCCGAGATCTTCGGAGATAACTTGTCCGCCCGTCAGGATTGCAAGGTCCTCCAGGATCGCTTTACGCCGATCGCCAAATGCCGGTGCTTTCACGGCGCAAACTTTGATCGTTCCACGCAAGCGGTTCACGACCAGAGTTGCAAGCGCATCGCCATCGATATCTTCAGCGATGAGCAGTAATGCACGTCCGGCGCCGGCAGTTTGTTCCAGCAACGGCAGCAGGTCGCGCATAGCGGAAATCTTTTTCTCGTAAAGAAGGATGTACGGCTCTTCGAGAATCGCTTCCATGCGATCCGCATTCGTGACGAAGTACGGCGATAAATAACCGCGATCGAACTGCATTCCTTCCACGATATCGAGCTCGGTTTGCAACGTCTTTGCTTCTTCAACCGTGACGACGCCGTCCTGTCCGACTCGATCCATCGCTTCAGAGATGAGCTCTCCGATTGCGCGATCGTTATTTGCAGAAACTGTAGCGACGTTAGTCAATTCCTCCTTGCTCTTGATCTTTTTCGACATGCGTTCGAGCTCAGCGACCACTTTGTCGGTCGCGATCTGAATACCACGTTGAAGCGCCATCGGATTAGCGCCGGCCGTAACGTTCTTCACGCCTTCGCGAAAGATCGCCTGGGCCAACACAGTTGCCGTCGTGGTGCCGTCGCCTGCTTTGTCATTGGTTTTGACGGCAACCTCGCGAACCATCTGCGCGCCCATGTTTTCGTACTTGTTTTTGAGCTCGATCTCTTTGGCTACCGTGACACCGTCTTTGGTGATCAAGGGCGAACCAAATTTCTTTCCCAGAACCACGTTGCGGCCCTTTGGTCCCAACGTCACACGGACTGCATTCGCAAGAACGTCCACACCCTGAAGCATCGCGTTGCGCGCTTCTTCTCTAAACTTCACTTCTTTTGCCGGCACTCTCTTTTTCTCCTTCGATGTTATCCACCGATTACACAGATTTCTTTATAACATCGGTGTAATCTGTGGATTGCTCTGTTGCGCGTCCAACTTTGACGCGTGCGGGGCGCAGTAAACGATCGCCCATTCGGAAACCGCGACTATATTCCGCAATTACCTTGCCGTCCATCTCTCCGCCTGTTTCTTCTGTATCGACGGCTTCGTGCAGTTCCGGATCAAACTGTTCACCAACAGACGAGATTGGCTCAACACCCGCATTGGTCAACGCCGCTTGAAAGCTCGTCGCGATACTGCGAATACCTTCCAGGATCGTTTCGCGCGGTGCATTTTCCGCTTCGATTGCCCGGTTCCAATCGTCCAACGCAGGCAATAACGCGGAAATAAACTTTGCCTTCTCGCCCGCAGCGCGCTCGTCGGCGGAACGATTCAAGCGCTGTCGCGTTTCGTCAGTCTCGCGTTGTAGTTGCTGGCGCAACTGATCGAAGCGCGCCTGCACTTCCTGCACCTGCTTCTCAGCCGCTGCGGTGCGTGCTTCGAGCTCTTCAACGTATTTCGGTTTGAGACTTGGCTGCTCAACAACCTCAGCTTTTTCTTCTCCCTGATCGTCGAGATAAACTCGTCGACGATCCGTCACCCTCAGCTCATTCGCTTCTCTATCCATGATCCGCTCCCCAATCCGTGTTCATCCGTGTTACCCGATCTTGATGTCGATCTTCTTCGATTTTTGTTCGGTACGTTTTGGAAGCCGGATTTGCAAAACGCCGTCTTTGTAGTCAGCCCCGATCTTTCCCTGATCCACTGAACCCGGCACACTGAACGTGCGCAGAAACTTTCCTCTGGGCCTTTCCGAACGATGTTGCTTCGACTCGCTGATCGCTCGCGTTCCTCTCACGATCAAGCGGTTGTCATCAACGTCGAGTTCGAGTGCCTCACGATCGATTCCAGGCAAGTCCATCGCGATGAGGTAGGCTGAATCCGTTTCGTAAATATCTGCAGCCGGGGTCCAATCGGCCCGCTCAAAGTCGTCGCCCGTCGTTGCGTCGGCCTTATTGCGTCTTTGTGTAGCGTCTTCAAAAAGCCTGTTCATTCGATCCTGCAGGACCATCAGATCCTGCAAAGGGTTCCACTGTTGTGACATGCTTCAATCTCCATAGAACTATTGCCGATTTCCAATTGCCAATTGCCAATTTCAAACCGGCAATCGGCAATCGGCAATTGGCAATTCATTATGCGGTCGCAAAGGCCGCGTCGGTCTTGAATTCCATCGTGTCGCCGTTGGCCGAAACGTGTACGGTTTGCCCCGGCAGAATTTCGCCCTGCAGCAGTTTTACCGCGAGCGGATTCTGAATCAGCGACTGAATCGCGCGTTTCAATGGTCGCGCCCCGTAAGTCGGGTCGTAGCCTTCACGCATCAACAGCTCCCTCGCCGAAGGTTCCAGCACGAGTTCTACGTTGCGCTCGTTCAGCATCGAGACCAGACGCTCCAGTTGCACGTCGATGATCTTTCCGATCTGCTCGCGCGAGAGCTGATGAAAGACCACGATATCGTCGATGCGGTTCAGAAACTCCGGTTTGAAGTGCAGCCGCAACTCCTGATTTACGGCTTCACGCACCTGCTTCTCGTCGCCTTCAGCGGCCTGAATCTCACGCGAACCGAGGTTCGACGTCATGATCAGCACCGTGTTCTTGAAGTCGACAGTTCGACCTTTCGAATCCGTGAGTCTGCCATCGTCGAGGATCTGCAGCAGCACGTTGAAAACATCCGTGTGCGCTTTTTCGATCTCGTCAAACAGAACCACTGAATACGGCCGGCGGCGTACTGCTTCCGTGAGCTGCCCGCCCTCCTCGTAACCCACGTATCCCGGCGGCGCACCGATCATCCGCGCGACGGCGTGCTTTTCCATGTACTCAGACATGTCGAGCCGTATCATTGCTCGCTCGTCGTCAAACAAAAACTCTGCGAGTGCACGAGCGGTTTCAGTCTTACCAACACCTGTTGGTCCAAGAAAGATGAACGAACCAATCGGGCGATTCGGATCCTGCAGGCCGGCGCGTGCGCGTCTGACCGCGTTCGCCACCGCAGCCAATGCTTCTTCTTGCCCGATGACGCGATTTCCCAGCCGGTCTTCCATCGTCACAAGCTTCTGCATTTCACCTTCGAGCATTCGTGAAACGGGAATCCCGGTCCACTTGGCGACAATCGTAGCGACGTCCTCTTCGTCGACTTCTTCTTTCAACATTACGCCGTCCTGTTGAAAGTTGCTGAGCTTGTCCTGCTCGACTTTGAGCTTCCGCTCCAACTCGGGAATCTTGCCGTACTGAAGTTCAGAAGCTCGTCCGAGCTCACCGGCATTGCGCGCCTGGTCCAACTGGAAACGGAGCTGTTCGAGCTCGGCTTTAGCGGTGCGAATGTGGTCGATGGCTTCCTTTTCAGACTGCCACTTCGCCTTCATTCCCGCAGACTCCTCTTTCAGGTTGGCGATACGCTGGTCGATCTCTTTCAGACGTACTTTCGACTTTTCATCTTCTTCTCGCTGCAAAGCCTGCCGCTCAATTTCCAGCTGGATGATATCGCGCTCGAGCTGGTCGATCTCCTGGGGCAGGGAATCGATCTCGATGCGTAGTCGCGATGCTGCCTCGTCTATCAGGTCGATTGCCTTGTCGGGCAGAAAACGATCCGTGATGTAACGATTTGAAAGGGTGGCGGCGGCGACGATGGCCGAGTCTTTGATGCGAACGCCGTGATGGACTTCGTAGCGCTCTTTCAAACCTCGCAGAATCGCAATCGTGTCTTCGACAGTTGGTTCACCGACGTAGACCTGTTGGAAGCGACGTTCGAGGGCCGCATCTTTCTCGATGTGCTTCTTGTATTCGTTGAGCGTTGTCGCGCCCACGCAGCGAAGCTCACCACGAGCCAGCGCCGGCTTCAACATGTTCGACGCGTCAATCGCGCCTTCAGCAGCGCCCGCGCCGACAAGTGTGTGCAGCTCGTCAATGAAGAGAATGATTTGACCCTGAGCGTTCTCAATCTCTTTGAGGACCGATTTGAGTCGATCTTCAAACTCACCACGGTACTTGGCGCCTGCGAGCATCGCACCGAGATCGAGTGCGACGAGTCGCTTGTTGCGCAGAGTTTCAGGCACGTCTCCCGAGACGATTCGCTGGGCTAACCCTTCGACGATTGCAGTCTTACCGACACCGGGCTCGCCGATTAACACCGGATTATTTTTTGTTCGGCGCGAGAGCACCTGAATCGTGCGGCGAATCTCGTCGTCACGACCGATCACCGGATCGAGTTTTCCTTTTCGTGCTTGTTCCGTGAGATCGCGCGCGTACTTCGAGAGCGCCTGGTAGTTCTGTTCGGCGTTCTGATCGGTAATTCGCGCGCCGCCACGCATCTGTTCGATGACCTTGAACAGATCATCGCGCGTGACGCCATGCTGGCGCAGGATCTTTCCGGCGTCACCGTCTTTTTCTTCAGCAATGGCGAGCAGCAGATGTTCGGTCGAGATAAACTCGTCCTGCATCTTGTCTGCCTGGGTCTGAGACGCAGTAAACACCTGCGTCATGCGATTGCTGAAGTATGTCTGGCCACCCTGCACGCGTGGAAAACGGGCGACCGCTGCCTGCGTGTCGTTAAGAATAACGGCGACATTCGCTCCGAGCTTGCCGAGTATTGGTCTAACGATTCCTTCCGGCTGTTCGAGCATTGCGACGAGCAAGTGCTCCGGCTCAACCTGCTGGTGTTGATTCTTTTCCGCGAGCTCAATACCGGATTGAATCGCTTCCTGTCCTCTTAATGTGTACTTGTCTAAACGCATGATTACTTCTTTGTAGTTTGTTCTTTGTACTTGGTGGTCTGTACAAAGAACAAAGCACCAAGTACAAAGCACGAACGGGCTCGACGAGCCCGCTCGCGTTTTACCGATCCGTCAAGCTGTTTTAGCGCCCGCCAGTGGCTTCTTTCGCTTTACCTGGTTCGGCGGTCGTTTCAATGGTCTTGGTCGTGCTGCCGGTGTTAGTTCCAGCAACCTGAATGCGACGGGCCTTGGTCTCTTCTCGTTTCGGCAATGTCACTCGCAACACACCGTTGTTGTATTCAGCGCTTGCTCCCTCTGCGGAAACTGTTTGCGGCAAAGTGAAAGAACGGGTGAAGGCGCCATACGAGCGCTCAACACGATGATAATTATCCGTCTCATCCGTCTTTTCAAACTTCCGCTCACCGCGAAGGGTTATGACATTGTTCTCGATCGAGAGATCGAAGTCTTCCTGCTTCATTCCGGGAAGCTCAGCCTCGAGCACGATCTGGTCCTTGTTCTCGTAGATATCCACGCTCGGCGCCCATGCACCGCGGCCGATGCCCTCGTCTCCAAAGGCTCGGGTTAGATTGGTCGAGAACAGACGGTTCACCTCTTCCTGCAGAGTCCGAAGGTCACGGAATGGATCGTAACGAACAATAGTCATGGGTCTCTCTCCTTCCTAATATTCCTTGTTATGTTTCACTCAGCTCCCACTGCTCGTATTCCCTGCTGAGCGCGTACGCATAATAAAGGTTGAGTCTCTCTTTGTCAACCCCAGCCGCAAAGAAGTTTTTTAGCCACAAAAGGCACATAAAGCACAAAAGAGAAGGCAGCATTTAAGTTCTGCTCTCCTTCCTTTTTGTGCCTTTTGTGCCTTTTTGTGGCTAAAGACCGAAGAATCTCTTAATAGAGGACAGGATGCCGGCTGTGGAATGAGGACTGGCAGTGTCCGAATCGGCTTGGGAGGCAAGGCCCTGCCGGCGTTCGGCCATGATGAAGCTCAGCGACTCGACGAGATCCGGGTTCGTGTCGAACACCCGCTTCATCGCCGCGTGGCCGATTTCAAGGACTTCAGTCTCTTCGAGGGCAACGACGTTGGCGGTCCGGGGCTCCCCCGTGAAGAGCGCCATCTCACCGAAGAAGTCGCCTTCATTGAGGGTGGCGATATTCCGTGGCCGGCCATTTTCACTAATCTGGACGCTGACTCGCCCATTGTGAACTACAAACATCGAGGAACCCGGGTCGCCCGCCCGGATGACCATCTCCCCCGGCGCAAACACGTGTCTGACTGCCGCCTGCGCCAGCATCGTGGTTTCGTCTGCCGATAAAGGCGCGAATATATCCACTGCGGAAAGTCTCTCGGCGATCGCACCGCCGTCGCGCTTTTCGCCGCCCTGGTTTCGCTCGAGGTAGAGAGTGCGCGTCGGGAAAGCAAAGTTCAAACCCGCGCGGCGGAAGGCGTACCAGATGCGCTGCCGGATAAGCGCATCCGTGTCGTTGTACTTGGCGTAATCGACCGGCCAGTATTTCACCTCGTAATCGACACCGTTATCGCCCAAATTTCTGATTCTTACGATCGGGGTGACTTTGTCCGAAACGTTATCCGCTTCGCGAACTGCTTCACGAGCCACATGGATTGCCTTCGCCGGTGAGTCGGTGTAGAGAGTGTTGAAAAAAACAAGACGAGCATTGAGATTATCGCGCGGGCAGACTTCAATCGGCTCTTTTGCTGCGTTGCTATTGGCTATCAGAACTATGTGATTACTGAATGTCCTGATCTTTATCGCGCGCCAGCTTATCTCCTCGACCACGCCCGTATGTCGTTGAGCGCCCACTGTGATGACGTCGCCCACCTGAAACGGCCTGTCCGCCTGCAGCGAGATTCCCGCGAAGAAGTTGCCAAGCGTGTCCTGCAGCGCAAGGCCGAGAATGACGCCGAATATCGCAGAGGTGGTGAAGAGCGCGCCGAGATTTACGTCAGGAAACAGGAACGTGAAAGCAACCAGGAAGAAGATCGTGAACGCTACGATCGTGAAGATATTTCTGATGAGTGTGGGCGCGTCGATCTTCTTCAGCCAGAAGGCGAGTCCGAAGAAGAGAGCATTGAGCGCGCGGACAAGAAAGTATCCGACGATGCCCACGAGAAGCAGCTTGATCGCCTTGATTATAGTGTCTGCCGAAGGGGACGGACTGCTTCCCATCCGGTGCTCGAGCAGCGCCTTGACTTCACCCGAGAAAGACCAAAACAGGTAGGTCGCCAGCAACGCGATTGCCGACGCAAACAGGAGGAGCACGATTCTGTTAGTGAAACGGGGTCGAGTCACGACTTTTCGACGCACGTTTTATCACAAATCCGGGCTTATCTGTGGCCAAATATTGTGGGAAACAGCGTGATGACTATATACAGGAGTGACAAGATAGTGACCACAATCGCCGTCAGCCAGACGAGAACGTTGTAGATTGGACCATTCACATGTGTGCCCATAACCTCGCGATCGTTCACGAGACGCAACACTGCAAACAACACGATCGGCAGCAGTAATCCATTGATCACCTGCGTGACCAGCAACACGCGGATCAACGGCAGGCCGGGAACGATCGCGATCGCGGCGCCTACTGCAACCAGGAACGTGAATATGCCAAGGAATATCGGCGCCTCGCGGAAACTTCGAGATACGCCCTTCTCGAATCCGAGCGCTTCGCTTATGGAATAAGCGGTCGCCAGCGGCAACACTCCGGCAGCCAGCATCGAGGCGCCGAAGAGTCCTAATCCAAAGAGTGCTTGCGCATATCTTCCTGCCAGGGGACGGAGAGCGCGAGCCGCATCCTCGGCGCTCGAGATCTGGATTCCTGCCTTGTGAAGTGTCGCCGCGGTCGAAACGATGATGAAAAAGACGATCAGAATCGCAAAGATTGTCCCGACCCACACGTCCAGTTTCGTCTTACCGTAATCGTCAGGAGTGACTCCTTTTTCCACTACTGAAGACTGCACGTAGACCTGCATGTACGGCGAGATCGTCGTACCAATAACGGCCACAAACGTGAAGATGAATGCGTATTCGAGTTTGAACTCTGGACGGACCATGCCGATTGCGACGGCGCTCCAGTCTGGTCGAGAAAGAAAAGCGGAAACAATGTAGCCGAGAAAGACGAGCGACATCAGCAGAAACACTCGTTCGACTTTCTTGTACGAACCCTTCACAATCAAAAACCAGACGAGGATCGCGGCCAGCGGCACGGAGAGGTAGTGCGAAACGCCGAAGAGCTCAGACGCGGCC
>Ga0068871_100004000_pt1 | contig 10197 bp, 14 predicted proteins | sample KBSMisM72_FD_72750 | JGI IMG/M metagenome (GOLD analysis project Ga0068871, IMG submission 72750) | Miscanthus rhizosphere microbial communities from Kellogg Biological Station, Michigan, USA - KBS Miscanthus M7-2 | ecosystem: Host-associated > Plants > Roots > Rhizosphere > Soil ...
GTCGAGGAGCGCGTCGCTGTTGGCGTCGCGGTTCGTGAGAGCGGGCAACCCCGCGAGCAATTCGATGAGTCGGGTGATCGACGTGTGGCTGTGGTCGCGATGCGACACGAACGAGCGGCGCGCGTACGCCGACACGATCACGAACGGGACGCGAAACCCGAGGCGATCGAACGCGGCGTTCAGCGGGAGATCGTCCGGAACGCAAGCGCTCGGCGGCGGCACGTGGTCGAAGAAGCCGCCCGATTCGTCGTAGGTGACGACGAGGGCGCTCGTGGCCCACGACGGGCTCGTCGCGAGCGCGACCACGACGTCACGAACGAATTTCTCACCCGCGCTGCTGTCGAGCGGCGGATGCTCCGAATTCGCGAAGAGCGCGTTGACGAAGCTGATCTTCGAAAGCGTCCCCGCGGCGAGGTCGGCGAAGAACGCCGGGAGATCGCGCACGGCGCTCGGCGGCGCCGCGGGCACGTCGTACGTCTCTGGGTTGTACATGCGGTACGTCGTGCCGGCGTCGTCGAGCGCCTGGAAGATCGACCGCTGCGTGCCGACGAGGATGTCACCGCTGCCGCGCGTGCCGTTGCTCGTCGCCGTCATCAAGTATTTTCGGTTCGGCGCCGTCGGACCGAGGACGGAGCAGAAGAATCGGTCGCTCGAAGCGAACGCGCCGTAGAGCCACGAGTAGAACGGCAAGTCAGCCGGCTCGTAGAGCCCGAGCGCGTTCGACGCGGTCGCGGCGTTCGCGGTCTCCGCTTCGCGATAGAAGCCGTCCATGCCGCCGTCGTTCCACATCCGGTGCATCGAGTACCAGTCGTGCGGGAGATCGGGCGAGACGCACGTCGTCGCGAGGTGAACGGGCGCGTGCGGCGCGTTTGCGAGATCGGGATTCGTGTAGTTTGCAGGTATCGATCCGAGCGTCGGATGGTGTCCGAGGTAGTGATCGAACGACCGATTCTCTTGCATCAGCACGATGAGGTGATCGATCGGGATCGCTGCCGGAACGCCGCCGATCGTCTCCGACGCGAGCGCTCCCGCCTGAAACGTGCATGCCTGCCGCTGTGCCTCGAACGGATCGTCCGGCGACCCGACGTCGGCCCCCGCGTCCGATCCGCCGTCCGTCGTCGTCGTCGTGCCGCCGTCGCTGCACCCGGCGATCACGAGCGCGGCGAGCAGCCGCCGAGCCTTGTCTCGTGCTGACATGCGCCGGCGTTATTTCGACGACTGGGTGCCGGTGAAGCTCATGTCGCCGGTGCCCTTTTCCGTTCCGCTCGCGTCGAGGATCGTCAGCGGGCCCTTGAGCGAGACGGCCGTGATTTCGGTGTCCTTCGGGTGGATGTCGATCGTGCCATCGAGCTTCGAGCGAAGACGCATTTGCGCCGGGAGCTTCGTCGTGAAGGTCATCGAGACGTTGAAGGTCGCTTTGTCGTTCGTGGAGGCGTTGTCGAGGATGAACTCGACGCCGTCGATCGTCGTGCTGCCGTCGTCCTTCGAGCCGAGGATCTTGAGGACGACATCGCCCGCGGGAATGAGCTTCTCGCCGAGCTTCACGGGGCGCGACGGGATGAAGTCGCGCGATTTGTCCTTGTCCACGACGTCGCCGAAGTGGTCTTTGATCTGCGCGAGGAGCGGCGCCGCCACGGGCGAGCCCGACGCGTCGAGCGCGGAGAGCTTGCCGTCGTCCGAGCGCGACACGACGTAGCGCGAGCCCGCGAGCGGGTTCACCGAGCGCTTCTCCGCGTCGGTGCCTTCCTGGTTCGTCGCGACGAGCGTCTTCACGTCGATCGCGGCCTTCGTCACGCGAAACGCGTCCGAGCTCTGCACCTCGGTCGTCGTGACGGTCTCTTCTTCGTTCCGGTACATCTTGCCGGCGAGCGTGAACTTGAACGCCGACTTCACCGTGGCGTCGACCTTCGTGCCGGGCTTCGGGATGGCCTTGACGAACGCGATCTCCGTGAGCTTCGGAGGCGCCACGACCGCCGAAGCGCTCGAGACCGTCGTCGTGCTCTCGGTGCCTTTGCACGCGAGGAGCACACCGATGAAGAAGGCGGCCGATGCGAGAGCGCTGATCCGTTCCATGGGATGCGACTCTACACGAGAAGATGCCCGTCGCCGACGTGACCTTTGAGCTCGCGGCGATCGACGCCGATGCGATCGAGCGCGGGCAGGAGAACGCGCCGCACGAATGGACGCGGGCCGAACACGTCGTACCGTTCGATCATCGCGCCGCGGCGCGGCCAATCGGGGATGACGTCGTGCGCGGGCATCTCGAAATGATGGATCACGTGGGCGATGTCTCGGAGCGTTTCGGCGCGGTCGCTCGCCAGATGCACTTTGATGCAGTTTGCAAACATCTTGTGATGACTCCCCTCGTCGCCTGCGATCAAGAGGAGCAACCGCTGGAGCGCCGTGTCGCCCGCCGGCGCGGTGAGCTTCGACAGATTGATGTAACTGAGCTGCGTCGCGAGCTCTTGAAGGAGCGTGTAGACGAGCATCTGCCGGCTCGTCTCGAATGGGAGCACCCACTGGCTCGCGAGGATGTCCTCGTTCAGGCGCTCCATCTGCTTCTCCGTGCGCCGGCCGGAGCGAATCAGCCACTCCTCGATCACGCGGGAGTGCTTCGACTCCTCGTAGCCCCAATTCGCGAGAAACCACGCGAGGCCCTGGTTCTGCCGATTGAGCTGAAGGAGGCGCGCGGTGTAGTCCGGCAGGTACATCTCGGTGCAGTAGAACGCCTCGAGGATGTCGACGAGGTCGTCGTCGATCGCGCGCAGCTTGATTTCCGCCCACGGGATGTCCTGGGTCACGTTCCACCTGCGCTTCTCTTCCGCGTGATCGAAGAATTCGCGCCCGAGATGACGAAACGCCTGAGCCTGCATGGGCGCGGGACGGTAGCCGCCCGAACACACGGGGAACGTCACGTCTTGCTGCTCTTTGCGTCAGCGTTTGGTCACAACGCACATGTCCGACCGAATCGTGATCACCAGTTTCGTGCATGGCGTGTTGACGTCGGGGTCCGTGAAGAAAGACGCCGACGACGTCGCGGTCTTTGCGACCGTGCTCCGCAACAAGCCGGTGAAGGATGCGGTCGTGCGCGCAGAGCTCGATCGCGGCGTGGCCGCAACGGCGACGGCCGGCGACATCGTCGAGACGCTGCGCTCCCTGGCGCTCCCGATTGGAGCGGCGTGGACCGCAGCCGACGCCGCCGTTGCGAAGGAGCCCGCGGCGCGCAGGCAGCTCGCCGCGCTGTGTCCCTGACGTCGATGGTCGTACTCGATGAAGCATGAGAAACTGACGAAATGATGAAACGCATGATCGTAGTGGTGGGAACGATCGGGGCGGTGATTGCGTGCGGCAGCTCTGGCGATCCTGGGGACTCCGGCACGGAGAGCGGCGTCGACGCGACGAACGACGTCGTGACGGTCGACGCCGCGAAGGACGTCGTCGCCGACATCTCCACGTCGGACGCCACCGACGCGAACGACGCGTGCGTTCCGCTCGCCGACAGCTCGAAGCGCGGCAGCGCGTGTCAATCGGCCGCCGAATGCGATCCCGGTTACAGCTGCGTCCCGGTCGGCAATGGCAAACAATGTCAGGTCGACTGCACGACGTCGTCGTGCGCGTGCCCGGCTGGTTTGCAATGCGAGAACTTCCCGTTCGACGGTGGCGTGTCGAAGGTCTGCTCTTAGGCGTGCATGCGATGCCGCGCGATCGTGATCGCCTTTTTACTGCCGAGCGCAGTCACCGTCGTGACGGCCTCGGCGGACGTCGCGCCGCTCACGACGGAGCCGGGTGAAGGAACGTGCAAGACGGACGCGGAGTGCGTCGTCTCCAACACGCTCGACGCGGACGTCGTCGGTGATCACGCGTGCTGCAGTTACATCTGCCCGCCGGGCCGAGTCGTCAGCACCGAAATCCAAAGGCGCCTCGATGCGCGCCGCGCGGCCGTGTGTGCGAGGCCGAAGCTGTGTCCGCCTCCCGCGCCTTGCCCGCGCGCGACGAAGACGCTCACGCCGAAGTGCGTGGCCGGGCGTTGCGTCGCCGACGTGACATTGCTCCCGCCACCGAAGCCCGACCCGACGTCGTAGGGTTCGATCAGGAATCGGTCGGAGAAGAGGCGAGGCGCGCGCGGAGGCTGTCTTCGGCTTCCGTGATCGGGTGCTCGCCCATCGCCATCGCTTGCGCCGCCTTGAGCATCGGATAGCCGGCTTTGCGCTCGGCTTGGAACTGCGTCGCGAACGCGCCGCTCTTGATCTCGTTGAACGTCGTACGGAGCTTTCCGGGCAAGTCCGTTCCGAGGAGCGCCATCGTACGGATGAAACCGCCGTACATCGCGGTCGGTCCGTGGGCGTTCGACGCGCGCATGAAGCCCTCGGTGCGGAACGCGCGCCACACGGTCTCCATCTCTTCGGACATGTACATCTCGAGCACCATCGCCTCGGGCGGGATGCCCGCGTCGACGCCGATGTCGAACGTGCTCAGGATGGCCATGCCGAGCGTGGCGCCGAGCGTCTGCTCGACGAGCAAATCGAGGTCGGCTTCTTTTCGCGCGGAGAGCTCGACGGCGCCGGCCCGGAGGACGCCGATCCAGTCGGCGAGCCCGAGGAGACGCTTCCACGCCTTGCCGCTCGCTTCGTTCTCGACGGAGACGTACGCGTAGAAGCCGCTGCCTGCCTGAAAGCGCTGGCGCGCGTTCTCACCCGCCATGCGCGGCGCGAGGAGCAGCACGTCGAGATCTTTCGACGGCTTGATCAAGTCGTAGCCGAGCGTGTAGCCGGACCCGAAAACAATCGCCGATCGCGGTGAAAGATGAGGAGCGATCGCCTCGACGTAGACCTCGGGGATCACCTCGTCGGGGAGCATGATCATGACGATGTCGGCGCCCTTCGTGGCCTGCTCGATCGACACGACGTCGAAGCCGTCCGTCTTGGCCTGCGCGACGTAATCGTCGGCGATGTTTCCGATGATGATCGAGCGACAACCAGAGTCGCGCAGATTCAAAGCGATCGGTCGACCGAGGTGGCCGTAACCGATGATCGCGATGCGCTCGCCGTCGAGCGCGCCTGCGACCGCATGCGCCGCGTTGAAACAACGAACCTTGGACTGCGTCTCCGTCATGACCCTCACCTTGGAACGGAGGCTTACTTCATCTCGTCATCGGGCGATACGTAAACGCGCACGAACAGGCTCGTTCAGTAGTTCGTGATGGATCGCGCTCGTGGGCGCCCTTCACGTTGACGTGAGCATTCGGCGTCGGGCGCACTCGCGGCAGATGACGGCGTAGTGGCGGTTGTAGTCGAAGGGCCGTCCGATGTTCGTGCCGCGGATGACCATGTCCGTCGCGTAAAATACGGGGTTGAGATCGATCGTGCGGTTCTCGAGGTCCGTCGCGAGCGCCTCGAAATCACCGCTCGCCACGCGTTCGAGAAAAGAGGCGACGAGCGGCTCGTGCGACGGGTCGCGCTGTGCTCGTTCGAACTGCGCGCGATCGAGGAGCTTCGCGAGCTCTTCGTCGGACACGCGCGCGACGGATCGATCGAAGTGCGCCTGCCCGCGGGTGATTTGCCTCTTCACCAGCCAAGAGAGAAAGCCCATTTCAGAACCTCGTGAGTGTGAACGTCATGCCGAGTGGCGCGCCACGCACGCCTGGCGAGATCACGAAACTGACGCCGGTGCTCGGAACGATCACGCGCCGCGTGCGGAAAAAATAGGCGACGAGCGACGTGATGCCGAGCGCGACTTGAATCGTGGAATCCACGACGAGCAGCACTTGCCAACCTTCGCCGTATTGATGCACCGCCGGCATCGCCGCGGCGATCGCGGGTCCGGCGAGCGGGAGATAAATCCAATCGTACGAATGATCGCTGCAACCGCCCGCGACACACCCAGCGTCGGCGACGCCCGCGATCGACACGTTCACCGCCCACACGCCGAGCATCGCGTACGCGGCGCCTTCGTAGAGATCGTTCTTCACGTACTCGACATGCGATCCCGGCGGAACGGGCGCGTCGTCCGCGTACGCCGAAGCGCTCGCGAGGAGCACCGCCGCGCACACGAAGTGCTTCACGTTCGACATCGAGTCAGTCGTCGAGCTGAAAGGTGAGTGTCACGTCTGCGGTGACGTTGATGCGACCGGGCTCGAGCACGCCATCCGAAGGCGCGCCGGCAGCCTGCATTTGCATGACGTTCTGTGACATGCCGCGCCCGAAATGGCTCGAGCCCCAATACGAGCCATACGACGCGCCCCAACCCGAGTGGCCTTCGCTGATCGATTCGGGGCGGCCGATTTTCTGGCCGAGCTCGGCGGCGAGCGCGATCGCTTTTTCGCGCGCGGCTTTCATCGCGAGCGAACGCGCTTGGTCGCGAAACTTTCGAAGCTCCGTCGTCTCGAAGGCGATGCCGTGCACGTGATTCGCGCCGGCTTCGACCACCGCGGAGAGCAGCGCCTCGAATTTCGCGACGTCGCGCAGCGTGACGACCGCCGAGCGTCGCACCCAGTACCCTTTGACGCTTCGGCCGACGTTGTGTCCGCGCGCGTCGTGCTCGTCTTTGTGCTCGACCTCGATGCTGACGTAGTCGGTTTGCACGTCCTTCGGCGGGACGCCGTGCGCGCCGACGGCGGCGGTCATGCTCTTCACGCGCTGCTCGTTGTCGGCCTTGGCGGTGACGAGATCTGCGTTCCACGTCTCCACCCCGAGCGTGATCGTGACTTGATCCGGTGCTACACGAACCGCCGCGTTGCCGTTGACCGTGATGAGACGTGCCATCGCTCCATCATACGTCTGCTACGGTCCTTCCATGAGCATCGTCGAAACGCTTCGCTCACGTGCGCTCGCCGCGATGAAGGCGAAAGACACGGTCGCGACCACGATCCTGCGCCTTGCCCAGAGCGAGGTGCAAGCGCTGGAGGCACGTCAAGGACGCGCGCTCACGAACGACGAAGAGCTCGGCGCGCTGCGCAAGCTCGTCAAGTCGAACGAAGAGACACTCGCGGCTTCCACCGAAGATGCCGAAAGAGCGACGTTGAAGCGCGAGATCGAGATCTTGAAGGAGCTCCTGCCGAAGACGATGGGCACGGAAGCGATCGCGGCCGCCCTCGCACCCGTGGCGGATGCGATCCGCGCGGCAGCCAACGACGGTCAAGCGACGGGCATCGCGATGAAGCACCTCAAGGCGCAGGGCGCGACCGTGACGGGAAACGACGTCGCGGTCGCCGTGAAAGCGCTCCGCGCGAAGTAGCCGTGGATTGGCGCGCACTATTCGTCATCGTGTTGGCCTCGTGCAAACACGCGCCACCGCCGGATTGCAGCGCGATCGGCGTGGTGCCGCACGCGACGTACGCGCCCGCGAACAATTTCGGCGAGCCGAGCTGCGCGATGCGCTGCGAAACGGGGTGGCTCGATTGCAATCAAAACGAGAAAGACGGTTGCGAGACGTCCGCCGTCGGTCGAGCGCCCCACACCGTGATCGAGCTAGGCTCCTTCACGGCCTGCGCGGTCGCCTGCGAGCACGGCTGGTCCGATTGTGATGGCGACCCCGAGAACGGCTGCGAAACGCAAAGCTGCACCCACGAAGAGTGATGGGCATATTGCCCCGTCTCTACGCTATTCTGAGCGCATGCGAAGCTTTTGGGGCGGGTCTCTTCTTCTTTTCGTGGCGTGCGTCGGTGACTCCGGGACGGACGCGGGCATCACTGGAGATCTTGGCGGGCCGTGCTTCAGCGACTTCACGTGCAAGACCGGGCTCGTATGCGACAAGGGTCCGAACAAGTGCGTGCAGCCGGATGCGTCGACGATCGACGCGCCGATCAGCGACGGCACGACGCAGGACAACCAAACCGCGGACGTCGTCACGACGGACGGCGGCGCGTGCGCGACCACCGGGCTCGTCGCGTGGTGGAAAGCCGAGAGCAACGGCAACGACGAGATGGGCAACTTCAATTTGACCGGACCGGGCAACGCGTTCGGCACCGGCCTCTTCGGCATGGGCTTTCTCCTCGACGGCTCGAGCGCCTTCTTCGAGAGCGGCTCGGGCTCCAACGCGAGCTTCGTCAATCTTCCGAGCTTCACCATCGAAGGTTGGGTGAAGATCGCCGACGTGTCCGGCATGCGCGTCATCTTCTCACGCCGAGCGGACGGCTCCGCTTCGGGACCGCTCTTCGCGCTGAACGGCTCGCATCTCTTCTACCAAGTCGGCAACGGCAACGTCTCTGGGCAGACCACGTTCGTCGTCTCGAACATCTTTCGTCACGTCGCCGTCGTGTACGACGGGAGCAACGTGAAATTCTACGTCGACGGTCAGCCCGACGGCAGCGACCACCCGCTGAGCGGCACCGTTCCGAGCGACGGCGTCACGCTTCGAGTCGGCGCGAAGCTCGGTCCGGCGGTGGGCGCGTATTCGCCGTTCGCTGGAACGATCGACGATCTCGCGTTCTATTCGAAGGCGCTCTCGCCCACGGACATCCAGATGATCGCCACCGGCGCCGGCAACTTCGTCAAGTGCCACTGAGCGTCATCGAATCCATCGCAAAGTGATCGTCGCGCCGGCTTCCACGAAGACGGAGCCGCGATCGAGCGGAACGACGAAGCCCATTCGGAATGGCTCGAACCCGACGACGAGGTGACGGCCGTCGACGAGCATGTCGAACGCTTCGGGTGACCACGCGAAGACGAGGCCGCTCGGGCGCTGCGCGCTCGACCATGTGAAGCCCATCTCCGGCAAGAAGAGGCTGGCGAGCGTCGACGTACGAAAGCGGCCGCTCGCGTAGCGCAAGATCGGGCGCATGACGACGCGACCTTCGGGCGAGGCGACGACGCGAACGTCGACGCCGACTTCGTTTCCCACGATCGACTCCGCCGGAGCGAACGCGAGCAGGAGCGGGAAGCCGCAGCCGATGCCCGCGCACCATCGAAGGCCTTCGAACGTCGGGAAGTCGAAGCCTTTTTCACTGTGCGACGAATACGCTTCTCGCTTTTCGTGGACCGTGTGCACGCCGACGTCGATCGCGGCGCCGAGCATGTACGTCCGCGCCAAGCGCGTGTCGTCGGCGAGCCCGCCCCAAGGGCCGATACCGAGCTCCCACCCGAAGCCGCGGCGCGATCGGTCGTCGAAATCGCGCGGGCGCGCTTCGTCACCGGCGAACGCGACCTGGCTGACGCAAACGGTCGAGCCAGCGAGGAGCCACACCGAGAAACGCATCGCCATTCGACGTACGTGCGACGCGTTCGTTCTAATGCCGAGTCAATTCGCGCAGCCGATGGGAGCTTTGGCGCTGACGGCGACGTTGTCGATCCAGACCTCTGCGGGCGCGTTGCCGTTGGCGATGATGCCCGCACCGACGATCCCCGCCGAAGCGCTCGGCGACGTTGGCTCGGCCGCGGAGAGATCCGTGACCTGCACGTCGTCGAGCGACACCGACGTGGCATTGGGCGCGAGCTCGAGCTCGAGGCACGTCCAACGATCCACGGGGAATGCGGTTTGCGAGACGCGCGTGTGGCTCGCGACGTTGTTCTCGACTTGAACGAAGCCGGCATTGGCGCCCACGCCGACGATGTTTCCGCCTTGGCTATCCGCCGCGAAGAGAAAGAGAGCTGTCTTGCTCGCGCTGGCGCTGGGCAGGTAGACGAACGCGCGCATCCAGATCGATTTCGTGCCCGACACGAACGTCTGCGTCTCGTAGACGTCGCCGCGAGCACCGGACGCCGTCGTGTTGCCGACCGTCGCGTGCAGCGACTTCGTCCCGCGGCATGACGTCGTCGTGTCGATCGCGACCGCGCCGGTGTTCTGATTGAACGGCGTCCAGCCGAGGCCGCTCTCGAAGTCGGTGCATTGATCCAACGTGCTGCCGCCGCAGCTCTTCACGACGGTCGGCGCGCAGAACGCGTACGCGGCGCCCGTGTCGGCAGCATCCACGCCCGCATCGCACTCGTCGCCGTTGCACGGACGATAGCCGTCCAGTCCGATGATTCCGTTGCACGCAGTCGCCGCTAGAACCACGAAGACGAATCGCCCCACGCTTGCAGCGTATCAGATCCGAACGTGGCAAAACGCGGCGTGACAGCTGGCGAGCGAACGATGACGATCACGCACGGTGAAAGTGCGTGCGGTTCCCGTAATCGCGTGTGTGTTTGGCCTCGCCCGAGTCGCGGCTGCTGACGATCAAGAAGGGCAGCCCTGCGCGACGTCGCTGGAATGTGGGTCGCT
>Ga0068871_100004004_pt1 | contig 10194 bp, 7 predicted proteins | sample KBSMisM72_FD_72750 | JGI IMG/M metagenome (GOLD analysis project Ga0068871, IMG submission 72750) | Miscanthus rhizosphere microbial communities from Kellogg Biological Station, Michigan, USA - KBS Miscanthus M7-2 | ecosystem: Host-associated > Plants > Roots > Rhizosphere > Soil ...
ATTGAATGCATCCGCCACCAAACACTGGACGGGGACTGATCAATCTATACTTGGATTTATTAAAGTAGATGGAAAAGATTACCGGGTGCTGGGTGGGGATGTCAAAAACTTTGAGACCGTATTGCCTGCTGCGGATGAAGTAAATTATACTGTGAGTTATACAGAAGCAGAGCCGACTGCTGGCTGGGAAGCCGCAGCTTTTGATGATGCAAAATGGAAGACAGGCATGGCGCCTTTTTCTGACATTAAAATGTCAAAAGGTACCACCTGGACAAGTCATGATATTTGGGCACGAAGAGTGTTCACTTTAAATAAAGTTGATTATAATAAGTTGTTCCTGAAAATTGAGCATGACGACAATGCTGAGGTCTATCTTAATGGAAAAGAAATCTATCGATACAATGGCTGGCTAAATGAACTAAAATACTTTGAACTCAATGACGCTATCAGGCAAAATATGAAACCGGGTAAAAATATTTTAGCGATGCATGTTACCAATACTGGCGGCGGGGCTTACTTAGATGCAGGTATATCCAATGAACCAATAGCCAAAGAAAATAAAAATCTTTTGTTGGCAGTGCAAAAAAGCGTAACCATAAATGCCACACAAACTATTTATCAATTCGAATGCGGCCCTGTGAGCGCATCGCTTACTTTTACTTCCCCTTTATTGCTGGATAATGTAACTCTAATGGCAAGACCTGTTTCGTATATTACTTATGCTGTAAAATCAAATGACGGGAAGTTACATGATGTGCAGGTTGCTTTGGGGGCTTCAACCGGTTTAGCTACCAATACACCCTCGCAGGAAGTGGTTACAAAAAAATACAGCACTCCTCGATTGAATATTTTAAAAGCCGGCACAAAGGAGCAACCCGTTCTACAAAAAAAAGGAGACAACCTGCGTATCGATTGGGGCTATATGTATATTGCAGCGCCGGTTTCTTCCAGGTCCATGCAATCTGTTACTGTTGCAGATGATGCAATGATTCCATTCACCAGCAAAACTTTGATACCCACTGGTAAAAATCTCTTTTTAAATACGGTTGTTGATTTGGGTAAAGTTGGTAATGCTGGAAAGGAACAATTTTTTCTTATTGGCTACGATGATATTTATTCAATACAATACTTCGGGGCAAATTTAAAACCATGGTGGAAAAATGATGCCACGCAAACCATAGAAAAGCAATTAACACTTGCTGCCGATGAATATGAAACGGTCATGAAACAATGTGATGTGTTTAACAAAAGTATCTACAGTGATGCTGAAAAAACGGGCGGTAAAAAATATGCAGACCTTTGTGTGCTTGCTTACCGGCAAAGTATCGCTGCACATAAATTGGTAAAAAGTCCACAGGGAGATTTATTGTTTTTATCAAAAGAGAATTTCAGCAATGGATCAATTAATACCGTAGATGTGACTTATCCATCTGCACCATTATTTATAACTTATGACCCGGACTTAATGAAAGGAATGCTGAATGGTATATTTTATTTTAGCGAAAGCGGTAAATGGACAAAACCTTTTGCAGCACATGACCTGGGAACTTACCCGCAGGCTAATGGACAAACCTACCCCGAAGATATGCCGGTGGAAGAATCGGGCAATATGATCATCTTAACTGCTGCCATTGCGAAAGCAGAAGGCAATGCAAACTATGCAAAACGACATTGGAAAACACTCACTACCTGGGTAGACTTTTTAACAAGGGACGGATTTGATCCTTCCAACCAGTTGTGTACAGATGATTTTGCCGGTCATTTGGCAAGAAATGCCAATCTTTCTGTTAAAGCAATTGTAGGTATAGCCTGCTATGGCATGCTTGCCGACATGTTGAACGAAAAGGCAACGGCAAAAAAATATGGAGATACAGCAAAAGCCATGGCCAGGCGTTGGATGCAAATGGCTGACGAGGGCGACCATTCTGCATTAACTTTTGATAAGAGCAAGGATTCATGGAGCCAGAAGTATAATCTTGTTTGGGATAAAGTGCTTGGCCTTGATTTATTTCCAAAAGAAGTGTTTGATAAAGAGATTACATACTATCTCACCAAACAAAATGAATTTGGGTTACCGCTTGACAGCCGCAAAACTTATACAAAAAGCGACTGGATATTATGGACCGCAACACTTGCAGGTGACCGGTCAAGTTTTGATGCATTGGTAGATCCCATTTATAAATTTGCAAGAGAAACTCCCACCCGTGTTCCTTTAAGTGATTGGCATGAGACCATAGATGGCAAACAAGTGGGTTTCCAGGCAAGAAGTGTGGTAGGTGGCTATTTTATGAAGCTGCTGGAACATCGGTTAAATAAAAACAAGGGGTTTTAAAAGCGCTTTGAGATATGATCTTTCTTCTCTTCAGCGGAATTATAAATTTGCATTTTAATTTAACAGTTTAAAAATAATATATGGGCAACCTTGTAAAAGAATTTAACGACTACCGTACCAAAATGAACGAAGTGATCTTAAACAAAGACAACCTCGTAATAAAACGCCTCTGGAATTTAGATACCAATACTTATGCAGAAGGAGCATTGGATGTAAAAACAAAAGAACTACTTGGTTTGGTGGCCAGTATGGTGCTCCGCTGTGATGATTGCATCAAATACCATCTTGGGAAAGCGCATGAATTAAGAACCAGTACCGAAGAAATGTACGAAGTATTTGCGGTAGCCAATATTGTAGGCGGTACCATCGTTATACCTCATACCAGGAGAGCAGCAGAATATTGGGAAGAATTAAGCAATTCAAATAGCTGAAATGGCGTTTGAATCTTTTCTATTTGTAACTTTACGTTTTAATTGAAAGAAATGAGCGAGACTACAACGATTGCCCCCGTGGCCCTAACCCCTAAAGATTTTGCCACCGACCAGGAAGTACGCTGGTGTCCAGGATGCGGAGATTACTCTATATTGGCACAAGTGCAGAAAATAATGCCTTCTATCGGCGTTCCAAAAGAAAATATTGTGATTGTTTCGGGTATCGGTTGCAGCAGCCGGTTTCCTTACTACATGAATACCTATGGTATGCACAGTATTCACGGAAGAGCCACAGCGGTGGCCAGTGGCTTAAAAGCAGCCCGGCCGGAATTAAGTGTGTGGATCGTAACCGGGGATGGTGATAGCCTTAGTATAGGCGGTAATCATACTATCCACCTGTTAAGAAGAAACTTTGATGTGAATATATTATTGTTCAACAACCAGATTTATGGTTTAACAAAAGGACAATATTCACCAACATCAGAGGAAAAGAAAATTACTAAGAGTACACCATTTGGAAGTATTGATCATCCATTCAATCCTGCAGCCTTAGCTATGGGAGCGGATGCAAGTTTTATTGCCCGTACTATGGACAGGGATCCTAAGCACCTGCAGGCAATGCTTACAAGAAGTCACCAGCACAAAGGGGCTTCTTTCCTGGAAATCTATCAAAACTGCAACATCTTTAACGATGGCGCATTTGAAATATTTACAGAAAAGAGCAGCAAGGCAGATGAAGTGTTGTTCTTAGAGCAAGGCAAGCCGTTAGTATTTGGAGCAGCTTCTAATAAAGGGATCAAACTGGATGGTTTCCGCCCCGTGATAGTTGAAATTGGAAAGGATGCAACCCTGGAAGATCTTTGGGTGCATGACGAAAAAGATTTCTATAAAGCACAGATATTGATCCGCATGTTTGATGATCCAAAATTAGCGGGTCATTTACCACGTCCATTTGGTGTATTTTATGAAACAGAAAGAGCTTGCTATGAAGATGGAATGGTAATGCAGATTGAAGAGGTGATTGCTAAAAAAGGAAAAGGAGACCTGGATAAACTGATCAAAGGAAACGAGACCTGGACGATCAATTAAAACCGGGAAAAAATAATAAGTGCGGCTGCTTTATATTACAAGCAGCCGCATTCTTTTTTATAATATTCCTTTTTGCTGCAGGTATTCGGCTATCTGTACAGCATTGGTTGCTGCACCTTTGCGCAGGTTGTCGCTTACTATCCAACAGTTAAGGGTATTGGGCTGTGTTTCATCCCTCCTGATACGACCCACAAATGTTTCATCTTTTTCATGAGCAGTTAATGGCATCGGATAAATGAAATTTGCCACATCATCCTGTACTACTACGCCCGGGGCTTTGCTTAATATTTCTCTCACTTCAGCAAGGTCAAAATCATTTTCAAATTCTATATTCAAGCTTTCGCTATGACCTCCCATTACAGGTATGCGGACAGTAGTAGCTGTTACTTTTATATTTTCATCCCCAATAATTTTTACTGTTTCTTTTGTCATTTTCATTTCTTCTTTTGTGTAACCATTCTCCAAAAAAACATCGATATGGGGTATAGCATTCAGGTCGATAGGATATTTGTAAGCCATTTCTCCTTCAATGCCCTTGCGTTCATTCATCAATTGGTCAACTGCTTTTACGCCGGTACCGGTTACACTTTGATAAGTACTTACTACTACTCTTTTGATCTTGTATTTGTCATGCAAAGGTTTTAATACCACTACCATTTGTATGGTAGAACAATTTGGGTTGGCAATGATCTTGTCTTCGGAAGTCAACACATTTGCATTTACTTCCGGTACCACTAATTTTTTTGAGGGATCCATACGCCACGCACTGGAATTATCAATCACAGTGATACCAGCTTCCGCAAATTTTGGAGCCAGTTCCAAAGACGTGCTTCCACCTGCCGAAAACAGCGCAATAGCTGGTTTAGCTGCAATGGCGTCCTGGTAGCTTACTACGGTATATTGCTTTCCCTTAAACGCTACCTTCTTACCGATTGACTTTTCTGAAGCTACCGGGATCAGTTCTGTTACTGGGAAATTTCTTTCAGCTAATACCTGCAGCATTTTGCTGCCTACCAGGCCTGTTGCGCCTACTACTGCTACTTTCATTGTTGTTGTTTTGTTTTTTATTTTGTTTTTAAAAATGTTTTATACACTATGCAGCTATAAAAAAACCTCCCGTTTTTGCGGAAGGCTCTTGTTATTTTGAAACATCTGAAACAATAACTTAACCTTCCTTAGGGGGAGTGTTTGGTAGTGTCTTAGTATGTTTAGTTGTCATCATTACGGGCCCGAAAGTAGGAACAAAACATCAATCAACCAAAAAGCACCGAAAAAAAAATTGTTTTTACAATCTTCGAAACATTACAAATCTCAATGAAAAAGCTTTACGATTTTATTAAATGTGTATCTTTAAAACAGTCACTCTTTATGAAAAGACTATTATTATGCAGCTCGCTACTTTTAATCATCATTACGACCCGGTCGCAGCTGACAGAAAATTTTGCTGACGGAGACTTTACCAATAATCCTGTATGGACAGGAGGCGCAGTTGATTTTATTGTGAACGCAGGTCTACAATTGCAGAGCAACAATACTAATACTAACAGTACCTATTATCTTAGTACTGCTAATACACTAGCCACTACCGCTGAATGGGATTTTTATGTAAAGTTGGACTTTGCCACTTCTTCTGTTAACTATGCAGATGTATTTTTAATAGCCTCGTCAAGTGATCTGACGGCAGCTGCCACAACAGGATATTTTGTACGCATTGGAAATACAGCTGATGAAATAAGCCTTTACAGGAAGGATGGGAACACCAGTACAAAAATCATAGATGGAACAGATGGCGCTGTCAACAGCAGCAGCAACAGTATCAAAATAAAAGTTACCAGGGATATGGCCAATCAATGGTCTTTATACAGGGATCTTGCTGGTGGCAGCAATTTTATAAATGAAGGAATGGTATCAGATAATACCTATACCTCCTCTTCTTATTTCGGTTTTTTAATTAAGCAAAGCACAGCCAATTTTTTCCAAAAGCATTTTTTTGATGACATAGAAATAAAAAGCTTTGTGCCTGATATTTTAGCACCGCTAATTTTGTCTGCAACAGTAATAAACAGCAACAGTATTGATGTATTATTTGATGAGCCTTTAGAAATAACTGCCTCACAGCTGGCATCAAATTATTCAGCAAATAATAATATAGGATTGGCTGCCTCGGCAGTTTTAGACGCAGCTAACCAAGCACTGGTACACCTCACATTCAGTACTGATTTTGCCAATGCGGTTGTAAATACATTAACTATAAACGGCCCGAAGGACCTGGCAGGAAATGTGCTTAATAATGGCACTGTTGGGTTTAGTTTTTATATACCGCAACAATTCGATGTAGTAATAGACGAAATAATGGCAGATCCGGCACCGGTGGTTGGCTTGCCGGAAAAAGAATGGATTGAGTTAAGGAATATATCAGCATTTCCAATCAATTTGTATAACTGGAAAATTGCTGACCCTACAGGGGAGAGTGGACAAATGCCAAATTTTATTTTGCAACCGGATAGTTTTGTGATCATCTGCGCAAGCAGTTCTATAGCTGCTCTTTCACCGTTTGGAATTGCGCTTTCAGTTACCAGTTTCCCGTCACTCGATAATACAGGTGAATTACTTTCTTTAATATCTGACCAGGGTAAGTTTATTCATTCGGTTAATTACAATGCGAGCTGGTATCAAAATGAATTGAAGCAAGATGGAGGATGGTCACTGGAAATGATCGATGCCAAAAATCCCTGCTCAGGATTTAGCAACTGGAAATCGAGTACAAGTTTAAAAGGCGGAACACCGGGAAAAAAGAATGCCGTTGATGCTATAAACGCTGATCAGTCTGCTCCACACTTACTGAGAGCTTATGCAACAGACAGCGTAAATATTGTTTTGGTTTTTGATGAGCCATTAGATATTGTAACATCAGCGGTTGTTTCCAACTATACCATTAGTGATGGCATTAATATTGGTAATGTTTCAACAGTCTCGCCGGAATTTGAGAAGGTAAGTTTGTATCTAACTAATCCTTTGGGGAAGAATAAAATCTATACGGTAGCGGCTAATGGAATTACAGATTGCGTGGGTAATGCCACCGCCAGCAAGAAAATGGTCAAAGTTGGTTTGAGTGAAATTGCAGACAGTTTAGATATTGTGATCAATGAAATTTTATTTAACCCTCCATCCAACGGTACAGACTATGTAGAGATATATAATCGCAGCAATAAAATTATTGACCTGGAACAAACCTATATTGCCAACCGGAATGCTGCAGGTGCCATTAGTAATATCAGGCCATTGAGCGCAACATCCTGGTTACTATTTCCCCAGGAGTTTATGGTGATAACAGAAGATCCTTTCCTAGTAAAAGCTACTTATATCACACAAAACCCTGATGCTTTTATTACTGTTACACCCATGCCTCCTTATAATGATGATGAAGGTGATGTAATATTATTGAATGCACAGGGTGACATTACAGATGAACTCAAGTACACTGAGAAATGGCATTTTAAATTAATTGATAATAAGGAAGGAGTTGCGTTGGAAAGAATAGACTACGCCGCAGCTACCCAGTTGCAGGATAATTGGCATTCCGCTGCTACGGCGGCAGGCTATGGAACACCGACTTATAAAAACTCACAGTACAGGGTAAACGATGATGTAAAAGGTGAAATTAATTTGTCTCCTGAAATAGTTTCACCTGATAATGATGGGCAGGATGATTTTGCCAACATCGATTACAGTTTTCCTGAGCCGGGTTATGTAGCTAATATTACCATTTTTGATGCAACCGGCCGACCTGTACGCTATCTTCAGCGGAATGCTTTGTGTGGCACAAAAGGCAATTTCCGCTGGGATGGATTAGGTGAACGAAACCAGCAGCTAACTACGGGTATCTATATTCTTTTTATGGAGGTGTTTAATTTAAGTGGGAAGAAGAAACAATTCAAAAAATCAATTGTGGTTGCAAGAAGAAATTAGTTTGTTACAGGTAACTTTATAGAAAAGTAAAATTCTGCTTGTAAATGTCATGGTAATTATTCATCTTTAAGAATGTATTGAAAACGGCTTGTTTTTAATGCACTTTTGTTTTATTCCTGTCATTTTTTTGTACTTCAATGAAGACTTCTTCCGATCTTCTTATTTATTTTAAACCTTAAATATGCAAGCCAATTCAATTTCAAAGTCTGCCATACTGGTGGTTGTTATCGTTATAATTTCAGTCGCGAGTTGGGAGGTTTATCTTCGGAGTACAGGCCTCAAAATTTCCTACGATAACCTGGAACCTTTATGGGCAGATAAGCGGGAAAGGGTTTACGACCCAATAGATAAAGCAGTTGTTTTTATTGGATCTTCCCGTATAAAATATGACCTTGATGTTCCTACCTGGGAGCAATTAACAGGGATGAGGGCCGTACAGCTTGCCTGCGAAGGAACCAACCCCGTACCTATGCTGCTGGATCTTGCTGCTGATAAAAATTTTAAAGGAAACCTGGTAGTAGATGTTACCGAAGGCTTGTTTTTTTCACCTATTGGGAATGGTGTTACCACCATTTCCGGGGATGTATTTAAATATTACAGGGAAATTACACCGGCGCAAAAAGCATCGTTTGCAATTAATCACCTGCTGGAATCGCAGTTTGTATTCCTTGACAAAGGAGATCTTTCATTACCGGCCTTGCTTGATAAGCTGGATATTCCGAGCAGGAAAGGAGTAATGAAAATGCCAATATTTCCGATTGAATTTACCAGAGTACAATTCAGCCGGCAATCTTACATGACCGAGAGGTTGCTAAAAGATACCAATATTGCAAAAAGAGTAACTGATATATGGACATTATACGGAAATATGGCAAGAACACGACCGCCTGTAAGCGATGATTCTTTAACAAGGAGAATGAATGATGTGAGAATAGCTGTAGATAAAATAAAAGCAAGAGGCGGGAAAGTTTTTTTTGTAAGGACTCCATCAAGTGGGCCCGCTTGGATGGGCGAACAAATGGCTTTTCCAAGACAAAAAATGTGGGACCGGTTAATTAAAACTGCTGACTGTCCTGCAGCGCATTTTGCCGATTATCCTGCTATCGATCATTTTATTTGCCCTGAATGGTCTCATCTTTCTCCTGCTGATGCAGTTGCTTTCACAAAGGAATTTGTAAAAATATTAATGGATAAAAAATTTATTACACCTGGGAAGTAGTCGGATTATCACCGATGTTTTTATGCAAAACATAAGCAAACACCCGTGACTTATTTTTTCAGGTGTTTCAATTTTATAAAGTATTTATAATTTGGTGTTGAATATCTTTGAATTCATCTGGAGATAATTTTAGTTTACCTCTTCCAAAATTTAAATCATCTGCTGAATTAATTGGAATGAGATGCATGTGAGCATGCGGTACTTCCAGCCCCACAACGCTGATGCCGCAGCGGTTGCAGGGAAATGATTTTTCTATAGCATGTGCAATGGGTTTGGCAAATACCAGCATTGCAGAAAGATATTCATTCGGTAAATCAAAGAATTTATCAGTCTCATTTTTTGGGACCACCAACACATGCCCTTTCACTAAAGGAAATATATCCAGGAAAGCATAGAACTGTTCATTCTCAGCAATTTTATAAGAAGGAATTTGGCCGGCTATGATTTTTGAAAAGATGGTCATACATTTTTTGATATAAAAATACTAACAAAAAAACCATCCACTGGCCAGCGGATGGTTTAAAAATATTTACATATCCTTTTATACTGAAATTTTTTCTACCTTAAATTTCAGCATTCCTGCAGGTGCAGTTACATCAGCAACTTCTCCTACCACTTTACCCAGCAGCCCCTTGCCAATAGGAGAGGTAACAGAAATCTTTCCCAGTTTCAGGTCAGCTTCTTTTTCTGACACTATTTGATAAGTCACCTGTTTTTTAGTGTTTAGATTGGTTAAGGTCACTTTAGTAAGTATGGAAACCTTGCTGGTATCTATCGTAGTTTCATCTAATATACGTGCAGTAGCTATGATACCTTCCAGGTATTTTATTTTGGCCTCCAGTAATCCCTGTGCTTCTTTGGCAGCATCATATTCGGCGTTCTCTTTTAAATCACCTTTTTCACGGGCTTCCGCTATAGCACGACTGGCGGCAGGACGATCAATACTTTTGAGCATCTGCAGTTCCTCTTTCATTTTTTCAAATGTTTCTTTGGTCACATAATTTGTTCCACTCATAACACTTCTTTTTATAGTTAACAGAAAAAAAATACAACGCCCCAGGTAGCCCCCTAAGGCGTTGCATATAAGCAAATATAAATATTTTTTAAATGCCCAGCTTTTCCACCACGATAGAACTCATTTTAATAAAAGCTTC
>Ga0068871_100004005_pt1 | contig 10192 bp, 7 predicted proteins | sample KBSMisM72_FD_72750 | JGI IMG/M metagenome (GOLD analysis project Ga0068871, IMG submission 72750) | Miscanthus rhizosphere microbial communities from Kellogg Biological Station, Michigan, USA - KBS Miscanthus M7-2 | ecosystem: Host-associated > Plants > Roots > Rhizosphere > Soil ...
CGCTGTCCTGGACTGAGCCCCTCCTGGGGATCCAAACACCAGATTCCCTCAAGAAGTCCTTGCCGCCGAAGCACCTCGTGCAGGCCGGCGATGCAGCCGGCAAACTGGTTGGCGGCGTCAAAAAACGCCGCGTTGCAGTCGGTGAGCTGCACGGCTTTCTGAAACATGCGTCCGGGAACCGGCCGATCTACGCTGGTAAGGGCGTGGCATTCCGCGAGGAGATCCACTGCTCGTTTCGTCCATACAGCCCAGTGTCCGAGCAGCCCCCCGACCATGCGTCGCGGACCTTGGGGCCCGAAAGAGAAAGGCGTAAGCAGATCCATCACGATGTTGTCATCGTTGCCCGTATACAGAGCGATGTCGCGGCCCGATTCGCCGACGGCACGAAGTACGTCCAGCGTCTGATACCGATTGAAAGGCGCAATCTTAATGGCTATCACGCTTTCGATTTCGACAAATCGGCGCCAAAAGGAATAGGAGAGTAGCCGTCCGCCCACTGCGGGCTGCAGATAGAAGCCAACGACTGGTAGGACTTGTGCAACTTCTTTCGAGTGAGCTATGAGGCGCTCGTCGCTCCAGTCGGCAACGGCCGCCAGGCTCACTAACCCCGCGTGGTATCGGAGATCGCGCAGCAGAGTGGCCTCGGCGACAGCCTGAGGCGTTTCGCCACAAATGCCGCCGATGCGCACCAGCGGGACTGTGCGGTTCTGGTCCGCGCGGTCCATCTCCTCGGCGGCAAGCCGCAATACCGGTTCAAAAAGACCGATGTGCGGCTGGCGGATGGCAAATTGCGTTGTGTGCACGCCTACCGCGAGTCCGCCTGCATTTGCCGCGGCATAGTATCGGGTAAGCGCCCGTTGGCGACGCTCATCGAGGCTACGCTCCGCGGTGAGAGCAAGTGGATGAGCCGGGATTACGGTCCCTTGTTTTATTATCTGATGGACGAGTGGATGGATGATCTGTGGCATTGTCCTAGTGGTTCGGGCGCGATTAGAAGCGGCCGGCTCGCTCTTCAAAGTGCGTCGGCTTGGCCAGCGTCGTGCCCCCTCGGGTTACCCAATCGGCGATCCAATCGATCATCTGACCGATGTTTACCTGCGGTTTGCCGAAAAGCGCGAAAGCCTTGCCGGCGCAGCTCAGCAAAGCGTCATTGGATTCGGCACCTTCGAACGACGCTTTCTTGCCCATTCTTGCCGCGAACTCCTCGGCCAGCCAGCGGACACCTAGAGTTTCGGGTCCGGTAATATTCAGAACGTTAGGCGGCGTCGAAGCGTGCGCGAGCGACTCGAGACTCATCGCCGAAGCATCTCGTTGCCAGATGGTATTCAGATAACCCATCGAAAGCGAAACGGGCCGCCCGGAGTGCACCTTTTGCGCAACATCCAATAGCACGCCGTAACGCAGTTCGCTCGCGTAGTTCAGCCGCAGGATCGTCATCTTGGTTTGATTGGCTCTGCTGAAGTGCTCAAAGATTCGCTCGCGGCCGAGACAACTCATCGCGTACTCGCCCGCGGGATTCGTGTCATCTTGCTCGCGCGAGCCGCCCCGCGATACATGAGAGAGTCCATAGACGTTTCCCGTCGAAAAAACGGCGATCCGGCTGGCGCGATAACGATCGGCTGCTAGCCCTGGCAAAAATGTGTTCATGGCCCAGGTTCGCCATTCCTGGCCGGTGGAGCCGAATTTCATTCCCGCCATGTAAACCACGTTCTTGGCATCCGGCAGAGCGGCGAGTACGTCGCGGTCGAGCAAGTCACAGCGAATCGTCTCGATTCCGAAGTCTTCTAAACGGCGCTGTGAGGCGGGCGACGAAAACCGCGAGACTCCAATTACTCGGCGTTTCACTCCCGCCGCGTCAGAAGCTCGCTTAGCCATCCGCGCTAGTGTGGGGCCCATCTTTCCCGCCACGCCGAGTATGACGATGTCGCCCGCAAGAGTTTCCATCGTGCGGACCAGGGACTCGGTTGGCTGGCTCAGAAGCTCTTCGAGCTGAGCTTCATCCCGAATCGAATTGAGTTGCGTCGGCATGTTCATTCTCTTAAGGCTGTACTCAGGCTCGTTTCACCCCGAAATTGTACTCAAAATGCCTTTCACCGGTTGGAGAGATTCGGATATGCTCGGCAAATCCGACTTTTTCGGTCCAACCGATTTGGCATGAGACTCCGCGTAATGACTGCGAAAGATATTCCGGGCGGGGTGCGCCTGAACACGCTGGCCGGTTGGAATCAAACCGGCGCCGACTGGAACCGCTTCCTGGTCGCTAGCCCCGACGGGTGCTTTGTGATGGAGGAAGGCGCGAAAGTGGTCGGAACCGTCACGACCCTCTCGTACGAAGATCGCTTCGCGTGGATCGGCATGGTGCTGGTCGATCCCGAGTACCGGAATCGAGGCATTGGCAGCGAGCTTTTGCGGTGGGCCATCGAGCATCTGGATGCCACCGGTATCCCCACGCTGAAGTTGGACGCCACGCCCCTCGGCAAACCGCTCTACGAAAAGCTTGGGTTCGTAAGCGAATATGAGATTGAGCGATGGAATTTGCGAAGGACGGTCGAAGAGGGCCGCGCGGTAAGCGCCCCGCTTGCTCCGGCGGCCCAGTTGCCGGAAATCCTCGCATACGACCGCCAGATCTTTGGCGCCGATCGGAGCAGTTTGCTGCGTTCTCTCGCCGATGAGGGAGCAGCTCTCACTTTAGCGGTAGGTCATGGCACTGACATGCAAGGCTATGCGTTTGGCAGGCACGGCTTGTTTGCCGACCATCTTGGGCCATGGATGGCGGGCGACCCTGACACCGGAAAAATGATGCTTACGGATTTCCTGCGGCGCTCCTCGCGCGATACGGTCATTGTGGATGCCTTGCGATCGAGCAACTTAGCCAGCGAAATCTTGCCTGCCAACGGATTTACAATTGCGCGCCCGCTGACGCGCATGTACCGCGGCCCGAACGCCTTTCCAGGCAAACCTCATTCGTTGTGCGCCATACTGGGTCCCGAATTTGGATGAATTCGCCTCGAGACTCGGGTTAAGCTCGCCCGACACCCTGTGACCAATGCACACGACATAACAGCGTCCGGCGATCCGGCCACACCTTCCGGCCGTGGCGTTTATTACGGCTGGTGGATCGTCCTGGCAGCCTTCCTGAATCTCTTCTTTGTTGTCGGCATCATCTTCTACGGCTTCCCTGTTTTCTATCCATATTTCGTGGAATCCCTCGGGTTCACCCGGGCGCAGCTGACGCAAGGCTTTCTGCTGGGTTTCCTTTTTGCCGGATTGCCCTTTGGATTTCTGGCGGGAGCACTGATCGACCGCATCGGCGCTCGATTCGTCATTCTATTAGGCGTTTGCCTGGTCGCGTCCGCTGTAATTCTGATGGGCGCCATGCGCCGTTTCTGGCAATTTGAATTGCTGTGCATTGTGGAAGTGATTGGCTACGTCTTCGCCGGCCCGATTGCCAACCAAGTATTGGTCGCAAGATGGTTTGACCGGCGACGCGGCAAGGCCATGGGTTACGCCTATCTTGGACTCGGCTTGGGCGGGGTCGTTGCTCCGATGGCTGTGAACTACCTCGCGCACAGCCTCGGCTGGCGGCACGCACTCGAACTGATTGGCGTGCTCATCTTGGTCGTGCTTATTCCGACCGGCTTATGGATTACGTGTTCTAAGCCGGCCGATCGGAACATCAATCCGGAGTCATTCGGAGAGATAGCGCGATTGGAGCGCCAGGTTCCCCATCCGGGCGCAAGTTCTTTGCGAGTGTCTCAAGCGGTTCGATCGGCGCCGTTCTGGCTGATCTTGGTCGGGTCCGCGCTCGCCATCGGAGCCATCGGCGCGGTCATCCAGCATTTCATCTTGTTTCTGAAAGACTCGGGATACTCGGCAACGGTCGCGTCACGATACGCAAGCATTCTACTGATCTCGAGCTTAGGCGGGCGTGTCATCGTTGGCTACATCGCCGATCACTTCCGCAAGTCACGCATCATGGCCATTTTTTACTTCTTGATCGGAGCGTCGATGTTTCTGCTCGCCTACCCGCAATCCCCTGCGGCATTGTGGTTGTTTGCTCTGGTCTTTGGCTTCTCCATGGGCGCGGACTATATGCTGATCCCTTTGGTGGCGTCGGAAAACTTCGGCACCGCCGCCCTCGGCAAGATCCTCGCATTAATCATCATGGGTTATTCCGTCGGACAGTGGGCCGGGCCTTGGCTGGTAGGCAGGCTCTTCGACATCCGCCACAGTTACGACCTAGGTTGGAAAGTGACTGCCGTTCTCGCGATCATCGGCGCCGGCGGCATCTACGCGATACCTTTCTTCGCACATCCCCGCTCGTCCGCGCGATAGCCACAAGCATCACGTTCCGATTTCCGTCGCGGGCTTGTCCACCTCGATGCCGGAATTTGTCCAGTCGTTAGTTCTCAGTCGATGAAAATGACTCGCGCCCCTTGGCACTGAAAACGTTCGGCGACTGCCTGGCCGATTCCTTGTGCACCGCTGGTAGCGACTGACGTGCGTGCGGCCAGGCGCCGTCAAGAGAGTTCATGGCTCGCTCGCTCCAGTCGTTTTGCCCACGGTCGGTGGGCTTACGGCATCGAAAAACACTAGTTCCGAAGTGTTCGGCTTACCGAGCGAAACAGTGAGCCCTTTGCTCATCAATGTCGCGCCAGACATGCTGCGATCGGGGCTAGTACGATCCTGGAAATGCAGCTGGTAGGTTTTGGATGGGTCAAGCCCGCGCAAGGTGAACCTGTGAGAAGATTCCGCCTCCGTCGATCCGCGGAACGCATAGACGACTCCGGTACCGCGGTAAGAGTCGTAATATTCCATCCCATCCCATCGCACACCGTCGGGTCGCGGCGAAATGTGAAACAGCGAAGCGTCCCGAATGAACGGCCGTAACTTCGTCTTGTAGATCTGAAATTCCTTCTTGGCGACAACATGTTGTTCTTCAGTCCAATCCGTTGTATCCAGCATGATCGTGAGCCAGCCCATCATTCCGCTACGCAGCATGTAGCGAAAATTTTCGATGGACGGCGTCGGCCACTTTTCGACATAGGTTTCCAGCATCGCCGGAGGCAAGACGAAACTCGTGTCATAAAACGCACGCCGGTTTGAAAGCGGGCTATAGGTATCGGTGATCGAAAAATAGTCGCCGTGCGCCGCGCTACCGAAGTCCACCATGCGGCCGCCATCATTGCAGATTTCAAACAGCAAGCCGGGGTGCGCTTTGCGGACACCGGCATAGATGTCGTAGTACGCACGAACGGCATGATAGCTGACATCAGTCGAGTTAGGCCCTAAGACAAAATACGCCCCAGAAGTCTTCACAATCGTGGTGTTGCCGGAATCCGGGGGAGCATGCGGATGGTCAGAGCGCTTGCATCCTTGCGCGACCAAATACCCGTCATGCTCAATCATGTCCAGGCGGTAGTCATCCACAATTCGGCTGACTTCCCTTTCGGCCCAGGCTTTTGCCGCCGGAAGCCCGATGTCGATGGTCTGCCCTTTGAATGGCTCAGGCTTCCAGTCGTCCGGCACGTCCGCGACAATCCAGTTGCGAACTTTTGGGTCACGGAGATTCAACGCACCGGGTTCGGTATTTAAACCTGCCTGGGTCCAGTCCACCCAGAGCCCAAATTTGAGCCCGCGACGATGAGCATGGTCGGCGATAGACGCGAGGCCGTGGGGAAACTTTTCTGGATTTGGCTGCCAGTCCCCCACGCCACGGAACCAGCCGGCATCGAGGTGAAACATATCGAATTGTAAGTCGGCGGAATCCTCAATCATGCGATGCGCGAGTGTTTCGTCGACGGCCGTGCCGCTGCCCCAGCTGTTGTTCACCAGATATGGGTAGCTCAGATCTTTCCAGGTTGCCGGATTCGTGAGCACCTCGCGTACCCATCGGCGCAGGACGTTGCCAGCACCATCTGGCCCGCCGTAGAAACCACCCAGGAAAACCTTGGGTGTTTCGAATGACCCGCCGGCGGGTAGCCTGGTGCGGAAGGGCGTTGGCGCGGGGTTCAACCCTACCGCCCCGCGGAGAGAATTGCTGTTTCTCGCAACCGCCAACCTGGTCCGACCGCTGAATTCAAGTCCAACATACCAGCCATCTTGCGCTGAATTCATTCGCTGAATGAGAAACCAGGGAATGATTTCTCGAGCCTCGTCTCTCTGAGGATGCGCGTAGGTGCTGGAAGTTCCCTCCCAGGCATAACCTTCCTGCAAAGCGACGTCGTGCGTGCCAACCGCGGAAGGAGTGTCCGCACCCTTTTCGACGAAGAAATGCTTCAAACCCGCTCCGCTGCGAATCGAGAAGTCGAATTGGAAACTGTCTTGGAATGGCAACCACACTTCCTGGTCGCCCAGGTTCTCAATGCGGATCTGGTGTTCGACGGGGCCAAAATTCGCCCGAGCTTGCCATTCCCAGATCAGTTTGAGGTGAGGTTCTTTGGCTTCGTATACGAAAGTAACGGTTTTCCGATCATTTTGATTGGTTGACCGAACCAGCCGCCAACGGAGAGCCACACGCTGGCCATCCACGTCCGCGTGATCGGGCAATGCTTCTGGCATCCGATTTGTCCACACGGCTCGGCCTGGAACGAAAAGTTCCCTGAGACGCGGCTGAACATCGCCGGCCTCCAATACCAGCACCACATCCTCCGTCCGCAGGCTTGCGCGGTCTTGTGCACGCAAGGGACTAACGGCTGAAAGAAACAGGACACACATCAAACGAAGTTGCCGCGAGCGTCGCATGAAAGTCTCCGCCAGTCTCGGAACTGCGCCGGACCGGCCTCCATCCAGCCTAAAAGAAGATGCGCAAGCCCAGCTGCATGGTCCTGCTTCCCGAAGACTCGAAGAGTCATACCGGTGATGACTACCGGCTTTCAGTCAATGGCGGTCAGGTCAGCGCAGAAGGCTCGACGCACGGCATCTATTGATCCTTCGCAGGCCAGGCAGCTCAATTTTTCGGCTGCAAATATTTTCCATACCACGCCACATACCGTTCCAGCCGATCGTGGATGTAACTTGGCCTGGTAAACAGATGAAATTGTTCCGGGTAGATAACCAGTTCCGTTGGCACTCCGAGCGTCCGCAGCGCTTGGTACATCTGTTCACTGCCGACAATGGGCACGTTGAAGTCGGCTTGTCCGCCCATAAATAGTGTTGGCGTGTGAATCCGGTCTGCGTGGAAGAACGGATACGAAACTTTTATCCACGTATCCTGGCTTTTCCACGGCGGACCGAGTTCGTTGTCGTATTGCTTCACATACTGGTCGCTTCCGTACATCGAAAGCTGATTGCCGCTTCCGGCTCCGCTGATCGCCGCTTTAAAACGTTGATCGGAGGCGATCACGTAATCCGTCAGGATTCCGCCATAGCTCCAGCCGCCAATCCCAAGACGCTCCGGATCGGCGATGCCTTTCGCGATTGCCCAATCGACTCCAGCCTCCAGGTCGGCCACTTCCCTGTTTCCCCAGTCGCCCAAAATACTCCGCGTGAATTCTGCGCCACGCCCGCTGCTCCCGCGATAATTGATCGCCAGCACGACGTACCCCTGTGCTGCAAAAATCTGCCGCTCCATTTGCAGCGGATACAGACTGAAAGGCAGCGCATGATCATCTTGTCCGTTCGGACCGCCATGAATCCATAAGATCAGCGGATACTTCCTCGACGCGTCGTACGAGGGCGGCTTGATCATCATGCCGTGGACTTCAGTTCCATCTTTGCTCCGGAAGCTGATGTCCTCAACCGTGCCAAGCCTCCAATTGGCAATCAGAGCATCATTGTGCGAGGTGAGCTTTCTCAGTTTTTCGTTGTCTAGCGCGTAGATCTCCTCGGGAGCCGAATCCGTCGAAACATCTAGCGCAGTGTGTCCGGCCGCAGTCGACTTCGCATAAATGACCAGCTTGCCTTCGAACCTATGGTCGACCGCCCCGCCATTGGCCGGGATTCTCGCGAGATATACCGTCCGGTCATCAGGAACCAGGAACTCGATCGACGAACCGTCCGCCGTGAATTTGGGTCCAGAAACTCCTCGATCGAATTTCTCAGTGAGCACTCGCGGAGTTCCGCCCTCCACCGCGACAATCGCTAAACGATTCATGCTGTACGCGCTGTCTTTCGCGTCCGATCCGAGCAAGTATGCAATGGTCCTTCCGTCCGGGCTCCATGACAGCCGTTGCCCGCCCGCGGAATATCCACTGACTAGCTTCCGCGGAATGGCTCCCGCCCGAGCCTCGACGACGTAAATTTCATTGTTCGGCGATTGATCCGGATCCTTTTCATGATTGCTTACGAACGCAATCTGCTTCCCGTCCGGAGACCATTCCGCACTCGAATCATCAAAATTCTTGTCGTCCGTAAGCGCCGCTAGCGTCCTTGTCTCGACATCGAACAAGAACAGGTGCGATCGCGAAGCCGCGGTGACATATCCATCGATGTCATGCTTGAAGCGGTAGCGGTCGATGACAATCGGCTTGGGTATTCTTGGTGCTGAGTCATCTTTCTTGCCATTTGAGGTATCCGCGTCGCTACTTTCGCTCATCTCCAGCACAATTCGTTTTCCATCTGGAGACCAGGAGTAGTCCTCGATCTCTTCTTTCACGTTCGTCAGCTGCTGTGAGGCGCCTCCGCGCCGATCGAGCAGCCAGATTTGGCTCTTCTTTCCGTCTCCTCCTGAGGACACGAACGAAATATATTTCCCATCCGGACTCCACTTCGGCGAACCGATCGATTCCTTTCCAAACGTCAGCCGAACATTCTCCGTGCCTTCCCAATTCACCATCCACAACGACGTCCGCCGCTTATCGGCACCCTTGTCGAACGACGTCACGGTGTAGGTAACCCATTTTCCGTCTGGAGATACTTGCGGATTACCGACTTTCTGCAGTGTGTAAACGTCGTCTATCGCAACTGGTCGCTTTGCGGAGTCTTGTGCCAACAGGAATGTGGGAAAGAAAAAAAACGGAGCAATACAACTCATGCCGAATTTTCGCATCGGCGAATGCTCTACGAAATACTCCCGATCGTCAAGCCGTAGCGCCGCCTACTGCGCTTTTCCTGCTTTAGCAAGGCGAGATTACTTTCTCTGTAATCCATCGATCTGCCATGCGATCGGTAGCAGTCGATAGCTCGTAAGAAGTGAAGTTGCTTGAGCCGCGGGCTTGGTGTGGATCGTGGAGATTGTGTCGCTGTGCCCGTGTTCAGGAGTTGCAACAGATCTAAAGCCTCACCGCGGGGAATCTTGCCGCTTGGCAGGATTTTTGCCTTTTTTCTTGACTCTTGCCCACCGCGCTCGAGCTGCCTTCCTTGCAAGCTCCTTCCTTTGCTCTGGAGTGAGAGCCGCCATGCGTTTTTTTCCACCTTTGCCTCCGGCAGCCTTCCCACCTTTTCTGCCCATCTCGCGCATAACTTCGGAAATCAAATCACGTCTCATAGGTTCGTCTGATGAAGAAAATCTGCTAGTCGCCACTTTTTCGATATTGACACGCGCGATTTGCTCTGCGAATCTATATGCCACTTGCGCTAGTGGCATATAACCCCAGTCCTAGCCAACGGTTTTGATTACATCGGAACGGGACGCGCTGGTGTTAGAGCACCGAACGCGTCCCTGACCAAAGTCGCCTGGTTAAGAGGCAACAATGGCTGGATTAGAAGTTATCGGGTTCCCCCTTTGGGAGCAACCCAACAACCTCGATTCAATACCTCGTTCTGTACCCCTGCCTGTAGCACATCCCCCACCATAGCCGTTCCCTGCTGATCCTGTTGGTCCATTTCGGTCGGCGCCAGACTCCAGCGAAGACATGTGCTCCGACGATTCTATCAACTGCCGAACCACGGCTCTTACTCCGCCGAGAATTCAAGGAGATTCAGATGCAAAAAGCACAATTATACGAAGCAATTCTTTTAGTGAATCGCGGAATTGACGATGCAGCCAGAGGACTGGAACGACTCAAACGTGCCAAGGACTCGGGGCTCGAGGCATCCTATTTCGATGAGAAGCTGACGCTGTTCGAAATGCACCGCGCTCTGCTCAACGGCTACCTTTGCAGCAACATTCAAATGTCAGAGGAGCGCGACGATGCTCGTTTTGGAAAGATGCATCGCGAATACGAAAAGAAGTTCTTGGACGAAGTCCAAGTCTATCGAGACGTACATGTGGTCGAAGAGCGCCGGCGCCTGGAGAGAAAGCCGCCTAGGG
>Ga0068871_100004006_pt1 | contig 10192 bp, 8 predicted proteins | sample KBSMisM72_FD_72750 | JGI IMG/M metagenome (GOLD analysis project Ga0068871, IMG submission 72750) | Miscanthus rhizosphere microbial communities from Kellogg Biological Station, Michigan, USA - KBS Miscanthus M7-2 | ecosystem: Host-associated > Plants > Roots > Rhizosphere > Soil ...
GATTTCTACGTCACGAGCAGCGGCGAAGGCAGCCTGAACCACCTCTATCGGAACCAGGGCGACGGCACGTTCAAGGACGTCGCGGGCGCGATGGGCGTCGCCGACGTCAACCGTGACGGCACCGGCGTCTCGATGGGCGCCGTGTGGGGCGACTACGACAACGACGGCTTCGACGATCTCTTCCTCTACAAGTACGGCCGGCCCGAGCTGTTTCACAACGACGCCGGCCACGGGTTCACGCCGGTCGGCGACAAGGCCGGTTTCCCGCATTGGGTGAACGCCAATGCGGCGGTCTGGCTCGACTACGACCGCGACGGCCGCCTCGATCTGTTCCTCGCCGGCTATTGGCCGGAAGACGTCGATCTCTGGCATCTGAAAACCACGCGGATCATGCCCGAGAGCTTCGAGTACGCCGAAAACGGCGGCCGGAAGTACTTGTTTCACAATCTCGGCGACGGCAGGTTCGAAGAAACCGCCCTCAAGCTCGGATTGACCTCGCGCCGCTGGACGCTGGCCGCCGCCGCGGCGGATCTGTCCCGCACGGGCTATCCCGATCTGTTCCTGGCGAACGACTACGGCATCCCGCAGCTGTATCGCAACCAGGGCGGCAAGGGGTTCGTGGAAGCGGGGCGCGACGCAGGCGTCGCGCTCACACCCAAGAGCGGCATGAACGCCGCATTCGGCGACATCTTCAACGACGGCCGCCTCTCAATCTACAAGACGAACATCTCCGAGCCCGGCGTGCTCGTCCAGGCGAACGACCTCTGGGTCCCTAAAAAAGGAAGCGCGCTCGAGTACGAGGATTTCGCGTCGAGCCTGGGCGTGGATCTTGGCGGCTGGAGCTGGGGCGCGCAGTTCGGCGATCTCAACAACGACGGCACGCTCGACTTGTACCTGACCAACGGCTACGTCTCGGCCGGCGAACGCAGCAGCTACTGGTATGACTTCGCCGTCATCGCGACGGGGCACAGCGCCATCATCGGCGACGCGAAGAACTGGCCGGCCATGCGGGGCCGGAGCCTGTCGGGCTACCAGCGCAAGCGGGTGTGGGTGAACGATGGCCTCGGCCGGTTCACCGACGTCGCCCAGGTCGTCGGCGTCACGGACACGTTCGACGGGCGCGCGGTGGCCCTCGCCGATCTCTCCAACGCCGGTGTGCTCGACGTCATCGTCGCGAACCAGCGGGGTCCGCTGCTGGTGTACAAGAATCGGGTGCAGCCGGGCAGGCACTGGATCGCGTTCGACCTCGAGGGCCGCGCCAGCAACCGGAGCGCGATCGGCGCCCGCGTGGAGCTGCGGTGGGGAGGCCGCACGCAGGTGCAGGAGGTCAGCGGCGGCAGCGGCTTCAGCGCGCAGAACGATCGCCGGCTCCATTACGGCCTCGGCACGTCCACGGCGGTCGAGCAGGTATCGATTCGCTGGCCGTCGGGCAGAGAACAGACGATCGACCATCCGAGGATCGATGCGCTGACCCGCATCGTCGAACCCGAATGACGAGGCGATTCACGTTCGACAACCGCTTCCTCGGTCCGATCCTGATCACGGGGATCCTGATCGCCGCGCACCTGTCGTTCGGTATCCTCGAAGGCTATTCGCGGACCGGGATCGCGATCGCCGTGGCGATTGCGGCGGAGCTCGTGCTCGGCCGGCTGACGTACGGTCGGTTCCCGCACCTCGCCAGCGCCTACATCACGGGCATCAGCGTCGGCATCCTGGTGCGTTCGCCCTTTCTGTGGGCGTATGCGCTCGCGAGCCTGATCTCGATCGTGTCGAAGTACGTGCTGCGGTACAAGGGCCGCCATCTCTGGAACCCGTCGAACTTCGGCGTGAGCGCGGAGCTGTTTCTGGCGCCCGCGACGGTGTCGCTGCTCAGCATCCAGTGGGGCAATACCCTGTGGCCGATGGTGGTCATCTGGGTGCTCGGCGCCGTGATCGTGTGGCGTGTCGGCCGCCTGCACATCAGCGCGACGTACGTCGCGTCCTTCCTGCTGTTCTCGGTCGTTCGGAGCGCAATCACGGGCAACCCCTGGCTCGCGAGCGCAGCGCCCATCACCGGCCCGATGTATCAGCTGTTCATCTTCTTCATGGTGACCGATCCGAAGACGACCGTCGGCCCGCGATGGGCGCAGCTCGTCGTCGTGTTCATCGTGGCGTTTGTGGAGATGCTGCTGCGGCTGGCCGAGGTCGTCTACGCGCCGTTCTACGCCCTGTTCCTGGTCGGCCCCGTTTCGCTGTTCATCGAGTCGCTCCTGGCGGCGAAGCCGCAGCGCTCGAGCAGCCCCTCGACTTCTCCCGCCGTCGCCTGAAGCTTCGACGCGTTCGCGAACAGATCCGCCGGCAGCACGGGATACCAGTCCCTGCGGGACGGGTCGCGCAGGCCGGCGACATCGAACGGCGCGATGGCCCGATCGATCCGGGCAAGGAGCGCCTCCCGGGAGGGACCGCCGGGAATGGCCGCGGCCGCCGCCGCGCAGGCGAGCAGTTCCGGGCCGAAGGTACGGTGCGCGGACAGCAGAAAGCCGGGCGCAAGCTCCGGGCGCCCGAGCCGCCGCGCGGTTTCCGCGTAGCTGGCCGCGGCGAAGTAGAGAAGGGTGAGCCGCTTGAACAGCGGCACATCGCTCATGTTCGCGTAGAGCGCGGCGACGAGTTGCTCGGTCGCGTCCAGCTCGTCGAGTGTCACGCGTTCGTAGCGGCGAAGGGCGACGTCGCGTTCCGCGCCCGGCGACGTCTGCTCGATCAGCTCGAGCAGTCGCCCGATGCCAAGCAGCGTCAGTGGGAAGCCCGTCGAGAGCAGCGGGTCGATGACCCCTGCTGCCGACGGCAGCAGCGCCCAGTTCGCCCCGCACACCCGCCTCGTCCGGAACGCGAGGCGCGGCGCGTGCATCCACGGGTGGACCGCGCGAGCCTGCTCGAATTGTTCGCGGACCGTGGGAAGCGTCGCGAGCAGGCGATCCCAGGCCGGAGCGCCATCTGCGGCGCCCAGCCGGGTCGCGACCGGATCGGTCAGCGCGGCGCCCGCGCTGATGATGCCGTGTGCGAAGCGCAGCACCCAGATCCAGCCGCCCGGAAACACGTGGTGCAGGGCCGCGAGATCCGGCGGGTACGGCGCACCGTCCGATCGCACGAGATCTTCCCAGCGTCCGACGCGCTCGAAGTGCGTGTACAGCCCTTGCGTGGGCGGCAGCCACTTGAGCGGCGGCGCGTCGAGACCGAGGGCCCGTACGAGGAACCCGTGAGGGCCGCTCGCGTCGACGACAAACGATGTGTCGATTCGGACCTTTTGCCCGAGCCGGGTGCCGCGGAGTCGTGCGCCGTCCGCCTGGAGATCGATGCCGGCCAGCTCGGTCTCGTCCAGGTATAGCGCGCCGGATTCCTCCGCTTCGCGGACGAGGTTTCGGTCGAAGTCAGGGCGATACCAGTGCGTGTCGCCGATGTCATCATGCGGGCTCGCGGCCACCAGGAGCTGCCTCGCGTGCTCGTCATCGTCGGTAAACGGCTCGCCGGGCCGGTGGAAGTAGAACGAAAACCCGCGCTTGAGGCCGCCGCCGACGTCCGGGCGGGCGCGCTGCCACGTGCCCCACTTCGAGAACACGCCGATGCGTGGCAGGTCGTAGCGCGCGGCGAGCTCCTCGATCAGCAGGTTGGCCAGCGGCGTGGACGATTCGCCGATCGCAAAGCGAGGATGGCGGCCACGCTCGACCATCACCACGCGTTTCCCGCGCGCCCGAAGGCACAGCGCCGTCAGCGAGCCGGCGAAGCCAGACCCGACGACGGCGACGTCGGCGTCAAGTTTCATGAGCCCAGGGGTCCAACAGGATTCTGGGGGCTGGGGGCTGGGGGCCGGGGCTGGGGGATCGTGCCAGGACCAGCTTCATGCTGCGATCGACGTCTTGCTGCGTCGGTGCGCGAAACAGTTTCTGCGCGGTGAGCGCCTCCATCGTGCCGTTTCCGGCTCGCGCCGGAATCAGCGAGATGACGGCAGCTCCGCAGGCTTCGGCGAAGGCGACCGACTTCAGCAGCCACGCGTCCTGCTCCTCGGCGGGCACGAAGGGCGGTCCGATGAGCACGAAGGCCCGGAGGGACACGTCGCGGCGCCGCAAATCGCCGGCTGCCCTGGCGAAGTCGTCGAGGGTCATGCGCTTATTGAGGGCGTCGAGCGCAGCCGGATGCGCCGTCTCCAGTCCCATGGCCACTTCGAGGCGCGTGCCGCCGAGCGCGTCGAGAAACCGATCGACCCGGGCGCCGATGAGCGATGGATGCGATTCGACGATCACTTGCTCGAGACCGACGAGTTGCGCGCCGATCGCGCCGTAGTCGTGCTCGGGCACGGCCCTTGGATCGAAGAAGTTCGACGCGTTGTACAACTTCAGCCGCGAGATCTGCTCCCCGCGTTCCCGCCATGCGCGCAGGGCCGTCGCGACTTGTTCCGGGATGGCTCCGGCGGGCGTGTCGTCGCGAGTCGTGAAGCGCCACAGGTCGCACATCGCGCAGCGCCATGGGCACTCGCGGCCGGTAAGGAAGATCGTGCCGACCCGTGCAATATCGCCCCGCTCGGTTGGTTCGTCTTCGATCGACAGATCCTGAAATCGCCGCGGATCGTGCTGCGGCCGGGGACCTCGGAGATCGATGATGAAGCGGTCGCGCGCCGCCGGCGCGTCCGGGTAAGCGGTGAGATAGTGCATTTATACGATGGCCGGGGCCGGCCGGACTCGCCCTATACTAGTGCACATGTACGCCGCCCATGCCGGGGCGCTCGAGAGCGAACGCGGCACCACATTCGTCGAGCGCGTCAACGGTCCGTTACACGAACTGGCCCTGCGCACTTTCATGGTCATCGTGCTGGCGCACTGGGCCGAGCACCTGCTCCAGGCGTTTCAAATATACGTGCTGGGATGGCCCGTGCCGGAAGCGCGCGGGCTGCTCGGCCTCTACTATCCCTGGCTGATCAAGTCCGAAACGCTGCATTACGGGTACGCGCTCGTGATGCTCGCGGGGCTGTGGCTGTTCCGGCCCGGGTTCACCGGCGTAAGAGACCGCCGGTGGTGGACGATTGCGCTCGGGATCCAGTTCTTCCATCACATCGAGCACCTCCTGCTCATCATCCAGGCGACGAGCGGCCATAACCTGCTCGGCCGTCCCGTGCCGACGAGCATCATCCAGTTGTGGGTGCCCCGCGTCGAGCTGCACCTGTTCTACAACACGATCGTGTTCATCCCGATGATCATCGGGATGTACTACCACCTGTTTCCGCCGGCCGGGGAATCCCCGAAGTTTCAGTGCACCTGCGCGTGGCACCGGGGGGCCGCGGCATAGACGTTCTCTCGTGGCCGGGCGTCGGACGCTTTCTCCGGTGGCGTCACGCTCGAACCGCGATGCAGCTGGTGCTGCTCTCGCTCGCGCTGGTCGTCGTCGCCGACGGCCTTCTCGGCGCGCGCACCGATCCCACACAACTTGCGACGGTCCTCACGTGGGTGCACTACCGCGGCCTGCTGGTGATCGCGCTGCTCGCGGCGGGCAACCTGTTCTGCGCCGGCTGTCCGTTCGTGCTGGTCCGCGACGTGGGCCGCCGGGTCAGGCAGCCGTGGCTGGTCTTCCCGCGCTGGCTGCGCACCAAGTGGATCGGCGTCTCGCTGTTTGTCGCGGTTCTGTTCTGCTACGAGCTGTTCGATCTGTGGGCGCTCCCGGGTGCCACGGCCTACCTGGTCCTCACATACTTCGCATCCGCGCTCGTCGTGGATACCGTGTTCACCGGCGCCTCCTTCTGCAAGTATCTCTGCCCGATCGGCCAGTTCAATTTCGTGGCGTCGACGATGTCGCCGCTGGAACTGCGGGTGAAGGACACCGGCACGTGCCGCACATGCCGCACGGCGGATTGCATCAAGGGACGGCGCGCGCCCGAAGCGCCCGATGTCGTGCTGGCCCGCGGCTGCGAACTGCGGCTGTTCCTGCCGCTGAAGGTCGGCAACATGGACTGCACGCTGTGCCTCGATTGCGTGCACGCCTGCCCGCACGACAACATCGCGCTGGCCGGCCGCGTGCCGGGCGCCGAACTGGCTGACAGCGGCCGCCGATCAGGCATCGGACGATTGGCGCAACGCCGGGACATCGCCGCGCTCGCGATTGTCTTCACATTCGGCAGCTTTCTGAACGCGTTTGGCATGACCGGGGCTGGTCGCGACGTCGAGGCGTGGTTGTCGAGCGCGCTCGGCGGCGTTTCGGAAGCGTCGGCGCTCGCGGCGCTGTTTTTCACCGTGCTGCTCGTTGTCCCGTTCCTTCTGCTTGGAGCCGCGGCGGCCGCGGGGCGAGCCCTGGCTGCCGACGGGCAGCGCTCCGTGGCGCAGATCGCCGTCAATTTCTCGTACGCACTCGTGCCGCTTGGTTTCGGGATGTGGCTGGCCCATTACGGGTTCCATCTCCTGACGGGTGCGTTCGTCATCGTTCCGGTCACGCAGCGTGCCGTCGCCCTCGCGTTCGGCTCGCCGGTCCTGGGCGATCCGCTGTGGAAGCTGACTGGCATGCGGCCCGGATCTGTCTTTCCGATCCAGGCCGGCTTCGTGCTGCTCGGCGCGATGGGATCGCTGGCGGCCTCGTTCCGCTTCGCCGAGCGCGACTACCCGGCGCGGGCAGCACGGGCGGCAGCGCCGTGGGCGCTCCTCGTCGCTTTCCTTGCGGTCGTCGCAATGTGGATGCTGGCGCAGCCCATGGACATGCGCGGGCTGGGGTTCGCTGGATGAGCGAACACGGTGCGATGTCGATCACGTACGGGGCCACAGAGGCACAGAGGCACGGAGAACGCACGCGGTGGCAACGGCTAACAGGGGACGATTCGACGCGGCGCCGCGAAGCGGCGACTGCCGGCCGGGAAGAGGCACACGTGAGCCTCCTCGAAACATGGCTCACGCTCACGTGTGCCTCTTCCCAGCCGGCAACCCGGCCTGCTCCGCAGGCCCGCCCGCGTCGAATCCTCTGTGTCTCTGTGCCTCTGTGGCTACGTACGTTGATCGTGATCGCAGCGGCTCAAGCCGTTGTGCACGCACACAGCGGTCCGCCGTTCCCGATTCTGTCGGATCAGATCGCCGGCGCGTATCGCATCTCCATCTGGGCCGACCCCGATGCCACCGATGACGGGTCAGCAGCGGGGCAGTTCTGGGTGATGTTGCAGCCCGTCAGGCCAGATGCGGGGCCGGCGATTCCTCCGGGCACGCGGGTCGAGGTGGTGATCAGGCCGCTCGATCGACCAGGTGCGGTGCTGTCGGGGCGCGCCGCGCCCGTCAACGCCGATCCTGCGCGGCAATTTGTCGCGCTTCTCATGGACCACGAAGGTCCGTTCGGCGTGCGCGTGACCGTCGATGGCCCGCTCGGAACGGCCGACGCGCAGGCATCCACCGACGCCACCTACGATTTGCGCCCGCGGCCGATCCTGCTCATCCTGTTCGTGCTGCCGTTCGTGCTCGTGGGCGTCGTCTGGGGGAAACTGCTCATCCGGCGTAGAATGCAGCGACCAGGAGGTCGATGATGGCCAAGGCGGCGACGGCGGCAAACCAGCGATCCATTCTCGCGAACCAGGGCAGGATTCTCCGCAACCAGGCGCGCATCGAGCGCAATCAGAATCGCATTCTCGGCAACCAGGCGCGCATTCTCAAAAAGCTGACCAAGTAGACACTTTCAGCGGCGCCGCTGCCAGTCAGCCGCGACGTGACATCACCAAGGCACGATGGTCACGAAGTCATCTTCGTACATGAAAGCTTCGTGTTCTTCGTGTCTTCGTGATGAGCGAGCGCCCGAATTGAAGTCAGGCGTAGATCGCGTGGAAGGCGCGGCGGTAGCCGGCCTCTGAGTCGCCGATGCGCGCGCGCATGGCGTCGGCGGGCATGGCGCCGTGCTGGAAACGCCGCTTCGGGAACACCGGCATGTCGATGCCGGTGACGGCCTTCACACCGCGCCGGACGATGTCGCCCTTGAGCGAGTAGAGCGTCGGCACGTCGTAGCGCGTCAGCGCGGCAAACGGAATCCCCTCGGCCACTTCCATGACGTCCGGCCGCGTGTACGGGCTGAACCCCTGGAACCCGTAGCGGCGAGCCGGCGCGTACGTCCGGACGTAGCTGCGGCTCAGGCCGCCGCTGTAGGTCAGCGAGTGTTTGATCCGGCCGACTCCCCAGCCTTCCTGGTACAGCATCAGGTTGTCCACGACGCTCCGGATCGTGAGCTCCGTGTTTTCTTCGATGGGGTAGTCCTTCAGGTTTTCGTCGCCGCCGTCGCCATCCGCCAGGTGGCGCCACTCCGGATAGCGCTCGCGCACCCCGCGGCACAGTTTCAGGCCCATCGTGGCGCACTCGACGTCGAGCGGCTTGTAGTCTTCGAGTACGCGGACGGTCTCGCAAGGATCCATGTCGCCGGCGGCCGCGGGAATCTCCTCGAGGAAGAGCGACAGGCCGACGGCCGACAGGAAGGCCCGCGCCTGTTCGACGTCCGGGCCGTCGGCGTCCAGGACGAACGCCTTGAGCCGTGCCGGCGACAGGCCCAGGCGGAGCATCGTGTGGTAGGTCACCAGGAACACCGAGCCGCTGTCGATGCCTCCCGAGAACGCGACGCCAACCGGGTCGGTCTTCGAGCCCTCGTCGATCCGTGTCAGCCACTTGCCGATCTCGCTGGCGAGCGCGCCGACGTAGCGGCGTCCGATCTCGTCCAGATCCTCCGGGAGCGAGCCCCGCTGCGGCGTAAAGAAACGGGTGTAGACCGGATCGGGATCGGGACACCCCACGAGCGCGAGGTCGACGACGTAATGGGCCGGCACCATGCGCGTGTAGCTCGGGTGGAACTGCGCGGCCAGGCCGTCGGCCTCGAGGGCGGCGTGCAGCGTGTCGATGCGATCCGCGACGTACAGGGCCGGGCCTTCGTGGCGCTTGGCCAGGAAATACCGCAGCGGGCGATCCATCGACCGCGCCATGCGGACCGTGATGCCCTCGGACGCGACCAGCGCAAAGGATCCGTCGATGGCACGGACCGACGCGGGGTCGCCGCTCAGCACACGGCGCCGCGCCTCGTCCAGATCGACGTTCGCGAACGTGTTCAGCGAGGGGTCGAGCAGATCGACGACGCGGCTGACGTAGGGCATATTTTCTTTCAGCCTCGGTCTCTCACGAAGTCACGAAGATCACGAAGCTGCTCGATCCAGAGAATGTTTCGTGGTCTTCGTGTCTTCGTGATGATACGAATTCTGATTAGGATGCGCGACGCGACGGGGCCTTTACAGGTACAGGCACGTGCTCGGCTTCAGGAAAGATCTGCCAGACGCAGTTCAGGAACTGACGGACGACGGCCGAGGTCTCGCCCTTGCGCCACGCCACGCAGATGTCCATCGTCGCGTCCGGATCGCTGATCGGGACGACCGCGATGCCGCTCAGCGGGCGCGGGCTGGTCAGCGGAATGCCCATGCACACGTAGACGCCCTTGCCCGACGCGACCAGCATCAGGCCGGCCTGGTTGTACGGCCCCGCCTCGGGCGTGGGAATCGTGCGCGGCGTCACGCCGGCCTTCGAGTACAGGTCGAGGACTTTGTCGTAGAGGTATGGCGAGATGTGGCGGTCGTAGAGGAGCAACGGCTCGGACGCGAGGTCGCGGACGCTCAGCGTCTTCTGCGACGCGAGCGGGTTGTCCGAGCTCAACACCGCCATTATCCGTTCCTGATACAACGGCACCGCTTCGGCGACCTCGGGATCGAAGTGCGGGCGCCCGAAGACGACGTCGAGCGATCCGTCCTGGAGCTGGTGGTTGTACTGCTCGGCGCACGTCACGTCGGTCGCTTCGATCGTCAGGTGGCCGAACTGCGTCGCCGACGCCACGCGGATGCGGTTGACCGTGTCCCAGAGCCCCCAGCCGATGCCGAGGCGGACCTTATTGGCATCGTGCCGCGTCGTCTGGTTGGCGCTCTCGTAGAAGTCCGACGCCGCGGCCGCCAGCGCGCGCGCTTTCTCGAGCAGGTGCTGCCCGGCTTCCGTCAGCGTGACGCCCTGACGATGACGGATGAACAGCGTGATGCCGAGCTCATCCTCGAGCTGCTTGATGTGGCGGCTCAGCGGTGGCTGCGAGATGTGGAGCCGCTCGGCGGCCTTGGTCACGCTGGCTTCTTCCGCGACGGTGATGAACGCGCGCAGGTGGCGGAAATCCATGGGCGGGGATTCTATACCAGTTC
>Ga0068871_100004007_pt1 | contig 10189 bp, 9 predicted proteins | sample KBSMisM72_FD_72750 | JGI IMG/M metagenome (GOLD analysis project Ga0068871, IMG submission 72750) | Miscanthus rhizosphere microbial communities from Kellogg Biological Station, Michigan, USA - KBS Miscanthus M7-2 | ecosystem: Host-associated > Plants > Roots > Rhizosphere > Soil ...
GGCGGGATGGTGCAAACGGCGAAAGCAAGAATGAGCAGGTAGAGGTTCGGTCGGAAAAATTCTCGGCGGAGCCGCGATACCAGCGCGAGTACGAGCAGAACCGAAACCAACTCCAGAGCATTGGTGTATTTACAAAGAAAACCAAGGCCAATGAGCAATCCAGTGAGCGGCCACCATCCGGAAAAAGCGGGACTGCGCTCCAGTGCCAGCCAAAAGGTGTAGAACGCCGACACCCAAAAAAAGATCGAGAGCGGATCGATCGTCATCACGATGCTGCCGAGATTAAAAATCGGCGTGACGTTGAGAACGATCACCGTCCAAAATCCGGCGAGCGAACTAAACAAACGCTGCGCCAGATAATAAAGAAGGAGACTGGTTCCAGCGGCGAAGAACGGACTCCAAAACCGTACGCCGAATTCAGTGTCGCCGAAGATCGCCGTGCTGGAACGAATCACGAACGCGACGCCGGGTCCTTTGCTGAAGTAAGCGAGTGCCGGTCGCTGCGCCCACATCCAATAGTAAGCTTCGTCCGGCGAGAGCTGCGTTGCGTTCAGCAGGAGCAGGCGAATCGCCGTGAGAACGAAAAGAAAAATCCAGACCGCGCGTGTCGTGCTCATGCAATTGCATCGCCTACCAGGCGTGGATGCCTGAGGAAAAACTGGGGCGCCCATTTTGCTGCCGCCCAACGATAGACGGTTTCAAAGAACGCGAGCATCAGTGAAGTCGTTCCGGCGGCGAGAAAGAATGTCGCCGTTACGTCGCTTGGCCAATGCGCCCCAAGATAAACCCGTGACCAGGCGATCGCTCCGGCAAAAAGAAAATACAGCCAGCCCCAGCGCCGAAAGAAAAAGCTCAGGATGACCGCGATCGTCACATTGTTTGTCACATGTCCGGATGGAAATGATGGACCTGAGCGCGTTCGGTCACTCACGTCAGAATAACGAACCTTTACTGGCTTAAAAAGAGTCAGAAATTCCGGGCGCGCCTTGGACAGTTCGATCATCCGCACGCGCTCGACCTGTTTCGGTCGGCGGCGGTCGACAAACTTTTTCAGGCTGGAAGTGAGATTGGCATTCACGACCAGCGCAAGTCCAAGACACAAGATCAACGCGCGCCCTTTGAATCTGCCAAGAATGAGAGCCCACAATACCAGCACCACGATGAGCGGTTTCCATATCTCGACGTTGCTGATTGCAGCCATGAACAAATCGAGAGTCGGATTCGTCCACTGCTGGTTGATCAGGTAAAAGAGCGATTGGTCCAAAGACAGAGCGGGAATTGAATTTAAAGTTTAGGTGGAAATCACGTCACCGACCGTGCTCTTACTTAGAACCTAACGCTCAAAACTCAAAGCTCTCCCGCATGCCTCGACATCTCTCATTTTGCCTCGCGCTCTTATTTGGTGCCACGATCGCCAACGCCACGGTGCCATCGGCCCGGGAAATTCTCGCACAGGTTCGACTGCAACAGTCGCAACAACAGCTCGATCTTCAGGGCCAGCTTCGTTCGGATGCAAACGCGATCCCTTTTCGTATTACCCAAACTGGGCCAGTCATTCGCTATACCTTCAACAATCCACCGGAAGTCCTGCAACTGCGTCTGGACGAGAAAAGCTCGTCGCTCGATCTTGTCGTGAAAGACAGCACAAAGAAGTTCGCGAATTCACGGCTCGACGAGAAAATCGGCGGCACCGCCGTGACCTATGGCGATCTCGCGCTCAAGTTTCTGTATTGGCAGCGCGCAGAGGTGCTGGACGAGGAGAACATTCGCACCCGGGATTGTTGGAAGCTGCGCCTGCAACCGCCGTCGCGGGCCGCGCAATATTCAAACATTGTCCTTTGGGTCGACAAAGAAAGCGGCGCCCTGATGCGAATCGAGGCCTACGATTGGCTCGGCCGCTTAACGAAACGCTTCGAAGTTGTCTCTGCTCAAAAAATCGACGGACGCTGGTTCTTGAAGCAAATGCGAATCGAAGAGCTGCAACCGGGAACCAATAAAGTGATCTTGCGCAGCTATCTCGAGATCAACAAACCCGGCTAAGGGATGTGCGGGGCCTGCGCGTTCGTTCTCAACCCCGCCGCGGCTCACGTCTTCAGGTTGAGCCGGAAGCAAAACGACGTAGTAGTGGGCCGATGTTTTCAGCCCGCTTACTTTTCCTGGCCTTAATTGCGTTCCCGTCGCTTGCTTCCGTCGCGCAGAACATTCCACCCAAAGTGTCCTCGCAGATTGGCGACGCCACACTTTTGCTGAATGCGAGCGCCGAAGTCGTTCCCCTGACCGAGCATTTTACCGATCCCGATACGAGCGGCGTCCGCCTAACGACGTCGCTCGGCCCGATCGATATTGCGCTCTACGATCAGCGTACGCCCGCAACCGTTGCGAATTTTAAAAACTATGTCGATTCCGGCCGCTATTTCATCACCGACCCGACGACGCACCAGATCGCGCCGTTATTCTGGCATCGTTCTGCGCCGGGTTTTGTTATCCAGAGTGGAGGCTTCCTTGCGACCGTAGATCCTTCCAATTCGACCGATGTCGCACCGACGCAGGTGCAGGCATTCGCGGCTGTGCCAAACGAACCCGGAATATCGAATGAGCGCGGCACGATTGCGATGGCGAAGCTGGGCACCGATCCCAACAGCGCGACGAGCCAATGGTACATCAACCTGGCCGACAATGGCGGTCCACCGAGCAATCTCGATACGGTCGACGGTGGCTTCACCGTTTTCGGCCGCGTTCTCGGCGATGGCATGACCATAGCGGACGCAATTGCCGCTTTGCCCATCTTCAACTTTGGCACGCCCTTCGATAGCCTGCCGCTGCGCAACTACACTTCGGGCCTTCCCACGCCGAGCAATCTCATCACCATTCCGGGCATCGACTATATCTCTTCGCTGACCTTCACGGCCTCGAGCGATCACCCTGCGATCGCCAGCGTGCAGTTCAGCGACTCGGACCTTCTCGTGAGCGGCAAACAAATTGGGAGCGCCACCATCACGGTTACCGCGACTGATGTGGATGGCGCGCAAGTCTCGCAGTCTTTCGCCGTCACGGTGGTGGCGAATCCGGTTCACCTTGCCAACATCTCGACCCGCGCGGTTGTGGGCGCGGGAGACGATGCGCTCATCGGTGGTTTCATCGTCCGTGGCGATACGCCCAAACGACTCATTCTGCGCGCCATTGGTCCCTCGCTTGGAGACGCCGGCCTCAAGAATGTTCTGGTCGACCCTGTTCTCGAAGTGCACGACGGCACGGGTGCCTTAATCGCTTCAAACGACAATTGGCAGGATGACCCCAACAGTCAGGCAGTGGCCGAGGCGGGTATCGCCCCGATCGATCCTAATGAATCGGCCATCCTTCTCACCCTTCCCGCCAGCAGTGACGGACTAGGCTACACTGCACTCGTCCGGGGAGCAGATGGTGGTTCGGGTGTCGGCTTGGTGGAGGTTTATGATGTTGACCCCAGTCCCGGCTCGAGCGTGCTCAACATCTCGACCCGAAGTGATGTGCAAACCGGCGACGACGTTTTGATCGGCGGGTTCATCGTTTTCGGGACTGGATCGCAAGACGTCCTGGTCCGCGCCATCGGTCCGTCGCTCGCCGCCGCAGGTGTGCCCGATTCGTTAGGCGATCCCACTCTGACGCTCTACGACGCCCAGGGCGCGCAGATCGACTTCAACGACGATTGGCAGGATAACCCGGCGAAAGACCAAATCGAAGCGACAACCATTCCGCCTAACGATCCAAAGGAATCCGCGGTCCTGGATACGCTTGCACCTGGAAGTTATACGGCAATCGTGCGTGGAGCAGCTGATACGACAGGGACAGGACTGGTGGAGGTTTACGCGCTGGCGAACCCGTAACGAGTCTTCTGCTGAAAGGCGGAGATCGCTACTGCTAGCTGTCCTTGGAAACCCCCGCCTGCACAATCTGGGCAAAGCTGCGCGGGTCGAGGCTCGCGCCGCCGACGAGAGCGCCGTCGATGTCTGGCTGCGAAAGTAGCTCTCGCGCATTGTCCGGCTTTACGCTGCCGCCGTATTGAATCCGAACCTTCTCGGCTGTCGCTTCATCCGACATCTCGCGCAAGATCTGCCGAACAAAGGCGTGCGCTTCCTGTGCCTGTGCGGCGGTCGCAGTCTTGCCGGTCCCGATGGCCCAAACTGGCTCGTAAGCGATGACGGTTTCGAGTAATTCTTTTGACTCGACCTTCGCCAGGCTGCCGCGCAGCTGAGTTGAGAGCACCTTTTCCACCTCGCCCCGTTCTCGCTGGGCGAGTGTTTCGCCAATGCAGAGAATCGGACGCAGGACCGCCTCGTAAGCGGCGTGCACCTTGCGGTTGATCATTTCATCAGTCTCGCCAAACAGCGCACGTCGCTCGCTGTGCCCAAGCACGACATACCTGACGAAAAGCTCGCGGAGCATCGCGGGACTTACTTCGCCAGTAAAAGCCCCGCTCCTCTCCCAGTGCATATTTTGGGCGCCGACTTTCACATTCTGCGTTTGCGTCAGCAGCTCGGAGACCTTTGGAATCGAAGTGAAGGGCGGCACAATCACGATCTCAATTTCATCCGGGTCCCCGATCTCGCGGAGAAAAGTACTGACAAAGGTTTCCGCCTCCGTCTGAGTCATATGCATCTTCCAGTTGGCGGCGATGATTTTCTTACGCATGGTCGAGGAGCCCTTTCGTTAGGCTAGAACTGAAAATAGATAAAGGGAGTGTAGTGGGTCGGAACAAATAAGAGTACGCCCGCTGCCGCGCAACCATAGCCGGCAGCGAAAACCGGAGCCGGACCTCGCCGCCACCAACGGTCAAACCAACCGATGGCATTGAGCCAGTGGATAAGAAACAGCGCAGCCAGGAGAAAGAGGATCGAGGCATCGAGTTTGTTAGGCCCGTTATCCTGCAAAAAGACAAAGCTGCGCACGATGTAGCCCGCTTGCGAAAGATTGGCGGAGCGGAAAAGAATCCAAGCCAGGCACACCCAATAGAGGGTAAAGAGCCAGCCTAACGAGCGCCTCCATCCGTGATTTTCCTCGGCGGGAGCACGACGTTCTCGCCAAGCGCGATGAACAATTAGCGCCCCACCATGCAACCCGCCCCAAATCACAAAGGTCCAAGCCGCGCCGTGCCACAGGCCACCGAGCAACATCGTTAGCATGATGTTGCGGTAAACAAACCAGCGAGGACCGCGGTTCCCGCCCAACGAAATGTAAAGATAATCGCGTAGCCAGGTGGAAAGGCTGATGTGCCAGCGATGCCAGAAATCGGAGATGTTCCGGGCAAGATACGGATAATTGAAATTGAGCGTCAGCTCGTAACCCAGAAGGCGGGCGGTTGCGATTGCCATGTCGGTATAACCGGAAAAATCGCAATAGATTTGCACCGCGTAACAGAGCACTCCGATCCAGGCACTGAGCGCGGTGTAACTTTCCGGTTGGCCGAAATACTGATCCGCCAGCACAGCGACGCCATCAGCGATGCAGGCTTTTTTCACGAAGCCGATGAGAAACAAAATGAGCGCACCGCGCACATCGACCGTTGCGAACCGCCGCGGCGTGTTCAATTGCGGCAGAAAAGCCAGCGCGCGCACGATCGGACCCGCGACCAATTGGGGAAAGAACGCGATGAAAAAGGCGAGATCGAGCAGCCGCGGCACGGCGTGCAGCCGTCGCCGATAAATCTCGATCGTGTAACTGAGCGATTGGAAAGTGTAAAAGCTGATCCCTACGGGAAGAATGATGTTGAGCGAGCTGTAGCTAGCGGGCAGGCCTAACCACGCCAGGAAGGTCGCTCCGGACGAAACGAAAAAATTGAAATATTTAAAGATCGCAAGCGTTCCGAGATTGATCGTTAGGCTGAGACAGAGCCAGCGGCGCCGAATATGCGGCCGCTCTTCTCGCTCCAGTTTTAGTCCAACCGTGTAGTCGATCAGCGTCGAGCCGCAGAGAAGGAAGAGAAATTTCCAATTCCACGCCGCGTAGAAAAAATAACTGCACGCCAGGAGCCAAACTTTACGCGACTGATCTCCGCGCAGGCTCCAGTAGACTGCGAAGACGACGAGGAAGAACCAAAGAAATCGAAACTCGACGAAGGACATTTATTTGATCGTGCCCTCGTGCAGCGCAGCGGCGAAACGCTCGGCGACATGACGGCTGAAATTCTGTGCGCCTTCCTCGTTTAGATGCGACATCGAATCGAGGCGGACTGACGTCTGGTAAAGGTCGGGATAACGAGTGGCGTCGTTGAACGACAAGACTGTTGCGAGGCCTGTGGCCGGCTGCGCGAAAAAAAATTGGGTTTGGTCACGGAGCGGAGTGACGACAAAAATTGGCTGCGCGCCGCGGTGCAAAATCTCCGCCGCAGAACGTCGACAGATTTCCTCGGTGGCGCGATCCAGTGGCTTTCGTCGCGCCGTTGCCATCGAGGCGCGCAAGGCTTCCTCGAAAGAAGCTGCCTTGTCAGGCGGCAAGCGAACCTGGATAGGTCGATATCCATCGACCGCAGGCCCGAGATTGATGCGATCGGATTCTCCTGAGCGATGTTGCCACCAGTCCAACACGTCGCGAACTTGTCCGAGGTTGAGGAAATTCTTGGTAAAGAGCGAGAGGTGCAGAAACAAAAGATCATGGCGCTGCTCTTGTTTTGGGCGGCCGAAGATGACTTCCCATTTCGCTCTTGTCCGACCTGCGGAGTCGAGGCGAAAAATTTCCTCAACCACCGCGCGGGTTCGCCGCAAATCATGCCAGTAACCAATGCGTTGTGAGCCACTGTTGCCCGGATCGAAACTGATCGGTAAAGGCTCCAACTCGATGAAGACCCAGCGCAGCCGCGCGCTCGCGTGAGGTAATACTTTTTCGAGAAGATAAGATTCCTCGCCAAGGAACATGCCGTTGACGCCAAAGTTGAAGCTTTTCGTCTCCAAACCTCGGGCGCGCATTTCGCTGTCGAAGATCGAAGGCGACAACTCTTGATAGATGCGACTCGAACCGAAAAAGAGGGTATCGATTTGGTCGCGGTGAGCCTCGTAGAAGCGCAACTTCTCTGAGATCGGCGGGATTTCCGGAAACGGAAGCACCCAGCGGAAAAACGCGTTAGTGAAGAGAAAGGCGCAAAGGGCGAGAGCTATATTCGTTAGGCTGCAGCGTAACAACAGCGCTCGCCTTTCTGGTTGGGTAACTCAGACGCGCTCACTCAAGGCCGCGACGCCGGGCAACTCCTTGCCTTCGATCAGCTCGAGTGATGCTCCTCCGCCGGTGGAAATAAAGGTCATCTTGTCTGCGAGCCCGGCTTGCGTGACTGCCGTGACCGAGTCGCCACCGCCGATGATCGTGGTCGCTTTCGATTCGGCCAGCGCTTCGGCGATCGCTTCCGTGCCGGCGGAAAATTCCTGAATCTCAAAAATCCCAGGCGGACCGTTCCAAAGGATTGTCTTCGCGCGGGCGATCTCGCTTTTGAAAAGGGCGATTGTGAGCGGGCCGATATCGACCGCCTGCCAACCATCCGGGATATTGTAGGTGGGCGAAATGCGGCCGCTGTGGCGGGTGGCGGCGCCAGCCTTGATTTCTTCTGCGCCGAGGATGTCAATCGGCAGGAGAAAGCGAACGCCTTTCTCTTTAGCCAGCTGCACGAGCTCGTGTGCGAGGTGGAATTTGTCACGCTCTACCTTGCTGCTACCCATGCCGACCCCTTCGGCTTCGAGGAAGGTGTTTGCCATCGCGCCGCAGATGAGGATGGTGTCAGCCTTGTCCATTAGGACTTTGATCACGCCGATCTTGTCCGAGACTTTGGCGCCGCCCAGGATGACGAGAAAAGGCTTCGCGGGATTGGCCAGCTCGTCCTCGAGATATTGAAGTTCTTTTTCCATGAGGAAGCCCATGGCAGCCTGTTTGACGAACTTAGTAACGCCGGCGGTTGAGGCGTGGGCGCGATGGGCTGTGCCAAAAGCGTCGTTGACATACAGGCCATCGCTGAGCTTGGCGAGCGCTTCAGCGAACATCGGGTCGTTTGCCTCTTCGCCAGCGTAAAAGCGAAGATTCTCGAGCAACGTCACGTCGCCATCCTTCATGTCCTTGACGATTGCTTCCGCATCCGCGCCGATGCACTCGTGGCTGAAGGCGACCGAATGGCCGATGAGATCGTGCAAGGCGAGGCCGACCGGTCGGAGTGAATATTTCTCCACCGGTTGACCTTTCGGCCGGCCAAGATGTGCCATCAGGATCGTCTTCGCCCCGTGCTCGCGCAAAAAATTGATGGTCGGCAAACTCTCGCGCATGCGCGTGTCGTCGGTAATGACGAGCTGGCCATTGCGCGTTTCCATCGGAACGTTGAAATCGACGCGTAGCAGCACGTGTTTCCCTCGGACATCGAGATCCCGGACGCTGAGCTTTTTCATTCTATGAGATCATTTCCAGCAGCTCGACGCAGCGGTTACTGTAACCCCACTCATTGTCGTACCAACCAACCACCTTAACCAGCTTGCCCTGCGTCAGAGTAAGGGCGCTGTCGAAGATGCAGGAATGCGGGTTGCCTACGATATCGGCCGACACAAGCGGTTCATCAGTGTATTCGAGCACACCTTTGTAGCTCGCATCGCTTGCGGCCTTCTTGAATGCGTCGTTGATGGTTTGCACGCTGGCTTCCTGCTCCAGCACGGCGGTGAAATCGGTTACGGAACCATCTGGAGTGGGAACCCGAAAGGCACCACCGTTTAGTTTTCCTTTCAGTTCGGGTAACACTTCGCCAATCGCTTTCGCGGCGCCGGTGCTCGACGGAATGATGCTCACGGCCGCAGCTCGGGCACGGCGCAGATCCTTGTGTGGCAAATCAAGAATGTTCTGATCGTTAGTGTAACTGTGAATCGTGCTCATGAAGCCGGCCACAATTTTGAAGTTCTGATTCAGTACCTTGACCATCGGCGCGAGGCAGTTGGTCGTGCAGCTCGCGTTCGAGATGATATTCATCGTCGAGCCGTCATAGATTTCGTCGTTGATCCCGACGCAAATGGTTGCATCCGGGTTTTTCGCCGGCGCGCTAATAAGCACTTTCCTGGCGCCGCCGGCAAAATGCAGCTCCGCCTTTGCCCGATCGGTAAAAAGTCCGGTCGACTCGAGAACCACATCCACTCCCAGATCTTTCCAGGGCAGCTTGGCCGGGTCGCGTTCCTTCAAGATCCTGATCTTGTGGCCGCGCACGAGAATGTTCTCTTCGTCGTAACCGATCTCACCGTCGAATTTCCCATGAACCGAATCCCACTTGAGCAGATGCGCGAGGGTGTGGGTGTCAGTGAGATCATTGATTGCCCGGACCCGCGCGACCTGCTCTTGAGACATAGCGCGCAGGACGTTGCGTCCAATTCGGCCGAAGCCGTTGATGCCGAAGTTTGCCATAGGAAAAAACTAAGAGTTCTTGTTACGTTGCCGGCCACCGCTGGGCGGCCGTGTGGACCCTACCTTTAGTGCGCGGCGAAAGCTGAGGCAAGCCAATGAACAAAAAGGCCTTTTGTGCAGTCAAAAATCGGCTCGTGCACACCCTGACAAACTTTCTTTTTCTTGGACTTACTGCGGCGAGCGCGCTCGCCGCCGCGCCTCCCGCTGGGTCCACTTCGGCTCGCACGCGGATCCAGAACGTTCTTGTTCTGGGCGACAGTATCTCGGCAGGCTATGGCTTAAGGCAGGCGGATGCGTATCCCGCGTTACTCTCCGAAAAAGCGGCGAGCGTGGGAAAGCGTTTGCAGGTCGTTAACGCCGGCGTGAGCGGCGATACCACAGCCGGCGGGCTGCGTCGGCTCGGGCACCTGCTTGATCATCGCGTCGATATTCTGCTTCTCGAGCTGGGAATCAACGATGCTTTTCGAGGTGTGCCAGTCGGGCAGATCGAGAAGAACCTGCAAGCAATCATCAGTCGCACACGCGCTCGTTATACGAACGTGACTGTGGTGATCGCAGGACTGCAATTACCCGGCTATTCTCGGGGCGATTACCTCGAAGACTTCGGCGCCATGTATGTCGAGCTTGCGCAACGCAACCACGCCGATCTGGTGCCATTTTTCCTCGAAGGCGTGGTCGGCAACCCGGCGCTCAACCTGCCAGATATGATCCACCCCAACGCCGGCGGGCAAAAAGTTCTCGCAGCCAACATCTGGCCAGTGCTGGAAAATGCGCTGAACCGAAAGTCGTAGAGCGAGAGCGC
>Ga0068871_100004013_pt1 | contig 10173 bp, 9 predicted proteins | sample KBSMisM72_FD_72750 | JGI IMG/M metagenome (GOLD analysis project Ga0068871, IMG submission 72750) | Miscanthus rhizosphere microbial communities from Kellogg Biological Station, Michigan, USA - KBS Miscanthus M7-2 | ecosystem: Host-associated > Plants > Roots > Rhizosphere > Soil ...
GCGCCGATCACCACGCGATCCGGCCGCATGAAATCCTCGACCGCTGCGCCTTCTTTCAGGAACTCGGGATTCGACACGACCGCGAAAGGCGTGTCGACGCGACGCAACCGAAGCTCATCGGCAATCGCGTCGCGGACGCGATCCGCGGTGCCCACCGGCACCGTGGACTTGTCGACGACGATCTTGAACTCGGTCATCCGGCGGCCGATGTTGCGCGCCGCGGCGAGCACGTATTGCATGTCCGCGGAACCGTCTTCGTCCGGAGGCGTTCCCACGGCGATGAACTGCAGTGCCCCATGCGAGACGGCGGCGTCCTGGTCGGTGGTGAACCGAAGGCGGCCCGCGGCAACGTTGCGGGACACCATTGCCTCGAGGCCGGGCTCGTGAATGGGCACGCCGCCGCGGGAGAGGATCTCGATCTTGAGCGCGTCGACGTCGAGGCACAGCACGTCGTTGCCGACTTCGGCAAGGCAAGCCCCCGTGACGAGCCCGACATAGCCCGTCCCGATCATGGTGATCTTCATCAGGCCGCGGCGAGCGAGGCGTTGATGGCGGCGAGCGCAGCCACCGGGTCTGGCGCCTCGACGATCGGACGCCCGATCACGAGATAGTCCGCGCCATTGGCGATCGCGGCCTGCGGCGTGACGATCCGCGACTGATCGTCGGCCGCACTTCCGGGGGGCCGGATGCCTGGAGTGACGAGCTTGAAGCCGGTGCCGAGCGCGGCGCGCAACTGCGGCGCTTCCTGCGCCGAGCAGACGACGCCGTCGAGCCCGCAGTCCGCAGTGAGGCGCGCGAGCCGAACCGCCTGCCGTGCCGTGTCGTCGGCGATGCCCGTCGCCCGCAAGTCGTCATCGCGAAGGCTGGTGAGCACGGTCACTGCGATCAGGAGCGGCGACGCCCTGCCCTGCTCCGCCGCGGCTTCGTCGACCGCCGTACGCGCCGCGGTGAGCATCGCAGCTCCCCCGGCCGCATGGACGTTGATCATCCACACGCCGAGACGGGTCGCCGCTGCGCAAGCGCGGGCGACGGTGTTCGGGATGTCGTGGAACTTGAGGTCGAGGAACACGCGGAAGCCGCGGGCGACCATCGCGCGGACCGGATCGGGCCCGGCGGCAACGAACATTTCCTTGCCGACCTTGAGCGCGCATGCCGCGGGATCGAGACGCTGCGCCAGCGCGAGCGCGGCGGAAGCCTCGGGGAAGTCGAGCGCGACAATGACGCGCGGGTCGGTGGCGATCATGGTGAAGGCCCTCTCATGCGGCGTAGCCGTCGGGCGTCTCGGTGCGCCGCGGCGAATAGGTTTCCCACTTGCCGCAGCCAGGGCACCGCCAATAGTACTGGCGCGCGCGAAAGCCGCAGTGCTCGCACTTGTAGAGGCCGAGCCGCTTGATGTGCTGCCCGACGAGCTGCTTGACGAGCTCGAGATCGTGACGGCGGTCCGCCGGTGCCGCGAGGAGCTGTGCTTCGAGCAGTCGGTCGAGGCCGAGCAGCGTCGGGTTGCGCGCCAGCTCTTCCTTGATCAGCGCGCCCGCAGCTTCGGACCCTTCCTCCGACAGCGTCAGTGTGAACATCGTGTTGAGGAGGTCGAGCGACGGATACTCGCGCTGATAAGCCCCGACGACGCGCAGCGCCTGAGCAGTGCTCCCCTGGCGCCGATACGCGTCGGCCAGCCGCTCGGCGACGAGCGATAGGAACGCGGGGTTCTGCGATTCGATCCGCTGCCACGCGGTGATCGCTGCCGTCACGTCCCCCTGCTGCAGTTCGAGATCGCCGAGGAGCATCGTCGCCCGCGTGCATGCACGGTATTCCGCGAGCGCCAGGTCGATATTGGCGCGCGCCGCCGCGACGTCGGGCTTGACGAGCTGCGCCTGCGCCAGCTCGCAATAGTAATGCGCGATCTCGCGGAAGTACGGCCGCTTGGCGATCGCTTCCATGCGGCGCGTGACGGCGATCGCCTTGGGCCAGTCCTTCTCCTGCTCGTAGATCGAGATCAGGAATCCGAGCGACGGATGCTCGAACGCCGTGCCGTCGAGCTTGGTGAAAAGCTCCTCGGCGCGATCGAGGAGACCCGCGCGATGAAAATCCTGCGCGAGCTCGAAAAGCGCGGCCTCGCGCTTGTCCGCGGGAAGGTTCGGGCGGTCGAGGAGGTTCTGGTGCATCCGGGTCGCCCGCTCGATCTCGCCCTGGCGGCGGAAAAGGCTGCCCAACGCGAAGTGCAGGTCGATCGTCTGTGGATCGACCTTGACCACCTCGATGAAGGACTCGATCGCCTTGTCCGGCTGCTCGTTCAGCAGAAAATTGAGGCCGCGAAAGTACGACAGCGGCAGCGCCCGCGATTCGCGCAGCAGGTGCTTGATGTCGACCCGTGCCGCCATCCAGCCCAAGCCGAAGAACAGCGCCGGGATCGGCAGCAGCCACCAAAGCTCGAAATCCATCGGCGATGAGCGCCCTCGGTCAGCGCCCGTCAGCGCGCTCGAAGCCGGGTCCGGAGCCTGGGGTGGTACCTGGCACGGTGCCGGTGCGCGCCCAGTCCGCGGACGGTGCACCCTCTTTGTGGCGCTGCTCGCGGCGCAGCCGGGTGAGCTGGCGCGACAGGCGCGCGGAGCGCATTGCGCCGGCGAGAAGTCCCGCCGCTGCTCCGATCACGAACGCGATGAGGACGACGAATATGAGCGGCGCCTGCCAGCTCCACCAGTGGTAGAACTTGAGGGTCACGAGCTCCGAGTTCTGCAGCGAAAGGAACAGGAGCGCCAGAAAGATGGTGCTTCCGACGACCCAGCGCAGGACCTGCATCACGCGCCCTTGAAGTCCACCCGCTCGCGCAGTTCCTTGCCCGCCTTGAAATGCGGGACGTGCTTTTCCGGCACCTGCACCTTGTCGCCGGACTTGGGATTGCGTCCGGTTCGCGGCGGGCGGTAATTGAGCCCGAAGCTGCCGAACCCGCGGATCTCGATGCGTTCCCCTTTCGCCAGGCTCTCGGCCATGGCTTCGAGGATCATCTTGACCGCAAGTTCGGCGTCTTTCGCGACAAGCTGCGGGAACTGCGCCGCAAGGCGGTCGATCAGCTCCGATTTGGTCATCACGCGATCAGTCTTTATTCAGTGGTCTTGTTGTCCATCTTGGCCCGCAGGAGCGCGCCGAGATTGGTCGTCCCGGAAGTCGTGCCTGCCGTGTCGGCCTTGACGTTCTGGATCGCCTCCGACTCTTCCGCGTGATCCTTCGCCTTGATCGAAAGATTGATGCTCCGGTTCTTGCGGTCGATGTTGATGATCATCGCGCTGACCGCATCGCCTTCCTTCAAGTGCGTGCGGATGTCCTCGACGCGGTCCCGCGCCACTTCCGACGCGCGGAGGTAGCCCTCGACCTCGCCGTCGAGCGCGATCACCGCGCCCTTGCCGTCGAGCGATTTCACCGTGCCCTTCACGACGTTGCCCTTGTCGTGCGTGGCGACGTAGTTGGTGAACGGGTCGCCGTCGAGCTGCTTGATGCCGAGCGAGATGCGCTCGCGCTCGACGTCGATCGCGAGCACGACGGCTTCGACGTCGGCGCCTTTCTTGTAGTCGCGCACGGCCGTTTCGCCGGGCTGCGACCATGAGAGGTCGGACAGGTGGACGAGTCCGTCGATCCCGCCGGGCAGGCCGACGAACACGCCGAAATCGGTGATCGACTTGATCTGCCCGGTCACCTTGTCGCCCTTCTTGTGGTTCATCGCGAAATCGTCCCACGGGTTCGACATGCACTGCTTCATGCCGAGCGAAATGCGGCGGCGGTCCTCGTCGATCTCGAGGATCATCACCTCGACCTCGTCGCCCAGCTGCACGACCTTGGTCGGGTGGATGTTCTTGTTCGTCCAGTCCATCTCGGACACGTGCACGAGGCCTTCGATCCCCGACTCGATCTCGACGAACGCGCCGTAGTCGGTGATGTTGGTGACCTTGCCGAAGAGGCGCGTGCCCGTCGGATAGCGGCGCGACAGGCCGACCCACGGATCTTCGCCGAGCTGCTTCATCCCGAGCGAGACGCGGTTCTTCTCCTGGTCGAACTTCAGGATCTTGGCGGTGACTTCGTCGCCGACGGCGAGCACTTCCGACGGGTGCTTCACGCGCCGCCATGCGAGGTCGGTGATGTGAAGCAGGCCGTCGATGCCGCCCAGGTCGACGAACGCGCCATAGTCGGTGATGTTCTTGACGATGCCCTTGACGACGGCGCCTTCCTGCAGCGTCGACAGGAGCTTCTCGCGCTCCTCGCCCAGGCTCGCTTCGAGCACGGCGCGGCGCGACACGACGACGTTGTTGCGCTTGCGGTCGAGCTTGATGACCTTGAACTCGAGCGCCTTGTTCTCGTAGGGGGTGGTGTCCTTGACCGGGCGGATGTCGACGAGCGATCCGGGAAGGAACGCGCGGATGCCGTTGACCATCACGGTGAGACCGCCCTTCACCTTGCCGGTGACGAGGCCCGAGACGATGGTGCCCTGCTCCATCGCGGCTTCGAGATCGTGCCAGGCCTTGAGACGCTTCGCCTTGTCGCGCGACAGCTTGGTCTCGCCGTAGCCGTCTTCGAGACTCTCGATCGCGACGGTGACGAAATCGCCGGCCTTGACCTCGATCTCGCCCTTGTCGTTCTTGAATTCCTCGATCGGGATGAAGCTTTCGGACTTGAGGCCCGCGTTGACGACGACGATGTTGTAGTCGACGCGAACGACCTCGGCGGTGATGAGCTCGCCCTGGCGCATCTCTTGCCGGGTGAGGGATTCCTCGAACAGCGCGGCGAAGTTTTCGCCGGGTGCGGAGTTGCCGGAGGTGACGCTGGAAATGGCAGTAGCCATGGGGGTTGGTTCCTTCATCGTTCATGGCCGCCTCAACGAGAACCCTTTTTCTCGCGCGGCGGGCGGGTGGTCGAAATCCATTCCGTGGCGCCGGCTAGAGCGTTCGGAACGGCGTTTGTTTGCAACCGGTGCTGCCCGGCTCGGGGCCGGTCCTTACTTTCCTGCTCTTTGCTGCGTCAAGGCTTGCCCGCGCCCTCCTCTGCCGGACCCAGGTACCGGTCGAGCACGAAGCGGACTGCGGCGGCGATGGTCATGCCGGTGGTATCCAGGATCACGGCGTCGGCGGCGGGCACCAACGGGGAAACGACCCGCTTGGCGTCGCGGGCGTCGCGCTCCCGGATATCGCGCAAAAGACTTTCAAGTGTACTGGAGATTCCTTTTTCGATCAACTGCTTATATCGCCGCTCCGCCCGCTCCTCCTGGCTCGCCGTGAGAAACACCTTGAGCTTCGCGTCCGGGAAGATGACCGTGCCCATGTCTCGCCCGTCGGCGACCAGGCCCGGGGGGCGGCGGAAGGCGCGCTGGCGCTCGACGAGCGCGGTGCGCACAGGGGCGTGCACGGCGACCTGCGATGCAGCGGCGCTGATGTCTTCCCGGCGCAGGCGGTCGGTCACGTCGCGGCCTTCGAGCAGGATCTGGCGGTCGGCGAACGTGACCTGCAGGTTCTCGGCGGCCTTCGCAAGCGCCGGCGCATCATCCGGCGCGATTCCGGCTTCAACCGCTTGAAGGGCGACGAGACGGTAGAGCGAGCCGCTGTCGAGCAGATTGAAGGAGAGCGCTTGCGCCACGCCTGCGGCGATGGTCCCTTTCCCCGACGCTGCGGGGCCGTCGACGGTGATCACCGGTGCCGCATCGCTCATCGAGTTCGCGCTCATCGCACCACGACTCCGTCGAGCGCGGCAAAGTATCCGGGGAACGTCTTGCGGACGCACTCGGGATCGAGAATGCGTATCGGGACGCCACCGAGCGCTGCGAGTGAAAAGCACATCGCCATTCGGTGATCGTCGTACGTCGCGATGGCAGCGGACGCGAGTGTGCGTGGCGGCGACACGGTGATGCGGTCGTCGCCTGCGTCGACGGTTGCCCCCAGCTTGCGGAGCTCGGTTGCCATCGCTGCGATCCGGTCCGTTTCCTTGACGCGCCAGCTCGCGATCCCCGTCAGCGTCGTGGGGCCGCGCGCGAAAAGCGCGACCACTGCCAGAGTCATCGCCGCATCCGGAATCGGCGTGCAGTCGATCGTGATCCCGGTAAGCGCCGATCCCGCGCGGGCCTCGATGAAGTCGTCACCGCTTCCGATCACGGCGCCCATGCGGGCGAGCGCATCGGCGAATGCGACGTCGCCCTGGATCGAACGGCGGCCCACGCCGGTGACGCGAACGGGACCCCCGCCGATCGCTCCTGCCGCCAGGAAGTACGAAGCGGATGACGCGTCGCCCTCGACGTGCAGCGCGCCGGGACTCCTATAGCGGGCGCCCGACGGGATGCGAAACGATCTCCAGTCGTCCTGCTCGACGGCGACGCCGAATCGACCCATGAGATGCGTCGTAATGGCAACGTACGGCTTCGAGATCAGTTCGCCGGCGATGTCGACGCAATGCGACCGCCCGCCGTTCATCGTGAGGAGCGGCAGTGCCATGAGCAGCGCCGAAGTGAACTGGCTCGACACGTCGCCGCGCACGGTGACCTTCGTGGGTGCTCCCGGGGCGTGGGCACTGCCGGGCCCGATCGCGAGCGGCGGAAAACCCGGAGTCCCGAGATAGCGAATCTCGGCGCCGAGCCCGCGGAGCGCGTCGACGAGATCGCCGATCGGACGCTCGTGCATCCGGGCCACACCCGAAGCCTCGTAGCGTCCGCCGGCGAGCGCGAGCGCGGCCGTCAACGGGCGCAACGCCGTGCCCGCGTTGCCGAGATCCAGTCGCGCGGACTTGACGGGAATGGCCCCGCCCTGCCCGTGAACGACGAAGTCGCGCGTTCCCGAAATGTGCGTCACCTCGATGCCGAGTGTCGCGAGCGCCTCGAGCATCCGATCCACGTCATCGGCATCGAGGAGGCCGGTCAGGCGCGTGTCGCCTTGGGCGAGGGCCGCCAGCAGGAGCATGCGGTTGGAGATGCTCTTCGAGCCCGGGAGTGCCACGACACCGGCAGCGCGTCTTGCCGGCGCCAAGTCGAGGAAGGAAGCCGCCACGGGGTTACTTGCTGCCTCTACGGTCGCGCTACGCTTCGCGCGGCCCGTCGGCGGCGACGGCATTGCCCTTGCCGAAGCGGGCGCCCCATTCGCGGCGCGCGACGGACGCGCGCGCGAACACGGCTTCGAGCGCCGCGCCATCGCCGGCCGCGACCATCGCGGCGATCCGGTCGAGCTCGCCGCGATACGCGTCGATCTCGTGCATGAGCGCATCGCGATTGGCGAGCGAGATGTCACGCCACATTTCGGGCGAGCCGGCCGCGATGCGCGTGAAATCCCGAAAGCCGCTCGCCGCGTAGCGGAAGAGCTCGGCCGCGTCCGCGCGCGCCGCGAGGAGATCCACGAGCCCGAACGCGAGCAGGTGCGGCAGGTGCGAAACGGCGGCGAAGATGCGGTCGTGGACTGCCGGATCGAGCACGCGAACTTCGGCGCCGCACGCCGACCAGAGCCCGGATAGCGTCGCGACGGCCGAAGAATCGTTTTCAGGAAGCGGCGTCAGCACGACGTTGCGCTCACGAAAGAGCGTGGGAAAGGCCGCTGCGGCGCCCGTGTGCTCGGTGCCGGCGATCGGATGGCCGGGGATGAATTGGTGCAGCGTGGCGCGAAGGCGCGCTCGCGCGTCGGCGATCACGTTCTCTTTGGTGCTTCCCGCATCGGTCAGGATGGCGTGCGCGGGGAGTTGCCCGTCGAGCCCGGCGAACAACGAAGGAAACTGCGCGACCGGCGTTGCCAGCAACACGAGGTCGGCATCGCCGAGCTCGCGCGTCCAGTCGGCGTCGATGGCGATCGCGGCATCGAGGATCCCGCGCGAACGCGCGAGCTCGAGGTTGGCGTGGCCGCGACCGATGCCGACGACCCTGTCGACGCGTCCTGCGGACTTGAGCGCCAATGCGAACGAGCCGCCGACGAGCCCGACGCCGATCACGACGAGCTTGGCGATCCGGGGCGCGCCTGCCGTCACGGTCGAAGCCGGGCAGCCATCTCAGCGCGCGAGCGCGATCGCCAGCGCATCGAGGAAGCGGCGGTTCTCCGCAGGCAGGCCGATGGTGACGCGGAGAAATTCGGGGAGCCCGTAGTTGGCGACCGGGCGCACGATCACGCCCTGCTTCAAGAGCTTCTGGTAGACAGTCGCGGCATCGCCGACGTGGACCAGCAGAAAATTGCCATGCGAAGGCACGAAGGAAAGGCCGAGCGCGCGCACGCCCTCCTCGATCTCGCGCATGCCGGCACGGTTGAGCGCGCGGCTCTCCTCGACGTAGCCGGTATCCGCGAGCGCCGCGAGGGCTGCCGCCTGCGCCAGCGCATTGACATTGAACGGCTGCCGGACGCGATTCAGCATGTCGGCAACGTTGGCGTCCATGATGCCGTATCCGACGCGGAGCGCAGCGAGGCCGTGCGCCTTGGAGAACGTCCGCGACACGATGAGATTGGCGTGCGTCCCCGTCCATGCGGCGCTCGGCGCGTGCTGCGCCGGATCGAGGTATTCGTTGTACGCCTCGTCGAGCACGACGACGACGTCTTCGGGAATCGAAGCGATGAATGCCTGCAGCGTGTCGGGCGCGATCCACGTTCCGGTCGGATTGTTGGGATTGGCGACGAACGCCACGCGGGTCTGCGGCGTGATTGCCGCGCGCATCGCGGGCAGATCGTGCGCGTAGTCGCGGGCAGGCACCTCGATCCCGGCGGCGCCTCGCGCCTTGACCGCGAGCGGATAGACGGCGAACGCATGGCGCGAGTAGACCGCGTGGTCGCCCGGCCGGAGGAAGGCCTGGGTCACGAGCTCGAGAATGTCGTTCGACCCGTTGCCGAGAACGATGCGATCGGGCGCGACGCCATAGCGCGCCGACAGCGCCGCCTTCAGCGCAAAGCCGTTGCCGTCCGGGTACCGGCAGAGGTCGTTCGTTGCGGCCGTGATCGCTGCGCGCACCGCGGCGCTGGGACCGCGCGGGTTTTCGTTGGACGCGAGCTTGACGATGTCGCGCTCGGCGAGACCGAATTCCCGCGCCAGCTCGGCGATGGGCTTTCCGGGCAAATAGGGCGCAAGCTCGCGGACATAGGCGGGCGCATGACGCGAGGGGTCGCGGCGGCGTTCGGAATCGGGCATGGCGCTCATTGTCCTTCCTAATAAACCGCTGCAGGATACGATCCCAAGATCTTGACCATAGGGGCTTTTTGGGAAAGCTCCGTCAAGGCGGCGGCAACGGCGGCATCGGTCTCGTGGCCGGCGAGATCGACGTAGAACAGATACTCCCAGAGGCCGGTGCGGGCGGGTCGCGACTCGAGGCGCGTCATGCTGACCCCGTGCTTCGCGAACGGCTCGAGGAGGCTGTACACGGCCCCGGGCCGGTTGGGCGCCGACATCACGAGCGAAGTCTCGTCGCGACCGGACGCGCGAACGCGATGTCTCCCCAGCACCCAGAATCGCGTCGTGTTATTGGGAACATCCTCGATGTGCGGGGCCAGGACATTGAGCCCGTAGATGGCTGCGGTGCTCTCGCCGGCGATCGCGGCGGCACGGGGTTGCGCCGCCGCGAGCCGCGCGGCCTCGGCGTTGCTCGACACCGGAATGTGCGTCACTCCCGGCAAATGGCGCGCGAGCCACTGGACGCACTGCGCCAGCGACTGCGCGTGCGAATAGACGCAAGTCACGTCGGTCGCGGCCGCTGCCGTCGACAGAAGAAAGTGCCTGACCCGGAGCCGAATCTCGCCGCAAATGACGAGAGGCGTCTGGAACATGAGATCGAGCGTGCGGCCAACTGCTCCTTCGGTCGAGTTCTCGACCGGAACGACGGCGTGGTCGGTCTGGCCGGTTTCGGCCGCGCGGAACACGTCGTCGATCGTTGCGCACGGCTGCATGTCGACGGACTGCCCGAAATGCTTCCCGACGGCTTCGTGCGAGTACGTTCCCGGCGGGCCGAGATACGCGACGCGCAGCGTCTGCTCGAGCGCGAGGCACGCCGACATCGCCTCGCGGAAGATTTCGGCGACAGCCTCGTTGGGGAGCGGCCCGGGATTGACGGACTGCAGGCGCGAGAGCACCTGCGCCTCGCGCTCAGGGCGGTACGCCGCGCCCCCGCCCTTGAGCGCGCCGATCGCCTGGGCGTGCTTCGCTCTCGCGTTGAGACGCTCGAGGATCTCGAGGTCGAGCGAGTCGATGGCC
>Ga0068871_100004021_pt1 | contig 10158 bp, 5 predicted proteins | sample KBSMisM72_FD_72750 | JGI IMG/M metagenome (GOLD analysis project Ga0068871, IMG submission 72750) | Miscanthus rhizosphere microbial communities from Kellogg Biological Station, Michigan, USA - KBS Miscanthus M7-2 | ecosystem: Host-associated > Plants > Roots > Rhizosphere > Soil ...
TGGCAAACGCGAGGAACCGCTCGACGTCGGCCTCGTTGCTGATCATCCCGAGCGACACGCGCACCGCCCCGGTGCTCTTGCCGTCCACGCACAGCTTGAAGTCGTCCACGGTCATGTGGGTCTGGTGCTCGGGCTGGCGGAAACACGACGACAGCTCGGTGCCGGTCAGGCCGAGCGCGATTTCCCCGCCGCCCGGATTGCAGAAACACCCGGTGCGCAGCGAGATCTTCGCCGCGTTGGCGTGCTGCTCGACGATGCGGTGGTCGATGGCGCGGCCGTCCGCGCCGTAGAAATTGAACGTGACGATGCCGCCCCGGCGGTCCGTGTTCGGAGGGCCGTACAGCCGGACGAGCGGCGCGCCGTTGGTCTGCACGAGCGCCAGCAGCTCGTGGAGCAGCCAGCCCGTGAGACAGCGCACGCGCTCGTGGATCACGTCGATGCCGATGGACTCGATGTGCCGGAGCCCGATCTCGACGGCCGGGATCGCCAGGTAGTCGAGCGTCCCGTCCTCGAACGCCGATTCGCCTTCGGCCAGGTAGTGCTTGTCGCCTTGGACCGACGCCACGGTAATGGTGCCGCCCGAAAACCAGGGACGCCGGAGCTTCGCGAGCGCGGATTTCCTGGCCAGCAGGCACCCGACACCCGTGGGGTAGCCGAACAGCTTGTAGAACGACTGCACGACGAAGTCCGGCGAGTATCGGCCCAGATCGAGCCGGTTGGTCGCCGTGAACGCGGCCGCGTCGAGCAGAACGTCCCAGCCTTTGGCCTGGGCCAGCGCGATCCACTCGAGCGGATGCTGCACGCCGGAGAAGTTCGACTGCGCGGGGTAGGAGAACAGGTGGTGATGGCCCGGGCGGACGTCCGCGAGCTCACGCATCAGGTCCCGCTCGTCCACGCGCATGTCCGGCAGGACAACCGGGATGTAGGTGGCCACCGCGCCCGCGGCCCGCGCGAACTCGCGGATGCCGTTCACCGAGTTGTGGTTGTCGAAGGTGAGCAGAAATCGATCGCCCGGAGCGAACGGATAGGACTCACCGATGAGCTTCAGGGAATGGCTCGCGTTGGCCGTGAAGACGACGGTCCACTCGTCGGGCGAGGCGTTGAAAAACCGGAGCACGGCACGCCGCGCCCGTGCGATGTGTTCAGTGGCGCTGGACGATGTCGGGTTGGTCGAATGCGGGTTGCCGAAGAGCTCCGCCCGGAGCAGTGCCTGGTGCCGTTCGAGCTGCGACGCCGCGTACAGATTCGCCGCCGTGAAATCGAGGTAGGTGTGGCCCTGGCCGTCGAGCGTGGGGTATTCGGCCGCGCGCAGGTCGTCGAGCGCGCGCGTGGCCGCGTAGGACGGGTACAGGTTCAGGAGCGTCGTCGATGAGCGATCGGTGGCAGGCACGATCGGAATCAACGTAACATACCTTTTCTTTCTTGACATATTCGGGGATCGGCTCTAAATAAGCCAGCGAGGTTTGGCACCTTTATGAAGAAGAAGTTGATGATGAAGACCAATTTCCTTCTCGCGTCCATCCTGGCGGCGGGGATGTCAACGGCCGTGGCGGCCCATCACGGCGACGCGGGGCGCTACGACGAGGCGCCGTTCATCATCACGGGCACGGTGGTGGAGATCAAACTGACGAACCCGCACTCGATCCTGGTCTTCGACGCGACGGACGCCTCCGGCAAGGTCGTCCGGTGGCAGGCCGAGATGGGCAGCGGACAACAGCTCGTCAGGCAGTTCGGCTGGACCAAGGACAACCTGAAGATCGGCGACAAGATCACCCTCAACGGCCGAAAAGTGAAAAGCGGTGCGCCGTACATGAACATGACGGAAAAGGCGCAAATCGTCATGGCGGACACCGGCAAGGAGATCTTCCGGACGCCGAACTTCGGCGAGCCGGATCCGCCTCCGGCAGCTGCTCCGGCAGCCAAGCCGTAACGTCTCTGGAGGCGGCATGAAAAGCAACGCGCTGTCGGCTGTCGTCCTGGCGGCCCTTACGGCAAGTGTGGCCGTTTACGCCGGGGGGCAGGCGCCTGCCGCGCCCGCCTCGGCTACGCTGCGGCAGGTGGCGTATCTCAAGGCCTCCAATCCGTCCGAGGACGCGCACTTCGCCTGCGGCGGGACGCTGACGGGGCACGCGGGCAACTCGTCAGCCGTCAGCGCCGACGGCACGACCATCGCCGTGGGCGCTCCGCACGAGAGCAGCGGCGCCAGGGGCGTCAACGGCAACCAGAACGACAAGTCGGCCTACAGTGCCGGGGCGGTGTACGTGTTCACGCGGAGGGGCACCGCGGTGACACAGCAGGCCTACATCAAGGCGTCCAATCCCGGCGACGGCGCCAACTTCGGGTCAAGCGTCGCGCTGAGCCGCGACGGCAACACGCTCGCCGTGGCCGCCTATTACGAGTCGAGTAACGCCACCGGCATCAACGGCAACCAGGCCGATCGCTCGATTCCGGAAGCGGGCGCCGTGTACGTCTTCACACGGACGGGCAGCGCCTGGTCGCAGCAGGCCTACATCAAGGCGTCGAACACGGGAAACGCCGCCGTCGGCGAGAACTTCGCCGAAGGCGACCAGTTCGGCTACTCGCTGGCCTTGAGCGACGATGGCAACACGCTGGCCGTGGGCGCCATCGGTGAAGACAGCAACGCCACCGGGGTCAATGGCGACCAGGCGGACAATTCCGCAAACCAGTCCGGCGCAGCCTACGTCTTCACGAGGACCGGCGGCGCGTGGTCGCAGCAGGCGTACGTCAAGTCTTCGATGACCCGTCCCAACGTGCTCTTCGGGTACTCGGTCGGGGTCAGCGAGAACGGCAACACGCTCGCGGTCGCCGAGTACGACGCGGACCGCGGGAAAGGCGCGCTGTACGTGCTCACGCGCACCGGCGGCGTGTGGACGCACCAGGCGCGCCTCCAGGCCGATAACGCGGAGAACGGCGACTCGCTCGGGTACTCCATGGCCATCAGCGACGATGGGAACACCATCGCCGCGGGCGCCGCGGACGAAGATTGTCTGATCCCGGGGATCAACGTGGCGGGCTGCGACAAAGATCAGCCCATGGACAATTCGTCCGGGGCCGCGTACGTGTTCGTGCGCAACGGGACCACCTGGACGCAGCAGGCGTTCATCAAGTCGTCGAACCCGGCCAAGCAGGACTGGTTCGGCGTGCGCATCGCGATCAGCGGCGACGGCAATACGGTGGCTGTCGCGGCGCCGAACGAAGACAGCGCGTCGAAGGGCATCAACGGCAAGCAGGACGACAACACCGCGCCAGAGGCCGGAGCGGTCTACTACTACACCCGCACCGGCACGACGTGGACACAGCTGGCCTACGTGAAGGCGTCCAACACGCGAGCCGCCGACGAGTTCGGGTCCTCGCTCGCGCTGAGCGGCGACGGCCGGACCCTCCTGGTCGGCGCGCGCGGCGAGGACAGCGGCGCCAAAGGCGTCAACGGCAACCAGGCCGACAGTTCCACGCGCGACGCGGGCGCGGCGTACCTCTTCGTCCGATAACCGGTTGCGTGCAGCGAAGCGAGTAATCCCTATGTGAGTGATCTGTCGCCGCGGTGAACAAGCCTTCTCCGAGGAGGAGCCATGGGATCGAGTCTGCTGAGGCGTGTGCTCGTTGTCTCCGTGATCCTGGTCGTGCCGGTGGTTGCGCTCGCGCAGGAAGCCGCCCTGACAGGCATCGTGACCGATGCCACCATGGCCGTGCTGCCCGGCGTCACGATCAAGGCGGTGCACGCGGCGTCGGGCAATACGTTCGAAGCGGTCACCGATCAGCGAGGGGCCTACCGCATTCCCGTGCGCGTCGGCGTTTACAAGATCACGGCGACCCTCTCGGGCTTCAACACCGTCACCCGCGACGGCGTGGAGATCCTGGTCGGGCAGACGAGCACCATCAACCTCCAGATGGCGACCGGCGGCGTGGCCGAGTCGCTGACGGTGACGGCGCAGGCGCCGCTCATCGAAACCACGACCTCGAGTCTCGGCTCCAGCATCGATCCGCGGCAGATAACGGAACTGCCGTCGCAAGGCCGCAACTGGATGTCGCTCGCGCTGCTGGCGCCGGGCAACCGGACCAATGCCCAGGGCGTCACGCCGGTCCAGGACCGCGGCGACGTCCGCGAATTCCAGCTCAACGTGGACGGCCTGCAGGTGACGTCGAACCTGGGCACCGGGAACCAGTCCCGATACAGCAACGACGCGATCGCGGAATTTCAGTTCATCTCGAACCGCTTCGACGCGACGCAGGGCCGCTCGTCGGGCGTGCAGGTGAACGCCATCACCAAGTCGGGCGGCAACAACTTTTCCGGCTCGCTCGTCGGCAACTTCCGGAACAGCGACTGGAACGCGGAAGACCCGGTCCTCAAGAAGGTCGTGCCGTACTCCAACCAGCAGATCAGCGGGACCACGGGCGGTCCGATCGTCAAGAACAAGCTGCACTTCTTCGCCAACTACGAGTACGAGCACCAGCCGCTGACCTCCATCTGGCAGACGCCGTATCCCGCGTTCAACGTCGAGCTTCAGGGCATACGAGACGTCAAGCTGGCAGGCGTCCGGGTCGATCACGAGCTGAACTCGAAGCTGCGCCTGATGGGGAAGGTGAACCACTCGGATCTGTATGAGCCGTTCGGGCCCGGCACCAGCAACCACCCGTCGGGGACCAACAGCAACGAGGAGCATTCGACCGACGTCGTCGGCCAGTTCACGCAGGTGCTCGGCAACCGGGCGGTGAACGAGTTCAGGGCGGGCTACGCGTCGTACGGGATCAACCAGATCGCGCTCACGTCCTGGTCGAACCACTGGCAGGAGCCCAACGGCATCACGACCGACGGCCCCAACATCACCTTGCGGGGCTTCTCGACCGGCCGGAACAACAACCTGCCCCGCTATCGCAACCAGAACGTGTACACGTTCCACGACGATTTCTCGTTGTCCTTCGACGCCGCGGGCCGTCACGACCTCAAATCCGGCGGTGAATATCTCCACCTGCTGGACAACACGCGTAACTGCAACAGGTGCGGAGGCGTGATCACCGCCAACAACGGCCCGGTCCCGGCCAACATCGAGCAGATCCTGCTCGACGCCTTCAACGCCGATACCTGGGCGCTGTCACAGCTCTCGAGGCTCACGACCAACTACCAGGTCGGCGTGTCCGACTCGTCGGCGTTCCTGACGCCGCTGCCGCTCTGGAAGTACGGCGCGTGGGCGCAGGACGACTGGCGCATGTCGTCGAACCTGACCGTGAACCTCGGCCTGCGGTACGACCTGATCTGGAACTCATTCGCGCAGAACGTCGTGTTCCCGCCGTTCGAGATGCCCGATCGACCGCAGGACGCGAACAACCTCCAGCCGCGAGTCGGGTTCGCCTGGCAGGTCACCGACCGCACCGTGGTTCGCGGCGGCTCGGGCTTGTACTACAACGACATCCTGAACACGAACGTGCTGTGGCCGCAGAGCCCGCTGACGATTGCCGTGATTCGCGTCAACAACGACGGCCGGCCCGACTTCGCGGCGAACCCGTTCAACGGGCCGCTGCCGACCTACGACCAGGCGTTGCAGCGGTTCTGCAACGTCAACAACCGGCCCGGATGCCTGCTGCGCGACCTCCAGGAACAGGCGCCGATCCCGGAGTACGCGCACGTCACGCACGCCTGGCAGAGCTCGATCGGCATCGCGCATCAGTTCGGCAGCCGCGCGGCGTTCGAAATCGACTACGTGAACACGCGCAGCCGCGACGAGAAGTCGATCCAGGACAACGTCAACATCACGTTCAACCCGGCCACGGGCATTCCGTATCCGTACTCCGACGTCGCGCATCGCGCGTTCCCGCTGTACGGCGTCGTCGGAATGATTCCGCACATCGGCCAGTCCGACTACCACGGCGTGCAGATGAATTTCACCAAGCGCATGAGCCAGCGCTGGCAGGGTTCCGTGACGTACACGCTGGGCGGCCTCTGGGATCAGGATCCGCCGCCGGTCAGCGGGTTCACCACCGTCCCCTTCCCGGTTGCGCAGGATCTGGGCGGCGAGCGGTCGCTGGCGGAAACCGATCAGCGGCATCGGGCGGTCTTCAACGGCATCTGGCAGGTGGGCAAGGGCTTCCAGATGAGCGGCATCTACTTCTACGGCTCCGGTCAGCGGACGCAGGCCGTCTGCGGATGCGATGCGCGCGGGCTCCAGATCACCAGCATCGACCGGCTGCGGCTCGACGGCACGATCATCCCGCGCGAAGCCTTCGTGGGCGCTCCTATCCACCGCTTCGAGCTCCGGCTTCAGCAGCGTGTGCAGCTGGGTGGCAGCGTCGCCATCAGCGGGTACGCGGAAATCTTCAACCTGTTCAACCACGCGAACTACGGCAGCTACAACGTCACCGAAACGAGCCCGACCTACGGGCAGCCCATCTCGAACTCGAACCTCTCGTACGCACCGCGCACCGTGCAGCTCGGGTTCAGGCTCACGTTCTGACACTTGAAAGTTGAGAAGTTCAAAGTAGAAAGTGGAAAAGTAAAGTGGGAAGTGAAGGAAGTGAAGGAAGTGAAGGAAGTGGAGAAGTGGGCGACTTGGGCGTAGACTGCTGCCCGTACTTTTGACTTTTGACTTCCAACTTCACTTTTCTACTTTGAACTTTTAACTTTGACCTTTCTCCGCCGGGGGCATCAATGAAACGCATCGCTTGGGGATCGCTGGTCGCATGTTTGTCTGTCTGGTCATTGGCCGCGCAGCAGCCGGCGGCTCCGCCCGCCGGCCGGGAACCCTCGTGGGCGTTCCCCGCGATCAACCAGCAGCTGCCGGCGGAGGAGGGCGCCAAGAGCGTGCCCGGCAGCAGCAAGTCGTACACCCCGGCGCAGATCGACGACCTGATGAACCCGCCCGACTGGTTCCCCGAGGACCACGCGCCGGCGCCGGCGCTGGTCCAGAAGGGACACGGGACGGCGCTGGCCTGCGGCGCCTGCCATCTCATGTCCGGTGAAGGCCATCCGGAGTCGGCCGGCCTGACCGGCTTCACCGCGGCCTACCTGGTCCAGCAGATGGCCGACTTCAAGAGCGGCGCCCGGAAAGATTCGGCGCGCATGAACGCCATCGCGAAGGACGTCACGGACGAGGAATCGGTGCAGGTCGCCGCGTGGTTCGCGGCGCTCAAACCCGGCCAGTGGACGAAGGTGACCGAGGCCGACACCGTGCCGAAGACGATCGTGGGCCAGGGCCGGATGCGGTTCCTTGCGCCGGCGGGCGGCACCGAACCGATCGGCAACCGCATCATCACCGTGCCGCAGGACCAGGCGCGCGCGAGGAACCGCGATCCCAAGTCGGGTTTTGTCGCGTATGTGCCGACCGGCAGCATCGCGAAGGGAAAGGCGCTCGTGGACAACGGCGGCGCCGGGAAGACCATCGCGTGCGGCATCTGCCACGGCGACAACATGCGCGGCCTGGCGAATGTCCCGCGGCTGGCGGGCCTTCACCCGATCTACATCGCGCGGCAGCTCTACCTCTTCAAGGACGGCACGCGAAACGGCGTCGACGCGCAGCTGATGAAGAAGCCGGTCGCCCGCCTGACCGACGACGACATCCTCGCGATTGCGGCGTATCTGGCCTCGCTGTAGCCCCACGTTTCCAAGTGCTGACGTAGCGCAGGCCTTCGAGCCTGCCCGGGAGACTGACATGCGTTCTGCTCGAAGGGTTCTGGTGAGTCTCGTGACCGCGTCGGCCGTGGCGATCCTGCTCGTGGCGGGGCGCATCCCGGTCGTCCAGGGGCAGGGCGCGCAAGGGCCACGGTTCGCTGCCGTACCGGGCGAGAAGGGCGGTCAGGATATTTTCGGCGGTTACGAGGTCGTGCCGAACTGGCCGAAGCCGCTGTCGAGTCTTCCGGGTCACGAGAAATGGACGTGGGGCGCCGGGCAGAGCGTGTTCGCCGAGAGCCCGAATCGCGTGTTCGTCCTCCAGCGCGGCGAACTGCCGAACATGCCGCGGCCGGCGACGATCAAGCTGCCGCAGCTCGGCCCGAATATCGAGTTCCCGAACTTCCGGCTTCCGTGGCGCGACGCGACGGTGGCCAGCCCTCCCGGGGCGCTCGAACGCGACGGCAAGGTCGGCGACGACCTGGACGTGGGCCAGCCCGGCACCGACTACCGCTGGGAGCACTGCATCATCGTCGTGAACGCCAACGGCGACATCATCGAGGACTGGACGCAGTGGGACAAGATGCTGCGGCGGCCGCACGCCGTCTATATCAGCCCGTACGATCCGGAGAAGCGCGTCTGGATCGTGGACGACTACCGGCACGCGATCTTCGTGTTCACCAACGACGGCAAGAAGCTGCTGCAGACGATCGGCGAACCGAACGTGCACGCCGCGGACGACAAGCACTTCTACCGGCCGACGTTCATGGCGTGGCTGCCGGATGGAACGTTCTTCGTCGCCGACGGCTACGCGAACACGCGCGTGGTGAAGTTCGACAAGAACGGCAAGTACCTGATGACGTGGGGGCAGGCGGGCGCGACCGGCCGCGGCGCTCCTCCGGAGAAGCGGCCCGGCTACATGAACAACGTGCACGGCCTCGCGGTCGATCCGATGACGCGCCAGGTATTTGTGAACGACCGGCAGAATCACCGCGTGCAGGTGTTCGACGAGAACGGCAAATACCTCCGCGAGTGGAGCTTCGGTCCGCCTCCGTCGGACATCCACCTGTTCATCATCACGGCCGACCGGTATCTGTGGGCGGCCGACCGCGGCACCTCGAAGATGCTCAAGTACGACCTGGACGGCAACTTCCTGTACTCGTGGGGCACGTGGGGCGACTTCGCCGGCGGCATGTGGGGCGTGCACGGGCTGAGCACGGATCAGGAAGGGAACTTCTACGTCGCCGAAGTGGATAGCGGGCGCGCGCAGAAGTATCGTCCGCGGCCCGGCGCGAACCCGGCCATGCTGCTTGGAAAGCCCGTGTACGCAGCGTGGAAGTGAGGCGGCAGCCCCTCATCTACTTTCTTTTCTTGTGTTCGGGCCTGAGCGGGCTGATTTATCAGGTCGTCTGGGTCCGGGTATTCGGGAACGTCTTCGGCAACACGGTTTACTCCACCGCGCTGGTGGTGGCCGTGTTCATGCTCGGACTCGGCGCGGGCAGCTATGTCATCGGACGGTGGGCGGACCGGCGGCATGCCGTCCGCCCCGGTTCCCTGCCCGCCGCATACGGGGTTCTCGAACTTGCGATCGGGGTCATCGGCCTCGCGATTTCCGCAGTCCTGCCGCGCCTCGTCGAGCTCTCCGCGCGGGTTTCTTCCTACGCGCGCGCACCGAACGGCTGGTACATCCTCTCGACTTCGTCCTACCTGGCCCGCGTCGCGATCGCCATCGCCCTCCTCACACCCATCACGCTGCTGATGGGCGGCACGCTCACCCTGCTCATCCGGCACTTCGTCAGAGACGATCTCGACGCGGGCAGCCGCCGGATCGCGATGCTCTATGCCGTCAACACGGCAGGGGCGGCGATCGGCTGCTTTCTCACCGACTTCGTGCTCGTGCCGGCCTTCGGCCTGCTGGGCACGCAGTTCGTCGCCGTGTCGTTCAACCTGATCGCGGCGGGGGGTGCGTTCCTCGTCTCGCGGGATGTCGAGAGCAGACGTAGCGTCCGGCTTCAGCCGGACGTCCCGCGCGAATCGCCGGGCTCCATCTCGTCGCCCGCCTACCTGGGCCTCACCAGCCTGGCGCTGGCGCTCTCGGGCTTTGCGGCGATGGGCATGGAGATCCTGTGGTTTCGACACATGTCGATCCTGCTCGGCGGATTTCGCGCCGTCTTCTCGCTGCTCATGACCGTCATCCTGGCCGGCATCGGCGGGGGAGCCCTGGCCGCGAGTCTCCTGCACCGGCGCGTGGCCAGGCCGGCGGTGTGGCTGATGGTCGTGCAGGGCCTCTTCGTGGCGCTTTCGCTTGGTGGACTGGCTGCCGCCGATGCACGCACCATCGAACACGCCGTGACAGTGGATCGCGCGTTTCACGTGGCGAGCGAACTCGAATCGAGCTCGACGCGGACGCTCCAGGAATTGTGGTTCAACACCCGGCCGATCCTCATGGAAGTCGGGCTGCCCGCGCTCCTGATGGGTTTCGGCTTTCCGCTCGCGAACGCCCTCACGCAGCGCGCCGACCGGGCGGTCGGCCGCCGCGC
>Ga0068871_100004022_pt1 | contig 10155 bp, 12 predicted proteins | sample KBSMisM72_FD_72750 | JGI IMG/M metagenome (GOLD analysis project Ga0068871, IMG submission 72750) | Miscanthus rhizosphere microbial communities from Kellogg Biological Station, Michigan, USA - KBS Miscanthus M7-2 | ecosystem: Host-associated > Plants > Roots > Rhizosphere > Soil ...
ATCAACATCACCGGCAACTACGTGCGCACCACAGGCATGGGGGAAATCGCCGGCGAGATACCGCTCTACGGTCCTGTGAAATTCCCCTACGCCACTGGGTCGATTTACTACGACTTTCCACAGTTGGGCCGCTTGACGCTTCAACTGCAGCGGACCTATTATGTCGAACAGATTGTGCCCGGAAACAACTTCGGTGCGAACCTTCTGATCATCGCCTGGACGCACGGATTCTGAGAGTGAGATCTTCCGATTGGAGACTATTAACTATGAGACTTTCGACCACCATATGTGCAGTATTTCTTTTCGCCTGTGCTGCTACCGCCTGGGCGCAAGGAGACGCAAAAGACCTGTATTTGAATAAGTGCGCGACCTGCCACGGCCCGGACGGCGCAGGTAAGACCGCCATGGGCAAGAAATTGAAGATCAAAGACGTACACGAAATGGCGGGGAAGATGACTGCCGACGAGATGATCAAAGTGGTCACCAACGGCAAAGGCCAAGACATGGATGCCTACGGCAAGCAATTCAAGGCGGACCAGATCAAGGGACTGGTCGACTACTATCGCAGCCTGGCGAAGTAGCAAATAGCTGCCTGCAATGCCGGTGTCCGTGGTTCTCTTGTTCTGCTTCGCGGCGGCTGTGATCGCTCTGTTTGTGGGCTTCCGCGTCCAGCTCACACGCTCGCGTGAAGGCAAGATCCTTGCGTTCGTCGCGCTCTTCGCGCTGCCCGTGATGGCCGCTTGGACCGGGTTCTCCGAACAGATGGACCGCGCGACGTCCACCCAATTCTGCCTTTCGTGCCATGTCATGAGCGACTTCGGCAAGACCCTCTATATCGACGATCCAAGCTACATCCCGGCGCGCCACTTCCAGAACAACCGCATTCCTCGCGATCACGCCTGCTACACCTGCCACACCGAATACACCATGTTCGGCGGAGTGAAAGCCAAGGCGCGGGGTCTCCAGCATCTGTGGGTGCAATACATCCGCGGCGCTCCCAAACCGGAAGCCATCAAGCTGTACCAGCCTTTTCCTAACAGCGAGTGTCTCCACTGCCACTTGGGAGCACGCCGTTTCGAGGAAGGCTCGGCGCACAACAAAGTTCCCGATTTGCTGAGCCGCGTCAAGGCCAATAAACTATCCTGCGTTTCGAGCGGCTGCCACGAGTTCGTCCACGACGTCGCGTCGCTCAAGGACGATACCTTCTGGAAGGAGAAACAATAGCCATGGAAACGGTGGAACGCAAAATCAGATGGGCCAGCTTCTTGATCGGCGCCGGATTGTTGGTCCAACTCGCCGCACTGTGGATAGTCCACCCGCTGGCTTTCATGGGATTCCTGATGATAGGATGCCCGCTCGTGCTGGCCGGCATCGTGATGTACCTGCTCTCCCTGATCCACGAAAAGGGACCCGAAGCACGCTAGGCAGAAGATTGCCGGCGTTCGATCTGGCGCAGCTTCAGAAAAATAGCCGCCACTGCGATGGCAATGAAAAGTAACGAGACAGCCAGCCCTTTGCGCCGGAATTGAAAGTCCGACAGCGCCACCAGCCCGGCTTGATGCGCCTTTCCCGCGACCTCCAGCCCCGGCTTTACTGCCGCCTCCACTTGTCCAGGTGCGAAACTGTGGACCACCACCCGCGCGTTGATCAGCTTGTTCCCCGCTTCCCGGAGATCGAATTGGGGCCGGCTCACCTCCATGCCGTCATTCGACGCCTCTTGAAGGATCTCTCCAGCCCTGCGGATTTGCGCCGCGAGATCGCTGATCTGTCCGCTCATGGCCGCCGCCGCTTTGAAGCTGGAGGTGCCTTCAAAGTGACACTCCACGCACACCGATTGCTTCCCCACGCCCAACATTTCGTCGCTGGGATGGTGGATTTCGTGGTTGCTATGGCACTGCACACAGGCGCCGTTACCCAAGGCCTGGAAGGGTTTGGCGTGCGGGCTCTTCTGAAATAGCTCCGCTTGCCTAACGTGGCACGTGCCGCAGACGTTGGCGACCGATGCAACACTGGGCGGCGTCGCACCGTGATTGCCATGACAATCGTTGCAAGTAGGCGCTGAGAGATCCTGCTTCTTCAGCATGGCCTCGCCGTGCACGCTCGACTGCCATTTCGCCAACTGGTCGGTGGGGATGCCATAGGGCTGCATATAGCCGACGTTAGCGTGGCAACTGCCGCAAGTCTCGGCAACGTGCAGCGCGTAGACCGGCGCGGTGGAATTCTTAACGGCCTTCACTCCGTGGAAACCGTGGCAACTCGTGCAGACGGCCACTTTTTGATCGCCTTGCTTGAGGCGTTTCCCGTGAACGCTGGTGCTATATTCGGATTCCTGGTCGGTGCGCTCGGCGGGATCGAACTGCTTCATGAAGGCCGGATCGCTGTGGCACTTGCCGCACAGCCGGGGGATGTCCTGTCGTTTTGGCACAGCCACGAATCCCTTGGCCGGATCCATCGCTGCTTTTCCGCTTCCCTGCGATGGGTCGCCGCCATGGCAATTGGCGCAGGAGAATCCGTGCTGCCCGTGAACGTCATTCTTTTGCTGGAGTGCCTTCACCGGATCACCGAGCCGCCCCTCCAGTTCGCTATGGCACGCGACGCATTGGTCAACCTTAGCGGCGGCAGCCGGTGCCGGTTGCGCGCGTCCAGTGGCCGCGAAAAGCGCCAGCGCGGAGATGGCACCAAGACTTGTTGTGAGCAGCTTTCCCGTCATCGGTGCACCTCTAGGTGAAATATCCCACCAGCGTCATTCCCACGATGTAAACGATGAGGACCCAACCGATGGCGGTAAACACGGGGCTCTTCTCTCCGCGCGCGGCTTGACGGTCCAGGAAGGGAACGAAAACCCACAAAGCGGCTCCCGCGCCCATGATCAGAACTCCCAGCACGTCGCCGTCGATAAACGCCACTTTAGCAGGAATGTATTTGAGCGTCTGAAACAGAAACAGGAAGTACCATTCCGGTTTGATGCCGGCCGGAGCCGAAGCGAAGGGATCGGCCTTCTGTCCCAGCTCCCATGGAAAAAGCGCAGATAGCGCCGCCAGCAGACCCAGAGCGAGCAACCACCCCATGGCATCCCGCAGCAGGAAGTTGGGCACAAATTTCATGGTCTTCACTTGGCGTTCATCTTCGCCTGGCGGAAGGCTCATACCCTGCTTCTGCACCAGCCAGAGATGCACACCCAGAAACAGTGCCGTAATCGCGGGAAGAATCGCCACATGGAACCCGTAAAAGCGCGTAAGCGTTGCCCCGGTTACGTCGTCTCCGCCACGCAGAAAGCGCAGCAGGAAGGTGCCGATTCCGGGAACTACTCCCGCGATCTGCGTTCCCACGCGCGTGGCGAAAAACGACACCTTGTTCCAGGGCAGCAGGTACCCGCTGAATCCAAAGGTGAGCGCGAGAAACAACAGGAAGGCCCCGCTGATCCAGGTAAGCTCGCGCGGCGGCCGGTAGGCTTTCGTCAGAAACACACTGAACATGTGGATGAAAAGAGTACCAATCATGAGATTGGCGGACCAGCTATGGATCGAACGCACCAGCCATCCGAAGCTCACCTGGCCCATAATAAACTGGACGCTCTCATAGGCGGCATCACTGCTGGGGCGGTAATACAAGAGCAAGAGAATACCGGTCACCACTTGGGTGACAAACAGAAACAACGTCATGCCGCCCAGGTAATACCAAATAGTGTGTCGATGGATGGGGACGGTCTTCTTCTCAACCAGCTTCAATACCGGCTCGAGTCCGAGGCGATCCTCCAGCCACTCCAGAGGATTTCCGCCGCCGGGTGCCTTCATAGTTCAACTTTTGGAGACAATGATTTCATCGCCGCGGGTATTTGCGGTCAATTTCGTCAGGGGTTGAGGCGGGGGGCCGCCGATGTTCTTCCCGTACAGATCATAATGTCCGTCGTGGCAGGCGCACCAGATCTGCTGCAGGTCGTCGCGGTACTGGACGGTGCATCCCAGATGTGTGCAAACGGCGGAAAATGCGCGAATCTCGCCGCCCGGCGTTTGGATCACAATGGCTGGCTCAGCGCCGAAAGGAAACACTTTCCCGGAATTCGGCTTTAGCTCGGCGGCTTTGGCTGCGACGACGTTCAGCTGCGAGGATTCGGCAATACGCGGTGGAACCAGGAACCTCGCGATGGGATAGAAGATAGCGGCAACCACCATCCCCAGGCTGGTTCCCAACAGATAATCGATGAAACCCCGCCGCGGCATCGTGCCTTCCCGAATGGGTTGCATAATCAGGTTGATTATACAGGTCCTCCGTACTTTAGTGGAGGGCCACCGATCGCCGGCCGGAAAGTAGCCATACTGTTGTGATGGATCTCGCCGGTTGGGAGCAGCGCTATCGTTCGCAAGAACCCTCGGATTCGCCCCCCCATCCCTTAGTCGTCGAAGCCGCTAGTTCCGTGCCCCCCGGCCGCGCCCTGGATTTAGCCTGTGGCACTGGACACAACGCTCTGTGGCTGGCTCAACACGGTTGGAGTGTTGCGGCGATTGATGGCTCGGCAACAGCTATTGAAATCCTGTGCCGCCGCGCCGGAGACGCCGGCGTCATGATTGACGCCCAAGTCGCCGACCTCGAAGACGTCAGCTTCACGATCTCTCCCGGCCGTTACGACTTGATTGCGATGTGTTACTACTTTCAACGGAATCTGATCGAGCCGTGCAAACGAGGCCTGGTCCCTGGCGGCGTTATAGTCGTGATCGCTTTGTTGATGGAGCCCGGCAAAGAGAATTCGACTTTTCGCCTGCGGCCGGGTGAACTGCGCGGCTGCTTCGCGGATTGGGACATCCTCCACTACAGTGAAGGTACCGACGAGTGGCAGCACGAGGTTGCCGAATTAGTCGCACGGCGTCCCGCGCTTGCTAACATGTGAAGCAGGTTCTCCGTCTTGAACGCTCTCACCAAGCTCGTCAGCCTAGCATGATCCGCGCCCAGGGATTGGTCAAGAAGTTCGGCGATTTCACCGCAGTCGATAATATTACATTCGATGTGGCCAAAGGCGAGATCTTTGCCTTTCTCGGCCCTAACGGCGCCGGCAAAACCACCACCATCAAGATGCTGACGACGCTGCTCAGGCCCACCAGCGGCAGCGTTTCGCTCGATGGTCTCGATCCCGTCACTCACCAGACGGCCGCGCGCAAACAGTTCGGCATCGTATTTCAGGACCCCAGCGTCGATGATGAACTCACCGCCTACGAGAACATGGATTTTCACGGCGTGCTGTATAGCGTACCCAAGAAGCTGCGGCAGGAGCGCATTGAAGCGCTGCTGAAACTGTTCGAACTGTGGGATCGCCGCAAGGACCAGGTCAAGCAGTTTTCCGGAGGCATGCGGCGGCGCCTGGAGATCGCACGCAGCCTGCTGCATACGCCCAAGATCATCTTCCTGGACGAGCCTACGCTCGGCCTCGACCCGCAGACTCGTAACCAGCTGTGGAACCACGTGAAGAAGCTCAATGACGAGGAGCAGGTCACCGTCTTTCTCACTACGCATTACATGGAAGAGGCCGAACGTGTCGCCCACCGCATCGCCATCATCGATCACGGCAAGATCGTCACTCAGGGTAGTCCCGACAAGCTCAAAGCACAGACCGGAACCGAAACGCTGGAACAAGCGTTCTTGGCACTGACGGGCAACACCATTCGGGAAGAGGAGGCGAGCAGCCTGGACAAAATGCGGACTTTTGGCAAGGCGTTCCGGCGGGTCAAATGAAGCCAGCGCGCCTATGAACGTCGTCTACATTCTGTGGCTGCGGCAATTGAAACGATCGGCCCGGTCAAAGGCGCGGATTATTGGCTCTTTCGCCCAGCCGCTGCTCTACCTGCTCGCCTTCGGGTTCGGTTTCGGATCCATGTTCCAACGCGCGGGCCAAGGAAACTATATCCAGTTCCTGGCTCCGGGCATCATCACCATGTCGATTCTGTTTACTTCGATTTTCGCTGGTATCGAAGTGATCTGGGACCGCCAGTTTGGTTTTTTAAAAGAGACACTGGTAGCTCCGGTGCCGCGAATCTTGATCATGGTGGGCCGCACGCTCGGTGGGGCCACCGTGTCTGTGCTGCAGGGCATGGTCGTGTTGGGTATTTGCCTGGCGGTGGGCTTCCGAACGCCGTCGCTTCCGTTGCTGCCTCTGGCGCTCGTGTTCATGATATTGACAGCCGTCTTGTTCACCGCGGTGGGCACGGCGCTGGCTTCCGTTCTGCCAGATTTCCAGGGCTTTCAATTGGTCATGAATTTCCTGGTGATGCCCATCTTTTTCCTCTCCGGAGCCTTGTTTCCACTCGGGAATATCCCGCGAGCAATGCGCATCATCGCCAACCTCGATCCGCTTTCTTATAGCGTCGACGGTCTGCGCTTTGCACTCATCGGAGTGACACACTTCGGAATCCCGCTCGATCTGGCTGTTCTTTGCGGGGTGACGGCAGCCGCATTAGCCATCGGCGGCTACCTGTTTTCGAGGATTCAAGTCTGAGCCATTGCAGGGTCCGGTGACCTTGCTATCATGCAAACTCATGAGCGACTACGCCATAGGTGTCGATTTAGGCGGTACCAATCTACGCGCCGCCGCGGTCAGCCGCGACGGAAAGATGCTAAACAAAGTCTCGGGTTCAACGCCCGGAGGGGCGGGCCGAGCGGCGGTCATCGGTGACATTGTTAATGCGATCGAGACGCTGCAGGCCGGACTCCCCGGCCAGACTCTCGCCGGAGTCGGCGTGGGCGTGCCGGGATTTATTCTGATGGACCAGGGAATCGTGGTGGGCGCGCCGAATCTTCCGGCATTCGACAATTATCCGGTGCGCGATGAAATCGAAAAGCTTCTGGGCGCCAAGGTGATTCTCGAAAATGACGCCAACGCCGCGGCGCTGGGCGAAAAATGGATCGGCGCCGGCCGCGACGTCAACGATCTCATTCTCTTAACCCTTGGCACAGGTATCGGCAGCGGCATCATCGTGGAGGGGAAGGTTCTGCGGGGTTACCTGGGGATGGCGGCCGAAATCGGCCACACCACATACTCTCCCAACGGCTATCCCTGCGGCTGCGGCAATACCGGCTGCGTGGAGAAGTACGCTTCCGCCACTGCGGTATCGTCCATGGCGCGCCTGTTGAACCTGGGCCCCGATCTTTCCTCCGAGGAAGTGTTTCATCTGGCTAAAGGCGGGAACCCGCGAGCCCTCCAGATTTTTGACTCCGTTGGCCTGGCGCTCGGCACGCTGCTCGCGACCTTGATCAACACTTTCAACTTCCCTCTGTACCTGCTGGGTGGTGGCATGACCGCTGCCTGGGAGTTGTTCGAACCGTCCATGCGGGCTGAAGCCTCGCGCCGCTCGTTCATTTATCGAAACAATCCCCCGCGCATTGAACGCACCGGTCTCGGCGCCGACGCCGGACTTTATGGCGCGGCATATCTGCCGTTTCAAGCCTAGGCGGCAACAGATTGAACCGGCTGTCGCCAACGGCAATTTGAGATACACTCTGTAGACGTTGTAGGCAGAGGAATCGCACAAGGGAGACAGATCATGAGGCATGTCAATATCAAGGGCAACAGCAAAGCGGCATTGGTGTGTATTGCAGCATGTGCCAGTTTGTTGGTTTATAGCGTTACGGGCGTAGCGCAGACTCCGAAACGAATTAATCGGGCTATCGAACTCCTGCAACAAGGCCAGCCGATTTATTACACCGGATCTCATTCCGGCACGATCGGAAGCTTCGAGCAAGGTAAGAAGGACGCACAGACGTGGGCCGATTACATCAGCTACGACATGGAAGCCGCGCCTTACGACGTGGCAGGATTGTCGGCTTACATGCAAGGACTCGCCGCGGGTGGTCCCACCAGGACCGGCCATAAGACCCCAGCCGTCATCGTGAACGTTGCGGTCAGGGGCACCGATGAAGCCACCGTGCGCGCCAACTCGTGGATGTTCGAGCAGGTGCTGGCCACGGGCGTCCATGGGATCCTGTTGTGCCACGCGACTACTGCCGGAGCGGTCAAGGCCTTCGTGGAAGCGGTGCGCTATCCCAATCGCGAACAAGGGGTCGGTCCGGGACGGCTTCAGGAGGGCCGCCGAGGCGCGCACGGCGCGGCAACCGCGTCCAAGATCTGGGGGATCTCAGACCAGGAGTATCTGCAGAAGGCCGACGTCTGGCCGCTCAATCCGAACGGCGAGATATTGCTCGGCGTCAAGATCGAAGACAAGTTTGCTTTCGCAAATGTCGATGAAATCGTAAAGGTTCCCGGAATCGGATTCGGCGAGGGCGGACCCGGCGACATGGCGCTATCGTTCGGCTTCAAGCAGGGAGATCCCCGAGCGAAGGAAGTCCAGGATAAGATTTTTGCCGCCGCGAAGGCGCAACACCTCTATTGGCTGGGAATTGGCGGGGGAAGAGGCGCCAATTTTGAAGCGATGATCGAACAGACTATCAAGGAAGGCCACATGGTGGGATCCGGCGAGGAGACCGCCGCGGCAGGGCGCAAGTTTACCAAGCGGCCGATGCCGTACTGAAGTTTGTTGAAGCGCGTGGCGGCCGGCTAGTAAAGTGGCCGCCACACCTACTTCTTGAGTCCGAAAGCGTAAAGCCGTCCATCCCAAGTCGAGACGTAGACCTGTCCGCCAGCCACCACCGGCTCGCTGAAATGCGTCCAGCTATCGATTAATTTGTCGCTGGAATATAACTGCTTCCCGGTCGCGCCATCGAACGCATAGAGAATCGCGTTGGTCACCGGTGTACTGCGCGTCTTCGCCGTAGCGCCCCGGCCCTGCTCGGTGTTTTCTCCGGTCTGGAGCGCATAGACGACTCCATTCGCCACCACCGGCGGGTCGGGCACGTGCATGTCGCGCGACATCCACGTGGGAACCAGCGTGGGAGTGCCCTTGTCCGGGTCCAGGCGAACTTCGAATGCCATGACACTTCCCTGCTGCGGGTCTCCGTAGGTGTATTGGAACTTCGGCGCCTCTTTGGAGGGTGGCCCCCACAGGGGCAGCAGCAGCCGCCGGCGGCCCTGCGCATCCTGCCAGGTGGCCATGGCTCCCCAAAGGCCCCGGCCCCCCAGAAGAACCTCGTCATTGCCCCAGCGTGGCGACAGATAGAGCGGCGAGTGATGGTCGGCCCCGCCTAAGTGATCGGCGTCCAGCAGAGCGATGGCCGACTCTTTGGCCGCGGACGCCACCAGCGTCCATTTTTGGAAGGGGAACACGACTGGGCTGGCCGACCCCAAGTCGAGGTCTTTGGCATTGAGATGCTCCAAGTTCGCCGGAATATAGCTATCCATCAAATGAAGGTCTTTGAAATTCAGAAACATGACGGTGTTGCCGAAGAAGCCGGCCGCCGGATCATTCGGGCCGTCGGCGGTTTGCGTGTAAATGCCCTTCGGACCACGCACCATGCCACCGCGTCCCCAGGCTCCGGCTGGTCTTCCGGTACTCGTGAAAAATTCGACGGTGCGCTTCGACGGGTCTTTTAGATCCAAGGCCGTGAAATGTGCCATGGCGCCGCCGCAGCCGCGCGCGGTAGACGAATAAATGACTCCGTCGACCAGATTGAGACTCCAGTTACGCGCGAAGGGAGTCGTGAAGTCGGCAGGCGGCATGCGATCCTCGCCGTCGATCAAATTGAGGCCGCGCAGCTTGCCGTCGCTGGTAGACACATAGATGGTACCGGCATCCTTATCGATGACCGGTGTGGCGTTTTGAGTGTTGGAACATAGCCAGGTCGCGGCTTGTTTGGGAGTCAACGTATTTGGAAACCGGCGCTGCCAGGTTACTTTGCCGGTCTCTGCATCGATCGAATAAACGGTGTTGTCGCTGCCGACGACGAACACGCGCGATCGGGGTCCCTGCGGTGTGTTCACGGTGGCTACCAGGGGCGCCGTGAGGGTGGAGAGAACCACTTCACTCGATGGAGTAGGCAGTTGGGCCTTCCACTTCAGTTCGAGCTGAGCCACATTTCCTGGGGCGAGCGTTGTCTCTGCCTGGTTCCAGCCAGTGCGTTCCTGATCGTATCCCCAGGTCAGCCACTCGCTGGGAGAAGCCCCGTAGATGGGCGTAAGAGAAATAGCAAGTCTTAGCGCGAGGCGGCAGATTTTGGGGTTTGCTGATGAATTCATGGATGCTCCAAAGGACGTGCGAGGAAGTTTATTTCGTATCG
>Ga0068871_100004025_pt1 | contig 10151 bp, 8 predicted proteins | sample KBSMisM72_FD_72750 | JGI IMG/M metagenome (GOLD analysis project Ga0068871, IMG submission 72750) | Miscanthus rhizosphere microbial communities from Kellogg Biological Station, Michigan, USA - KBS Miscanthus M7-2 | ecosystem: Host-associated > Plants > Roots > Rhizosphere > Soil ...
ATTATTGCTGCAGAATAATAAAACTTTTTTTTATCCTGAGGCAGACAGCAGCTCTCCCGCCGCTGCGGCCATTGACCAGTACAACCTGCAGGGTTTAACAGACAGTGCGTATGCCAACCGGTACGATCTTAGACTGGCTAACAATGCGGTGATGTACAACCAGCAAAATTACGCGCTTCAAAAATCATTAAGGGTGCCGGACCTTACGCTGGGCGCAGAATTTGATAAACGTGGCAGCTATATTAACAACGCCTCATTTCTAAATGCCGCTATCGACCTGCCTTTCTTTAACCGTAACCAGGGCAATATAAAAGCAGCCAAAATAAGTATCGACCAGAGTAAAACACAACTGGAGCTACAACGGCAAACCGTAGAAAACGACGTACAAAAGGCCTACGTGAAATTGCTTACCACAAATAAAATGCTGCAATCTTTCGATCCCGGCTTCAGATCCCAGTTTCAGCGTTTGATGGACGGCGTTACAGACAACTTTCTGAAAAGAAACATTAGCCTCATTGACTTTACCGATTTTGTTGAATCCTACAAAAACAATGTACTGCAACTAAATCAGTTGCAAAACGATCGGATGCAGGCTATAGAAGCCCTTAACTTTTCCATCGGCAAACCAATTATTGAATAAACCGGCATCTGTCCGGTAACTGGCAACTGAATCCAGCCATCACTGACTAATTAAAATATACAAACATAATCACATGAACTCTTTTAAGATTTACGTAGTCCTTCTGCTTACACTTGGTATGGCAGCTTCCTGCAGGCAACATACGGTGATTGCCGAAAAAGACGACAATCCAATACCAGACAGCATAATTAATAAAACCGAAACTGCACCGGTAGAAATGGATGATATTGCCGAATCCGTTAAACTGAACGGCAAAGTAATACCAAATGAAAGCAAACAGGCGAAAGTATATGCGCTGGTAAGCGGAAAAATAAAATCGCTTTCTGTAGAACTGGGCGACTATGTAAAACAGGGGCAATCACTGGCCGTGTTGCAAAGTACGGAAGTAGCAGGCGTAGCGAATGATTTGTCGCTGGCGCAATCAAACGTTGATATTACCAAAAAGAACCTGGAATCAACTGAGGAACTATATAAAAGCAACCTGGCTACTGAAAAAGATTTAACCAGTGCCAGGCTGGAATTCAATAAAGCATCTTCTGAATTGAACAGGGCCACCCAGGTATCCTCCATTACCGGTGGCAGCAACGCTACCTACGTGCTCAAAGCGCCTATTAATGGCACTGTGATAGAAAAGACCATCACCAATAATTCCGAAGTAAGACAAGACAATAGTGCCAGCCTTTTTACAGTAGCAGATCTTTCGGTGGTATGGGTAATTGCCAGCGTATACGAGTCAGATATTAACAAGATCCATATAGGCGATAATGTAATTGTAAATACTCTTTCTGCGCCTGAAAAGAATTACCAGGGCAGAATTGATAAAATTTACGATGTACTTGATCCTGCTTCACGCACTATGAAAGTACGCATCAGCATGAGCAACCCGCACAATGAATTAAAACCGGAAATGTTTGCCACCATTAACGTAAAAGGAAAATCCGAAGGCAGGATGCTGTCTATTCCCTCTAAAGCGGTGGTGCTGGATGATAGCAAACAATATGCAGTGGTAAAAAAAGACAAACAACATCTTGTTATAAAACCTATACAGGTAGTGAAAAGGATTGGTGACAAATCCTTTGTTACAGGCCTCAATGAAGGCGACTATGTAGTTATCAATTCGCAGGTGTTCCTGTATGAAGCCTTAAACTCTAAATAGTTCAAAATATTGGTATGAATAAATTCATAAAAAAAATAATTTCCTTTTCCCTTAAGAATAAGTTGTTTATTTTCTTTTCTACGCTCATACTGATCATCTGGGGGATACTGGCTTTTAAAAACATTCCTATTGAGGCTTTTCCCGATGTAACCAATACACAGATCACCATCATAACGCAGTGGCCTGGCCGAAGCGCGGAAGAAGTCGAAAAATATGTGACCATCCCTGTTGAACTGGCAATGAACCCGGTGCAGAAAAGAACTTCTGTAAGGTCTACTACCGTTTTTGGTCTTTCTGTAATAAAAGTAATTTTTGAAGATGATGTGGACGATGCATTTGCCCGGCAGCAGGTGAACAACCTTTTGCGGGATGTAACATTACCTGAGGGTGCCGATCCCGATGTACAACCCCCTACCGGGCCTACAGGAGAAATATTCCGGTATACATTGCAGAGTTCTACCAAATCTGCGCGCGAATTAAAAACTTTGCAGGATTGGGTCATTGAGCGGCAGTTCCTGGGTGTTCCCGGAGTGGGTGATGTGGTAAGCTTTGGTGGCGAGGTAAAAACTTTTGAAATAAAAGTGAATCCGCAGAAACTGGCTTCCTATGATATTACACCACTGGATGTTTACAATGCGGTTACCAAAAGCAATATCAATGTAGGCGGAGATGTGATTGTAGATAATTCACAGGCATATGTAGTAAGGGGTATCGGTCTTTTAAATAATATTGAAGAGATAAGCAACATTATTGTAGACAATATCAATGGAACGCCCATACTTGTAAAGGATGTGGCTGAGGTAAACAATTCAAATTTGCCAAGACTGGGACAGGTAGGACGCGATTTACAAAATGACGTGGTAGAGGGTATTATTGTTATGCGCAAAGGTGAAAACCCGAGCGAGGTAATAAAAAAAGTTCAGGCCAAAATCAACTACCTCAATGAAAAGGTATTACCTGAAGACGTAAAAATAAATACATTTTACAACCGCGACGACCTGATCGATTTTGCCACTCACACCGTATTACACAATATGGTGGAAGGCATTGTATTTGTGACTGTGATCGTCTTCCTGTTCATGGCAGACTGGCGCACCACGGTAATTGTGGCCATTGTAATACCACTGGCGTTGATGTTTGCCTTTATCTGTCTTACATTAAAAGGCATGTCGGCCAACTTACTATCGATGGGGGCGATAGACTTCGGTATCATCATAGATGGTGCGGTGGTGATGGTGGAAGGCATATTCGTGTTGCTGGACAGCAAGGCGCACGAAATTGGCATGGAACGCTTTAATAAACTATCAAAGCTGGGAATGATAAAAAACACCAGCGGTGAACTGGGTAAAGCCATTTTCTTTAGCAAGCTGATTATTATAGCTGGCCTGTTGCCCATATTTTCATTTCAGAAAGTGGAAGGCAAGATGTTTTCTCCGCTGGCATGGACACTGGGTTTTGCTTTGCTGGGTGCGCTGATACTAACGTTAACGCTTATTCCATTATTAAGCAGTTTGCTGCTCAAAAAGAATGTGAAAGAAAAACATAACCCTTTTGTGGATTTCATAACCAATGGGGTGATGAAAATGTTTGCAGTAGTATACCGGTTTAAAAGAATTACGTTGCTGGTTTCATGCGCACTGGTAGTAGTAGGCCTGTTCCTGTTTAAGTTTCTGGGTTCAGAATTTTTGCCCGAACTGGACGAAGGTGCCATTTATATACGCGCCACCTGTCCTTTAAGTGTTTCGCTGGATGACTCCAGGGATATCGCCAATAAAATGAGAAGAATTATCAGGAATTTTCCTGAGGTCAAACAGGTAATGTCGCAAACAGGCCGGCCAAACGACGGAACCGATGCCACCGGTTTTTATAACATAGAATTCCACGTTGATATATACCCGAAAAAGGAATGGAAAAGTGGTATCAGTAAAGAAGAGCTCGTAGAAAAAATGAAAGAAAAGCTGGCCGCCTTTCCCGGTATAGACCTTAACTTTTCTCAACCCATTTCAGACAATGTGGAAGAGGCCGTTTCGGGTGTTAAAGGCTCTCTCTGCGTGAAAATATATGGAGACAGCCTGCCCTACACAGAAAAGAAAGCCGGTGAAGTGTATGATATTATGAAGGGAATCAAAGGCATTGAAGACCTGGGTGTGATTAAAAATATCGGTCAGCCCGAAATGCGCATTGACCTGGACCAGAATAAAATGGCCCTGTATGGTGTTACAACAGCCGATGCCAATGCAGTAATTGAAATGGCTATCGGCGGTAAAGCGGTTACACAGATTTATGAGGGTGAAAGAAGATTCCAGCTAAGATTGCGCTACCTGGAAAATTACCGCAACAATGGGGATGCCATCAGCAATTTAATGGTGCCTACATTAAGAGGTGCAAAAGTGCCCATCAAAAATATAGCAACCATTGAAACACGTACCGGCCCCAGCCTTATTTTCAGGGATGAAAACAGGCGATATTCTGCAGTTAAATTTTCTATCCGTGGCAGGGATATGGGCAGCGCTATTGCAGAAGCACAGGATAAGGTAGAAGAACATGTAAAACTTCAAAAGGGTTATGAAATGCTTTGGGCAGGTGACTTTGAAAACCAGCAAAGAGCTACCAAAAGATTGAGCCAGGTAGTTCCCATCAGTATTCTTATCATCTTCCTTATTTTGTTTATAATGTTTGGAGATATCAAAGATGCTGGTATGGTGCTCATGAATGTACCATTTGCAATTATTGGCGGTATTGCGGCACTTCTGATCTCCGGCACCAATTTCAGTATTTCGGCAGGTATTGGCTTTATAGCCCTTTTTGGTATTTGTATACAGAATGGCGTTATCCTTATTTCTGTTTTCAAAAAGAACCTGCAAAAAGTAAAGAAACATGAATTTAATACCCACACATTGGAAAAAGCAATAAAAGAAGGTGTTGCAAGCAGGGTGCGCCCGGTGGTAATGACGGCGCTTATGGCCGCTATTGGCTTGTTACCAGCAGCGTTGTCGAATGGCATCGGTTCAGAAACATCCAAACCGCTGGCCATTGTTGTAATTGGTGGCTTAATAACAGCTACTATTTTAACCCTGCTGGTTTTTCCGCTTTTCTTTTTTGCGGGCTATAGAAAACTTGGCAATAAAATGGACTGATAATTAAGGTAAATGGTGTGGGGTGTAAGGTGTAAGGCATAGGGCGATTTACGGCACCTTTTACCTTAGACCTTACTCCTTACACCTTTTTACCTTCAACCTTAATCCTTTTACCTTCAACCTCACACCTTTTTTAATGCTAAACAAAATAACATACAAGGTCTTTTTCTTTGAGCGGCTCAAAAAGAAAGTAAAATTTTTTGAGATGGAAACCTACCCGTTGCAAATAAGGCTGACAGCGGGTGCAAGGACACTTTACCTGAAAAGCAATTGCTTTAATCAGTTACAACAAGTTAAATACCAACTGGAAGTATTCTACAACAAAACAAAAATATCTATAGACGATATCATTTGTTGTGAAGAGAATATAATGAAATATATTATTGATAAAAAAAAGGAGCACGTTTCACTGGATGATATACGACAGGAATACAGCTTTTTTTCACACGACATACTTAACGAGCTGGACGAAAGGTTTAAGAAATTTCTCATAGATTTCTTTTACCACGAAGACCTGCCGGCCTATTCTTTATTAATTAAAAATGCGGGAAACAATCATACCAGCGAGTTTATTCTTATCAACCTGAAAAATTCTCTTCAACTGGCTGTTTACGATAAATTGCTAAAAACGGCAGTTGAGAAAGCGCCGCCTTATATTCCCTTTATTAAATTTTTCCGGCAATCCATTCACAACCCGCTTCCGCTGTTTCCTGTATACCAATGGCAACAGGAGCCCGTTCTGAACGACTTTAACCAGTTCATAGAAAACCAATTCCCCGAATACAAAAACAGTGACCCGGCCGGTTATATAAACGGACTGTTATAATGAGCTGTAGCCTGACTGCGGGGATGGCGGTTTAAAAACCGTATCTTCCATTTGCAGGACTGAAACGACAGACATCTTTTCTTGTCACAAAAAAACCGGCATTGCTGCACATGCACGATACAGAAAAAATAATACATTTTATACAGCAGGTATTTCCCATGCCACCCGAACAGGCAGCGGCTATTGCAACGCATTTTAGTGAAAAAGAATTTGGCAAAAATGAATGGCTGCTAAAAGAAAATAAAATCTGCACCAGTTATTATTTCCTGTTTGAAGGTTTTGCCCGCGCTTTCACTTATGATTTGGAAGGAAACGATGTTACCACTGCTTTCTATTCGGCCAACCAGATAGTTTGTGAATTGTATTCTTTTTTTAAACAAGTCCCCTCCAGAGAAAACATACAGGCACTCACCCACTGCAAAACCCTTTGTATATCATTTACGGATTTGCAGACCGTATTTCATACCCTGCCGCAATTCAGAGAGTTTGGCAGGGCGATACTGGTAAATGCCTACACAGATCTTAAAACACGCATGCTTGCAACGCTGCATGAGACTGCCGAGGAACGATACAGCAACTTAATGAAATCTCAACCTGGCATTTTTCAGCATGCAGCTTTGAAGAACATTGCTTCCTACCTGGGTGTAACTGATACTTCTCTTAGCCGTATCAGAAAAGAATTTTCGAAGAAATAGTTGGTCTTACAAAGAACTTGTCAAATGACAAGAGAATATTTCTGTCATCTGCTTTCCTTTGTGAAAGAATAATACACAAAACACAATGGAAAATTTACCCTTCTTCATCAGCATTATTTTTATAATCACCGCAATAACTACCGTATTAATTTTTTATAAAGCTGCCCACCGTTCTGTAGTTGTTGCAGTAGTGCTATCTGCCTGGCTGATTGCACAATTTCTTATAAGCAAAAGCGGGTTTTATACAGACAACTCTTCTACCCCGCCCCATTTTTTACTGGCCATTGTACCTCCATTTATTCTTATTGCTGCTATTCTTATATCACCGGCAGGCAGGCGCTTTGCCGATGGGCTGAATATAAAAACACTTACCATACTGCATACCATCCGGATTCCTGTAGAAATTGTTTTGTTGTTTTTGTTTATACACAAAGCCGTACCCAAAGCAATGACGTTTGATGGAAGAAATTTTGATATATTATCGGGGCTGACGGCACCTTTACTGTATTACCTGGTGTTTATAAAAAAGCAGGTTGGCTATAAGTGGTTACTGGTCTGGAATCTAATTTGTTTGGCGCTGCTGCTGAATATTGTTGCCATTGCTATACTATCTGCACCATTGCCTTTTCAGCAACTGTCTTTTGATCAACCGAACAGGGCAATTTTATATTTCCCCTTTATCTGGCTGCCCTCTTGTATTGTACCCATTGTATTTTTTTCCCATCTTGTGGCTATCAGGTATACCATACTGCATAAACAGGAAAACCTTAATATAATTACGCAAAATGCTGTATAAAACCAGGAAAGCCCCGCAAGTTCATTGCAGGGCTTTTTAACTGACGGCCTTATTGCTATAGCAGTGCCCCCTGCAATGCTGCAACTGAGGCCGGCGGATTCTGCAGAACGCTTTTTTGCTGCAACACTTCTTCTATGCGCATCGCTTTACTGATTAAACTTTTATCTTTTATATAAGGGCTAATGTCAAATGATTTACTCAGTTGCCCATCTTTATAAATGTTCCTGAAATCAAAATACTTCAGCGCAAATCCCCAGTTGTTTACCAGGTGTTCAAAAACAAGCCTGTCGTACCCGAACAAAATGGAATAATCAGCAACCATATAATTTCCTTCCGGCACATTTTTCAGATGCTGCAGAATGGCATCATTATAGGCTATCCACAATTGCAAATAGCGCTGGCAATATTTTTTGCGCAACTTTTCCATTTTGCCTTTACGCACAAAATGCCGCCACACAAATGCAGCCAAATCCCTTTTGGATGCATATTTGGCTTCACGCTGTTTGTACATGCGGTATACCAACGAACTGATGACTGACTGAAAATCCCTTAACACAACAAAGTAAAATGATTCGGGAATCAGTTCTCTGTATGCGTCAAGAAACAGGCAAGTTCTTGGATCCTTCCATCCCCACTCCTGGTTATGCCCATTTTTATAAGTAATAATATCCTTTATCTTGTCTTTTTCTTCGCAAGTAAGCGGCTTTAGCGGGCTGGTAGCAAAACCATTGTCAGACAGACGGCGGCTTTTTAAAAGCGCTTTATGAGTATTCAAAAAATCAATATCCTCAAAATGCCCATTTTCGTTTCCTGTATCTGCTCCCAGCAGTTCGTCGCCGACATGCAGCCCACATTCGTGTAACCAATGCGTTATTAAAGAAGTGCCGGAACGGTGCATGCCCGTAATCACTAAAATCTTATTCTTAACCATGTCTGTTTATTTTATATATTTTACACAGCTACTCTGGTTGTAATATACCTGGCGCCGGTATCGGTTGAGAGATGCTGCAGAATAAATGAAAACAGTTCCTCTGTACAAGCCTCTTTTCTCTTTTTGCCGGTATTGATATATAAGTCCGGGTTTGCGGGAATATCGAATGGATCATTAATACCTGTCAGGTTATTTATTTTGTCCGGATGGTCCGCTGGCAATAAAGCTTTTGCATAGAGTCCCTTTGTATCTCTTTTTATTAGTGATGTAACGGGGCAATCAACAAATACGGTCTGCACATTTTTATAACTGCCTGCCAGTTCAGCACGTATTTCATGGTAAGGATTAATGGCACTGATAATGGCAATGACTCCATGCGCAGATAATTTACTGGCCACAAAACCCAGCCTGCGAATATTCTCACAGCGATCCGCTTTTGAAAAACCAAGGTCACGGCACAATGCCTGGCGGTAATCATCCCCATCAATAATTTCAGCAGGAATACCATACGTTTCTAGTCTTTTCTTAACAAGGCCTGAGAGTGTTGATTTACCTGCACCGGACAGACCACATAGTTGAATAATCATCGGGTTCTATTTTAGTTGTTATTGCTTAGTTAATCTGCGTGCGTAAAAGGCAAAAGCTTCTGCCTGCTGACTATTTAAGCCAACATATGCAATGCAAAAAACAAACAAAAGATAGTTGAGGGGGTTCTTGAAATGAGTGCGGCAAGAATATAAAAACGTCGCCGCTATATTTTTTTAATAAAAAGGTTTAATCAGTTTTTAACTGTTTGTACGACTTAGTCTATCGATAAAGGTTAGTGCGTATAAATCCTTTTAATCTTTTTTTAATCCGCTCTCTGCCAAACATCCTGCTCTTGTAACGACTTCAAAAATCATCAAGTATGCAATAAAATAAAATAGGCTGGCATGAAAAAGATAAAAGAGGTTAACGCCTGTATTTTGTCGATAAAACCGGGTAGCAACGCGCTTTTAATCCTATCTTAATTTTATGTTGTCAAAAAACTGTAGTTTCATGCTGTAAACAATCCACTTTATAAATACATACGACGATGAAAAAATATTTTTCCTGTGCTGCCATTGCCATTTTCCTTTTGTCTTTCTCAGTTCCGCATCATACAATTGCCGACAAATGGGTATCGCTGTTTGATGGCAAATCACTCAAGGGATGGAAGGTGGGTGACAATGCAGAAACTTTTTCTGCAGACAGTGGTATGATAATCGTACACGGCAACACCGCCCACTTGTTTTACGACGGTGACATCATGAATCATGATTTTAAAAATTTCGAATTCAAGGCAGAGGTAAAAACAATGCCTGGCGCCAATTCAGGCATTTATATTCACACCGCTTTTCAGCAGGGTGGCTGGCCTTCAAAAGGATACGAAGTACAGGTTAATAATTCTCATACAGACTGGCGCAGAACGGGTAGCCTGTATGGCATTGAAGATGTAAAAGAGGTTTATGTAAAAGACAATGAATGGTTTACTGAATATGTGAAAGTGCAGGGCAAAAATATTGTCATAAAAATCAATGATAAGACTGTAGTAGATTATAATGAGCCGGCAGAGCGCTCTGCGGGTCAGGATCCACGTAAATTATCCAGCGGAACTTTTGCTTTGCAGGGGCATGATCCAAAAAGCATTGTATATTATAAAAATATTAAAGTGAAACCGCTGGCCGACTAATACGTTGCCTGCTCATTTATTTTTTTGTATTTATGCAACTACCACCATGACACTTATTGCTATTTTGCTACCATGGCTTTCGTTTATCTTAAGGGGGCGGATTCTAACCGGCATTCTTTGCCTGTTGCTACAGATTACAATTGTAGGCTGGATACCCGCAGCGGCATGGGCGGTTATCTCTCTCAATGAAGCAAGGGCCGAAAGGCGCAACAGGAGAATTGTGAAAGCCATCAGACAGCGCGACCGCCAGTAGAAGCAG
>Ga0068871_100004031_pt1 | contig 10145 bp, 8 predicted proteins | sample KBSMisM72_FD_72750 | JGI IMG/M metagenome (GOLD analysis project Ga0068871, IMG submission 72750) | Miscanthus rhizosphere microbial communities from Kellogg Biological Station, Michigan, USA - KBS Miscanthus M7-2 | ecosystem: Host-associated > Plants > Roots > Rhizosphere > Soil ...
GTGCTGGTGGTCGATGACAACCACGATGCGGCCGACAGCCTCGCGGAAGTGCTGCTCGCGCACGGCCACCGGGTGCGCGCGGCCTATGGCGGCAAGGAAGCGATCGAGCAAGGAACGCACGAGGGCTACGACGTGGCGCTCGTGGACATCGGCATGCCCGAAGTGGACGGCCTCGAAGTCGCGCGCCAGATCCATCGCTCGGACTCCGGTTCGCGCACGATGCTGGTCGCCCTCACGGGCTGGGGCGCCAACGAGGACCGCGAGCGCTCGAGGCAGGCGGGCTTCGCCTACCACCTCACCAAGCCGGTGGACATCGATACATTGGGGGCATTGCTCGCCACCGCGGCGCGCAAATCAAGGGCTGGCGCCTGACAACACGCTGGGGCGCTTGGCTTCATAGCGGCGCCGAGGGCGCGGTCCTTTCGCGAGCCGGCCCTGACGCCTCACACCCAAGCGTGAGCAGAGGCGACGCAACACTTCGACGAGTCGCTCATTTGGCCATCGAGGTGGCGGACATTGTTCCCAGGACCTCTCGCGAAAGGACCGCAAGCCCTCGTCGCCTCTCCACTGAAGCAAACCGTCCTTTTGTGTCGACCACGCGCTGGATAGCTCGCGACAAGGGGTTCGATTCAGAGGCGGCAAGGGCTTGCGTCTCTTCGCGTGCGGGAGGCGTTCAGCTGCCGGCATCTCGATGGCCGGATCAACAGTCTTCGCACTCCAGAAACCGGTTCCGCTCACATCCGATATCGCGACCGACCGCACGCGAAGAGGCGCGCCGTTGACGCCGATCGAACTTCAGTCCGAACCAGCCTGGCGTTCGGCGAGGAAGCGAGCGATCGGGACCTGCGCGATGAGGGCGGCGAACCAGATCGCGTAGCCTTCGCCGCTCGGGTGGAGGAGGTCCGGGCAGTAGTAGCGGCGGGGTTCGCGAACGAAGGGTTCGGTCGCCGGATCCCGGTAGAGGTCGACGAACATCACGCCCATTTCGGCGGTCACGCGCTTCACGACCGCATGGACTTTCTGCGCCTGCCAGTTGATGAGCCTGGAGATGGTGCGCAGGAAGAACGGCGCGACGCTGAAGTCGTGGCCGGGCATGAGCACCACGTTGCCCGACAGGCCCTTCGCCCGGGCGAGCACGCCGCGCAAGTCGGCTTCGACCTTGGCGGGATTGCGGAATTCGAGCACGTCGTTCGCCCCGGCGTGGATGAGCACCATGTCGGCGCGATCGATCTCCAGGGATTCGAGCTGCTGCAGCACGCCGCCCACGTTCGCGCCCGAGCGCGCGACGTTGATGACGCGCGCGTGCGGGAAAGCGGCGGCGATGCGCCCGGCCGTCGTCTCGGCCGGAAGCGCGCCCACGCCGAACGCGGTGCTGTCGCCCGCGATGACGATCACGCGGCGGCAGCATTCAGGCGACTGCTGTGCGGGCTGGGTGCGGGCGACGATGCCGCGGGAGAACCGGATCCTCGACGCGTAGATGCCCACTACCGCGGCGGCGGGAGTGAGCAGGATGGCGAGGAGGAGATAGAAAGCCCACATGCATCCAAGATGCGCTGCCCATCCGGGAAAAAACATCGGCGCAACACATGTGGCGTTGTAGGACGATAGCGACGCGGGTCATCGGCGCGGCGTGACGAAACCGCGCCGATTCTTCCGACTGAAGTTCAATTGCGGATTCACCGCTGGGAGTAGCGCAACGTATCGCAATAGCGCATGAAGTCGGCGGAATCGCCGTTCAGAAGCGCCGCGGCGTGGTTGGCGGCGGCCACGTAGCGGTTGTGCATCGCGACCCGGTCGTTGTGGGCGTTCGAATGCGCGTTGTACGCGGCCACGGCAGCCGTATTGCTGTTGTCGAGGGCGCGCAATTCGGCCTGGAGCGCGCCCGATTCGCGCTCGATGGCGTCGCGTTCACGGTCGATGGCCTGCTGGTCCCGGTCGAGCGCCGCCTTGCGGTCGAATAGCCGGTCCTGCTGCCGCACATCGCAGACGTTGAGCCGGGGGCCCACGATCGCGGCGCGCGAATACGAGGTCTGGGCGGGCGCGGCCATGGGCGCAAGGGCGAGGACGAGGGGGATGATCCGGGCATACATTCGGGCCTCCTTTGGAAGCGGGGAGAAAAGATGTGGCAGCCCCTTCCCGGGAAAGTTGTTGATTCCATCGGATCACGCCCCCATCTCGGACCGATGGGTCTCTTCTTCGCGCTCCTGCACCTCTACATCGCGGTCCGCCTGCTGCCCCCGCTCGATCCATGGGCGCAGGTGCTCGGTGCCGCGATGCTGGCCGCAAGCCTCGCGCTCATCCCCAAGGGATTTCGACTGCCGCGGGCCGGCCAGCGCACGATCATGGCCCGCTGGACCGCGCTGGGATTCTTTTCATGGATGTTCGTGCTGACGATCGCGCGGGATATCGCTCTTGTCTTCACCGACGGCTGGGAGGCGCGATCGGCGCTGGCGATCCTCGCCGCGGCGCCCCTCATCACCGCGATCGGCTTCCTCATGGCGCGCCGTGTCGCGCGCGTCGTGGACGTGCGCGTGCCGGTGGACCGGCTCCCCGCCTCGCTCGAAGGCTTCACCATCGCGCAGATCAGCGACGTGCACGTGGGCCCGACGATCCGGCGCGAATTCGTCCAGCGCATCGTCGATCGCGTGAACGGCCTTCATCCCGACATGGTCGCGATCACGGGCGACCTCGTGGATGGAAGCGTGGGCCAGCTCGCATCGCACACCGCGCCGCTCGCGGACCTCAGGTCGCGCCACGGAACCTACGTGGTCACCGGCAACCACGAGTACTACTCGGGCGCGCAGGCGTGGATCGGCGAGCTCGAGCGCCTGGGCGCGACCGTGCTGCTGAACCAGCACGTGGTGATCGACCATGACGGCGCGCCCATCACCGTCGCGGGCGTCACCGATTACTCGGCCCACCACTTCGATCCGTCGCACCAGAGCGATCCGCGCCGCGCGCTGCTTGGAGCACCGGGCGATGCCGTGAAGGTCCTGCTCGCGCACCAGCCGCGCAGCGCGCCATCGGCCGCGGCGGCCGGATACGACCTGCAGCTTTCGGGGCACACGCACGGCGGGCAGTTCTGGCCGTGGAATCTCTTCGTGCGCTTCTCGCAGCCCTTCACCGCGGGGCTGCACAAGCTGGGCCGGATGTGGATCTACATCAGCAGCGGCACCGGCTACTGGGGGCCGCCGATGCGATTCGGCATTCCTTCCGAGATCACCCGCATCCGCCTGGTTCGCGCCTGACCTCGCCGTTGGCGGGCACCAGGAGGCACTCGTCGTTGGCGGGCTTGAAGCGGCCGCGCGCCCGGCCCTCGAACTGGACGTCGGGCGTCGCGCAGCGGCCGTGACCGCGGCCCATGTTCGGGTTCAGCGTGAAGGACTTTTCGTTCACGCGATAGGCGACCGCGAAGTCGCTGCGGTTCAGCACCCGGAAATTGACCGTGGCGGACTCGAGGGTCCCCAGGAGCTGCACGGCGTAGAAATCCTCGATGCCGTTGTGCGAGCGGTGGACGACGGCAATCCCCGTATCGAAGGTGTCATGCTCCAGCATGTTCTTGCGGTGCGCCGGCGAATCCTTCCAGCCCTGCACCAGCTTGTCGGCAAGCTCCGTCGTGGTGAATCCGGCTGAGCTGTAGTGGCGGGCGAGATTTTCCGCGATCACGCACGCCTGGTATCCGGCCTGGAAGACGCGAATCTCGGGCGTGGTGCCGCCCGATTCGTGCGTGAACGCGCCGCCGTTGGCGAGGTGCTCGGCGAACGATCGCGCGGCCTTGTCGAGCTTCGAATTGCGCTCGAGGCGCGACAGGTTCTCGCTGGCGCGGAACGCGTTCGTCGCCTGGATCACCAGGGATTCGACGGTCTCGATGTTCGGGCGCTGGGGTGCGGCGAGGGCGACAAGTGGTGCCAGGAACGCCAATGCCATGCCAATTCTCATGGCCGAAATCTTAACCCGCGCGCCGGCATCACTTCGCACCCGTCCAGCCTCATTTCGTCGGATCGGGGCGGTGCGTCCGCGCCCTCGTTGCTATCCTGCCGCCATGTCCTCGTTCCTTTTCGTCCTGCGTCACCTCCTCGCCTGGGGCGCGGCCATCATCGTGGTCCTGGTCCTGTGGAACATCTCCTTCAATCGCAGCCCGAACTGGGTCTTCGGCCTCGCGGTGACGGTCACGCTCCTCTACCAGGCGATCGTGGCGTTCTCGCACGCCCGGCGCGTGAAGCTCATCGCCGGCCGCGTGGACGCGGCCGCGCTCGCGAGCCGGCATCGGCGCCGCGTCGAGATCCCGCTTCCCGCCGCCGAAGCCTTCGGCCTGGTCGAGTCGGCGATCCGCGAGCTGCCCTACATGGAGAACGTCGATGTCGCGCGCGACAGCCTTCAGGTGCGCGCGCAGCTGAAGCGCATGAACCCATACCTCCACGGCCGAAACGGTCCACGCCGCCTGGGTGGCGCCGCGGGCGCGCGCCGCAACCTCATCGTCGCCACGATCACGCCGGGCGAGACCGTCTCCAGCCTCACGCTCATCTGCGAGCCCGAAGGCGGCGCGTGGGTGGACTGGTTCATGGTGGACGACGGGACCAACCTCGAGAACGCGGAGGCCATCACGCGCGCGCTCTCGCGGCGCATCTCCGAGCATCGCAAGCAGGAGCAGGCGGCCTCGCAGCAGACCGCGACCGAGAAGGAGCTCACCGTCGCCAAGCTGAGCCTGCTGCATGCGCAGGTCGAGCCGCACTTCCTCTACAACACGCTCGCCAGCGCGCAGCTGCTCACGCGCAGCGATCCGGCCCGCGCCGACGAGATGCTGGGCAACCTCATCGTCTACCTGCGCAACTCGATGCCGCGCACGGAAGGAGAGATGTCCACGCTGGGCGCGGAGCTCGAGCGCGCCCGTGCCTACCTGGAGATCATGAAGATCCGCATGGGTGAGCGCCTCTCGGTGCAGGTGCAGGTCCCCGAGGCGTTGAAGCCCGTGGGGGTGCCGCCGATGATGCTGCAAACGCTCGTGGAGAACGCCATCAAGCACGGACTGGAGCCGGTCACCGGCGGCGGCACGATCTGGATCATCGCGCGCGAAACCGACGGGAAAGCCGCCCTCACCGTCGCGGACAACGGCCGCGGGTTCGGCGGTGATAGCTCGGGTACGGGCGTGGGACTGAAGAACATCCGCGAGCGGCTGAAGCTCGCCTACGGCGATGGCGCGTCCTTCACGATCGGGCCCAACTTCCCCAACGGCGTCGCGGCATCCATCATCGTTCCCGTGCAGGCGGGAACCCAGGCTCCATGACGAAGGCGATCGTCGCAGAGGACGAAGCGCTGCTGCGCGCGGAGCTCGTGGCGCTGCTGCGCAGGGCGTGGCCCGAGCTCGAGATCACGGCCGAATGCGAGGACGGCGGGGAAGCGCTCGACGCCATCGACGTCCACAAGCCCGATGTCGCGTTCCTCGACATCCGCATGCCCGGCATCACGGGCCTCGAGGTCGCCGCCGCCGCGGCGCAAGCGAGTCCCGGCACCCAGGTCGTGTTCGTCACCGCGTACAACCAATATGCAATCGACGCATTCGACCGCGGCGCGGTCGATTACCTGCTGAAGCCGATCTCGCCCGAGCGCCTCGCGGCCACGGTGGCGCGCCTGAAGGAGCGCATCGCCTCGGGCACGAATCGCGCGGACGCATTGTCGGCAGTGGTCGAGCAGATTCGCGCGCACCTTCCGGCGGCCGAGCCCGCGCGCGAGGCGATGCAATGGATCACGGCGAGCGTCGGGAAGGAAACGCGGCTCATCATGGTGGACGACGTGGCCTACTTCCAGGCCGACAACAAGTACACCGTGGTCATGACCGCCGAAGGCGAGGCGCTCATCCGCAAGCCGATCCGCGAGTTGCTCGACGTGCTCGACCCGCGCCACTTCAAGCAGATCCACCGCTCGACGATCGTGAACCTGAAGGCGATCGCGGCGATTACTCGCGACGATTCGGGCCGGGGAACGATTCGCCTCAAGACCCGGCAGGAGACGTTGCCCGTGAGCCTCACCTTCATGCCGGTGTTCAAGGGGATGTAAAGCGGGTCTTCCGTCCCTGCCCAAGCCGCATTTCCGACGCGCCGCTGTGACGGGTATCACATGACTCCGGGGTGGTTACGGATGTAGTATTCGTGCGCGCACACCTGCACTGCCCCGGAAATGCCGCAAAACACTGCCTTCGACACCATCCTGGTGCAAAGCCGCGACTTGTTTGGAGACAAGCTCGGGGGCGCGCTCGCCCATATGTTCGACAGCACCGACGCGCACCTCACGGAGCTGGCGACCAAGACCACCGACAAGGACCTCGCCAAGCGCTACCACGACGCGCGCGATGCGGCGCTCGCCAACCGCGAGGTGATCGAGGCCCAGTTCAAGCAGCGCCTGATGAGCGAATTCGACAAGCGCGCCAACAAGGTGAAGAAGATCGGCGCGAGCCTGTCGGACTTCAGCCTCGACGAGCTGTCGCTCGTGGGCGAGGACGACCTGAACGAGACGCTCAAGTTCAACGACATGGCGGCGAAGCTGCGCCGTTACTGCGAGGAGGAGCTCTCGGCGCTCGACCAGCGGGTGGGCGTCCTGCTGGGCGATGCCACGATCGAATCCGAGGACAACCCGTTCGGGCCGCAGGTGATCCTCGACGCGTACAAGAACGCCTGCCAGAAGTCCGAGCAGCCGCTCGAGATCCGGATGGTCTTCCTCAAGCTCTTCGACGACCACGTCGCCGACACCATCCGCGCGAGCTACAAGGAAGTGAACGACCTGCTGGTCGAGAACGGGATCCTGCCGAAGATCCGCTACGGCATCTCCAAGTCGGAGAGCAAGGACCGTCCGCCCGCCGAGAAGTCGCTCACCGAGCTGATGGCGGAGAAGGCGAAGGCGGCGGGCGAAGAGGCCGCCATCGCACCGGGAGACATGTTCGCGCAGCTCGCCAAGATGATGGCCCCGGCAGGAGGCGGAGCGCCCGCGGCCGGCATGGGCGTGGGCAACATCCCGCTCGTGCAGGGGCAGCAGCTCATGAGCTCGCTCACTCAGCTGCAGGTGGGCAACCTCGCCGCGCTGGGCGAGGCCGCCGCGGAGCTGGGGCCGATCCTCGCCGAGGCGGGAAACCTCAAGAACGTCCTCAAGCAGCTGAAGGGCACGAGCGTCGGCGGCAGCATGAGCCAGGTCGACTCGATGACGCTCGACGTCGTCGCGATGCTGTTCGACGAGATCTTCGACGATCCGAAGATCCCCATCGCGCTGAAGGGCCTCATCGGCCACCTGCAGCTGCCGATGCTGAAGGTCGCCATCGCCGACAAGGACCTGTTCAGCCGGAAGGATCATCCGGCCCGCCAGCTGCTGGACGCGCTCGGCCAGCTGGGACTGCGGCTTCCCGCCGACTTCGGCTCGGAGAGCCCGCTCTTCGCGAAGCTCGAGGCGTTCATCAAGCAGCTCGTCGACGGTTTCCAGGAAAAGATGGAGATCTTCGAGACGACGCGCGCCGAGCTGCAGAAGCTCATCGACGAGAACGACGCCGCGGTCGCCAAGTCGATGGAGGCCACCGAGAAGGAGATGGCCGAAGGCGAGCGCCTCGCGCTCGCCAAGGTCGCCGCCGAGGAGGAGATCCGCAAGCGCGTGGGCGGCCAGATGCAGATCCCGCGCCCGATCGTGCGCTTCCTCGCGCTGCAATGGATCAAGTACCTGATCATGACCTTCGCGCGCGACGGCGCGAAGAGCGATGCCTGGATGGGCGCGGTGCAGACGATGGACGAGTTGCTCACCAGCATCACGCCCAAGGCCACGCTGGAGGAGCGCCGCGCGCTCGCCCGCGTCATCCCGGGTCTGCTCAAGCGCCTGAAGACGGGCGTCACGGGAGCAGGCATCGATGACGCGGTGTCGAGCGCCTTCTTCTCCGAGCTGATGAAGGTGCACGCGGAAATCATGCAGACGAAGGCGCCGGCTCCCGTCGCCCCCGCCCCGCGCGCTCCCACCACGGCCGCCGAGATCGCCGCCGCCGCGAAAGCCTCCGTCGAGGCCGCGAAAGTCGAGGCCGCGAAGCTCGCCGAGATCAACAAGGCCGCCGCCGAAGCCGCCAAGGCCGCCGGGAAGCCGCCTCCCGCTCCCGTCAAGCCGGCCGCTCCCGCTGCCCCGAAGCCCGCTCCGGCCGTTGCCGAAGAGCTCGATTTCACTGCGCCGGTCGAGATCAACAATCCGTTCGGCGCAGGCAAGGTCGAAGTCACTTCCGACGACCTCGACTTCTCCGCGACAACGCAGGAGCTCGGCCCCGAGATCATCGCCGCGGCCAAGGAAGCCGCCGCGGAGGTCAGCAAGGCGGAAGCGGGCAAGCCGGCCGCACCGGCGAAACCGGCTGCGCGTCCCAATGTGCAGAAGGCGATCAAGCGCGAGACGGTTCGCCTGCCCAGCGCGATGATCATGGGCGCGTGGGTCGAGATCGTCGATGCCGACAACAACACGAAGCAGAATGCGCGCCTGCACTACGTGAGCCCGATGAAGAGCCACTTCCTCTTCGTGGACCGCAAGGGCAAGAAGGTCTTCGAGTGCTCGCGCTCGATGCTCGCGCGCCGCATGAAGCTCGGCGAAGTGACGATGCTCGAGGGCGAGCCCGACGAGTCCCTGTTCGACCGCGTGGTGTCGGGAATCTTCGGCAAGCTGCGCCAGACCGCCCCGGCCTGACGTTCGTTCGCTACTGCGTGCGCGCGTGCACCAGCGCGCGTGCGTGTGCCGATGGCCGCGCGATGGGATTGCCCGCGAATGCCGGCGTGGACACTTCTTTGGGCATCATCACGAACGCGTGGAAGTCGGGGCTGCCGCCCTGTCCGGCGATCCAGCCGCGATCGTTGATGGCCTTGCCTTCCATGTGGCGCCACGCCGGTGACGCGGCAAGCTTGTCGAGCGTAACGGCCGCACCCGCCTCCATGAGGAAACCGTAGACGCCTTCGCCGCTGCCGAGCGCCTGGCCTGCGTTGTTGATCGCCACGGCGCCCGCGAAGCTGTACGCGCCCGGGATCTCGCGCACCGCGCCGTCATAGATGTAGGGCTGGGGCCCGTGGCCGAAGCTCGTCATGCCGACGATCTCGCCGCGGTCATTGAAGCCGTACGCGTTGACCACCGTCGCGGCGCCCAGGTCGCGAACCGATCCGTTCTCGTAGATGAAGAGCTTGCCGGCGGAGATGATCGCCACCTGTCCGCGGCGGTTGATGCCGATCGCGCTGCCCGGCCCCAGGTCGGTGACGATTGCGTTCGCGATCATGATCGCGCGCCCGTCCGCCGAGCCCACGACCGCTCCCGAATCGCTGATGCCGGTGACGGTGCCCTGCAGGCCCAGGCCGCGCGCGGCGCCAGACTGCCAGACGGTGATCTCGCCGTCGACGGTTCCCGCGATCGTGTCGCTCTCGTTGACGGCGAACGCGCAGCTCGATGCGCCCGCGGGCGCCGGCAAGTCGGCGCGGCTGCCGTTCGCGAAGACGAATGCGACGCTCTGGCTTCCGTTGACGGTGCGGCACCCGACCACGGTGCCCTTCGTGTTGATGGCCAAGGCCCGCCCCAATCCCTCCGGCGTGATGTCCACCACGACCCATTCCGTCGCGATCGCATGGGCCGCAAAGCTCGCCCAAGCCGCCAGTACCGCGGCGATCCCGCTGAATCCTCTCCCCATTTCCCCACGCTCCATCGAAAGCTCGCTTCGAGTCTACGAAGCGGCTTTGTGGAGTAGTCCGCGATCTCGACTAGTTCCCTTGGACCATGCGCGCGCGTTCGGCCCACTTGGCGACGACCATGTCGTGGAAGGGGCGCGTCGCTTCGTCGCGCTTGTTGGCGCCCAGCCCCGCGCCACTTTCCCCCGCGTAGGCGCACCAGTAATTGGTGGGCCTGGCGGTGTACACGAAGTGCGTGAGCTGGGCGAGCTGGATCACGAAGTCCCAGTCCTCGTAGCAGCCGATGCGTTCGTCGAAACGCGCGCCCTCCTCCACGAGCGAGCGATGGAAGAGGACCGCGCCGATCTGCATGTAGTTGCCGATGAACAGGTGCTGGCGATTGAATTCCGCCCCGATGATCATCCGCGTGCGGCCGTCGGGCTCCACCACGGCGCTCGCGCTGTACGCCACGCGCGCGCCGTCCGACCGCGCGATGGC
>Ga0068871_100004033_pt1 | contig 10143 bp, 6 predicted proteins | sample KBSMisM72_FD_72750 | JGI IMG/M metagenome (GOLD analysis project Ga0068871, IMG submission 72750) | Miscanthus rhizosphere microbial communities from Kellogg Biological Station, Michigan, USA - KBS Miscanthus M7-2 | ecosystem: Host-associated > Plants > Roots > Rhizosphere > Soil ...
CTCGCGGAAGGGATTGCGACGCTCGTCGGCGGCGGCGGCGTGGGCGCCGAGGCGTCGAGCGGCGACGTCGTGGTCCCCACTCACGTGCGCCCGTCAGCACCGATCCGCGGTTTCTCGTTGCCGCCGATGACGCGGAGTACGGTCGCCGCGCTGGCGGTGGCCGCCTGCGCGCTCATCGCCGCGCCGGTGTGGTGGGCGGCCAGCCGCGTGCCTGCCGCGGGACCGCTCAAGCAGGGCGAGGCCGCCGGTGCGCACAACGCTGCGGCGTCGCAGGCGCTGGTCGTGCCCGCACAGGCGGAGGCGACGCTTCCACGCGAACAGATGACCGTGACGGTGTTGTCCGGCACGCTCGAGCGGCTGAACGCCACGACCCGCATGCTCTCGCTGCGCATCCGGTTTTCGAACCGCAACACCAGGAATTTCGATCGCACCTATTACACGGACTTCCGGCTGGTGGTGGACGGCGCGTCGCTGGCGCCGACCACGGCGCCGCTCGAGCAGATCGAGGCGTCCAGCTCGAAAGAGTTCGCCTATCTGTTCGAAGTGCCGGCCACCGCCACCCGCGCCGTGCTGCGCGTGATCCGCGGCGACGAGACCTCGGACATTCCATTGGAGCTCACCGCCGCGCGACGGTGACAGTGAGGCTGGGGCGAAGCGCACCCATCCTGACGAACCACTGAGGCACAGAGACACGTAGTCGAACGCGTCGCACGCCGCCTTCGGCGGCAGCGCGGATTGAAAAGCCGTGGGAACACAAGCCCTCGATAAGCGGAGGCTTGCGTTCCCGCGGCTTTTCGACCCGCGCGTGTCGACCGGCGATGCCGGTCGACGTGCGACGCGTTGGGATCTGCAGCGTGCGCTCCGGATCTCGGCGACTCGGCGACTCTGTGGTCGAACAACTCTGTGTCTTTGTGTCTCGGTGGCTGAAAGGTCTTTACGCCGGCGCCATGTCCTTGATCCGCAGCCGCGCCGCCGGATCGCCCAGCACGATGTAGTTGCGCGCATCGTCTCGCGCAATCGCGAGGTTGGCGAGCGCGTCGGTCGACACCGGCTGCGTGCCGTTGCGCCGGGAATCGAGCCGCAGACTGTATTGCGCGGACAACGCGCCCCACTGATCCTGGAACTGATCGGCGCAGCGGCCTGCCGGCTGGCCGCGCATCAGCCCTTCCACCGCGCCGCGAATCAGCTGATCCTGGCGGACGCCGCCGCCGCTGACGAACCCGTAGCTCCAGGCCCGGTCGCAGTGCGCCAGCACCGCGAGCGCACCCGCCCGGAGCAGGCGCTGCGGCAGGTTGGTGATGAACGGCTTGGGCGCAAGCGGAAGCGGATCCCCGGTCGGCGACAACCGGTAGCTGTCGACCAGCGGGCACGCGCCGCCAAAACACGCGAACATGAAGCACATCGTCCCCGCCAACTGCGCGTCGGGCGGCACATCGTCGCCGCTGACGAACTGATCGCGCGCCACCGGAGTGCCCTTCACCCACGCCGAGGTGACGAGCGCTCCCTGGTTCTGCCGCTGCACGTCGGGCTCGCTCGCCTTCCACTCGAGGCCGTGCGATCCGGTGAACAGCAGTGCCGGCGGGCCGCCGCCCGGAACGCCGCGCAGCAGCGTCAGCAGGTTCTCGCGCGTCGCAGCGTCGTTCAGGAACGACGTCGTCTGATATTCGATCCCCTTGAAGCGCGGGCCCTGCCCGAGCGGCTTGGCGGTGAACGCCGCGCCCAGGATGCCGCTCAACATCAACGTCGCGTCGTCGTTCTTGTTGCGGGTCATCCACACCGCCGCCTGACGCCGGTGCGGCAGCGTGGCCGCCGTCTCGTAGTCGACGACGTGGTTGGCGTAGGTCTCGTAGTCGTTGACGTCGTCGAAGTACAGCCGGCCGATGCAGAAGTGCAGGTCGAGCGTCGACTGAAACGCGAGGGAGATTTCCTCCGGCGAGCCGACGATGATGAGGTAGTAGGGCACGCCGTTCTCGGGCTCGACCGGGCCCAGCGCCAGGCCATGACGGAACAACCAGTTCTCGGCGCTCTCGCCGGCCCTGACGCCGTCGGCGCCGTCGAAGATCCGGAACAGCTCCGGGTTGTCCACCTGCTGCCGTCGCCGTTCAATCAGACGGGTCAGCTTCTGGCGAATCGCGGGGTTCACGTCGCGCGAAAAGACGATGCCCCAGCCGGTCTGCGTGAGATCGGTCGGGTCGATGATCGACGCGACCACCCCAAGATGCGGCTCCGCCGGTGGCGCGGGGGCGATCCGACTGAGATCGGCGTCGGTCAACAGCGGCGGCGTCTCGCCGGTGTCGGCCCGCACGCCAAACGGGATCGGAGGCGCCACCTGTTCGCCGGCGGGATCTTCCGCCGCGCCGCCCGAGGCGTCCGTCGGCGCGTCGGTCATGCGGCGTGCTCCGGCGATCCGGCCCGCGCCGCCTGCCACAGCGCGTGCGCCACCTGCGGTCCGTCGATGCCGCTGTGCGACGGAATGAACGCGCTGCTTTCGAGATTGTGGATTCGGCCGGAGGTGAACTGATACTCGCGATCGACGTCGAGCATCGGCAACGCGGCGATGAGATCGGTGCCCTGAATCCCGAACGTGCCCACGCCGCCGAACAGCGGAAAATCCCCGGGCGCGAAGTCGCTTTGACCGACGAGGCCGACCGCAAGCGGATAAGCGATGCCCACGGCGCGATCGTTGGCCGACTGCGTCGTCACGATCGGTCCCGCCACCGCCTTGTTCTTCAGCACGCCGTTGAAGTAGCCGGGCTTGTTCTCGTCCTTGACCTTGTCGCCGTACGACCACAACGACACCGCGCCCTGCACGAGCACCACCGAGTTGATCGGCCGCGGCAAACGGGCCTTCCCGCCTGGACCGCCCAGGATCGAGGAGACGACGATGCAGCCGAAACTATGGCCCATCAGATGGACGGACGCATTGGGACACGCCTTCTGCAGCGCGCCGACGAACTGATGCATGCCGGACTCGCCCACGCTCCGGGCCCGATTCTTCATGAGCCAGAACGACACCTGCCGCAGTCCCGAGAGCACGCCATTCTTGATGGAGTCGAGGACCCCGAACGACGCGCGTACCCGTTCGGCTTCCATCGCTTTCTGCGGATCGAGCGGCGCGCCTTCCTCGTTGGGCGCCACCGACGGATCCCCGCCGGCCGCGAAGCCGACGGCCTTGGCCAGGCGATCGTACGCGGCGACGACTTCCGCCGGCAGCTCCAGCGGATTCGGATCGGTCTTCTGCGCCTCGAAGATGACCGTGAGCGCCTCGCGGACGGCGGGACCGCCGCCGAAGTGCGCGATCGCATCTTCGCGGAGCGCGTCGAGATCCGGCTGGACCGCGGCATCGCCGCCGGCGCCGAAGCTCGAGGCCGTGGACGCCAGGTCTTCATCGCCCCACGGCTGGCTGGGCCAGTGCAAGCCGATGAACAGCGGCTTGAACGCCGCGCCCATCTTCGCCTTGTCGGCCTTGAGCTTCCACATCGCGCCGATCCACCGGTTGTATTGATCGATGGCCGACGGCACGTCGCCCTTCCAGCCGTGGCTGAAGAGGAAGATGTTGGTCGGCTGATCGCGGGCCGCGGCGCTGAGAATCGTGGCGCTGAACAGGCCGCCTTCCGGGTCGTTGGTGCGCTCCCGTCCGTTGTCGTCGAAGTGGATCAGGGCGTACGTGAGATCGTCGATGTGTTGTGTGGCCACGGAATCCTCCGGTTCTCGAAGTTATGTCGTCGGCTGGATCATGCCGCCGGCGCATCGCCAATAGATTTCTTCAGCGACCTGGAAACTGAGTCGAAACAGTCCAGGGTCGTCGAGCTGCACCCTGATGCGGCGAATCAGGTCGACCGACGCGGTGTCGCCCGCGTCGCGCAGCGCTTCCAGGGCACTCTGCTTCCACAGCCAATCCGGCTCGATCTGAAGGACGGACAGGGTCGCGCGGTTCGCATCGGTGTCCGGCGCCAGGATCGCCTCGGCGATCGCCTTCGGCGCCGGCGTCGTCGCCGCATCGCCGGGATCTTCGCGAAGCTTGGCGAGGGCCCGCAGCGCCCAGACCCTCGTGTTCGCCTCGCCCGCCTTCAGGCAGCGTTCGAGAAAGTCCCGGCGGCGGGATTGCCGCGGCGCATCACCGAGCTCGCGAATCAGGTAGCACAGCATCGTGCGAAGGTCGTCGCGAGCGTCGCCGGCGTCGGTGGTCCACAGCCGGTCGACCAGCGGATCGACGACCTTCTCCGCGAGCCAGTCGCCGTCCATCCAGGCGAGGCCTTCGGTGATGCACCACAGGAGATCGCGATTCTTCAGCGCGTTCCAGTAGAGCGGCAGCAGCTTCTGCTCGACCACGGCCGGTCCGAACTGGAGCAGCGCGAACGCCGCGATCGGCGATCGGTACGGTTCGTCGGCCTTCAGGATGGCGAGGATGGGATCGCACTGCGTCGGGTCGTTGTACATCGTCTGCCAGGCGGCGATGACTTCCTGCAGCTTCGCGGCGTCGGGGCGCTTGGCGACTTCGCGCAGCGTCGCCGGCACCTGCTGCCAGAGTCCGTCCATCGCGAGGAAGCGGATGCCGGCGTACTCGAACTGCGGCACGCGGTCGGTGACGGCTCCAGCCCACCTGATCTGGTCCATCGCGATCGGGAGCAGGTGCGGCACCGCATCGGGGTGCTGCATCGCCGACAGGTATTCCACGGCGTTTCGCCGATCCTCATACGGACGTCCTTCGACGTCCCGCGCCCGCCACACGAGGCTGTCGACGATCTGCCGGACCGTCTCGGGAAAGTCCGGATCGGTGACGCCCTTTCCGTGATCGGTTTCCTGGTAGAGGCGCGCGGCCAGGAACACCTGCTCGCCTTCGAGCATGCTCGATCCGGTCAGGACGCTGGCCAGCAGCCGCGCTCTGTACTTCTCGAACTCCGGCAGCGCCGCGGCGATGACCAGCGTCTCGGTCCAGTAACGCAGCCGGCCCAGGCGACCGAAGGTCGCGGCCAGATCGTCCACCATCCGCTCGGGCCGCATCGACTTGGCGAGGTAGCGCGCCGCGAGCAGCGCGCGAATCGACGGGTTCGGAAAACGGACGTCGCCTTCGCTGCTCTGCGCAATCAGCCCGCAGCCGACCAGTTCCTTCCGCATGTCCGCGGTCCCGAACTCTCCGGTCCCGCGCGCGTCGGTGATGATGCGATCGACCTCGGCCTGGCAGAGCGTGACGGCCGCTCCCGCATCCCGTTCGGTCGGCCGCTTCTCCTGAATCCGCCAGGCAATCGCTTCCAGCACCGTCTCGGCCCCGGCCAGTGGGATCCGGGCGTTGTCGAACGTCGCCAGCATCCGCGATACGCAGGTCTCGAGCACGTCCGCCCGGCTCTGAAGCGCGCGATCCAGGCCGCGAAGCCGCGCCTGGTCGCGCATCTGTCCGAGCAGCCAGGGGCTCGTCGCCAGATCGTTCAACCGGTTGATCGACAATCGTGTCAGCAGCGTCGGTTCGTGGGTGCGAAGGTGCGCTCGAATCTCGAGCCAGTTCATCGGCTGCACCACGAGCACGTGCGCGTCCGGGAAGTAATGCGTGAGCTCGTCCAGTTCGGTCTCGCCGTACGTCAACAAGCAGGAGCTGCTGGGAAACACTCGCAGCAGACGGCCGAGGGCGCCGAGCGCCTCGAACCTCGCCCTGCGGCCCAGGGCCGTGCCGCGCGTGAGCAGGAACACGAAGCGCGCCCCCGCGAGACGCTCGGGCACGGCGTAGCCCAGGACAATCTGGCGGAAGTCGGCAAAGAGCGGCGGCAGTCCGGCCGACTCGTTTCCCCAGGGCGACAGGTCGGTCAGCTCTCCCAGCACCGGCGCGGCGGGCGCGTCCGCGGTGGCGGTCGAGGTGAGAAACTGTCCCGCGAACTCGATGAACAGCCGCCTCGTTTCGGCCGTCTTCCCGCTGCCTTGCGGTCCGATCAGCACCACCGTCGCGTCTTTTTCAGCCAGCAGCGCCGACGTCCGCGCGCTCATCGGGAACCACGGTCCCGACGCGCCGGCCGCCGGGTCGTACTTGATGCCCGCGACATCTTCCACGACCTTGAGCGGCAGCTCCGATCGTCCCGGGCTGCCGTCCACCCAGCGGAGCGTCTGTACGACGTAGTCGCGAACGGCGTCGGGGCTCCAGAGCAGCCCGCCCTTCAGGCGCATGAAGAGCGCGGGAATCGACCAGTTCTTCGCGCCTGCTTGTTCCCGCATGGCCGCGCGGCCGCGATTGGCCGCGACATCCACCAGGCCGTCGCGCAGCAGCGATCGATAGAACGCCGCGGCGAAGTACCTGGCGTCGCGCATCGTCACGAGATCCTGCATCGCGACCACCGCCGGCACACCGAGCTGCAGCATCCGGCCGGCAATGGTGGTGAAGGACGGCACCGCCGTCCGGCACGATTGGAACACCATCAGCTGGACGCCCGGTCCGTACCAGCCGGCGAGCAACGTGTCGGCCACCTGGATCGGCGCACCAGTGTCGTCTTCGAGCGTCAGCTCGCCGCGGTCGCGCAGGGCCCGGCCGTGACACACCAGATGAAGCGCATGACAGCCGCGGCCGAGCGCGGTCTGAATCTGCCGCAGACCGGTCGATCCTGCGACGAGCGTCCAGTTCGCCGCCGTGATCGCCGCCGTCAGGCTCGGCGAGATCGGCGTGCGGCCCGGCATCAGCTGCACGTGGAGGCGCGCCAGCTGATTGAGTCCCTTGTCGTTGAATTCCTCGAGCAGCGCCGCGATCTCCTCCTCGACCGGAATGTTCAGATCGTCCGGAAGGCCTTTCGGATTGGCGAAGGCCACGAGCACGGTGAACACCGGATCGGCAGGCGGCGTGCGATCCTGCTCCGCCAGCGGCACGTAGCGCGAGAACGGCGTCGTGTCCGAGCAGGCGGCCGCGTCGGGCGCGGACGCGGGCAGCCGCAACAGTTCCCATCGCAGCGGCAGGAGCGGTTCGACGCGATCGTCGATCTGGAGACGCAGCCGGGCGCCGGCCGGCGACAGCGCACGCGCTTCGACCAGCGCCGCCTGCAGCGCCGGCGTGGCCAGGCTGTCGCCGAGCATGGTGCCGTATTCGTCGGGCCTCGAGATGTCGAGCGAGTCCACGTCGAGCTGAAAGGTGCCGCGCCGCTGGCCCGATCCCTGGACCTGAATGACCGCCTCAAATGTGGACCGACCGGCAGGACCGTCGACCGGCTGCCTCGCCTCGTGAATGTCGATCAGCACATCCGCGTAATCTGACATGGGTCTCGTTTCCTAGAGCTGCATCATCCCGCCCGACCGCAGCAGCACGGGGATCGGCCGCGAGTCGCCGGAGAGATCGCCTCCGGCGGTGCTGAACGCGAGCGCCTCCGACGGCTTCGCGCCCCTGACCTGCCACGTGTTGTTCACGCGGTCGATCTCGAGCGCGGCAAACCCGAACGTCACCGGCACGGGGCCCTTGAAAATCAGGGTGGCATTGCCCGATCCGGACGTCCCGACCGACACGTTCGCGCCGACCGCCGACTGGATGGCGGGAACATCGAGCGAGATGTCGGCGCCGTTCTCGTCGGTGGCGGTCGTCTTCACCGAATCCGACTTCAGCACGTCCACGATCAGGAACGCTTCGGCGTCGTCGCTGAAATAATGCTGGACGACCGGATTCTGCGTGTTCAGATCCCCGGCCGCGAGGTAGTTGCCGGCGTCGAACGGTTCCACCGTCGTCGACGTGACGTTGGTGAACTCGAAGCTGATGTTGCGTGCCTTCTTGAAGGCAAAACCGAGCGAGGGAACGCTGGCGCCGAACGCCTTGAGCGCGTTCTCGAGGATCTTCAGGCTGAATTTCAGGTCGATCTTGTCGGTCCTCTGGCCGTTGACGTCGGCGGCATTGCGCGGCGCGTTGGGCGTCGGCACGGGGAGGGTGCTCTTCCAGACTGAGCTCAAGGGCCCGAGCAGCTGCGTCGTCTCGTCTCGACCGACGACATGCATCGGTTCGATGCCGGTGCGCGGGAGCTTGATGACGTTGTACCCGAATTGATTCAGAAAAGTCAGGCTGGGATCTTTGCAGACAGGCATACATCCTCCATGAGTGCCGCGCACTTGGACCGCGCAGAACCGCTCGCTCGGTGGCTTGCAAGAATCAACGATTGGCCCGGTCGTTTCAACTGAATTGTGGCTGCGCGACGATGCGACGATCTCGACATGGTGACGAGGGCCGGATGTTCGTTGCAGCGAATGAGGGCAATCGCCCTGACTCAGCCATATCTCGACCGGTCCTGAAGCCCTCGGGGTCGTCGATCACCGCGGGTCAGTGTGAGCGCGCACCACGTCGGGATAGAACTGCGGCGCCTCGCGCCGGTCGAACATGCCGTAGTCGCGGACAATGCGGACGCGGCGGCGCCTCGCTTCGTCGGGCAGGGAGCGCGTCGCTTCAAAGGCTTCAGCCGCGGTCCGGTCACGCCACGACATCAGCAGGATGATGTCGCCGGGCGTCAAGACGGCGTCGAAAATATCCCAGGCGACGAGACCTGACGCGCCGGGCACCAGGCCGATGCCCGTGGCGGCGTCTTCGGGACGCGTGTTCTTCACCCAATCGGCCGGCCGGGTGGCGTTGATCAGCGTGACCGTCGTGGCCTCGCCGGTCTCCGTCTCGTCCAGCCGCTGTTCGTGGAGGGCATAGCCTTCGGGGGGATGCGTGTCCTGCGTCAGCTGGCCGACCCTCAGGTGGTAGTCGAGAAATACGTCGGCGCGGCCCTTCTCCTGGACCTCGTGATGCCGCATGCGCGTGCGCCAGCGGACGACCGACTTCTCGTCGCGCCAATTCGACAACGACAGGATCCATCCCTCGCGGGTCAGGCTCCTGTAGCGGATGTTGTCGACGAAGCCGTCGACCTCCTCCAGTTCGGGCTTGAGCATCCTGGCGTAGCCCAGGTACGTGTCCCATCGCTCCGCTTTCGGATGGACTTCGAACAGCACTGAGAACATCGGCCGCTCCTCGCTCCACCTGATAGTACATTCGTGGGCATGACTGCTCGCCACCCTCGTCAACGCTGCGCCTGGGCCGGCAACGACCCCTTGATGCAGGCCTATCACGATCACGAGTGGGGCGTCCCGGAGCGCGACCCCCGCGCGCTCTGGGAAATGCTGATGCTCGAAGGCTTCCAGGCCGGGCTTGCCTGGATCATCGTGCTGAGGAAGCGCGAGGCATTTCGTAAGGCCTTCGCCGGCTTCGACCCGGGCAGGGTCGCCCGCTTCACCGGGCGCGATGTCACGCGGCTGATGAACAATCCCGGCATCATCCGGGCCGCCGCCAAGATCGACGCGACCATCGCCGGCGCGCGGATCTTCTGCGAGATGCGGGATCGCGGCGAGGATTTCAGCGCGCTGTGCTGGTCGTTCACGGACGGGCGCGTGCTGATGGGAAACGGCAGGGACATTCCTTCGCAGACCGCGCTGTCCGCCGTCATCTCGAAGGAACTGAAACGCCGCGGCTTCAAGTTCGTGGGACCCACCATCGTCTACGCCTGGATGCAGGCCGTGGGCATTGTCAACGACCACGCGAGCACCTGCTTTCGGCGGAAAGCGCCTAAGTGAGAACCGTGCTCGCGCAGGCGCGCAGCTTGGCGAGATCGCCTTCGACGCAGTCGACGAAGCTGTAGATACCGATGATGGGCGGCAGCGCCTGCTCCGAGTAGAGCCGCACGGTTTTGATGACGGACGTCCGCGTGTTGTATTCCTTCAGCTTGGCGCACTGGAACTCGTCCCAGCAAACCGGCGACGCCGTGTAGTCGGGCGACAGCACCGCGATGAACACCGATGCATCGTGGACCGCATCCGAGATGAGCTTGATCCATTGCCCGCCCGCCGGAATGGCGCTGCGGTCGTGGAAGATGCGCAGGTGCGGGCGCAGCCGTCGCACTTCCTGCACGAAGGCCCGCACTTCCTGGTCCTGCTTGTGCGCGTAGCTGATGAACACGTCGTACCTGGCGCCGGCCGCGGCCACCGCGGCCTGTGCCTTCGAAGGAGACACGGCCGGTTGGTCTCGATGACGGTCCAGGCGTTCGAACAGCGCCTCGATCGTCACTCTCTCGTCGTCCCGCGCCACGCCGAGCAACTGGTTGCGAAGCTGCCGGGTGCACGTCTCGATCACCTGGCTCGCAATCGTCCCGGCCAGGTCCGCCT
>Ga0068871_100004036_pt1 | contig 10142 bp, 4 predicted proteins | sample KBSMisM72_FD_72750 | JGI IMG/M metagenome (GOLD analysis project Ga0068871, IMG submission 72750) | Miscanthus rhizosphere microbial communities from Kellogg Biological Station, Michigan, USA - KBS Miscanthus M7-2 | ecosystem: Host-associated > Plants > Roots > Rhizosphere > Soil ...
GGATTAGTGGACCGCAAAGCCGGTGAGAGTGTTTCCCGCGCGCTGGCGTGGCTTAAAAAAACTCCACGCCGCCCGTTTTTCTTCTGGTTGCATTTGTACGATCCCCATAGCCCGTACGATCCCCCGGAACCCTTTCGCACCGAGTACAAGGCACATCCTTATGACGGCGAAATTGCGTATGCTGACCACGAACTGGGACGCCTGATCGCCTGGCTGAAGCAGAGCCAGCTTTACAACAACACCGCCATCGTCCTGCTCAGCGACCACGGAGAATCGCTCGGCGAGCACGGCGAAAAAGAGCATGGATTCTTCGTCTATAACTCGACTACTCACATTCCGATGATCGTCAAACCGCCCGCTGGAAGCGGACTTCGGCCTGGCCGGGTGGCCGATCCGGTGGAAACAGTCTCGGTCGCCCCCACCTTGACTCGGCTGGCGGGCATGAAAGACGACATTCAGAAGCAGTTTTCGTCTCCCGGTCTTTTCGGGGAAAAGGTCACCACTGAGAGTGCAGCCTACAGCGAAAGCTTCTACGCCTTCAGTTCGTTCGGATGGAGTCCGCTGCACGCTCTGCAAACCAGTCGCTACCACTACATTGAAGCGCCGGTCCCGGAACTTTACGATGTGATTGCTGACCCCGCGGAAAAAAGCAATCTGGCTGTGCAACAGACGGCGATAGTCGCCGTGCTGGAAGACAAACTGCAATCGTTGCTGCGGCAGAATCCTTTCAAAGCCGGAGGGTCCGGGACTTCAGGACTGAGTCCCGATGCACTGGAGAAACTGCGCGCCCTGGGCTACGTCGCCTACCGCTCGCCAGTTTCTCCCGAGGCTTTGGCGGCGGGCCTGCCCGATCCCAAAAGCAAGTTGTGGGAATTCAACGCGATCCTCGAAGCTGCGGACGCATTTCAGGGCGGCGACACTGATCGGGGCAAGACGCTGCTCGCGAAAGTTCGTGAGAGCGATCCAGCGATGTATGTTGTCTCGTTTATGCTGGGCGAAAACGCGCTTCGCCGTCGGGACTGGGACGAGGCAGCGAGCGAGCTGCAAAAATGCCTGCAATTAAATCCCAACTTCGATCAGGCCATGGCGGCGCTGGCTCGCGCTCTGTTAAACCTGGGCAGGCTAGACGAGGCCAAGGCGTGGTTGGACAAGGCACTCAAGTTTAATCCGCAGAATTACCGGGCCTGGTACGAGCGCGGATTCATCGAGTCAAAAACCAACAAAGCCGCGGCCATCTCCGATATGGAACGAGCGGTTTCGATCCAGCCGAACTTTGCTTCCTTGCGACGGGACCTCGGCATGCTGCAATTTCAGGAGCAGAACTACTCGGAAGCCGCGAAGCATCTGGCCGTAGCCGCCGAGTTGGGACTCGACGATGCGCCACTCTACAATTTTCTCGGAATTTCGCTGAGCCGCACGGGACAACTGCCGAAGGCGATTGAAAACTACAAGCACGCTCTAAAACTAAATCCCAATCTCGCTGAAGCCCATCTCAATCTAGGGTTCGCCTATCAGCGGTCGAACAATCCCCAGAAGGCGCGCCAGGAATATCAGGAAGCATGCCGGCAGGACCAGAAGTTTTGTCAGTTCGCGAGGCCTTGAAGCAACACTTCCGGCTACCACTTCCGCGCGGTCTGTCGAACCGGCCTGCCTGTCAATTCTTGCGCGAACTATTCTCGAGCTTCTTCAAAACTTCACGGGCTTTGGGGGCCATTGCATCGTCTGGAGAAATCTTTAGAAAGCTTCGCAGTTCGTCCGCTGCTTCCGGATTGCGCTTCTGCCGCATAAAAAGATTTACCAGAGCGAGATGGGCCTTGGACACCTTGGGATCCAGTTCCAAAGATCGCTGCAGCTCCTTTTCGGCCAGGAGGTAGTCTCCGGTCGCAGATGCGAGAGAGCCTTTGAGGAAGTGGCCGAACGCGGAGGATGGCTCCTTGCTCAAGCCCTGATTGACCCAGTTCAATGCTTCATCATTGTGGTGGGTCACGTAATACAGGTTGCCCAGGTTGAAATATGCGGCGGCATCGTTGGAGTTCAAGCGGATGGCATGCTGAAATTGTCCTTCGGCGGCGTCATAGAGTCCTTTGTTCAGGTACGCGGTACCGAGATTGTTGCAGGCGGGATAAAGGTCGGGAGCGATCTTCAGAGCTTTTTCGTAGTGTTTGATTGCGTCATCGGGTTCGTGATGTGCGTCCGCTTTCACACCAGCATCGAACTCCTTGATCGCGCGCGGAGGAAACAGCTTCGCCAGATCTACGGAGCTGGTCAGATGGGGATTGCCTCCCGTTACCGTACGCGAATCTGACCGTTCTGGGTTTTTGGGCTGCAGGAGAATGCTGACCATGGCTACGGGCTTCGTCTTTCCATCAATCATGACGGTTTCATTCGCGGGCAAGTAAGTGTCGTCGTCGATTTTGATGTGGTAGATGTTGCCGACCAGACCGTTGAAGCCAAATCGGCCTTCGCCGTCGGTGTAGACCGTATTGACGACCGATCCTCTGCTTTCCAGATTGATAAGAACAGGTTTGGGGAGATCAGTTCCCGGGGTTACGCGCACCTGACCCGCGATGCTGCCAGAATTTAATTGGGCTCGAGCCGGCGCGGAGCACGACAAAAGCAAAGCAAGACTGGGTAAGATCAGCGAGAGGTGACATCGGGCGTTGAAGGGTTTGTCCATTAGAGCCCGGCCAAAAATAAGAATGGGGTCTGCCCCGGTTGGCGGAACAGACCCCGTTCGGTTCGTCGAGCTGGTTAGAAAGCGAGCTTCAAACCGAACTGCAGGTTGCGCGGATTGAAGGTGCCGCCCGCCTGACCAAAGCTGCCAGAGTTCGTCCGGTTGTTGGTTGCTCCGGCTCCGGGCAATTGGAAGTTGGTGTGGTTCAGCACGTTGAATGCTTCCGCACGGAATTCCATTTTTACCCGCTCTGTGATGCGAATGGTCTTGAACAGTGAAGTTTCCCAGGATATATAGCTCGGGCCAACGAAGCTGTTTCGTGCCAGGTTTCCGTTGCAACCCAGGCAAGGTACGCTGAACAAGCCATTCGCGCTGCTCAAGCTGCTCGCGTCGTCTGTGTTCGGGGCCAACTGGAAGCCCGAACCCCACCCGTTTGCCCACTGATCATGGCTCGGAGTGAAGTGATTGGAGGAAGCGTTCGGCCGGTCGTTGCGAATGCCGTCCAGGTTATAGTCGCCGCCGGCGTTCACGCAGACCTTGCTGTCGATCTGGGCCTGCGAGCATCCGGGCACGAAAGTATTCGGGCCAGTGAAAACTCCGATGCTGCCGACGGGGTCTCCGCCGTTGGTAAAGGTCCAAGGTTCCCAGTGCGCGCCGGTTTGCCAGGAGACAATCCCGTTGTACTGCCAGCCGCCGAGAATGTGTCCCAGGAAGCCTTCCTGCGACTTATAGAAAGGAAGCTCGAAGATATAGTTCGCAACCAAGCGCTGCCGGATGTCGTAAATCGAGTTACCGCGGTCGAGACCAGGGAGTAAAAGGTCTGTAGTATAGCCATCGCCGCCCCCAGCGCCATTGGAACTGGTCGAGCCGCTATGCCAAGTGGACCCGTCGTCGATCGCATGACTCCAGGTGTAGTTAACGTTAAACGCCATTCCGTGGCTGGTCTGCTTTTTCAGCGAAAGTTGCAGAGCGTTGTAGTTAGAGTTCGCTTGGTTCGCCCACACCCGCAGGGTGCCAAAGTTTGGATTCAGGCGTCCGACGGCGTTCCCCGGGGTATTGACGGTATCGATCTGGCTGCACAGTCTGCGACCCAGGTCGTCGGTCACGCAATCGCCTTCGGGCAGACGCTCGCCGGGAATACGGTTCACGTTCTGGGCACGGAATAGCTTGTGACCTGTCGTTCCAACGTAGTTCGCTTCGAGAGTCAGCTTGGGCATTAGTTCGCGCTGTACACCGAGGTAGTAGTTGTAGACATAGGGATCGCGAATACCCTCAGGGAACACGATTCCCGTGAGCTGGGCCAAGTTAGGATTCGCAGGGTCCCAGCCAGTGAGATTCCCGACGGCTTGCGCTCCTGTGCCCTGGTTCGGGTTGGTCGGCGGACCAGAGAATGTAGGCGTGGCTGTCGTATCCGGTTGGCAGGTCGGAGTGCAGGTGTAGGGCCCGTAAATGACCGTGTTCACGTCGCCGGCCAGGAAGTTGGTGGCGGCGTTGAACGAGTAGTACGGCAGATTCCATCGTGAGTTTGAAAGCGGGTTGTACAGAGTTCCTTCGTAGGACACCCCGAAGCCGCCGCGCAATGATGTCTTGGCGTCTCCGAACACGTCCCATGCGAAACCTACGCGAGGCCCCCAGTTGTTGTGATCGCCTGCGCCCAGACTCTTGGCGGCTGTGAAACCACCTGGACCGCAAACGCCCGCAAGTTGGGCTTGCGGATCGGTGCAGGGCACGCTCGCATCCTTGATCTGACCAGCGCCGGTGGTGATGTTGTCGATAAAGCTGTTCCCCGGCCCTTTGATAAAGGTGGTTACCTGGTTGTTCAGTTCGGTATGCCGGCCGTAGAGGTCGTAGCGAATACCCAGATTGAGGGTCAGGCGCCGGGTAATTTTCCAGTCGTCCTGGAAGAAGGCTCCCATCTCCAGATTACGCCAGTGGCGGACGTTGCTTGCCAGATGGCCAGGTTGGTTGGTGAGGATTCCCGGATCAACACCCGCTGACATTGTGTAGGGTGAATCTGCGGCGAAAAACAGGAAGTCGGTAAAGTAGTAAGACGGACGAGCTACGCTGAATTCGCTGTTTTCGATATTCCGGCGAAAATCGACTCCCACCTTCATGTTGTGCTTGCCGTGGGAAATAGAAACCATGTCGGAATAGCTGTAGATATTTTCGTGGAAGGTCTGGGGATATCCCGAGTAAGAACCGAAGCCCATGGAGCCGTCGTCGAACCGTATATCGGGGACCCCAGGCAGGGCGGTGTTGACGTCAGGGCTCAGGTTGCCTGCGTATCCCGCTCGGAACTCGTTCAGTACCGACGGGCTAAAGGTGTGAATAAGACTGATCTGGCCGTTGGGATTGCGGATGAGAACGGGATTCAGGAACCCTACTCCCCGACCGTTGCTATTGCTGGTGTTGGGGAATCCGAACCTATCCGGCAGGCGGTTCCAGGCAAATTGCGCAAACAGCCGGTCCTTGGCCGAGATGTTGTAATCGAAACGTCCGGAGGCTTCCCGTCCGTTGTATAGGTTCCCGGCGCCGCTGTTGTTCTGATTCTGAGAACCGCTGATCGCGATGGTGTTGAGTTGGAACGGCACCCCGGTGCGAGCAAAGGTACCGGCCTGGAGGCCAGGGATGGCACCGCACCCGGCGGTGGCCATTGCAGCTTGGTCTTCTGCGGTAACTCCGATAATGGCGGCCATTCTACCGGCAATCAGCGCATTCGAGTTGTCCGGGCATAGATATCCCGAGAGGGTGGATTCCGCGGCCGCATGGCCGCCATAGTACGTTTCCATATCAACCGCATCATGTCCCGCCGCAGTTGGAGCAAAGTTCTTGTACAGCAGCGCGGCGGCTGAATTCGGCAGGCCAGCAATGACGGCTTGCCGGAATTCGGGGGTCTCTGCCGTGACCGTGCTGGGTGGTTGAGACTCGGTGAAGCGGCTGTCCTGGTAGGACAGGAAAAAGAAAAGCTTGTCCTTGATAAGGGCGCCGCCGAAGGTTCCACCAAACTGGTTGTAACGCAGCGCCTGCCTTGGAGTCCCGGTCTGGTTGGCGAAGAAATTGTTGGCGTCGAAGAAGTCATTACGGCCGAAGTACCAGCCGCTGCCGTGATACTGGTTGGTCCCTTGTTTGGTGATCAGATTGGTAACAGAGCCGGCGCTGTTGCCATATTGCGCCGACATATTCAGGGTCAGCTCTTGAAATTCCTGGACCGTGTCTTCAATTGGCTGGTTCACTGCACCACCGCTCAACCCCTTGTTGGAGGAGCCGTTGATCAGGAAGCCGTTGAAGTCTTCGCGCAAACCATTAACCACGGTGTTGGCACCATTCTCGCTCACCACTCCGCGCACATTGACCGCACCGGGAGCAAGCTGGATCAGGTCATATACGTTACGACCATTGAGCGGAAGGTTCGCCACCTGAGAGACAGCAACCGTGTTGGCCAACTTTGAATCTTCTGTGTTCACCGCAGACACTTCGCCGGTGACTTCAATTACTTCGCGGGTCTGACCCAGTTGCATGTTGAAGTCAGCGCGTTGAATGGTTCCGGCGTTGAGCACGAGGCCCTTGTTCGAGATGGTCTTGAAGCCTGCAGCCTCGGCCGTGATCTGGTAGGTTCCAACCGGCAGTTCATTGAACTTATAAAGGCCGGCCGGACCAGTCGTGGTGGTGATCGAGAAATTGGTGCCGGCGTTGGTTACCGTCACTTTGGCATTCGCAATGGCCGCACCCGACGGGTCGACGACGGTTCCGGTGAACTGACCATTCTGAATCTGCGCGAATGCGCTCAGCGACAATGCCAGCAGCGAAACAGATAACAGGAAGAATTGCAATTTCTTCATTGACCTACCCTCTTTTCGTACCTTGCAAGATGTTTTTGCAGTGGAACAATGGAACCCCGGGGCCCTGAGTCCATCAGAAGCTCGGGCATCAGGACCAGAGCCAACGTAGATGAAGCTCAACAACACGAACTGTCTTGGTCTGTGTTGTTTAACTTATTGATTCATCAGAGCTAAACGCTTGCGGTACGGACAAAAACACGTAAGCCGCCCCACTCAAATGATTACTCTAGTAATCGCACGTGGTTCTCCAAAGTGTTCGTATAGTTATGTCAATGGTTTACGGGTAACTTAATGGGTTCGTCTATGGCGAACGGTAGACGTTTTGCAACAGCCCTACAGAATTTGGAATATTTGTGCAGCGAGTCTTCTGCTGCACGACCCCGATGGTGTGGAAATTTGTTATGTCTAATGGGGTTTAGCTGAGGAGGGTGGCCGAGGATGCGGCCGCGGCTCAGACCCCCGCCGACTCACTACTCCGTTGCCTTCCTCCACCACAAGCTCCTGATCGACGTCTTGTTTCCCGATGTTGTCCATCCGGCCGGAGGGCCACCGCACGACAATAGACTCGACCTGCGTGGCTGCTCCAAGGCCAAAGTGAAGACGCGGGTCGCTGGCTGACTCGAAACTGCTGTTGGCCCGGACCTCCGCGCTTTGCTTAACCCCACCGGCCGTAACTTCGACGCGGGCGCCGAACCCGTCCCGGTTCGATTTCTTTCCCATGGCTTTGATACGCAGCCAATGTCCCTTTTGGGGCCTCTGGTTGCGCAGAAGGACGGGAGAGCGGTCCAGGGTCGTGAACAGCACATCCTGGGTGCCGTTATTCAGAAAGTCGGCGGTTGCGGTCCCACGCGCCACGTAGCGCCGGGACAAAGGTGCTCCCGCGCCGAGGCCGATCTCGGCATACTTCCCGTCGCCTGAATTGCGAAACAGAAGCGGGCGTTCAGCGTAGGTCACGCCAAAGGAATGCTGGTCCACCTGGGGATTGACATGTCCGTTGGCGACGAAAACGTCAGGCCAGCCGTCATTGTCGAAGTCCAGGAACTTTACGCCGAAACCCAGAAACGGGACGCTGACCGGGCCAAACCCTGTGCTTCCGGCGAGGTCGGTGAACTGGCCATGGTGGTCGTTGTGATAGAGGTTGTTGATGTCGTCGGAGAAATTGGTTTTGACGATGTCGGGCCAACCGTCGTGATCATAGTCGGCGGAATCGATGCCCATGCCGGCTTGTTCGCGTCCGTCGCCGCTGTAGGCGACCCCGGCCTCGGCTCCCACTTCTGTGAAGCCGCCTTTGCAGTCGTTGTGGTAGAGCAAGCTCGGCGATGAATCGTTGGCGACATACAGATCGAGGCAGCCGTCGAGGTCATAATCGAGCCAGAGAACGCCCAGACCGTAATCGCTGTCGGGATCCAGGTTCAGCTTCTCGGTCACATCGGTGAATGTGCCGTCTCCATTGTTGTGAAAGAGGCGGTCGCGGCCGCCTTTTAGTCCGCGAGGGCCGCACGACACTGCGATGCCGCGATAGGTGCAGAAGGGGCCTTGTCCGAACTCGGGAAGTTGATTGAGATCGAGGCCTACGTAGTCGGCAACGTAGAGATCGAGATTGCCATCGTTGTCATAGTCGCCAAAGGCTGCGCTGGTGCCCCAGCGTCCCGCGTTTCCCACCCCTGCTTTTTCGGTGACATCGGCAAATGTTCCGTCGTGGTTATTGTGATAGAGCGCGGAGCCGTCGAGGTAGGTGATGTAGAGGTCTTCCCATCCGTCGTTGTCGTAATCGCCGACGGCGACGCCGAATCCCCACCTGCAACCCGCAATTCCTGCTCTGGCGCTGACGTCGGTGAAAGTGCCATCATGATTGTTGCGATACAGCTTGCCGGGATGGCACTTGCCAGAACGCGTGTCCTCGAGAGTGGAACCGTTGACCAGATAGATGTCCATCCAGCCGTCGTTGTCGTAGTCGAAGACCGCCACGCCGCCGCACATCGATTCCATGATGTACCACTTCTCAGGGCCGCCGCAGGTGAGGTGGAAGTCGATGCCGGAGGCACGGGTGACGTCGGCGTAGGAAACCGGGCTTGCGGCTAGAGATTTGGCTTCGCGTGGAGTGGAAACCGGGACCGGCTGTGCTCGTCGAACTTGCGCCCACGCCGATGGCGAAGACGAAAAAGATGCGACGATCAGCACTGCTGTTACGAACCATGACTGCGTCAATCGCGGTTGCACGAATCGGGAGGTTGATCTCACTGAGGTCGGCCCGTGGCCATGCCTCCCATTTCCGGTTGGGCCTTCTTCAGTTCGGCGAAGCGTTTCCATTCCTGTTGGGCTTCTTCGGTTCGCCCGACCCTCTGCAGGGCGCGTGCCAGTTGGTAGTGACAGCTGGCATCTCCGGGCTTCAGCTGGATCGAACGCTTCAACGCAGTGACGGCGGCTTCGACATTGCTATCGAGCAGCAACGCTTTGCCCAGATCGTAAGCCGCGTCCGCGTTTATGGGATCGAGTTCAGTCGCCCGCTTCAGTTGGGACAGTGCGTCTTTTAACTCTCCGGTTTCGAGCAGGCAGTGTCCAAGCTGATATACAACCTGCGGATTGTCGGGCGAGCGGACGAACTCTTTCCGGTATTCGGCGATCGCCTCCTGATTGCGTCCGAGGCTAGCGTAAGCGAATCCCAGATGGTAATGACCCAGCGGAGTGGCGGGGTCGATTTTCAACGCCGACTGAAACTGTTCTATGGCTTGCAGAGTGCGGTTCGTATTTTGGTATGCCCGTCCCAATAAGACGTGCGCCAGTGCATGAGAAGGCTGAAGCTTGATTGCCCTTTCCAGTTCATCGGCTGCGGGGGCGTATTGGCTCTGCTGCAGCAGCACGAGAGCGACATCGAAGTGAATGTCAAAGCTGCCGCTCGCGATGGCTTCAGACCGCTTGAGCGCGGCGAGTGCGGGTTCGTTTTGCCCCGCTTTGAAATAAGCCAGTCCCAGCCAGTGCTGAAGTTCGGCGTCGCGTGGCCAACGCGCGACGGCATCGCTGCCGAGTTGGATGGCTTCGCGCAGGCGTCCCATCTGGAGATAACTCAGCGCGAGTCCACGATTGGCCTCAAGATTCTCTGGGGCAATCTGGCGGGCGCGTTCGAAATTATGAGCGGCGCTGGCGTAGTCGCCGGCGCCGAGCGCGGTCTGCCCGCCGCGGAGCAGTTGCTGGACAGACGCATTCGGCGATTGCGCCCACCCGGTGATGCAAATCAGCGACAACAAGCATAGCCAGATTGCCAATCGCCGGAACTTGAGCCGAGGTTTCGCCACTGCTCCGAATCCTAATGGTTCAGTTGTGACCGCGCAATTCCGCGAACCGTCAACCACAGAGGACACGGAGGACACAGAGCAGGCGTTTCATTAATCATTAATCATGAATCATGGGTTTCCTTCCGTTTCTCAGTGTCCTCCATGTCCTCTGTCGTTGATGGTTTGCTGTAGAATCGGCAGCGATGAAACGGTGCATCGTATTAGTCTTCCTGATGGTTCTCGGTGGATTCGTTTTCGCCGAAGAGCCAGTGAAATTCGAACCACTTCCAGTTCCCCTGACCAACAATGCCGTCGCCAGCATAAAGAGCCGGGGAGCGTTGTATCTGTATTCGTTCA
>Ga0068871_100004037_pt1 | contig 10142 bp, 6 predicted proteins | sample KBSMisM72_FD_72750 | JGI IMG/M metagenome (GOLD analysis project Ga0068871, IMG submission 72750) | Miscanthus rhizosphere microbial communities from Kellogg Biological Station, Michigan, USA - KBS Miscanthus M7-2 | ecosystem: Host-associated > Plants > Roots > Rhizosphere > Soil ...
GAAATAGATCTTCCGGACGCTCGCAATCGCCGCCTTGAGCGGTGCAGGCGTAGAAAGACGCCGCGCTTCGATTTCGAGATCGCCCCAGCGGGCATCGATTTTTCCCTTGGTCTCTGCCAGGGACTGCCGCAGTGCAGGGGCGGGTGCGCGATTGTCAATCACCGCCGTCTGCATGAAGCCGCGATCGCGGCCTGCGTCCAGGAGCATACTCCAGGAAGTGTTGTCGATTTTCATCATATGGTCGATGGCAGGATCGGCGCCGGCGATGTGCTCGCCCAGAAACGCGGACTGGACGGCAAGCTGGCGTGACACCAATGTGGTCACGCTTTTCCAGTCCGCAAGCAGATTGGGATCGCGCTGCTCGCGCGGCTTGAGCGCGGCGGCGGTCACCCGGGCGAACATGACGCGATATCGCTGGTCGGCAGGACGCAATATTGCGAGTGCGGAGCGGGCGTCAGCCACAGGTCGCAGCGCCACTTCACGCAGCACCTGGTCCACTGCCGCTTCGGAATTCCGGTGCAATTGGTCGACACGCGTCACGGTCGCTTGTGTCGCCGCTTCGGGTTCTTCCAGCGCCAGATTGGCGATGGCGAGTTCACCGCGTATCGCCACCATGGCGGACATGATGGTACGGACGCCATTCACCGCCATCAACACCGAGCGGGATTGCTCCTCGCGCCGGTAGGCGTTGAGGGCGGACAGCGCGAATGTGGACACCAGGACCACGACCAAGAGGCCGGTGATCGCCGACAGCAGCGTTCCGATCGACTGAAATTTCCTGACCAACGCTCCCCCACGCAGGGGATGCGTGCCCCTGTCGGAATAACCTTAGGCCAACAGTGGTTTGGATAGATTTAAGACGGTTCGATGTGCCAGGTTCCGCGGTAACCTTTGATCGGCGGAAAAGGCGTGTTTCCGACGCCGGTCCTTAACGTCCGGCCGCTGCGGGACATCGCAATACGAGATCGGGACGAACCCGCCGCTATACGGCGTAGTCGGTCCCTTTTCCAGCGTTGCTGCTCGCTCGGACAAAGCCGCGCAAAACCGCGCTAGGCGCGGGCGAACCTTTTGTATTTGATCCTGTGTGGCTGATCGGCATCGATGCCCAATCGCCGCTTCTTGTCGGCTTCGTAATCCTGATAGTTGCCTTCAAACCATTCGACATGGCTGTCGCCCTCAAAGGCCAGCATGTGGGTGGCGATACGGTCCAGGAACCAGCGGTCATGGCTGATGATCATGGCGCAGCCGGCGAAATCCTCCAGCGCGGTTTCCAGCGCGCGCAACGTGTCCACGTCCAGGTCGTTGGTGGGTTCGTCCAGCAGCAACAGATTGGCGCCCGACCTCAGCATCTTGGCCAAGTGTACCCGGTTGCGTTCGCCGCCTGACAATTGCCCAACTTTTTTCTGCTGATCGCCGCCCCTGAAAGCGAAATGACCGCAATAGGCCCGTGCATTGATCTTGGTCTTGCCGAATTCGATGATGTCGGTGCCGCCGGAAATTTCCTGATATACGGTCTTGTTGGGGTCGAGCGCGTCGCGCGACTGATCCACATAGCCCAGTTGCACGGTCGAGCCGATCTTCAGCGTTCCGCCATCGGGCTTTTCCTGCCCCGTCAGCATGCGGAACAGCGTGGTCTTACCCGCGCCGTTGGGACCAATGACCCCGACAATGCCGCCCGGCGGCAGCTTGAAGTTCACATTCTCATACAACAGCCGGTCGCCATAGCCCTTGGCCAGATTCTCGGCATCGATCACCTGATCGCCCAGCCGTTCGGCGACGGGAATCATGATGGTGGCGGTGCCCTGACGCTGCTCCTGCGATTTTTTCACCAGCTCTTCATAGGAATTGATGCGCGCCTTGGACTTGGCCTGGCGCGCCTTGGGCGATTGCTTGATCCATTCGCGTTCGCGCGCGATGGTGCGCTGCTGCGCGGCTTCCTCGTTCGATTCCTGCTTCAGGCGCTTTTCCTGAATCTCCAGGAACGAGGAGTAATTGCCTTCGTGCGGGATGCCCTTGCCGCGGTCCAGCTCCAGAATCCAACTGGTGACATTGTCCAGGAAATAGCGGTCATGGGTGACCAGGATGACGCAGCCCTTGTATTCGCGCAGCGTCGCTTCCAGCCATTCCACCGATTCCGCGTCCAGATGGTTGGTGGGCTCGTCCAGCAGCAGAATGTCGGGGGCGTCGAGCAGCAGTTTGCACAAAGCGACGCGGCGGCGTTCGCCGCCTGACAGGGTTTCCACCTTGGCGTCGCCATCGGGGCAACGCAGCGCATCCATCGCCTGGTCGACCTTGGAATCGAGTTCCCACAGTCCCTGGGCTTCGATCTCATCCTGCAACTTTGCCATCTCATCGGCGGTCTCGTCGGTATAGTTCGAGGCGATCTCGTTGTAGCGGTCTATCAGCGCCTGTTTGGCGGCGACGCCCTCCATCACATTACCGCGCACGTCCTTGTCGGGATCCAGTTGCGGTTCCTGGGAGAGATAGCCCATCCGCACGCCATTGGCGGCCCAGGCCTCGCCGGTGAATTCCTTGTCCATTCCCGCCATGATCTTCATCAGGGTGGACTTGCCCGCGCCATTGACGCCGACGATGCCGATCTTGGCGCCGGGATAAAAGCTCAGCCAGATGTCTTTCAGCACCTGCTTGCCGCCCGGATAGGTCTTGGACAGACCCTTCATCACATAAACGAATTGGGGACCGGCCATCTAATTGATTTCCTTAGGTAATATCACTGCCACCATGGCTGTCCACTTTCTGTCCAGGATGTTTTTAGGTCTTGACCACGCAATCGGTCCAATTCGGCGCTTTCATACAGTACTGCCGCCAGTTTTTGAACGCGCTTTTCGGCATGTCGATGGAGCTTCGGCGACTGGTTCAATAGCTCACAAGGGTCAAGAGACGCGCTTAACCTTGTAGCTATGCTGATCACCTTTCAGGCGCAAGTTTAAGCTGCCTAAGGCACCCCCGGTAATGGTGGCAACATAACTCCCCGGTTTCTTGAACCAGTGAGCATAAGTTGTGTCGCCATCGAGCTGGCGCCAGACTTCGCCATTTTCCAGCGTGACCGTGAAGAAGCCGTTGCTATCGAACGTATAGGAGGCCACGCGCCCGCCAGCCTTCCGCTCCGGCTTCGTTAAGACGTCGCGCATGAAACCGTTGTCCTTGCGGGACGGCGCAGGCGGCGGCATGAAGCCGGCTGCCGGCGAGAGGCCTAGGAGACTGCGCATTGGATTGGCGGCGGCGTAGTAGCAGTCCAGCCAAGGGCGTTCAGCAGCAACGCTGCCGCATCGTGCGGCGGCGCTAATCACCGCATCACGCGTGACCACATCCTGTGGCGTGCCAGGTTCGGGCGGCGTGGTCACCAGTACTATCTGCGCCGCCGGCGCCGGCGACAACCCCAGTAAGGCGCGCTCCGGCTGGGCGGCGCCATAGTAGCAGTCTAGCCAAGTACGAGACGAGGACTGGGCCGCGCAGCGATAGACATTGATCATCACCTCGTCACGTGGTCGCGCGTACGCCACCCCATACACGCTCAGGAGGACACTTACTGCAAGCGCCAGTTTCTTCATTTCACCATCGCAGCAGAAAAAGCCGGCCTAGGCAACCGGCAGCGCATCCGCAATGCCGCCATCGACAATGAAATTTTGTCCGATATGGAAGTCGCCATCCGACCAAGTGGAGGGCTACGCCAGCGATCTCCTCCGCTTGCATTCACGGCCCATCGGCTGGCGAGCGGCGAAAGCATTTGGGCGGCGGCGTAGTCTCTGATGTCCTTCAGCCGGCCCGGCTGCCGAACAATTCACACCACCAGTCAGAATTTATTGTACCGGCGACTGCAACGACAGGCCGGGTGGCAAATTCGGGGCAACGCATTCACGCAAAGCGCGCAACAGGAACTGTTCATATTGCCGGTCCAGCCTTTCGGTGGGACCCGCAATGCTGATCGCCGCGATCGGCTTATGGCCGCGCAGAACTGCCACAGCGAGGCAGCCGATGCCGACCGAATATTCATCGAATTCGCGCGCAAAACCGCGTTGTCGCGCCTCAACAAGTTCCAGCCAAATGTCCTTTAGAGACGTCAGCGTATACTGGGTCCGCTTGGGCGTGGGCGTGGGAAACGCCGCAGCAAAGCTTTCAAAGTCAAGATATTGCCGGCAGGCGATGGCGCGCCCTAATGCAGTTGTCAGCGCCGGGTTCCGGAAACCCACTGTTGACCAATCGTTGATCCTGGTCTTGGGCAAGACCTTGTGGATGTACGAAAGATCCTCGCCGACCAACGTGGCGAGATGACAACTCTCGTCAATTTTGAGTGACAGCATCTTGAGCGCGCCTTGCATCAGCCACAGGCTGTCCTCCTGCAGGTAGGAAGCCGCCAACGCCAAGGAAGTCCGGCCTAGCCGGTAATTGCCCTCACTGTTCTGCTCGACAAAGCCGCGATGGCGCAGCGCCGAAAGCGTATGATGAAGGGACGCTTTATTGAGTCCAAGGTCGGCCGCCAGCCGACTGAGGGCGCGACCCTCCTCCCCAACATCGCCCAATCGCTGCAATACAAGGAGCGCCTTGTCGACGGCTCCAATAAGACGCGGATTTTCCATGACACTCCCCCAAATCGGAGCTTATCACGGTCCGCGTCCTCTTCCACGCTATCAATAGTCTTGCTGCAGATGCGAAATGCCGGGAACTTCTGCAAATTGGGAACCCTAACGTTGCGCCGCTAGATCTGCTTGAGCAACCAGCGCATGGAGCGTTTCTGCAGTTCCACATATTGCGGATTCAACATAGCATGCACCGTGTGACCAACGGCCGTAAAGACCACACGGCCCTTGCCGTAATCATAGGCCCAGCCGGCATGCGCCTTGCCGCCCAGCTTGCGGGCACCCTCCTCATGGGTGAGGCCGTCGCGGTTTTCCGATTCCAGGATCAGGTATTTGGGATCCTTGTCGTACTCCACATAATGCTGCTCGTCATTCACCACGAAGGTCTGCATGCCTGCGGTGATGGGATGAGCGTTGGCGGTGGCATGAACCTCGAAGGGCCGCAGCGGCGGATGGCCGATATAAGCGCCGCCCATCACGTCGCGATAATTCTTGCAGCCCAGCGAGATGTGGCTGGAATTGTGCATAGGATAAAAACCGCCGCCGGCATTGACGAAATCCTTGATCGCCTGGCCCTGGGCTTCGGTCATCCAGGTCACCGACTTGGCGGCCGGAAAATCGTCCTTGTTCTCAAGGCTCGTCTGGTAGGCAACATAGGCGTCGGGGCCGGCATAACCGTCCGGCCACAACATGCCGTCGCGCAGCACCAGGAACAGCTGGTAGTTCTTCAGCATCGTGCCCAGGTCGGCGGCGGTGTCGATCGTGTAGTCGACCGGGATGTTTAGAGCGCCGAAAATCTTGTTCAGGCTCAGGCGGATGTAGTCGGCATTGTGATAGCGGTCACCGATCAGGGCCAAGGCGCGCGGGCCACCCTTGGGGGCCGCAAATCCCGGTATGGAATCCAGCATGGTTCCCGCCGAGGCCAGCCCGGCGCTCTGGATGATGCCGCGGCGCGAGATCATCTTGAAAAGATCCTTCATCGTTTCACTCCTTGATCTGTCTGTTATGTCCGGTACGGGAAGGGACATCCTGCAGCAAAAGCCGCAGGATGTCTTCCACTCACCTAGAACTTCGAGGTGAGGCCGACAGTGATCATCCGGCCGAGTGGCGAGGCGATGACGGCGTTATAACCGGCTACCGATGAGTCATAAGGCGGTCTCTGGTCGAACATGTTGCGCATGGTCAGCGAAAGCTGGTCGTTGCCCACATATCCGTCTTCGAAGTCATAGGTCAGGTGCAGGTCAAAGGTCGTGTTGGGCGAGACCCGGTCGCCACCGCCGCTGGGATTCAGAGCCGCGTTGAGGATGACCGCATTGTCAGGCGAATTCCAGTTCTGATAGCCGCCGGTGTAGTTCATGAACAGCTGGGCGCCATAATTCTCGTAGTTCCAGTCGAGATGGCCGCGCATCTGGAAGGCGATCGAGCCATGCGGGCCCGACCTGTTCAGAACACTGAAGGGCACTCCGTCAACAGCATTCGACTGTATATAGCGGGTAAACTTGCTGATGGCATCGCCAATAGCGAAGGTGCCCCAGCTGTCGGTCGGTATAATGTACTCGAAGTCGGTATCGATGCCCTGGGCGTCAAGATTCAGCTGTCCGTCATTCTGTTGGACATAGATGTAGCTCGTGCATTGCGGCACCGCGCCCACCAGGGGCAGGTTGCCGGTGATGGCCTTGATCTGAGCCGGTGTGGCGCAGCTCGGATACAGGGTCATCAGGTGCGACAGCGACTGGGTGGTGGTAACAGTGGCGAAGGGGGCGCCCTGCGAGCCGCCCTTGAATTTGGCGTTCCACAAAGTGAAGCTCCATTTGAAGCCTTGCAGCCAGCTGGGCGTGAAATCAAAGCCTACCGTCCAGCCGCGGCCATGACTTGGGCCCTGGTTGGGATTGGAGTTGACCGCCTGAATGCCGTTCAAGGTCGCGATGTTGCAGCTCGTCGCGGTGCAGGGAACGCCCAGTTGGGTCGCCAGCGGAAACAACGCAATCGGCAAGGACGCATTCTGCGTGGTGGAGGTGTAGTTGGTGTTGTTCCAGGTGCCGTCACCGCCGATTTCATCTTCCGGCGGCGCCACGAAGGACGTCGACCAGTCGGTGCGGAGCTTCAGATCGTCATACACCCGCCAGTCGAAGGCGATCTTGGGATTGGTGGTGTTGCCGAAGTCGTTGTAGTGGTCCAGGCGTCCCGACACGTCCATGGTCAAGGATTGCATCAAGGGGATGCCGGCCGCGGCGGAGATGAGCGGGATATTGGCTTCCAGATAGGCCGACTGGACGTCGCGCGAGAAATGCCACTGACGATAGACCGCCGAGTTGGAGGTCGGGCCGGCGCCCTGCCCCTGGGCGAGATATTCATACAGGCTGACGCGGTACGCCTCGCCGCCGATCGCAAGCTTGACGGGACCGGCGGGCAGATCGAACAGGGTGCCCTGGGCCTGCAAGCGCGCCTGGGACATGCCGCTGACGAGATGGGAGTTCTGGGCGTCATCGGTCAGCGACTTGATCACCGCGGCCGAAGTGCGGTTGCTGCCCGCCGGATTCCACACGTCCAGCGCGTTAGACGCAGTCAGCGGAAGCTGGGTGTAGATGATGTTGGTATTGGGGACCACCTGGGTCAGGCTGCCGCCGGTATTGGTCGTGCCGTTCAGCGCCAGGGTGGCAACGGAGGCGTTCAGCGTGCCGTTAAAGCCGACGCTGCTGTCGTCGCGGCCCACCAGCGCCAGAAGGTCGACGGTCCAGTCCCCGAACATCTTGTATTCGATATTGACATCGCCATACACCGTTTGGTCGTTGGAAAGGTTGTAGGCGCCCGGTCCTAGAAGTGCATTGGAGTCCCAGCGGATGGTTTGGCTGGTCGCCGCGCCGGCATAGCCGGCCGGATTGGTATAGAACGGGTTGGCCTGGGCGCCGGTCTGGAAGGCCGTCGCTTGAAGCGTGCCTCGCGATCTGCGTGCTTGCACGTCGCGGGTGGCATAGAGCAGATCGGCGTCCAGTTTCCACTTTTCGCCGAAATTCTGCTCGAACTTCATCATCGCATTGTTGCGTTGGGTCTTGGGAATCAGGTCGGCATACTTCCAGTCCGAACACAGGAAGTTGCTCTGGGTGTTGACCAGCCCGCTCGTCGCCGACGCGTTGAGGAAGATCAGGCTCTGACCGGCCGGCGACAGCGATGCGGGTTCGCAGAGCAGGCTGGCGCGGTTCTTGGCGATCGGGCTAATGGCGCTGTGGTCGGGATAGGTAAAGGGGCGCGCGGTATTCGCAAGCGCCCCCTGGCGGGTGAAGCTGTAGGCGAACAGGGCGCTTCCCGTATCCCAGGCCGCGCCGGCCAGGAGACCGAGATTGAGATCCTGCTTGCCGTCCGCGAATCCGACATTGGCGGTCGCCTCGATGCCTTCATAGCGCTTGCGGGTGATAAAATTGACCACGCCGGCGATCGCGTCGGAGCCGTAAACCGCCGACACCCCGTCGGCCAGCACTTCGACGCGCTCGACCATATTGATCGGGATCATGTTGGGATCGACGAAGGAATGGTTGGTGCCCGACGTCGGCGCGCGGTGGCCGTCGATCAGGGTCAGGGTCGAGGTCGAGGCGCTCTGGCCCAGCTGATGGATGAGCGCCTGCTGAGCGTTCTGGCCGGTCGAGCCGGTATCCACCTGGCCCATGCCCATCAACTGGGGCACGCTGGATAGGATGCCGGTTACGCTGGTCGCGCCCGTCGCTTTGATGTCGGCCTGGGTGACCGTCGTGACCGAGGAGCCGACCGGGGCGGTGCCGCGGATGCTTGTGCCGGTGACGGTGACTGATTCAACACCCTGTGCCGGCGCTGGCTGGGCGGCGGCGCTCTGTATATGGGGCGCAGTGAGCGCGATGGTGGCGGCAGCAAAAAAGAAACGGCTGGACCGGTGATGCATGATATTCCCCCTGATTGCGGCTGCAAAGGCCGCACTATTTAGCTCGGGCAATAGCGCCACCCGCACCCCTCACCGTCAAACGCCGCGCGGAGTTTGTTTCATCAGGTGAAATGGTGTGCCCGGCTCATCGACACATTGTCAGACGGTCGAACTCTTCAGGAAAAGTTGAGGCGATACTGCACTGCAACCATAAGTTCGGCCCGCGCACACGTGAAATATTTCGCTGGCGTTGCACCATATCAAACGCGCGCCCTTAGATCGCTGGGGCGTGGTTGTCAGAGGACCCCCGCCGCTCCTACGGTCGCTAGCCGACAAAAATTGCACCGCCGCCTTTCCCCCCGCCGTACAAGGTCCCCTCCGATGCGCCACATCACGCGTAAATCCGCCCTCGCTCTCTTCGTCTGCCTTGCCGCCGCACCGGCGTTTGCCCAGTCCATGACCATCAAGAAGCTCGATCCGACGCTGGACGCGGTCATCGCGCCCGGGACCAAGATCGAGAAGGTCGCCACCGGCTTCCTGTTCATCGAAGGCCCGATGTGGAAGCAGGGCAAACTGTGGTTCAGCGACGTGAAGGGCGACAAGGTGCGCAATTTCGATCCCAAGACCGGCAAGGTGACGGTGGTGCTGAAGGATTCGGGCGGCGTGAAGGACGCCTCACCCGACTTCTTCCTGGGTTCCAACGCCATGGTGACCGACAAGGACGGTTCCATCCTTCTGACCCGTATGGCGATCGGTACCATTGAGCGCATGGACGACAAGGGCAATCTGAAGCCCTTCCTGTCCAACTATCAGGGCAAGCGGCTGAACAGCCCCAACGACCTGGTCTTCACCAAGGATGGTGCGCTGTGGATCACCGATCCACCCTTCGGCCTGCCCAAAATGGACGCCGATCCCAAGAAGCAGCTGAAATATAATCCGGTGTGGCGTTATGCCGGCGGCAAGCTGACACCGGTGATCACCGACATGACGGCGCCCAACGGCATCGCCTTCTCGCCCGATGAAAAGACGCTGTATGTGTCCAACTCCATGCCGCGCATGTATATCCGCGCCTATGACGTGGGCGCCGGCGGCAAGCTTTCCAATCCGCGCGATCTGATGAGCTTCCCGCCGCCCAACCCGGCCGACGTGCCCGACGGCATGAAGGTGGACAGCGCCGGTAATCTCTGGGCCACCGGCCCCGGCGGCGTGCGCATCATCACCCCGCAAGGCAAGGTTCTGGGCCAGATCGTCATCCCGGAAACCGTGGCCAATGTGGGTTTCGCCGATGACGGAAAGACCGTCTATCTGACCGGCTCGACCAGCCTCTACCGGCTGCACAGCGTGATCCCGGGCGAAATCCCACTCTATTACAAGCGGTGATGCCGATGCGAGGTTTCATGGGACTTGCACTGGGAGCGGCGCTGCTGACAACACCGCCCGCCTTCGCCGCCAACACCATCGCCTATGTCGGCACCTATACCGACACCGCCGCCAAGGGCGTCTATGCCCTGAAATGGGATGCGGCCGCCAAGAAATTCATCAGCCTGGGGCTGCAGGCGGAAGTCGCCAGCCCCTCCTTCGTGGCGGTGTCGCCGTCGCACAAATTCCTTTACGCGATGACGGAGCGCGCGACGCGCCGGGATGGCACCGGGTCG
>Ga0068871_100004040_pt1 | contig 10139 bp, 9 predicted proteins | sample KBSMisM72_FD_72750 | JGI IMG/M metagenome (GOLD analysis project Ga0068871, IMG submission 72750) | Miscanthus rhizosphere microbial communities from Kellogg Biological Station, Michigan, USA - KBS Miscanthus M7-2 | ecosystem: Host-associated > Plants > Roots > Rhizosphere > Soil ...
CTGTAGTGCGCCTTGACGAAGTTCGGATCGAGCTTCAACGCCTGATTGAACTGGTCGACTGCGCCGCTGCTATCGCCGAGCAGCGCCAGCGCCGTGCCGAGTTTGTGGTGCAGCGACGGTTCTTTCGGCGCGACCTCGATGCCTTTGCGAAAACTCGCGGCGGCGTCCTTGAAGTCGCCGCGATCGAGCGAATCGACGCCGCTGACTTCGTACGCCAGCGCGCTGTTGAGCAGTGCGTTCAGCCGATCCATCATCGGGTCGTCGGGCTTGAGCGCCAGCGTGCCGCGAAGCGACAAGTGCGCCTGGGCTTTCGCCTGATCGCCGAGGCCGCGATACGCCATCGCGAGCGGATAGTGGATGACGGTCGCCAACGGATCGACCGACAGCGCCTTTTCGAGATACCCGACAGCCTCGGCGTAGTCCTGCTTCGCCAGCGCGACGCGACCAAGGCCGTACTGCGCCGCAACGGACCGGGGTTGCAGCGAGAGCGCTTTCGCGAAGTGCGTCTCGGCGTCTGCCGGCCTCCCCTGATCGAGGTCGCCTTCGCCGACCCAGATGAGCGTCGGCACGTCGTCCGGCTGCAGCTCCAAGGCGCGCCTGAACGAGGCGATCGACTTGGCGCCGTCGCCTTTCAGTTTGTACAGATGTCCGAGGTAGTACGGCCATCGCGCATCGCGCGGATTGAAGGTTTGCGCGTCGAGCAGCGCGGCTTCGGCCTCGCCGCGATATTCCGCGGCCATGAGCAGCATGCCCATCTGACCGTACGCGGCGCCGAGCTCGTCGGGAGACGCCGACGGCGCGTCGATCTTCTTCTTCAGCGTCGCGTAGCCATCACGCAGCTGCTGCTGGACCGAGGTCGCCGCGTGGGACACGTCTGGCAGCTCGACCTGGCGAAGCGTGTACGTGGGCGACGGCTTCGCCGGCGCGTCGGGCGGCTTCGAGCAGCCGGCGAGCACGAGCGCGAAACACAACGGCCAACGCAGAGCACGCGAAGCACGCAGAGAAGAAAAGCTCACCGCAGAGGACACAGAGGACACGGAGAGACCTCGACGCGGCGGGCCTGCGGAGCAGGCCCGGATGTCAGGCCGAGAGAATCGGAATGTGAACCGCCGGAGGTCAACGCACTGGTTCACATTCCGATTCTCTCGGCCTGGCTCCGCGTGCTTTGCGTGCTCAGCGTTGATCGTCGTTTCCGCTCCCGTCTTCAGGCGGACGTCACCGGAGATCCATGTACCGATCGATCGCCACATTGGCTTTCTCTTCCGTCGTTCCATCTGGACGGATCAATCGTATCTTCACCGGACCGCCCGCATCACCAAGGCCGACCAGCACCCGTGGATCGCGCGCGGACGCGTAGCTGCCGTCCGTATGCGAACGGCGCCAGATCGTACGGCCGTCGCTCGCCGTGACGGCGACGCGCGAGCCGACCGGCACCCGCACGCCGATCCAGTGCTTCCTGTTGCCGACGTTGTTGATCAGCAAGCGCAGGGGGCCGCTGTCGTTGCCGACCACCATGTCGAGATCGCCGTCGTTATCGATGTCGCCGAAGGCGAGGCCGCGGCTCACTTCGGGAAGGTCGAAGAAGGCGCCCGCGGACCTCGTGGCGTCGACGAACTGACCGTTTCCAAGGTTGCGAAACACCTGCTTCTTCTCCTGCAGCGAGAACGGCTGGTTGCGGGCCAGCGCTTCGACGTTCTGCGTGACGGCGCCGTTCACGGTCACGAGATCGAGCCAGCCGTCGTTGTCGATGTCGATCCAGCCGGCGCCGAAACCGGTGAACGGAAGGCTGGCGAGGCGAATGCCGGCGCGTGCGCTCCGATCCTCGAAGTTGCCCGTGCCGTCGTTCACGTAGAGATCGTGGCCTTGTCCGGTGAGCTCGGTGATGAACACGTCTTCGTCGCCGTCGTTGTCGAAGTCGCCGGCATCGACGCCCATGCTCGACTTCGCCTCCCCCTCGGGGCTCAGCGCCACGCCCGCAAGCAGCGCCGCGTTCTTGAACGTCCCGTCGTGCTGGTTGATCCAGAGTTGATTCGGCTGGCCGTCGTTCGCGACGTACAGATCGGGCCAGCCGTCGCCGTTGAAGTCGGCGGCCACGGCGCCGAGCGCAGGCCCGAACTCGCGTGACATGCCGGCCCTGGCGGTCACGTCGGTGAACGTGCCGTCGTGGTTGTTGTGATAGAGGTGGCTCGGCGACGCGCGATACATGTGCGGCGGACAGTAGTCGAGACTGCCTGACAAACTGAAACACTGCCGGTTCGTCGCGGTGTTGTAGTCGACGTAGTTGCCCACGAACAGGTCGAGGTACCCGTCGCGGTCGTAATCGAAAAACGTCGCCGCGACGCTCCACGCGCTTTCGCTGATGCGGCTCTGCGCCGTCACGTCGGTAAACGTGCCGTTGCAGTTGTTCTTGAACAACTGACTCGCACTCAATCCGGTCACAAAGAGATCGACGCACCCGTCGTTGTTGAAGTCCCCGGTTGCCACGCCCATCGCGTAACCGCGCGTGACGATGCCGCTCGCAGTCGTGACGTCGGTGAAATGGAGGGTGCCGTTCGTGAGATCGTTGCGATAGAGGCGGCTGTTGAGCGGACCCGACGGAGGCGGCTTCGCCGCGCTCAGCGGCTTGCTCCCAAGCATCTGCCCTTGAACGACGAAGACATCGAGGTCGCCGTCGTTGTCGTAGTCGAACAACGCGACGCCGGGCGGCATGATTTCCGGATAGTAGAACTCGCCGGACATCCCGTTGAAGTGGACGAAGTCGAGGCCGGTGTCTTTCGCGCGTTCCGTAAACCAGTCGGCAGGAGCCGGTGAAGGCGGGGGCGATGCGGCCTTGCAGCCCGCAAAAAGCACAAACGCAAGGCACGCCGCGCGCACCTTGCGTTTGTAGATTCGTGACAACTTCTAAGTTCTAACTTCTAAGTTCTAACTTCTAGTAGCGCTTGCGGAGATGTCCGTAGAGCATCTCTTCCGCGAACTCGACGCACTTGAACTCGAGCAGCTGGAAGTTCTTTTCCATGTGCTTGTAGAGCACGAGGTTGATCTTCCACGGCCGCGTGAAGAGTTTCGGATCGGTGATGGTCGCTTCGTAGTTGATGTGATCGGCGTCCATCAGCGTGTAGCGCTCGACGACATGCGTGCCGTCGGTGGTGTAGTTGCCCGCGCGATCGAGCCAGGCGTTGCCGTTGAGGCCGGTGACGTCGACCTCGAGCGTGTCGCCGACCCACTTGCCGTTCGACCAACCCATCCAGCTGTCGACCGGCGCCTCAGTCGGTTTGCCCATGTTCACGACGCGGTTCGACGAGGCGTACTCGTATGCGAACAGGATGTTCTGCGGGCTCTGCACGATCTGGAACGGATAGGGCATGTAGTTCGCGCGCGGGACGCCCGGCATGTAGCACTTCACTTCTGGATCCTGCGTCAGGCGATTGCGCGCGTTCTCATTTCGCTTCGCGAGCGCGGCGGGCGTGTACGGAATGTCGCCGCCATCGACGACGCTCTGGCCCGCGGGAATCGCGCCGACCGCGCCCTCCTGGAAGAATGGTCCTGCCGACGCGCCGTGATCTTCGAGATTCCAATTCGCGCCGACCATGGCCTGCCAGATGCCGTTCAAGTTCGGTTTGCCGTCGGCCGTGCGCGGAACGCGCGCCGTCGTCGCAGCGCCGCGGCCGGCGGGAGCAGCTGGGGCCTGACCGCGCAGCACGGCGGGCACGACCACAACCGACACGACCGCAACCGCTCCGGCGGCGACAAGCGACGTTCTGAACCAATTTCGCATTGAGAGACTCCTCTAGAAGGCCGTTATGACGTGAAACGAGACGAATTTCTACCTGATTCGCGGTGTAGTGTCAATGTAAGTACGGGGCCTGAAACGACAAACGGGACGTCGCGAGGTCCACCTCGAGACGTCCCGTTGAAGTTCGTAAACGGAAACTGTCGACGACTACTCTTTGCGCTGCTCGTCGCCGGGCGCGTTCGTGCCAGTCGAGCCAACGAACAGCTTCTTGCCGTCCTTGAACGTGATGTCGCGGCCGTTGGCGCGGTTCGCACCGTCTTTCGCCTGATAGCCCTCGACGAGGATTTCCGTGCCCGGCAGCAGCGAGGCCTTGGTCCAGCCGCGGCGCAGCAGCGCGTTCGGCGCGCCCGCTTCGACCATCCAGTTCGTGACGGAGCCGTCGGTGTTCTTCACGTCGAGATAAATCCACGCGTGTGGATTGATCCACTCCATCTTGGTGACCGTCCCCTGCAGCTTGACCGGCTTCTTCGCGTCGAATTCCGCCGCAAAGGAATGGTGCGCGAGCACCGGCACAGCGGCGGCGAGTAGCGCAGCGCTGGCAATCAGGACCGACAACTTCGTTCGCATCTCAGAACCTCCCGCTGTAAAAGCGTGCCCCATCTTAATCGATGTCCGGTATCGGCTCAAGAAGACATCCGGCTGAGGTCAGATCGACTTGATATCGGCGCGAACCTGCCGCCAGGCCTGCCGGGCGTCGTCGACCGATCCTTCGTCCTCGATGGTGGTGATGTCCCCCGGATCGCGGTCGAGAATCACGGCTTTGAGCACCCGCCGCATGATCTTGCCGCTGCGCGTCTTCGGCAGCATCGAGACGAAATTCAGCTCGCCGATGACCGCCACCGGTCCCAGTTCTCGGCGGACGGTCTCGATCAGCGCTTTCTTGAGCTCTGGGGACGCGACGTGACCATGCTTCAGCAGCACGAACGCCGAGACGACCTCGCCGCGCGTCTCGTCGGGACGGCCGATCACGCCGCATTCGGCGACCGACGGATGCTTGAGGAACGCGCTCTCGACTTCGATCGTGCCGATGCGATGCCCCGCAATCTTGATGATTTCGTCCGCGCGGCCGGCGAACCACACGTAGCCGTCTTCGTCGACGTGCGCGGAATCGCCCGAGTAATACACGCCGCGAATCTTCTCCCAGTAGTCGCGCCCGTAGCGCTCAGGCTCGCCCCACAACGCCGGCGTCAAACCTGGGAACGGACGCCGAATCGTCATGATGCCTTTTTCATCCGGCCCGCACGTCGCGCCGTCCATCGTCACGACCGCGGCCTCGATGCCTGGCAGCGGAATCGTCGCCGAGCCCGGCTTGATCGGCAGCAGATCGATGCCGTACGGATTGCCGAACGCGGGACCGCCAGTTTCGGTCTGCCACATGTGATCGATGACGGGGGCGCGGCCTTTCAGGATCGTGTTCTGCAGCCAGTCCCACGCCGGCGCGTTCAACACCTCTCCGGCGCAGACGACGCGCTCGAGGCGCGAGTGATCGACGCCAAGAAGCGGCGCGTCGCCGTAGCGCATCAGCAGGCGCACCGCGGTCGGCGACGTGAAGATCCCCGTCGCCCCGAACTCTTCGACGGCCACGCGCCAGTTGGCGTCGGCGTGCGGATGATCGAGCGCGCCCTCGAAGACGATCGACGTCGCTCCGGCAATCAGCGGCGCGTACACCATGTAGCTGTGGCCGACGATCCAACCGATGTCGCTCGTCGCCCACCAGACGTCTTCAGCCTTCAGTCCGAAGCACCACTTGCCCATGCTCGCGATGTGGACCTGATATCCGCCGTGCGTGTGGATGGCGAGCTTCGGCTTGGCCGTCGTGCCCGACGTCGCGAGGATGTAGGCGGGCTCGTTCGCGTCCATGCGCTCGACGTCGGACGGCTGTCCGTCGCCGTGCTCCAGGAATTCGCGCCAGCCGATCGTTCGATTGTCCGCCGGCCCTTCGACTTTGCTCAGGGCAATACCGTGTCTTTCCCACACGACGACGTGCTCGACGCTGGCGCCGCCGCTCGACGCGACTTTCAGGGCGTCTTCAACAATCGGTGTCAGCGCGACGTCTTTGCCCTTGCGATACGTCACGTCGGCGGTGAAGACGGCTTTCGATCCGCTCGCGGCGATGCGATCCCCAAGCGCGGTTGCGCCGAAACCGGCGAACACGACGGAATGAATCGCTCCGATGCGAACCGTCGCGAGCATCAGCATGATCGCTTCGGGCGACGTCGGCATGTAGATGGTGACCCGATCGCCCCTGCGAATGCCGAGCCCGCGCAGCGCCGAGGCGATCCGCTTCACCTCGCGCAGCACCTGCGCGTACGTGTAGACGGTGCGTTCGCCACGCTCGTTGAAGTACATGAGCGCAGCGTGCCCGGCGCGGCCGTTCGCGACGTGATGGTCGAGCGCGTTGTGACAGAGATTCGTCTGCGCCCCGACAAACCAGCGGAACGTCGGCGGCGTCCACTCGAACACCTTGTCCCACGTGCGAAACCACGGGAGCGCCCGAGCCGCGCGATCCCAGAATGCCTCGGGGTTCTCGCGGGCGTCGTCGATCCAGCGCTGGACGACAGGCGTGATCAGCGTCACGCGCGCAGTATACGTTGGGCTCAGCGCCAGGCGGCGAGGTCGCCGGCGGTAATTCGTCCTGGTATGACGTACGTGCCGTACAGACTCTGCCCGGCGCCATCGGCGCGCCGAAAGATCGCGAAGTCGTGCGGCTGCGCCAACACGGCGAATGAATACGTCGCGAGCAGGACGACATCGTGAGACGGCCGGGGAATTCCGAAACGCGCCAAGCCTGACCAGTCGACGGTGACTGCGAGCGGCGCAGGCGGCAGTGGTTGCGGCGGCGGGAACGTTCCCGGCATTCGGTCGAGCATCGTTGCCACGTGGTAGTCGGTCGGAGCACGATGCGGATCCCACGTGGTCGCACTGTCGCCATGCTCACGATCGACGCAGCAGTACCAGCGATAGGCGACGTAGACGACCGGCTCAACGAGCGCGTCGGTGACGTCGGCCGTTGAAAACGTCCGTCCTTCGTTCGCCGCGGCGTTTGCAGCCAGCGCGATGCGAATGAACGGCGTATAGACCACGGCCATTTCTCCCGTGGGCTGATGTCCAGGTGCGGCTGGGTTACGAATCGGATACGGCGCCGGTTTGCCGAACGTCCCTAGATGAATGGCGTCGTGGATATCCGAGGCGGACAGCCGCCGAGCAACGTCAGCGTGACTCGCGTTCCAGGCAACGGCGACCAACGCCAGGGACAGCATGAGCCTCTGCATTGGGCCTCCGATCATTGGACGACAGCGCGCGGATCGTGGCCTTGCCGTCGACCTCACTCCCCACGCAGGTGAGGCACGTCCCGTTCGTTCTCACAGATGTTCTCGATGAAGTCGGTGTCCGGCATCAGGCGGAACGAGATGGTCTGTGTCGTCCACGGACGTTCGAACGTATTCGGATCGTCGATCGTGACCTGCAGCTGCAACGTGCCGACGTTCAGTCGTCGGAATCGCTCGGTCGTGCGTAATGCCGCGCTGTGCGTGAGGCCATTGCCCAGCCAGCTCTTGTCGTTGAAACCGGCGGTCTGAACGACGAAGGAATCGCCCTCCCACCGTCCGATTGAATAGCCGAACCACGCCGGCTGCATGTCCGGCGGGAGTGTGCGTCCGTCAGTGAAGACCTGTCGGAAGTGGTTGTACTCCTCCAACAAAATGATCGTCATCCCAGGGGAGTGGACGAACTTGAACGGCGCCGGAACGATCATGGCGTCAGGAATCGAGTGCGGGAGACATCGCGTCACAGGAGACGCGGTTCCTTTTTTCCGTCGTTCGTCGAACGCGATCTTCGCCGCCGGCAAGAGCGGAATCGGTTTGCCGTCGCTCGAACTCAAACGGATGACCGGGTCTTCCCCCAGCGTTTGCCCGTCGGCGTTCGCGCGGGCAGGCTCGGTGGCGGCGAAATCGGGAATCCAGATGCCGGAGAGATCGGGCAATCCGTCCGGCTGGCGAGGTGCCGGCGCGTTCAGGTCCGGCTTGCCATCCGGCGTCCGCGGCAGACGAGGATCGCGGTGCTGCAGCCACTGCGCACTCGCCGATTCCAGGCTCGCGAGCAGGAGCAGCGCGACTGCGGCAAGGCGACGTAGCGTCACGATCCCCGGGATTATAGTGCGACGCGCTGACGAACCGATTGTTGTAATCTCTCGACCGTGCCGACACCTGCTGGTCCGTTCAAAGCATTCCGCATCTCACAAGACGGCGAGCGAATCTCCGGGGCGATCGTCGAGACCACGCTCGACGCGCTGACGCCGGGCGACGTCGTAATCAAGGCCGCCTACTCGAGCGTCAACTACAAGGACGCGCTGGCGGCGACAGGCGGCGCGAAGATCATCAGAAAGTTCCCGTTGATTGGCGGCATCGACGTCGCCGGCGTCGTCGTGTCGAGTGCCGACGGCCGGTTCAAGGACGGCGACCAGGTGGTCGTCACCGGCTACGACCTCGGCGTCGCGAACGACGGCGGCTACGCGTCGTACGTCCGCGTGCCCGCCGACTGGATCGTGAAGCTTCCGCCGTCGCTGACGCCCTTCGAGGCGATGGCGCTCGGGACGGCGGGATTCACCGCCGCCATGTCGGTGATTCGCCTCGAGCAGAACGGACTGAAGAACCTCGCAGGCCCGGTGATCGTGACCGGCGCCACCGGCGGCGTCGGCAGCATCGCCGTCGCCATTCTCGCCGGGCTCGGCTACGAAGTAACCGCCGTCACCGGCAAGGACACGGAGCACGAGTACCTGAAATCGATTGGCGCGACGACGGTGATGCCGCGAGCCGCGATCGAGAAGAACAACAGGCCGATCGACAAAGCGACGTGGGCAGGTGCGGTCGATCCCGTGGGCGGCGACACGCTCGCCTGGCTGACGAAGACGATGGCCTACGGCGCGAGCATCGCGAACTCAGGGCTCACCGGGGGCATCGACGTACACACGACCGTGATTCCGTTCATCCTTCGCAGCGTGAACCTGCTCGGGATCGACTCGGTGATGTGTCCGATGCCGCTGCGGCTCGAAGTCTGGCGGCGCCTCGCGTCCGACATGAAGCCGAAAATGCTGAGCGCGATCGCACACGAGATCCCGCTGTCGCGGCTGGATCACGCGTTCCTCACGCTCGTCACCGGCGCCGCCAAAGGCCGGTTCGTCGTGAACGTCGCGTAAGTTCGGGCCGTCATAAGCGGCGCATCCTCTCGTGGCGCCCGCCGCTACGGTTGTTCACGCAGCGTCCGTTGCATCCAGACGACATCGTGCCAGCGATCGAATTTCCAGCCGATTCGTCTGAACACGCCGATCTGTTCGAAGCCGACGCTCCGATGCATGCCGACGCTCGCCTCGTTGGGCACCGTGATACCGGCAAACGCCGTGCAATAGCCCTTCTCGATCAGATCGTCGAACAGGCGGCGATACAGGGCGCTGCCGATGCCCTGGCGATGACAACGCGGATCAAGATACGCCGACACTTCGACCGAGTAACGGTACGCATCCCGCTCGCGGTGGGTCGAGCCATAGGCGTAGCCGGCGACGTCGCCGTCGCGCTCCGCGACGAGATACTGCCACTTGCTCAACGACTTCGCGATGCGCGCAGCGAAATCCTCGACACTGGGCACGACCGTTTCGAACGACACTGCTGTCGATTCGACATACAGCGCATAGATTTTCAGCAGCGCCGGCGCATCTGCTTCCGTCGCCTGCCGAATGGTGAGAGGGCGTGATAGCATCGCGCCCACTATGCCCAAGAAAGCGGCGAAAAAGAAGTCCAAGGCACGGCCGGCCCGCAAGCCACGTCGCGCGGCGTCGAAGTCGCTTCGACGGAGCTCAGGGCCGGCTGACGCGCTGTTAGCGACGGTTCGCGGCGCGACGCACCGCTACGTGGGCCACGTGAGGCTCGACGTCGGCCCCGCGGGGGGCGCGCGCGTCAAGCGGATGATCTATCCGCCGGGATTTCACTGGGCGAAGGACATGAAGCCCGTGACGGGGACTGACCTCTGTATGCACGCGCACGTCGGCTTCCTCGCGCGCGGCGAGATTCACATCGAGTATGCCGACGGCTGCGTGGTTGAACACAAGGCGCCGCAGATCATCGCCATCGAGCCGGGACACGACGGCTGGGTGGTCGGCAAAGAGCCGGTCGTCATGATCGAGTTCGATTTCGAAAGCGACACGGTCAGCCGTCTCGGGATGCCGGACGCCCACCGCCACTAAATAGAGGAGAGACGCCGCGTACGGAAGGCCGTGCGCACCGTCCGGAAGGCCGTGCGCACCGTCCGGAAGGCCGTGCGCACCGTCCGGAAGGCCCGGCGCACCGTACGAAAG
>Ga0068871_100004043_pt1 | contig 10138 bp, 14 predicted proteins | sample KBSMisM72_FD_72750 | JGI IMG/M metagenome (GOLD analysis project Ga0068871, IMG submission 72750) | Miscanthus rhizosphere microbial communities from Kellogg Biological Station, Michigan, USA - KBS Miscanthus M7-2 | ecosystem: Host-associated > Plants > Roots > Rhizosphere > Soil ...
GCAGGAAGGGCGTGCGCGCGATCGTGGCCACCGTCTCGAAGTCGCGCACCGAGTCGAACGGCAGCTTCGCGTACAGCGTCTGGTTCACGGCCTGCGAGCCCGCGTAGGTGACGAGCATCGTGTAGCCGTCCGCGGGCGCCTTGGCCACCGCGTCGGTGCCGATCACGCCGGCGGCCCCGGCCTTATTCTCGACGACGACGGGCTGGCCCCACTTCACCGAGAGCTTCTGCCCCACGTAGCGCGCGAACACGTCCGTGGCCCCCGCTGCGCCCTGCGGCACGATGAATTTCACGGGCTTCGTGGGCCAGGCTTGCGCGCGCGCTTCCATCGTCACGAATAACGAAGCGCAAAGCGCGACGACCGCGGCGATCTTTGACATTCAGGGCCTCCAGGGGTGGTCGATCTCTTCGATGTCCATCTTCGCGTAATTCGCCGCCGCCCCGTGCATGTGCCACGGATGGCCGCCGGCATCGATCTCGGCGCGCTGGCCCGCTTCGCGCCGCGTGCGTTCCAGCGCGCGCTCGACGATCGCGGCCGCGTCGCGTTTCGGCAGCACGATGACACCATCCCCATCGGCCACGACGAGATCTCCGGGCTCGACGCGCACGCCCGCGCACACGATGGGGGCGTTCACCAGGCCGTGCCCCGCCTTCTGCGGGCTGCTCGGGCCGATCTTCGTCGCCCACACCGGCGAGCGCATCGCGCGCAGCTCGTCCACGTCGCGGATGAATCCGTCGACCACGATGCCTGCGAGCCCCTTGCGCAGCGCGTAATAAGCAGCGACATCGCCCCATTGCGCGCCGGACTCGGGCGAGGCGACCACGAGCACGTCGCCCTTCCCGGCCAGGTAGAGCGCGCGATGCATCATCAGGTTGTCGCCGGGCGGGCAGAACGCCGTCACCGCGGGGCCGGCGATGCGCACGCCCTCGAGCAGCGGGCGCATGTTGGGCGCCATCGTCTGCATCTGGCATGCGGGCCTGCCCATCGCTTCGTGGAGATCGGAGACGCTCGCCTGGGCGGCGCGTGCGCAGACGTCGGATGCGACGCGATCGACCTTGAGGTACACCTTCGAGGGGCTCATTCCGGCTTTCCGCTTTCAGGAGCGGGAATGATATCGGACGAGTCCCTATAATCTGCGCGTCCCGTCACGCGTGGAGCCGCCCATGAACCCCGTCGTCCACTTCGAGATGCCCTACGGCTCCGCCGACCGCATGGCGAGGTTCTACGAGTCCGCGTTCGGCTGGAAGATGCACGCGATGGGCGAGGCGAGCGGCAACTACGTCCTCGCCACGACGACCCCGAGCTCCGGGGACGGCCGGCCCACGACGCCCGGCTGCATCAACGGCGGATTCTTCCCGAAGAAGCCCGACTGGCCGATGCAGCATCCGTCGGTCGTCGTCTCCGTGCCCGACATCCGCGCGGCCATGGCGAAGGTGACGCAGGCGGGCGGCAAGGTGCTGGGCGAGCCGATGGACATCCCGGGCGTCGGCGCCTACGTCTCCTTCGAGGACACGGAAGGCAATCGCGCGAGCATGCTGCAGCCGCTGGCGATGGCGGGGCGCTGAGGCATCGTTGCAGGACCCGCGGGTCTTCCGCGAGCACGCCGGAACGCGGCGAGCGTGAACGGCCACGTCGTGACGGCCGACGCAAACCGCGGAATCAACGCCGCCGAACGCCCCCGATCGAGCCTTCGTACAGGCACGAGCCATCCCTCACCATCCGCAGGTGCCCCAGGAAACCGTCGTCCGTGACGACGAGGTTCGTGACCGTCGCGTCGGCGATCCTGAGCGGTGAGACGAACTGCCCCGAGAAGACGCTGCCCGTGATGATGGCGACCTGGCCGGTCTGGATGTGGATGCCGCCGACGAAGGTCTCCGTGTCGATGCCCTCGGAGCCGATGATCGCGATCGTGCTCGGGTCCGCCATCGTGATCCTGAGCGCGCCGCCGGGCGGCAGGAACGTGGGCGTCGCGGGGCAACCGGCGGGTTGCGTGACGGCCGCGGGCGAGAAGTTGATCCCGCCGAAATAGGCGCCCACGAGTCGTGTCGCGTCACTGCCCCAGGCCTGGCGCACGAGGGCCTTGGTCACCGTGACACCGTTCAGGAAATAGCTGAACAGCATCGTCTCGCCGCCCCCGTCGCCGTACTGCAACGACACCGTACCGACGGCTTGCGCGTCGACGAGCCGCGAGTCGAAGGGGCCGCCGAACGCGGGGCCGGATGTCCGATAGAGCGTTCCCCCGAATACGCCATTGCCCGCGGCGGTCACGCTCGAGGCCACGAACCATGCGGGACGCTTCTGCTCGTCGTAGACGAAGAGCGTCACGAAGAGCACCTCGCCCTGTTGTGCGATCGCGGCACCCCAGCCCGATTCGCTCGGGTTGTACCAATATCCGGTCACATCGGGCGATAACGGGGCGGCCTGCGCGGCTGCCGAAACGAATGCGAGCGCCGCGATCAGGCGGCTGAGGAGGGCTGTCATGGGTATTCCTTGGCGGGAGGTACCGCGATCATCGCTCCAAATAGAGTCCGCTACCGCACATGGCCCGAGCGGAGCATCGCCCGCGATCTTGAGCGACACATGCGTCCGGTATCAATGCAGGCATGTCGCGAATTTTCCTCGGCCTGCTTGCCATCCCCCTGCTTGCGTACGCCGGAAACCCGATCGACCGGGGCGGGGGGCCGTTCATCAATTCCACGCTCACGCCCCCGGCACGAGTGCCGGCCGCCGTGCTGCCGCCGCCGGGACCGCGCGTGGAAGAATCCGACCGGCAAGTCACCCTGGCGGGCGCCTGGTCCGCGGCCGACACCAGCCTGGGCTGGAGCGGCGGCTCGGCGATGGAATCGACCGCCGCCGGCGCGACCGCGTCGATCACCTTCACGGGCAGCTCCATCCGATGGATCGGGAGCCGTGGCCGCCTCATGGGCATCGCCTCGATGAGCGTCGATGGCGGCCCGGCGCGGGAAGTGAGCCTCTTCGGGCGTCCTACGGATGAGGCGCACACGACCGTCGTGACCCTGAGCGACCTGGGCCCCGGCCAGCACACGCTCGTCATCACGGTGACGGGCCGCAAGGAAGGCCAGTCGGACGGCAACAAGATCGTCGTGGATGCGTTCGACATCGATCCGGGGAACACCATCTCGCATTGGCAGGACACGGATCCCCGTTTCGCGTACACATCGAAGTGGACCAAGTCGGACATCGCGTTGCCCTTCAGCGGCACGGGCGTATCGAACCTGCCCGAGCTGCCGGTGAGCGCGCACGAGACTGCGACCGCGGGAGAGAGCGTCACCGTGCCCTTCCGCGGGACCGGGATCGCATGGGTCGGCTATCGTGGCCCCGATGCCGGTATTGCGATCGTGCAAGTCGACGGCAACCCGCAGGGGCAGGTCGACCTCTACTCGCCGACGGTTTCGTACCAGCCCGTCGTGTACGCGATAGCCGGGCTCGCGGATGCGGACCACTCGTTGAAGATCCAGGCCACCGGCGGCCGAAACGCGGCTTCGTCGGGCTCGCGCGTCGTGGTCGACGCGTTCGACGTGACCACGCCCGGCCGGCGCTACGAGCAATACGATCCCGCGATCACCTATGTGGGCGCGTGGACGTTCGACAACAACGCGAGGGTCTGGACCGAGGGAGTTACCGCAACCTCGAACCAGAAGGGCGCCACCGCCACCTTCCGCTTCACGGGCACTTCGGTCACGTGGATCGGCTGCGAGAAGGGCAGCGCGGGCGGCGTCGCGAATGTCTTCATCGACGGCACGCTGGTGAAGGAAGTCCGGCTTTCGCAGAACTATCCCATCGAGGGATACCAGATGCCGGTCTTCCGCGCCGACGGCCTTCCCAACGGTCCGCATACGCTCCAGATCGAGGTCACCAACACCGACGGCTCCTACGTCGTGGTGGATGCGTTCGACGTGCGCTGAGGCCATTTAGATCTCGCCCCATGGCGATACCCTCGGTCAGCCTGGGATCGTTACGTCCAGTGAGCGTCGAGCGCAAGAAGTGAGGTATCAGCGTTCTTGTTGATCGGGGGGGCGATCGCGAGTGACCGCGCCTGCGGGTGATCGAGGGCGCCAAGGCACTGCGCGCGATCCGCGGTCTCTTTGGCGAGACCGCACTCATGCAACGCGGCCAAGTCCATTACGCCGCGCTCCGCGGCGTTCTGCCGCGGTCGAAGAATCTCGACGGCGATTGATTTCGGGTGCGGGCTCACTTGATGAGCTTGCGAGGCTGCACGATGGCCTTGTCGCCCCTCCATTCGCCGCGTATATTGTTACTACGATTTGTCATGCCAACCTGGGACGAATCGAAGCGGCGTCGGAACATCAGAATCCACGGTCTCGGTGAGCTCAACGGTGTTGTTGTCGTGTTGGTGCATGCAGACCGCGAAGGCGACATGCAAGTGATTTCGCTACGGAAAGCTGAACGTTATGAAACGCGCTATTACCTTGAAGCCGCCAAAGACTCGCTCGGCGAAGACGATTGATCCCGACAATCCTCCATGGCGGGAGGAAATGCTCGGTCCGCCGGTGCTTCGGCGTGGGCGCGGACCGCAGAAATCTCCCACTAAAGTCTCGACAACCGTCCGTATTGATGCGGACGTACTCGAGTATTTTCGAGCAACAGGGCCGGGCTACCAAACGCGCATGAACGAGGTCTTGCGCCAGGCGATGAAGCGGAAGGTTTCGGGCTCGTAAAGTGCTGCCAGTGTCCACGCGTACTTTCTGCAATGGCGGCAATATCGCCGTCCGCATCCCGGCGGAATTCGGCATCAAGCCGGGCGAGGAGGTCGTGCTCTCGCAGGACGAAGATGGCACCGTCCGCATTGCCCGCGCGGCTCCTTTCGCCGGCTTCTTCGCCGCCTTCGAGCGCATGCGCGCCGAAGGCAACGATCCGGCCCATGACCCGCCTCTTGTCGTCCCTCGCATGGGGCCGCCGCGCAAGGTCGAGCTGGGCTCCGTCTCTTCCAGTTCCCAGAAACGGAAACGCGCGAGCAAGCGATGAACTGCCTGTTAGGTACGAACATCGTCTCGCTCGCGACGGCGCCCGATGCGCGGGTTATCGCGAAGTTCTTGGCCCGCGGGAAATTGCAGGTCGGCTGGTAGGCGCGGGCTCAGCCCGCCGCTGTTGACAGTTGAATGCGTGGTGCATAAGTTTCTGTTCATGCGTACCACTCTCGACATCGACGACGACGTTCTCCAAGCTGCGAAGGAACAGGCGCGCCGCGAGAACAAGTCTCTGGGCCAGGTGATCTCGGAGCTTGCCCGGGCAGCGCTCACCACCACCGCGCTGGCATCTCCGAAGGGGAGCGAATCGCGCTCGCATTACGGCATTCGACCATTTCACACGCGCGGCGGTGTCGTGACGAACGAGCTCATCGACCGGCTGCGCGAGGGCGACGCGTACTGATGCTCGGCTGGACGAGAGTGTGCTCATCGCATTGTTCGACTGAAGCAACTCGCGGATGCCTACCTGCTTGCGCTTGCCATGGCGCGAAGTCACCGTCCTTGAGTGGCACCGTGTTCCATTCACGGCGCGAATGACCATCATCCACGCCATGAATGACTATCATCCACCCGGTGAATGACTGTCATCCACGCCGTGAATGGATTGCCAGAGTCGCCGGCCTTCGGCGCAGTGCCTGGCGCGATCTTGCCGCCTCCGGATTGCACGTAGCGCTCGATATCAGCCACCCGGGTCCAGGCCGCCATAGCAGCTGAAAGAGTCGGAACCCGAAGTCGCTGCCGACGGTGAAGAGTGGCGAAGACCCGTGGCAGCCCTTCTCGCAGCTTGTGACAGTATCGCCTGTGCAGGCGCCGCGGTCGTCGTCGTGCGTGAAAGGGCAGGGCGGCGCACCCGGTCTGTTGTTTTACTCAACGTATTGAGTAAAATTACTCAATATCATGAGCAAAACGCCAAAGCCCTTCCGCCGTCCCCAGGCTGCCGAGCTTTCCCGCCGCCTCGCCGAGCCGCGCCGCTTCGTGCAGGTGGTCGCGGGGGCGCGGCAGGTCGGCAAGTCCACGCTCGTCCAGCAGGTGGTGGAGGCATCGGGCATTGCGGTGCGCTACGCCAGCGCCGATGAGCCGACCCTGCGCGGGGCGGGCTGGATCGCACAACAATGGGAGGCTGCACGCCTCGAAGCCGCGTCCGCCGCGGGAGCCCGCGGCACGGTCCTGGTCCTGGATGAGGTCCAGAAGATCCCGGCGTGGTCCGAGGCGGTCAAGCGGCTCTGGGATGAGGACACGCGAGCGCGACGACAGCTCAAGGTCGTGCTGCTCGGCTCGGCCCCGCTGCTCGTGATGCAAGGGCTCACGGAAAGCCTCGCGGGGCGCTTCGAGCTGCTGCACCTGCCGCATTGGTCGTTCGCGGAGATGCGCGCTGCCTTCGGGTGGACCGTCGAGCAGTATGTGTACTTCGGCGGCTACCCGGGCGCCGCGACACTGGCGGGCGAGCCGTCACGCTGGCTGCGGTACGTGACGGACAGCCTGATCGAGACCTCGATCTCGCGCGACGTACTCCTGCTCACTCGCGTGGACAAGCCCGCGCTGCTGCGCCGGCTCTTCGAGCTGGCGTGCCGCTATTCGGGGCAGATCCTGTCGTTCACGAAGATGCTGGGGCAACTCCAGGACGCCGGCAATACCACGACCCTTGCGCACTATCTCGAGTTGCTGGCGGGCGCCGGAATGGTCTGCGGGCTCCCGAAATACGCAGGCGATGCCGCTCGCACTCGCGGCTCGAGCCCGAAGCTGCAGGTGCTCGATACGGCCCTCATGAGCGCGATGTCGCGGTATTCGCCGGACGAGGCGCGCGCGGACGGCGAGTTCTGGGGAAGGCTCGTCGAGTCCGCCGTCGGAGCGCATCTCGCGAACGCGGCCGCCGCGGGCGAATGCGAGCTCTTCTACTGGCGCGAACGCAATCGCGAAGTCGACTTCGTCGTGCGGGCCGGCCGGCGCCTGGTGGCGATCGAGGTGAAGAGCGGGCGCGCGCCGCAGGCGCATCCGGGCACCGCAGCGTTCGCCGAAGCGTTCAAGGTCCACCGCACGCTCGCCGTCGGCGGCGATGGCGTCGGGCTGGCGGATTTTCTCTTGCAGTCCGTGGCGCACTGGGTCGGGCCGTGAAGCTCGGGCACCGCGATTCAAGCCGCGCCTTGCGCGTCGTCGCGGATCGCCTTCATCGATCGCCAATCGCCCGTTCCCGGAAGCTTCGCCTCCCAGAACGTCCAGCCATTGGTCGGCGTCCTCGTGATCGCCATCGCCGCGGACGAAGGCGAGTGGTGGCGCTTTCCGTCAAGCATGAGCGCGCCGTCCTTGACTTCCGCGAGGTACAACTGGCCTTTGTATTTCGCGCGGACCTGGGTGCCTTGCGGGAACCGAACTCCCTTTGTCACCCAATCGCCGGGCCGATGGCGTGAGTCAGACGCTGCGGCTTTGGCCCCGGAAGGCAATCCGAAGAGTTGTCGCAGGACGTCGTTCTCCGTGACGTCCTCGGACGGCCGGCGCGCGGTGATCGCCTTGAAGACATCGAAATCGACGTAAATATTGGGCATAGGCTCGTTTTTCCTGCGCCCTGCAGAATAGCAGAATAGTAGATAAATAGGCAAGCAGCGCTGACTGACGAGGCGGAGGGTGCTTGCTGGCAATGTGAGATATATCTAACATAGAGAGCATGTACCTGGCTGAACTAGGTGCTCGCATCCGGCAAGCTCGCAAGTCGCGGGGCTTGACCCAGGCTGTGCTCGCAGGCCGTGCGGGAGTCACTCGCGAGACGCTGAATCAGCTCGAACGCGGCGTGGCGAAGGACCTCGGAGTCGCCAAGGTCCTGCGGCTTCTGCGTGCCGTCGATCTCGACTTGCTGGTGCTGGAAGCGGCTACGAGGCCGATGACTAACTATGTGAGACTTGCTGCCACGGCGGGAAGCACTGGCTTTCGTGAACCCCTGGCCGAAGAAGAAGTGGTACATGCGCTGCTCACCGCTAAGGCGCCTGCGCGAAAACGGCCGCATCTACGCCGTTTGCTCGAAGACTCTTCGCCTGCATTGATTCAGGGACTCGTGAGCCAGGTCTCGCAATGGGGTACGCCCGCCGAGCTGCAGCAAAACCTCACTGCGCTTGCCAGAACCCTTGATGTGAAGGTTCGCCCGGAATGGACAAAAGTCGCCTGAGAGATTGGGAGCCGTTGTTCGTGCAGGCGTTGAAGATCATCGACGCCGCCGAAGCGATCATCGGCCCCTTCTCCTGGAGCTTCGGCGGCGGCACCGTGCTCATGCTCAGGTACCAGCATCGCTACAGCAGGGACGTCGACATCTTCCTGCGCGATCCCCAGTTCATCGGCCACATGACGCCCCGCCTCAGTCCCATTGCGGAGGCGGTTTCGGACGACTATGAGGAGCAGGGGGAGTTCGTGAAGCTGCGCCTGCCCGGCGGCGAGATCGATTTCATCGGTACAGGCTGGCTTACACCGGAGCCTTACCGCGCGGAACCGCTGATGGGCAGGAGCGTGAATCTGGAGACTCCGGCCGAGATCATCGCGAAGAAGGTGCGATACCGTGCTGCGAGCTTCAAGGCGCGGGATCTGTTCGACCTGGCAGTCGTGCTCGACAATGAGCCCGATGCGATTCGCGAAATCGCTCCGGTCATTCGGCAGCATTGTGCGCTGCTGGAGACCCGCGTCGAGAATTACCGCGCGGTCCTGAAGGCGGAGTACGAGGCGCTCGACTTTCTCGACAATCGAAAGACGTTCGACGATTGCACCGCGGCGCTCGCGCGGGCCTTGCGGTTGTGATTCAACTTGGCTGCACTTGGCAGAGCGGCCGGGTAGGCGACTGCCCGCAGAAAATCGTCGCCGTCAAAGAAAAGGCCCGGTCGCCCGGGCCTTGTCTTGGATCCCGGACCATCGCCGCAACTGCGGCGTCCGGGATGACCTCGGATGCCGATCACGGCATCCGGGACGACACTACAACTAGACCGCGCGAATCTTCGCAGCAGCCGGGCCCTTTTGGCCTTGCGTCGGTTCAAACTCGACCGCCTGGCCTTCCTTGAGCGATTTGTAGCCGTCCATCTGGATCTCGGTATGGTGCGCGAAGACGTCCTTGCTGCCATCTTCCGGCGTGATGAATCCGAAACCCTTCGAATCGTTGAACCACTTCACGGTGCCTTTGGCCATTTTCAACTTCCTTCTCGAATAATTGTCCGGACGGAACCCGGCCGGAAGCGGGAAAGGATCAGGAAGGGAATTGACTGCCACTTCGGACACCGCCGGGAAGCGGTAAGGGAGGGGAAGACGAAGACTTCACTACACCAATGATCCTGCACCCGCATTGTGCCTGATAACGCCCTCGTCCGATACCACGAACGAAGCAAGCACCGCCTGGAGCATTACGCTCCGGGCCCCGGCCGGCTCGACTGGGCGAACCAGCCGGACCCGTTTCGCACGTTCGAGGGCGCGCCACGCTTTCCACTTCCGCTCGCGGCCGACCGGCTTGCGACGGGCTACGACGACGTGCGGGCAGGACACCTTCCGCCACCTGCGAGGATCGGCCTGGAAAGCGTGGCCATCCTCTTCGAGCTCGCCTTCGGGCTCTCGGCGTGGAAGTCTTTCGGCGGCAACCGCTGGGCCCTGCGTTGCAATCCGTCGAGCGGCAACCTGCATCCGACCGAGGCTTATCTTCTTTGCGCGCCGATGGCGGACTTGCCGGGCGGCCTCTACCACTACGTAAGCCGCGACCATGCGCTCGAGCAGCGTGCCGCGTTCGCGGGACCCGAGGGCGGCCTTCTCATCGGCGTGAGCTCGATCCATTGGCGCGAGGCGTGGAAGTACGGGATGCGTGCGTGGCGCTATTGCCAGCACGATTGCGGCCATGCCATCGCGACGATCGCGTATGCGGCCGCGGCGCTGGGTTGGCAGGTGCGCCTGGTTTCGTCAGTCTCGGACGAGGTGCTCGCGGGACTCCTCGGGCTCGATCGCGCCGGCGATTTCGATTCGGCCGAGGCCGAAGCGCCCGATGCGCTCCTGTGGATCGGGGATCCGAAGTTGCTGCCGGACGTGGGGCGCCTGCGTGTGGCGGCGGGAGAGGCGACATGGCGTGGGCGCGCGAATCGGTTGAGCGCTGCGCACGTGGACTGGCCGGATATCGATGC
>Ga0068871_100004044_pt1 | contig 10137 bp, 5 predicted proteins | sample KBSMisM72_FD_72750 | JGI IMG/M metagenome (GOLD analysis project Ga0068871, IMG submission 72750) | Miscanthus rhizosphere microbial communities from Kellogg Biological Station, Michigan, USA - KBS Miscanthus M7-2 | ecosystem: Host-associated > Plants > Roots > Rhizosphere > Soil ...
AGCAAGGAAATAGAGCCCGAGATCGTAGAGGCCAAGTGTGTCGAGACTGTTGACTGGATCGTCGGAAACCTTCTCGCCAAGGCCAATCGAGAGGTCAGACATAAACCATAACGAGCTTCCCAGAAAGACCGAAACGTTTGAGGTCGAGGCAAAAACATTGGCTACGATGAGCATTGCGAAATAGACGACTTCTACGATCAGTTCCAATTTCTTGAGCTTCGGCAACACCCAGCGCAGCACGAAAGAAGCGATCACGATATTTGTTATCGCGAGACGCAGCAACGGGTAATTCTGTACTTGTTTTCCTTCACTGAGAATACAGACGCAGATCAGAGCTGCGAAAAACGAGACGCCTCCGATTAGAAAGCCATTCTTAACCTTGTCTGTCGGAAGGTCCAGAAAAATGTCTCCGATGCTACAAAGCAGAAACAGCAGCGCGACAAGGTTTTGACCCAGCGACCACGCGAGCCAGGTCAGGAACAACGCCGGCGCCGCTTTGAGCAATGCCCGCAATGCAAATGGCATCGACTTGAACCTGGTTGCTTTGTTGAATTGAGTGAAGACGGCAATAAAAACCAGCACGGCAAAAATAACCGTCGTTTGGACAGAGTCTCTGAGCAGCCAGTCAAGATTCATTGTTAGTGGGTCCTTTGATCAAACGCCGACGCATTCGCTGATTCGATCGCTTCGTGGTCCAAAAACGCCGAAGGCGTTGGCTAACCTCAGCCCAGGGTTCGAGCGAAGCGAGAACCCTGGGATCACATTTATATTTTTCGGCTCAACCCTGAAAGGGTTCGCCGCGTGACAAACCCTTTCAGGGTTTCAGGCTTTGTTTCCGCTCGACCTCAGCGTTGTCGCTATGCTCCAACGCTGGGCTCGAATTAGCGAACGCCTTCGGCGTTAGTGGCCCAGCAACGAGTAAATGACCTAGAACGTCTTCAAAAACTCGATAAGCGCGCGTTTGTCGTCATCGCTGAGAGCGGGTTCCTCCGGGAATTTGTCCGTACCGAAATAATGGCCGCGATTCACGATCAGGTCCGGGCATTTGCTGAACTTCAGCATTGGCCCAACAAGCGGACGCAGCGCCTCCGCGGCTCGCTCGTCGCTAGCTCCCTGAGGAAGATTCCTGAGCGCTTTCTTGATGTCCAGCAGAAGTTTCAGGATGTCAGCATCACGCTGGGTGCGCTCGGCAAATGTCGGGGCCTCACGCAACAAATCCAAATTGGAAAGCAAACCTACCGGAGTTCCCTTCGGCAATGGTCCAATCTCGATTCCCTCGTCGCCAAAGACCGACGGAAAATATTTCGACAAGAACCCACCCGAGCCTCGTAGAAAATCAGGAAGGAAACCGGAGCTAACTCGCAGATAACTCTGTTGCGTCGTCCGATCGATTCGGCCCGGGATCTTATCGCCGAGAATCAGATCCTTGTCGCGCTTCTCCGGCCAAAGCATCTGCTCGATCGAGTTCTGAAACGACTTCATACGCTCGTCGACAGAGGGGCTTACGTGAAACTCGCCGACACTGTTATTCAGCAGATACGGCGCGGTGGACCAGAGACTGATCAGCGACGGCGGCCGCGTATAACCACGACCACCGGCCGGCATTGCATACTGGTGCGGCTCACCTGTCAGTGGATCGTACCAGGTTATCGAGCCGACAGACGGCAGATCCTTGTACGACTGCGACGAGAAGTTGTCCCAAATGTTCCCACCAAGCGCATTGGTGGCAAGCGGACTACACGCGTTTGTGTCCAGCAACGTGACGGGCACGCGCAATTCAGTCGAGAGATAGTTGTCTTTCAGGAAGTCGTCAGCGAGAACGATGTCGCGCATCTTCGCTTTGAAGTCGTCTGTCTTGGTCCACTGCCAGTATTTATTCCAACAGGTCAGGTAATCCCTACCATTGCAGCCATGAGCGTCGTCGAGACCCGGAGCGCCTTGCGGTATCTTGCTCGAGTGACAACGCGCACAGCGTTCTGCGAAGACGGTTTTGCCGTGTGTTAGCTGAGCCTGGTCAGTACTGAGGTAAGCTTGACCACCCGGCGCATCTTTCAAATGATGCGGATCGGTTGTTTTGAGAAAGAACAGCGCCATGTTGAACGTCTGGTTCTCGGTGGCTTCGAAGTAACTCGAGTTCTTGCGTGCGTCTGCAATCGTGATCGGCGTAATTGCCTTGCCGCCAACCAAAGCGTTGAAGTGCAGCAGCCACTCTTCGCTGAACGCGCCGATGTTTATGTAGACGCGATTAAGCGCGCCCATACCACCGACCGAGTCTGAACCATCTTTGAGAACACGCGGCGTGAAGACCGTGTCGGGCTTCTGGTACAACTGAGTCAGTGGTCCGGTTTGCAAGTAGTCATTGAATTGACGATTGTCCAGATCACCGCCGACCAGCGTCTCCTTACCCCAGCGCTGCGCGTGCAACAGACGCGGTCCGAGCATATACATCGCGTTCATCGTGCGCGGGTTGTTGATGTTGTCGGTCGACACGAGAGACGTGTCGAGCGTGCCCGGCCGCGACGTATGGAAGAGTTGATAGACGAAGTTGCTCTCGTCTGCTTCCCAGTAGAAGATCCGATCGATCCAGAAATACTGTGCGCCGACGTTCGAACTGAGGTTTTCCCACTTCGGATTTTCCGGATCGGCCGGTGGCTTCAAAGGATTTGGGCCAACGTGACAGAAGCCACACGACATTCCGACTCGATAAGGTCGAATGAGATCCTTCTGGAAGTAGTAATTCTTGTCGGTGTAGTACTTCTCCGCGTCCCAGCGTTGGGCTGCGGCTTCATCGAAGTCCGGATTTGGAAACAGGCGCAGTCCGACGATGCCGGTCTCATAGCCGTAAAAAGATCCGGCTTCGAGGTTTTTTCCACGCGCGCCGATCTTGACGCCCGGATACTTTTGCTCGTTTTCGAAAGGCTCGGGCGGACAATCAGCGCGACGCTTGTCGAGCCAGAGACCGAAACGCTTCGGATCCGGGCCAGTCGCTTTTTCAAAGCACGGATCGTTGACGAGACCAAGGTATTCCCAGCGTTTGTCGCGAGTAAGATGTGGTGTGCTCGGATGTGACGAGAGGATTTTCAAAAAGTCGAGCGCGCCGGCGCTGGCGTTGACCAGCTTGTCCCACAAGCGATCGTTGCCGGCAGTCCAAACAATCCACGTATTGCGGCCTTTGATCTCATCCGGCGTCAACTGAACTCCGCCATCCATGTCATGGAAGTAGTCTTCATCCGCGGCTGGAAAACTGGACGCCGCACGTTGAGCGACGCGCGCTTCATCGAGTACCTCGCCCGGCTTTGGACCAGCCGGCTTGAGCTTGCTGTAAACGACGACGCCGATAGCGACGAAGGCAAGCAGAACGACAAGAGTGATCAATAAAGGGCGAGACTTTAACGCCATCGTTTACCTCCAGCCACAAAAAGCACATAAGTCACAAAAGGCACAAACAAAAGGACAAAATGATTTGCACTGTTGAGTGCGTTTCTCCTTTGTGCTTTTTGTGTTTTTTGTGCCTTTTGTGGCCATTCGTTTAGGAACCTACACTTGCCAAGTATCGCAACGCTCTGAGGCTCGGCAGGAAGAAGTACGCACCGCCGCGCACCGTAACAAACTGTGGCAAACCGTTGCAGCGTTCTCTCAATCCACTCTCACGCGGGACCGAATATGTATCGGGTAGCGGGCAGCCCGCGACCGGCTCCCGATCTCCCATCATCGGATCACTTTCTTCACTCATTCCATCAAACTTGGTACTCATCAGCCACGCGCCCTGCACAAACTCAAACTGCCGCGCGATGTTGCTGTTGATACATATGAAATGTAATCCGTTCTCACTTTCGTTAGGCGGCTTTGGTTGAAGTGCCTCCTCTTCGGTCAAACCTGGGCCATATTCCCGCCCCCGACGCAGCAAGCGGTGAAAACGAGTCGGCGACATCAGATCGTCACGCAGGCCTTTGCGGCCAAAACCGAGAGTCTTGAGTAGATGTGAGATCGGCCCCTTCACCGCGCTGGGAAAGTCGGCGTTGCGAGGATTGGCGCGTCGGACGTGGGATCCTAATGGACATTGCACGCCGACCGGATCGCTGTTGAAAGTAAACTGATTGTAACTAATGTCTTTTTGCTCGGGGCCGACTCCGTCGATAGGCTGGTGCTGCAACGGCAAAAGCGGCGTCCCATTTAGATCGCGGCCGATCATCTTCTCGGCAAGTCGTTTGCGCTCTTCCGGTTTCGATTCGGCAGCCTTGTCGGCAAACTGCCAGAACCCGCGGACGTCCTGCACTAACTGTCGCATGACGAGGTACGTGCCGTTGCGGCCGAGATCTTTCTTCTGCGGCTGGTCCAGGGCCGGTAATAATTCCGTTGCGCCTTTACTATTTGGATCAAGCAGCGGACGGTCAGTGTATTCGTTGTACTCGTTCGAGTATCCAAGCAGGAACTCGCCGAGGGAAACCAGGTTGCTGTAAACAAGCTGATCGCCTTTGAGCTTTCGCGTCCCGTCCCAATCGATTGTCGGCTGGCTGATTCCGTCAACAAAACCAAAAGGCTCAACCTCGCCGAGGTCGCTGGTCCCCAAACGCTCCAGCTCTTCGAAAGCAACATCCCACGATGGTCCTTTGAACTCCGCTTCGCAGTCTGCCATCGTGGGTTTTTGACCATACATCATGATCATCAGGTGCGGGTTGCGATCGGGACCGCCCCAACGCCAATTTGCCGGCGCGTTCTTTCCGACGTCTCCGAGACGTCGCGAACGACTCTCGTCTGTCAGGCCGGCAAGAAACTCGGGAGCAAAGCCCGCGATAGCTTCGTCCGGAACGCGGAGCGCTCTCAAACCATCGACAGTGAAAGCTACCTGCAAAGCAGTCTGTGGCGGAGGTATCAACGTGCGTGCACTCGTGATGTGCGCATTAGCCAGCCACGAGCGAGCCGCACTCACGTCTTTTATGCGCACCAGGTAAAAGCACGCATCGTCCATCTTGCCAAAGCCAAAGCGCACCAAACCCTGAATGTCGTCGTAATCAACTTCGTTTCGCATGATCCTATTGCCGATTTCCAATTGCCAATTGCCGATTTGCGGATCGTCGAAGCCACAGTCAAAATTTGGCAATCGGCAATCGGAAATTGGCAATCTTCATAGTAGTTGCAGCCATTGCACTGCTTCCGCATTCGTCATCGATGATTGATCCAGTCCACTCCGAATTAGCGAATTGCGTTTTAGATCAAAGTTCGTGAGACCCGAGTGACCGTCGTACCAAACTTCAGTCGGCAGCTCGTGTCGTCGGATAAAATACTTGAACTTCTGCTCGTCCTTTGCTCCCTGGAAGGCGAGCCAGTTCGTCGTCGGATAACCAATTCCGTTGCTGAAAACTATGTTGAGTCCAAAGGCGACTTTATTGATGAAGTCGTCCATGTAACTCTCCAGACTGCCGTCGTAGTTACTGCAAAAGACCAGCCGTCGCTTGTCGTCGATAAAGACCCAGCGCGCAAAATGAATCGAAGGCACGCGTGCGAGATGGCCACGATTGTAGATGTGGCGCGTGGTGTATTCGATCAGCCACAACAGAATTACCAGAAGCCAGCGGCGGAACAATCCCGGCTTCAGGCTGCCCATTGCGGTGAACTGGTTCGTTACGTCGTAATCCTCGATTCTCGCGAGCTTGTTCACCCATTCAGCCGGAGGCCGCGGAGCAATTTCCATATCGCTCTTTTCACGCCGCCGTAACTGGATCGCGAAGATTGGGAGGTAAAGGATAATCAGCGGGCTGAGGAACAGCAGTAAGAGTGGCACAAAGATCAGGTGCACCAGATTCTTTATTCGCCACGTCAACGACATGCTTCCCAGTGGAGTGAGCGTGAGATGTTGAAGATTCACCTCCTGATTCACGAAGTTTTTCACGCTACGACGGATTTCCTCGGCCGAGCCTTTTTGAAACTGAGTCCCACCACTGAAGACGAATGTCTGCACGGCCTGTCGCAGCGCATTCTCTTCGCGGATCTGCTGCATCGTGCGTCCGACCCAGTTGATATACATCGTCGATGGTCGATGCTCGTGCTGTTTCATCCACCTAACGATGTCAGTGCCCGGTTTGAAGTCCGTGCAAAACGAGAAAATCTGCTCCAGGCCTTTGCGGGCGATCGAGACCATCTGGTTGCGAAACCGATCGACGTCACCATCAAAGTCAGCCAGGAAAGTTAGATAGAGCGGATAATCCCGGCGTGGGATGCCGTAGGCCGTGGTGATGTCGCCCAGCGTCTGGTCCTCAAGGACCACGATGCGTGCGAAGTGCAGATCGGGAAGCCGTCCGAACGGGATAAGCGCGTTGTTCGGATCAGCCATTCCCGGCGCCCGGTTCATCGTGGCGAGCAGACTTCGCAACTCGTCCGTACGTTTGGCGTCGAGCGGTGCAACCACCATGAAACTCGATTGAAACGTCGTCATGTCGATAAACTGAAATTACGGCTGCGGTGGGAATTCGAGCGCAAAATGGATCAGCGGCTTCTCACCCCAGTAAACACGGCCGAGATAGAAATTCGGGTCAATGAGTCGAATCTCATCTCGAATCCAGCGAGCGACTAGAGAGGTCTTTGAGTAATCGAGAACGATGCATTCCTTCTGATCGAACCAGCTTGGTCCTTTGTACACCTTGGCGATGATGGCGTTGAAGCCGAAGTGCGTGATGCGATTTCTGAGCACGCCGTCTTCTGCGTCAAACGTCTTTCCCTGCCAGGCAAAAAGATTGACGAACTGCGCGATTTCGTCGCTGAATTTTGTACCGTTCGCGATGATGGCGGTGCCTTTTGCTTCGCCATTTGGAATATTGCCGACGGTACCTTGTGAGAAGAGTTCGTCGAGCTGAACGTCAGTCATGTTGAGTAATTCCTCAACTGTGTGAGCCATTTCTGAAGCCCTCCTTTATCTACGGTTCAAACCGGACGTGCGAGGATTGCGGATACCCTGACCTTGATGAGCAAGTTGAACGCCAGAACTTTATGGATGGAGGGGCGGTTTGTCAATGAAATTCCGCCCACTAGTGTCTTGGGAAAATGCTCGATATCAAAGGATATAGCTGAAGAAGGTTCTGAGTCGGCTCGAACAAAAGTAAGCAATTACCCGAGAGGGAGAGGCTCAAGGACAACGAAGAGGGAGTTCAGTTTAGAAACCAATGTCGAGGGAGCTTAGATTTTTCCCGCTACGTGAAACGATCCACATGTTGTGCTCAGTTTCCCTAATCACCTTATTTAATACTCCGCGCACATCAGTTCTCGAAATACTCAAATCAACTTTCTTATTCGTGTAATCACCATAAAAGTAGCCGTGATGTGAAGGCGTGATTCCGTTCGCTTTAAGTAAGCTCACAACTTCGGGCAACTCGACAATTGCATCCCTGATTTGGAATTTCCCAAGATTATTTGGCTGATCGAATCGATCGATTGGGGTATTCAGAAGTTTTTCAACAAAGTCATCCCTCGATGTAATCGGAATGATGTTGATAACACCGTCGCGCAATTCCCACCTGTAGCCAGTTTCCTGTCCAACGATTTCATTAAGCACATCCTCAAGTCTTGCATTCTCAAGGTCGATGTTCAGGTGATACTGAGGCTTTTGACCGCGAGCCAACTCAAAGCCGATCGGAATCCTATGATCCACACAGAGTGTGCTTAAGGCGAATAAGAACGTGCCCTGCTTAATGTGCACGGTTATCCGCTGCTCGAGCAAATTGTCCCTGGTAGTCTGGCCAGATGCTGTCATACTACCGATCATAAATAGACCCGTAATGACAATAGCCAACATGTCACAGATGACTCGTCGTTTCATGTGCCCTCCTTCGATTCCATTTATATCACTCAGAAACCTGAGATCAACTTCTCATGGCGATTTGGGCCTCGTCACCGTCACAGGACCCGCATTGAAACTAAAATTATTCACATGGCGGCCCGCTGCATTAGTCGCAGGGCGACGTTTTCCATCGTCAAGATTAGTAATCGTTCGCGTATAGACAGCGGTCGCTATCACGCCTTGATTTGGAGCCGAGATCGTTATCGTCTGCTCTGTAACTACCCTGACTCGACTTTCGACTTGTTTTTCAATTTCGTCTCTAGCCTCTTTAGCTGAAAGCCTTTCTGTGCTCACTGTCGCGTTGCCATATACTAGATCGGAGACGGAGCCGTTGGCATCAGTCGTTACAGTTCTCTCGCTCTCTCTAAAAGGCAGTGCAGGCTCCGCTTCAAGTACCTTATTTTTTTCCGTGAGAGTCAGACCCTCGAGCGGTTTGCCGGACTGATCGGTTACCGTGACGGTTACAGGAGCTACTACACCAGTAACATAAGTACCATCTGGAATCGGAATATTTGCTAGCGGAATTGTGCCTCTAACTGCACGGGGATCCTTAGTCGTCTCTATTGTTACTTTTGGTAATGGGGTCTGACTGGGTGTTGGTTGCGGTTGAACTGGCTGAGAATCCTGTTTCTTCTTTGGATCTTGAGGATCATTACCCTCGAGGCCACTAGGATCGATAAAGTTCACCGGATTATTGAGTACATAAGAATACCGATTCCAACTCTGAGGAAGAGATGCTCTCCCAGTCGCCATCAATGGGTCTACGCTAGTGAATCTGCCCGGTAAGCTGCTGTAGTACCTCGCATTGAAATAATCCAGCCCCGTTTCTGGATCTCGTTCCTTCAATGTGAACTTCTGTCGGAGGCTGTCGCTGACGCTGAAACCCATGCCCGTGGTTCGGCCGCCAACTCCTGCACCGAGTTCCTCGCCGAAGGGCATGTAATCGTGACGAGCGACAACGCCGGCGCTGCTGTTTGTTACCACGCGTGGCGAGCCGAGGTGGTCGGGGGTTGCGTAGCTTGTGCCAGTGCCGGGTTCGATGGTGGCGATTAAGCCTTTTGCTCCGTAGACGTATTCTTTATTCAGTGAGCCAGTGGTTAGATCATATTCCGCTACCAGTTGGCCTCCGCTGTAGACCATTCGTACTTTCTCGCCAGTAGAGAAGTTCTTGCGGATGCGGTTGCCGTCACCATCGTAGCGGTAGATATCACTCACGCCGTTGACAGTCTTGATCTTGTTTTCGGCGTCGTAACCGAAAGATTGTGTGCCGTCGTTCGTGAGATTGCCTACTGCGTCATAAGTGTAGCCGGAGTTGGTGATCCGGTTTGAGGTGTTGAAGTAAAGACTCTGATTGCCGCCGCCAAGATCGATGGCGCGATTGCCGTAGCGATCGTATTTGTTGGTTTGCGACCAACCACCTGTGCTCTCAGACGAGGTGGTCAAGCGATTCAATTCATCGTAACCAAAGCTCTGCGTGTAACTAAGACCGCCACCCAGATAGCTAATGCTCTGCACATTGCCATTGTTATTCGTGCTGCCAAAGTTATATGTCAGACGCATCGTGCTCGAGTCCGTGCCTGATGTACCGAGACCGATCTCGGTAGACTGGAGCCTGCTGTTGAAGGCAGTGTGCTCCCACAGGTTATTTCCGAGTTTCACAGTGGAAACTCCGCCGTGTGCTGCGTACTTGATTCGATTCGTGCTGTCGCTGCCTGGCGCTCCCGAGTAGTAAAGGCCACTCTGCTGGTCACGTACACCCGCCATCCGGCCTGCTTCGTCGTACTCGGTCGAGATCACGCGACCCGAAGGATATGTGAATGAGGTTTGTGCGCCCGCAAGGTTATAGCTGTAACTCATCGAATAGGTTTGGCTATCGGTTATTTGATTCGCAACAGTTACTCGCCCTAGTACGTCGTAAGCGGTGTAGTTGGTAGCTGAGACGCTGGAGCTGACTGAAGTCAATCGCCCCTTTGAGTTTGCAACGCCGGCAGCGTCGTACGTGTAGGTTACCGCCGGTGTGCCATCGGAATAACTTCGCGAGGTGACGCGGTTCAAAGAGTCGTAGACGAAGCTGGTCGTAATACTTCGTGCATCAATCTTGCTCGTCAAGTTGCCGTTGTTGTCATAACCGTACGTGAGCGTGCCACTCTCAGGATTGGTAGCGGAACTCAGCCGCTTCAATGAATCGTAGACAAACGTGCGCGTCTGCACGCCCTGCGAAACAGTCGTCAGATTATCGAGCGCATTGTAGGTATAGCTAGTAGGCTGATTCGGCGAACTTACCGAACCCAGGGCGCCATTCGAGT
>Ga0068871_100004046_pt1 | contig 10135 bp, 10 predicted proteins | sample KBSMisM72_FD_72750 | JGI IMG/M metagenome (GOLD analysis project Ga0068871, IMG submission 72750) | Miscanthus rhizosphere microbial communities from Kellogg Biological Station, Michigan, USA - KBS Miscanthus M7-2 | ecosystem: Host-associated > Plants > Roots > Rhizosphere > Soil ...
GTAATTCTATCATAAATGGCAACTGCTGTACCCAATGATGCAGATTGCCAAGACCTATCCATCCAAAAAAAGTTCTGGCAGGCAGTTGAGTAATGGTGCCAAAGAACTGGATGAATAAATGGCTGATTACAAAATATACCAGGTCGGTACGCCATTCTTCATGGAACTTACTTTGATTAAGATTTTTTGGAAACACCATTTCTATCGGTACAAAAATTACCGCCATTAATAAAAGATCCAGTAACATCCAGTCAAGCCCCAGGTGCCATGATGTTTTGTCTACTGCCCTTCCCTGCACATTAAATCCACCCATAACAATAGTTACTGTGCAAATCACCAATCCAATTAAAGCCCAGTGTTTTCTTTTGCTAAGCATAAAACTAAGTAAGGCAAAAAAGAAAGAAGCAATAATGGTAGCAGTTAGTAAAATAGCCATTGATTTGCCTGTATATACCTCACGAAATTCCGGTGAGGTAAGCCACTCCGGAAAACGAAAACAAAAAACAGCCAGGAAAGACAAAAGCCCAAGAAAAATAGATATGTAGCCGCTTATTTTTCCTTCTCCGAATTTAAAACGTTGCTGGGTCATAGTAAGGGGGTTTATATACCAAATATAAAAATGATTCCGGCAAACACATAAAAGTTTGTCCGGAAAGCCGGCAAATGCATTTTAACCGGGTCAAATTGCATTTAAGCTGTATTATTGCTGCGCATAAACTCAGACATCATGCCATCAATTTTTTATTGCAGACAAATTGGTTTGTTACTGCTGGCTTTTTTTATCTATTGTAATGTATATACGCAGCAGGTACGCCAATTAATATTATTTAACGATAACTGGAAATTCTATAAAGGAGAAGCAACCGGCGCAGAGAAGCCGTTATTTGATGATAAAGACTGGCGCACGGTCAACCTTCCGCACGACTGGAGTATTGAAGGGCCTTTTGATGAACAATGGGCCAGCGCTACCGCTTATTTACCGGCAGGCGTTGGCTGGTACAGAAAAACATTTGTATTGCCAAAGGGCATGGCTTCAAAAAATATCTATATCTATTTTGACGGCGTATATAAAAACAGCGAAGTGTGGATCAATGGAAACTACCTGGGTAAAAGGCCCAATGGCTTTATCCCTTTCCGGTATGAGCTTTCAAAATATTTAAATAAGACGGGTAAAAATATTATTGCTGTCAGGGCCGATCATACTGAGTTTGCAGATTCAAGATGGTATACCGGCTCCGGCATTTACCGCAATGTGTATCTTATAGCCTCCAATGCGGTTAGCATAGATTTGTGGGGGGTATCTTTTTCAACGCCGGTTATAACCGATGAAAAAGCTACCGCACGTATAACAACCACATTGACCAATCATGGAGCAATTGCTGCAAGTACAAATAAAACAGCTACTATACAATATCGTTTAATGGATAGTCAGCAAAACCAGGTTGTACAGAAAGAGCAATCAATCACACTAAATGGCAATGAAAGTACCAGCGCCACTACAGAATTGCAGGTTAACAAGCCTGTTCGCTGGTCATTGCAACATCCTGCTTTGTACACACTCATTACCACTGTCTACGTTGATGGAAAAAAGACCGATGATGATATACAGCAGGTCGGTTTTCGGCAAATAAGATTTGATGCCAATAAAGGATTTTTCCTCAATGAAGAAAACATCAAAATCAAGGGCGTATGTATTCATGATGATGCAGGTGCACTGGGTGTTGCCGTTCCTGCAGCCGTGTGGGAAAGAAGACTAAGCATTTTAAAAGAAGCAGGTTGCAATTCAGTACGTATGAGCCATAACCCCCATGCTGATTACCTGTACAATCTCTGCGACAGCCTGGGATTTCTGGTGATGGATGAAGCATTTGATGAATGGGAACTGGGAAAAAATAAATGGATCAAAGGCTGGAACGTTGGGAAGCCCGGACAAGATGGCTACCATGAATATTTTAAGCAATGGGCAGACAGGGATCTGAAAGACATGGTACTGCGTAACCGTAATCACCCGTCTGTTATTTTATGGAGCATTGGCAATGAAATTGATTATCCAAACGATCCTTATACGCACGAAGTACTTAACACAGGAAACAATCCGCAGATCTACGGCAAAGGTTATTTACCGGATCATCCGCCGGCAAGTCGTATGGGAGAAATAGCCAAACACCTGGTACAGGTGGTAAAAGAAGCTGATACAACAAGGCCCGTAACTGCAGCACTGGCCGGTGTGGTAATGTCAAACGAAACTGCTTTTCCAGATGCGCTTGATGTAGTGGGTTATAACTACCAGGAATTTCGTTACCCCGAAGATCATAAAAAATACCCCGCACGCATTATCTATGGAAGTGAAAACGGCATGAACCTGAATGCATGGACGCCCGTAGCAGCAGACGATTATATTTCTGCACAATATTTATGGACGGGGATTGATTACCTGGGCGAAGCACGCCAATGGCCATTCAGAAGTTCAGAAGCAGGATTAATTGATATGGCAGGGTTTAAAAAACCGGCCTTTTATTTCAGACAAAGCATCTGGACAGATAGCCCGATGATCTATATGGGCACTTCTCCCCTTACTAAAAACGCCAATAACCGGAGAGGCGGCAGAAATGCAGCGCCTGTTTGGAATTATACACAGGGTGACAGCATACAGGTTAATTGCTTCACCAATTGTGAGGAAGCTGTATTGTTTTTGAATGGACAATCCCTTGGAAAAATGTCACTGGCAGATGCAAAAGAGAAAATCATTTCCTGGTTAGTTCCTTACCAGGAGGGCGAATTAGTAGTGAAAGGATATAACAAGGGTAAGGAAGTAAGCCATTATACAATAAAGACCGCCAGTGATTCATATGCCATCAATGCTTTCACCGACAAAATCTCTTTCAGCAAAGACAAAAAGCAACTGGCCCATATTGAAATAAATATTGTTGATAAAAATGGAACACCCGTTTATAACGCAGAAAATGAAATCACCATTACCATAAACGGGCCTGCCACTTTACTGGGTATGGAAAGCGGTAGTTCTGTAAGCCATGAAGATTATAAATCAAATAAACACAAAACATTACACGGAAAACTCCTGGCCTTTGTTCAATCAAACCAGCAACCAGGAACGATAATTATAAAAATTACATCACCGGGATTAAAAGAGCAAACAATAACAATTAAAAATTGATTGGAATGTCAAAAACAAAAATTACAGTTAACAGCAATGGATCTCTCAGAATAGAAGGCGATTTTGAAGTAGCGGACAAAACCGGTGCATTATATAATTTGCAGGGAAGAGAAATTGTTTCTTTTTGCAGGTGCGGTCTTTCTAAAAACAAGCCCTTTTGCGATGGATCTCACAACGGCCATTTTGAACACAATGCAGTGGCCTTTGATCTACCTCCTAAAAAATAAAATAATTTAAGACTGCCATTGATCTGATGCAGTAATACTGCCATCCACCCAAATCCATTCGATAGATCGGTAGGTAAATTCAATTTCTTCGCAAGGATTGAGTTTTGAACTACCGGCATCTTTTGTATCTGGAAGAAAAAACCTGATGGCTGTAATAAAGGCGTCTGTAAGTTTTACGGTATAATTTTGTATTTCAATACCCGTACCCGTAATGGTATAAAATTTCAGTTCCCAACTATTTAAATCTTCCGTTTTTACCATAGCCTGGTACAACAATGGAGACGATTTATCCAGTTCTTTTTTTATTACAAAGGGTTTGTGCACGCGCTTACCAATTGCCGCCCCGCCACCCGCGTTAGCCATTGGCGCCAATATTTCATGATTGGCTTCAATGACCAAAATACTGCCTTCACGGCCTCTTTGCGTAACACCACCTTTTATGGGACCTTGTACCTTGCCCTGTAAAGTTAAAAATGCATTGAGTGCCATAGCTGCAATTTAAAGATTAATGGCTTACGAAAACATAAATTCACCTGCTTTAAAATATGATGCGTCTTCATCCGTCTATCTCAATATAACAATATCGTTATAAAACTTAAAAAGTAAAAAGATGGACTACAATCAGTCTTACGCCGCAAAAGGCAATCATTACGGAGGCAGGCACCGGCACCCGCTTTACCGTTCTCAGCAAAGAGCCGCTGTAAATGTGTACAAAACAGACAACAGTTATGAAATGCTGTTATTTGCACCCGGACGCATTAAAGAACATTTTCACCTGGATGTAAAGGGAAATGAATTAACGGTTTCCTATACACCACCAGAAGGGTTTCCGCGTCCTGAATGGATATTGCGCGAATACAGCCGTGGCGGATTTGAAAGAACATTTACGCTTGATGACAGCGTAGATACAGCAAACATCGGAGCCAGGTATGTAGATGGTGTTTTGGAAATCACCATGCCCGTTATTGCAGGAAAAGAAACAGTGAAAAAGGAAATAGCAATCAGCTAAACGGCATCATCATCAATTACCAATTATTGATTCAATGTCGTTTAGTTAAGATGTTAATTCCGGCGGGTGAGGACACCCGCCCGGGGGATAAGGAGAGGGCACCGGCCGCGGACAATCCCGTGGCCGGTGTCCAATCTTAGTGGCCGGTGGAGACACCGGGCACTAACTAAACGACATTGTATTACTGATTACTAATTTTAATTAATAATTGGTAATTTTTATACCATTAATCAATCCAAAACATGGCCCGCGGAAATAATAACAGCAATGGAAAGCAACAGGTTGACAGACCAAAGGCAAAAGTAAACAAGGAGAACCTGCGGGAAGCGCTGGTGCTGTTTTCTTACCTGAAACCATACCGGAATAAATTTATTTTAAGCCTGGTATTTATTGCGTTGTCTGCATTTACCACCAGTTTATTTCCCTTGTTTTTGGGAAAAATGATTGATGCTGCATCACCGGGCGCCACCAATGGTTTAATGAGTGGCCCGGGATCAAATGTATTGAAAGGATTTAGTCTTAAAAATATCCATTGGACGCTTAATACAACCTTGCTGCTTATTTTTATCCAGCTTACGGTTCAAACTATATTTTCTTACATGCGGGTCTACCTGCTTACCGAAGTAGGAGAAAAATCACTGGCAGATATGAGGAAAGATGTGTACAGCAAATTGCTCAGTATGCCAATGTCGTTTTTTACAGAGAAAAGAGTAGGTGAATTAAGCAACCGCATCTCATCAGATCTTTCTCAGATACAGGATGCCATTTCATTTACGCTGGCGGAGTTTTTACGCGGCATTTTTACTTTAATCATCGGCCTGGTATTTATTTTTCTTATCAGTCCAAAATTAGCGCTGGTAATGCTTTCAGTGGTACCGGTTGTTGCTATACTGGCAGTTGTTTTTGGCAAAAGCATCCGTAAAAGGGCGCGCAAAGCCCAGGATCAACTGGCAGAAAGTGGCACCATTGTACAGGAAACCTTTCATGGCATTACCGTTGTAAAAGCATTTACTACGGAATTTTATGAAATTGGCCGTTATATCAAAAGCGTCTATGCAGTGGTGGATACCGCTATTTCCAATGCACGCTACCGGGGCGCTTTTGTTTCATTTATGATCTTCAGTGTATTTGGCGCTATTGCATTTGTAATATGGTATGGAGCCGGCTTAATTCAATCGGGTCAGCTTAGTGTAGGCCTGCTGGTTATGTTTGTTGTTTTTTCAGGATTTGTAGGCGGCACTTTTGCCGGTTTTGCAGACATGTTCAGCCAGTTGCAAAAAACATTGGGCGCCACACAAAGTATAAGGGAAATTTTGCGCGGACAGGGAGAAGCCATCAATGCAGGACAAACAGTTGTTGAACCGGCCTACCAACTCAGTGGCAATGTGCGTTTTGATCATGTGGGATTTAGCTATCCGGGCAGAAAAGAAGTAACCGTATTGAGAGATCTTTCTTTATCAGCAGCCAACGGGCAGCAAATTGCTATTGTAGGACCCAGTGGTGCCGGCAAAACAACCATAGCAGGTCTCTTATTGCACTTTTATGAACCAGATGCAGGAACAATATTTTTTGACGAAAGGCCTGCAGCAATATTTCCACTAACACAGCTGCGTATGCAAATGGCATTGGTACCACAGGAAGTTATTTTATTTGGCGGTAGCATCAGGGAAAATATTGCCTATGGAAAACCCGGCGCCACGGAAACTGAAATTATGGAAGCTGCTAAAAAAGCAAATGCACATGAATTTATAGCGCGGTTTCCCGAACAATATGACACTATTGTGGGCGAACGTGGCATAAAATTAAGCGGCGGACAAAGACAACGCGTGGCCATTGCCAGGGCTATTTTAAAGGATCCTGCTATATTGATACTGGATGAAGCAACTTCTTCGCTGGACAGTGAAAGCGAACAACTGGTGCAGGATGCATTGGAAAACCTGATGAAGGGCCGCACCTCTTTTGTGATTGCGCACCGTCTTTCCACCATTCGCAATGCAGATAAAATAGTGGTGATTGACCGCGGAACCGTAATTGAATCGGGCACACATACTGAACTAATGAACAAAGACGGGTTGTACCGTAAACTAAACGAAATGCAATTTGATTTTGGCGCCATCACCCAATCACCACCTGCAGAAGTATAATGCTTGTCTCCTGTACAACGGCCCTGAAAAATATTGATGAGACAACTCAATTGATATAGCCTGGGAACCAGTTACCATTTCAACTTATACAACTCGGATCCTGCCAATAAAAAAGCACCCACACCATAGGTATCCGTGCTATTCAGATCAACCTTATCTGGCGCACCACCAATGGGTTGCACATTGCCCAATTTGCCATCGGCATGTACGGCATCAACCAATGCTTTCCATGCTTTTTGTGCAACCGGCAAATAGGTTTTTTTATCGAGTAATTTATGATTGATGCCCCACAGGATTGAATAAGTATAAAATCCGGTGCCGCTGGTTTCTTTGATGGGATAACTTTCCGGGTCAAGCAGCGAAGCGTGCCAGCTGCCATCGGTTTGTTGCAAACTCACAATGCGGGTTATCATGTCTTTGTATAAACGGACAAAGCGCGGCCTGTCAGGATAATTGCCGGGCATGTTTTCCAGTACCCGCACCAGGCCGGCGGTTACCCATCCGTTTCCCCTCGACCAAAAAATTTTCTGCCCGTTTTTTTCTTTTTTATCCAGGTAGCTACCGTCTCTGTAATACAAATGTTCGGTGGAGTCGTATAAATAATCCGTCGTCTTCCACCAAAGCTTTGCGGCGATGTCGAGGTATTTTTTTTCTTTGGTAACAGTGGAGAGATAACTTAAAGCGGTAGGTCCCATAAACAAAGCATCGCACCAGGCCCATTCGCGGTTGGTGATACCGGGCTTCCATTCCAGTGATTCGGTGTGTGGCTGCTGAATGATGCTATCGGCCTGTAGCCGGAAGGATGCAATCATTTTTTCCTCTTTGTGCTTTGCATAGAGTTTGCAATAGGTTTGGGCAACGCAGTAATCATCTGCCATAAACCTTCTGGCACCGGTATTCCAGTTCAGATCATTACCAATGGTAAGCAATAAATTTTCGTATTTTTTTTGCTGGCTGATGGCGGCCAGTTCTATGAAACCGGTATAGGCTGCGGCATAAGTCCAGTCGTATTTGTGTCTTTTAAAACCACCGGTGTCCCAGTTGTTCAGCTGCCAGTCTGCCACTTTTTCCATAATGGCAAGTACATTCGCGGGTTTAAAGCTTGTATCAGCGGATGCTTTTTGTGCTTTGGCAGAAAAAGCCAATGAGGAGACGATCAAAAGAATAGCAATCTTTCCAGGCAGGCAGGCAATCATTTGTTTTTTCATTACTTCAGTTTTTACTGATGCGAATGTAATGATTAACCCAAAATGAAGCGCTGGTGCTTATTCTTTTATAAAGCAAACCTTCTCTGCACCCTGGCCCTTTTATGACGCTGGATGTTCCAAACATCGGCAGTACTGATGATTTTGCTGCGGGTATGTGTGTACACGGCTGACAATACTTCTTTCACTTCGTTGGTGAACTGGCTGGTTGATAATTGCGTTTTCATGACTATTATTTTTTATACTTTTTATTAATTGTTTTTATAAAGTGAACCTTCTCTGCACCCATGCTCTTTTTTGACGCTGGATATTCCAAACATCGGCTGCACTGATGATTTTGCTGCGGGTATGTATGTAAACAGCTGATAGTGCATCTTTCACTTCATTTGCGGATTGGCTGGTTGATAATTGCGTTTTCATGACTATTATTTTTATACTTTTTAGTAATTGTTTTTATAAAGCGAACCTTCTTTGTACCCTTGCTCTTTTTTGGCGCTGGATGTTCCAAACATCAGCAGCACTGATGATTTTGCTGCGGGTATGTGTGTAAACGGCTGATAGTGTTTCTCTCACTTCATTTGTGAATTGGCTGGTTGATAATTGCGCTTTCATGACTATTATTTTTATACTTTTTAGTAATTGTTTTTATAAAGTGAACCTTCTTTGTACCCTTGCTCTTTTTTGACGCTGGATATTCCAAACATCGGCTGCAGTGATTTTTTTGCTGCGGGGCAGGTTTACATCCATAGCAAGGATTTCTTTAACTTCTGTTGTAAGGCTTATTAATTGTGCCTGGCTGAGGGCGTTGAATAAGCTGGTAGTTTGTGTTTTCATGACTAAATTTTTTATTGTTGTTGAATTGGTTTTGAACTTTTGTCTTCAGGATTCTTCTTCTTTCCTCCTTTGACAACACAAAGATAGACAAAAAACAGTACTATGCAACACAAAGTACCTATTTTTTATTAGTTCTGCCAACCGTAAGCTACCATATATTAATGCAAATGCCCTGTGGACATGCATTTCAGACCAAAAACGTTTTTTTTAGAATCTAATTTATTTTGCTGAATGGACTTATTGGATGATGGACGGCAGAAAATAAGCAGTTTTTTAGCGCCGGAAGGAGGATTTATCATCACCAGCAACTGTTATTTACCTGTCTGACCTTCATTACTCTTACAATTAATTGATTACCAATATAAAATACCCCAAAGCTGATTTTGCTTTGGGGTATTGGGGAATCTGCATATACTATTGGTATTCGTAAGTTGCCTGTTCTGTACCGTCATTGGAAGTAAGCACATAACCATTGGCATCGTAGGTATACTGATTGATAATAGTCTTATCGTAGTCAGTACCCGGAAAGTCAAAAGCAATCGAAACCAGGTCATTCTTTGCTGCAAACTGTAATGAAAAGCCCGCCTGATCAAGTATGTATTTGCTAACAACAGGAAATACCGGCTTTTTATTTCCATACCCAAAACTGGCAGTATAACTGGTATTACTGCCTGTTATTTTTGACAGGTTACCATTATTATATGTAAGGTCAAAATCGGCGGCATCCTGTGATAGGTTAAATGCCAGATGTATTTTAACAACCTGGTTGTTTGCTACTGTATACACCAGGTGATCATCTTCAATCAGCTCATCCGGCTCACCCGCTGTTTTTTTCCAGCTTTTAAAATCGGCGGCAACCGGTATATTGTTATTGTAAGTATAGGTATAGATGTTTTTGAAATCATCTTCAGTTTCCTCAACTTTTATAAGGTTACTATTGCCATCATAAGTAAAAGTGACGCCCGTCTTATTATCGGTGCTTTTATATGAAGTCAGCCGCTTGTCTGTATCATAAAAAAAATTATAGATGGTGGTTACATTGTTTTCTTTTTTTGTGAGCTTGGTTAAAAGTTTAACAGGTGTACCAGGGTCTGGCGTTACAGTTACTGCTTTATCTTTTTTGCATGATACAAAAGTCAGCGCAGCCAGCACAATTGCGGACAAGAATTTCTTTTTCATAAAAATGATTGTTGGTTTAATTTAAAAATGTTTAATTAAGGCGCAATATTAGATATACCGTGTATGCGGTAACACACAGAATGAAATGAACCGGTTAATGCAGTGTATGAATTGAGCAGGAATGCCGCGGGACGCGCAAAAAAAACATTGACAGTATAAACCGATCCGGTAAACAAATATGAATAAGTACCTTTACTATGATCACCAGCTAACAGCCGCATGGATTTAATCAAAGAATATAAAAGCTTTATCAACAGCTATTACCTGGGTGAAGGATTACGCATTACTACCGGCGCTGTTTTGCCAGCGCTCATTCTCAATTATTTTGGATGGCTGCCAGTTGGCGTATTGGTATCACTGGG
>Ga0068871_100004049_pt1 | contig 10132 bp, 1 predicted proteins | sample KBSMisM72_FD_72750 | JGI IMG/M metagenome (GOLD analysis project Ga0068871, IMG submission 72750) | Miscanthus rhizosphere microbial communities from Kellogg Biological Station, Michigan, USA - KBS Miscanthus M7-2 | ecosystem: Host-associated > Plants > Roots > Rhizosphere > Soil ...
GTCTGCTAGGACATGCGCGATATTCCGGCGCGCCAGTCCGCCGACGTGACTGAAGATTCCGCCGAGGTACCAGCCGTGCGCGCCGTCCGGGGCGGTGACATAGACCAATCCGTCGACGGTGGGGAAATCGCCCGCGGCGAGCGTGCCGGTGGTGCCGTCGAGCGGCACCGCGACACCCGTGGTCACGCCGACGGAGTGGAAGTTGCCGCCGAGGTAAGTCGTGCCGTCGGGCGCGCGCGCGATGGCATTCACCTGGTCGTCGAACGCCAGCACGTTCGGCCGTGCACTGGCTTCGTTGGAAACGTTGCGTGAGATATTCGGGAACACGGCCTCGAGCTGGAAGTAGTAAGCCTGGCCGTTCTTCAAGCCGGTGATCGTCTTCGGCGACCTCACGTCCGCCAGCATCGCGCCATCGGGACAGGCCGCAAAATCGCTGACATCGCAATCGCGCGCCGACGAAACGTAGACGTTGAATGTGGCGCCACCCGCGTCGTTCCAGTCGAGCGTCGCGCTGCGAACCCCGGCCTCCGCGTGCAACGCTGGCGCGGAGAGATTTTCACAGACGACCAGAACATTGCTCACGTCGGCATTTGCCGTGCCGCTGCCGTTGAGAACTCCACAGAACTGCGGCGGCGCGCCGGGCTGCGTCTTGACCGTGATGCTGTAGGCCGAGCCCGCCGCGATGGGCGCGGCAAACGTGAAAGGGCCATTGGCGGACACGGCCAGATCGTCGCCCAGGTTGTTCTGCAGTACCACCGTGCCGGTGAGATCCACGGCGCCGCCGCTGATGGTGAACCGGGCGGGTGGCGGTGGCGGAGCCGGCGAAGGCGAGCCGCCGCCATCACCGCTGCCGCCACAGCCCGCGAGGGCGCACGCCAGGAGCATCACTGAGTTCCTTGTCTTCAAGCTGCGGTCCTGGGTCGAGGGAGCGAATGCACGGACGTGCCGGCTGTCTGTGAATCGCAATCGGCGGCCCGAAGCGGACACGCGACCCCCGCGATGCCGATCGCGGCCGCGGCCGCCGCACTGGCATGACCAATTTCACATGGAGCAGCGCGTCTTCGCTGCCTATCGTCCGCCCATCATCCATGGAGGCGATCGATATGACCGGAGTCATCACAGGTGCGGGTCTCGGACTGTTCAACTCCTCGGCCAACGTGCTCGGCGGCGCTGGCCTGCTGGGACAGGACGTGCTGGGCCAGGCGAAACAGCGCTCGTACGTGAATGCGGCCACCGGCAACCTGATCCTGCAATCTCTCGACGAGGTGCTGTCGGGGCGCGGCGCGGATCTGTTCCAGCAGCGCACCTACAACTCGCTCGGACAGCTCGACGACGGCGACGGTGATGGCTGGCGCTGGGATGGCGAGCGCACGATTGCGTTCACTGCCGGCGCGAAGGGCGAAGGTCCCGGCGTGGGCGGCAGCGTCACGCGCACCGATGGCGCGGGTCATCGGACCCTCTACACCTGGGACGGGACGAAGTACGTGAGCACCGACGGCGACGGTGCTCACGACAGCGTGCGTTACGAGGCGAGCACGCCGGATGGCGCGCAGTGGGTCTGGACCGACGGCACCACGCGCCTCGAGGAGCGCTACGACGCCGGCACCGGCCGGCTGGCCAGCCAGAAGGACGTCAGCGGCAACCTGATCGAGTTCGGCTACACCGACGGCCGCCTCACGAGCATCACCGATCATGGCAGCGGCCAGTGGATAGAGCTGGTGTACGACCAGGTGCCCGGAACCAAGCTGATCCGGCTGAAGCAGGTCAACACCCACGAGCTGATGGTGGACGAGGCCGATCGCGCCACGGCAAAGGTCGGCGCGGCGATCAAGCGCGTGGAATACAGCTACGACATGCTCGGCCGGCTCACCGCGGTCAAGACCGATCTCACGCCCGAGAACGCCGCCGACGACCAGGTGTACATCACCGCGTACGGTTACGACGCGGCGAGCGGACAGATTGCGAGCGTATCGCAGAGCGACGGCACCGTCGTGCGATTCACCTACAAGCAATCGTCCAAGGATGGACCGTGGCGCATCGACACCGTGACCGACGCCAGCGGTGTGCAGACCTTCGAGTACGACGACACCAACCACAGCACCCGCATCGGCTTCGACGCGGGCGATGGCCTGAAGCAGGCGTGGACGTACGTCTACGACACGAACGGGCAGTTGACGCAGATCCAGGCGCCCGGCGCCGGCGGCGTGCCGCGCATCACGACATTCGAGTATGAGACCGAGAAAGACGGCGCCGGTCACACCGGCAACGTCAAGCGCATCGTCGACGCACTCGGCAATGCCGTGGACTACCAATACGACCCGTTCGGCAATCGCATCCTCGAGCGCGACGCCGAAGGCGACACGATCACGCGCACCTACAACAGCGCCAATCAGCTCGAGACGGAGACGCACTACACGGGCAAGGATCCGGACGGCAACGGCGCGGCGCAGCCGGCGGGCGCACTCACCAGCCGCTTTGTGTATGACGACGCCACGCACACGCGCCTGCTGTTCGCCATCACGCCGGAGGGGCGCGTTACCCGCAGCATCTATGGAACCGGCACGAATGATGCCGGGCTGCTCACGCAGACCATCCACTTCACGGCCGACACCTTTGACGTGTCCGGTTTGTCGTCGACCCAGGCGCCGACCGAAGCGGACATGACCCACTGGGTGAACACGACGGTCGACAAGCAGCAGCTCGAGCTCACCCAGTTCGAATACGACCTGCGGGGCAACACTTCACGGCGCGTCGACTACGCCGCGGTCAATGCGGATGGCCAAGGCGTGCTGGCCGACGACCAGGCGGCAACCGTCACCGACTTCATCTACGACGCGCAGGGGTTTCTCCGGCAAACCATTGCGGTGCGAGGCGCGAATCGCAGCCAGACCACCACGCTGACGAGTTTCGATGTCGATGGCCTGGGCCGCGAGACCAAGCGGGTCACCGCGGGCGCGACCGTGACCACGGCCTACGATGGCACGGCGCGCACCGTGACGGCGACGAACGAGGCGACCGGCCTCGTCGAGACGCGCACGTACGACGAGGAAGGCCGGCTCGTGAGCGTCAGCCAGGCCGGCAATGCCAGCGGCGCCGCCGACGGGCCGACGATCACCCGACAGGCGCTGTTCGTATACGACCTGATGGGCCGTCTGCGCATGACGCAGGATGCGCAGGGCAACCGGAATTTCAGTTTTTATGACGCTGCCGGGCAGCTGCAGTTCACGGTAGATAGCACCGGCGCGGTGTGCCAGTACGAATACGACCAGGCCGGCCAGCTGATCAGCCAGACCCACTTCGCAGACGCCGTGCCGCAGGCGGCGATGAGCGGCTGGATTGGGGCCGACGGCCGCGTGATCAAATCGACACTGGATCCGGGCACGGACTTCCAATCGATTCCGGCCCAGGATCGCAACTCGAAATTCCTGTACGACAGGGCGGGGCGGCTGACGCAGAGTGTCGACCCGGCCAATACCGTCACCACGACCACCTTCGATGGCGCCTCGCGCATCCGCTATCAGCAGACCGTCGATCGCGTCACACGCTTTCTCTACGACCACGATGGATTGCAGATCGGCGTGGTCGATCCGCTGGGGTACCTGACCGAGACCCGGCGCGATGCGGCCGGACGGGTGATCGAGACCATTCGCTACACCCACCGCAGCAGCGCGGCGATCGATGAATCAGCGCCCCTGTGGGTCGGTGTGCAAAACCAGACGGTGACCGCCTACCAGACGTTCTCCTATCGGATGCCCGCGATCGACGCGGACGGTGATCCGCTCCAATACAGCATCGTCGGCAACAAGCCCGACTGGCTCGATTTTGACCAGGACACCGCCACACTGAGTGGCGTACCGCTGTTCGTGCCGCGCGAATTCACGGTGACGGTACGCGCGGACGACGGGCGCGGCAAGGTCAGTGACGTGCCCGTCACCTTCACGGTGGTCGCCAGCCCGCCAATCTGGGCACAGCTGCGCGACGTGACCGTGCCGCTGAACACGCCCGACTTCGTCTTGGAATTGCCGCCGGCGAACAATCCGCAGCACACAGCGCTCACGTACTCGGTGGTGAATCCGCAGGCACTTCCCCAGGGACTGACGTTCAGCGTGGTGGATGGAGTGCCGCGCATCAGCGGCACGCCCACCCAGTCGGGCTCGGCCGTGGTCACGCTCCAGGTCACCGACGGGCAGCTCGTCACTCAGCGCAGTTTCACGCTCGCCGTCATCACCTCGCAGGTCGGCGAATCGGCGCGCGCAAGCATTGGCGGGCCGCCCGGCGGCGCACCTCCGGCGGCAGGTGATGCCACCGCCTCGGTGGTCGCGGCGGCCCTGCCGCAGATCACGATCACCGTTCCGCGCGACGTGACGGTTCCGGAAGGCGATCGAGGCGGCATCTTCACGGCTCAGTCGAACCTGGACGTGGTTTGGAGCCTGTCGGGTTCGGACGCGCAATTTTTCGACATCGATCCAAACAGCGGCGACGTCAGTTATGCGCCCGGCTTCGAACCCGACTTCGACGGCCAGCGAGATTACAACTTCTCCGTAAATGCGATCGAGGTCGAGCCACCGGAGGACGGCAAGAAGCAGAGCGGTTCGAAACCCGTGAGTCTCCATGTCGTGAACCAGGCCCCGGAGATTGCCGGGGTGCCGGCCGAGGCCACGTTCGATGAAGGCACGCCCACGACGCAGACGTTGTTCACCGTCGTCCACGACGATCCGGGCGGCGGCCCGCATACCTTCGAGATAAGCGGTGACACGAGCGCGTTCACGTTCGAACCCGATGGGGAGGTGAAATTCGCCCAGGTGCCGGACTTCGATACGAGAAGTCGCTACGTCCTGACATTCCACTCGGCTGACAACTTCGGCGGCGACACCACGAAGTCCGTGACCATCGACGTCCGCAATCTCCCACCGACGATCTTCGGCGTTCCGCCGACGTCCATCGAAGTCGCCGAGGGCATGGACCCTGGCACCACGCTGTTCCCGGTATCGGCCCTGGACGCGGGCGGCGGGAATGTTTCGCTCTCGCTCGCCGGAGCGGATGCCGGCGCCTTCCACATAGTCACCATCAAGGATCAAAACAATCAGGACATCCAGGCGGTGCAGTTCAGGGAGGCGCCGAACTTCGAGACGAAAAGCTCATATTCCTTCGTGGTGCGCGCGGTGGACGCCACCAATGTAATTACCGACGTGCCAGTCATCGTGAACGTGACGAACGTCGCGCCGACCATTTCGGGCGTGCCGGTGGCGCCGATCACCGTGGATGAGAATTTCAACTCGATACTGTTCACCGCCAAGGCCTTCGATCCGCCTTCCCCTCCCCAACAGGCAGACGGTCTGAGGTTCAGCCTGGAAGGCGGGGACGCGGGCGTCTTCAGGATCGATCCCATAACGGGCCAAGCCCGCCTGGCGGGAGCGGACTTCGAGACGAAGACGAGCTACGCATTCTTCGTCGTGTTGACCGATGGCGGTGGCGCGTCCGTCAAGCAGTTGGTGACGGTGAACTTGCGGAACAGTCCGCCGGCTATTTTTGGCGGAGCGAGCGCGTCGGTGCCGGAAGGCACCCCCACATCGCAGTGGGTGTACTTCGCGCGCGCGACGGACGGCGGTGGTGACCTGACATACACCCTGGACGGCCCGGACGCGGACGATTTCACCATCAACAGCCTCGGCCTCGTGTACCTGAAGACGGTGCCTAACTACGAGACCAGGAACAGCTACTCGTTCACGGTGCGCGCGACCGACGGAACCACCGAGGTGAGCCAGGCGGTGACGCTCACCATCACCGATCTCGCGCCCACCATCTCCGGCCCCGACAGCGTCGACGTACAGGAAGAGACTGCGGGCGCGGTCTTTGCCCCGGCGCTGGGCGACGCTGCCGGCGGGCCCATCAAGGCCACGCTGGAAGGGCCGGATGCGGCATTCTTCACGATCGACGCCGACACCGGCGAGGTGCGTTTCCGCGCAGCGCCCGACTTCGAAACCCGAACCACGTTCTCGTTCACGGTGCGGGTCGGCGACGGCACGCTCTCGACGGTCAAGCAGGTCACGGTGCACGTGACCGACCTCCCGAAGGAAGATGATCTTGCGACCTGGCGGCCTGCCGACACCGAGGCGCTGCATAGCTACATGTTCTACGACGGCCAGAATCGGCTCGTCGGCTCGGTGAACGAGCGCGGCTTCCTCACCGTGACGGACTACGACGATACGGCGAATCAGCAACTATCTACCGTCTACCTGAACCCGGTCACGGTGAGCCCCGGCAATACTCTCGACGACCTGAAGACCCGCGCGACTGCCGGCGGCGGCAAGAGCGAAACGACCACCACGAAATTCGATTCGTTCGGCCGGGTGAGCCTGATCACGGCGGTCGATGGAACCACGGCGCGCTATGTGTACGACGCCGCGAGTCGGCTGGTGCAACGGATCGACGCGGAAGGACAGTTCGAAGCCGATGGTGTCACCAGCGCGCAGCGCTCGACCCGCACGCGCTACGACTCTTTCGGTGACGTGACCGGCATCCTCGGCGGAAGGGGCGATGCGAAACTCACCAGGGACCATCCGAACCCGACCCAGGGTGACATCGACGACGCGCTCGAGAGCGGCGGTGTTCGCTATGAGTACGATGACATCGGACTGCGAATCCGCTCGATCGACGCCAACGGCAATGTCACGCGGCTGTTCTACGACGACAAGGGTCGGCTCACCCACACGGTGAACGCCAGAGGCGAAGTCAGCGAGTTGCACTACAACACCTTTGGCGAGGTGGACCGCACACGTCTGTATGACACGCCGATCGATCCGGGCAAGCTCAGCGGCGGATCGAACCGCGCGCTGCAAGACCTGCTGAAGACCGACGCGTTGCTCGACCGCACGACCAGCACCGATTACGACCAGCGCGGACTCGTGACCCGGATTACGGATGCGCTCGGCTTCGAAACCGACAGCGACTACACCGTCTACGGCGAACTGTTTCGCCAGACGCGCACGATTCAGCAAGCAAAGGATGGCAACCCGAAAGTCACCACGACGGCCCGTTTCGACCATGACCTGGATGGGCGCCTCATTTCGACCACGGAGGACGAGAGCGGCATCAATTCCAATGTGCAGACGGGATTCGACGCGTACGGCCGCGTGATCCGTTCGGTCGATGGAGCCGGGAAGGTCACGACTACCCGCTACGAGGACGGGGGCCGGACCATCGTCACGAGCCTGGTGGTCGACGGCCAGACCCGCGCGGTGCGCGATACCTACGATGCGTTCAACCGCGTGGCGACGCACATCGACGCGCTCGGCAATCCCACGAAGTACGAATTCGACGATGTCCACCGCAAGCTGACCGTGACAACGCCCGAGGGCGTGAAGGTCACGACCGTCAACACCCGCAGCGGCGAAGTATTCACCGTCACCGATGGCCGGCAGAGCGCCGTCGATCCCTCGGTGGCGACCACCAGCTACACCTACGACGAGAATGGCAACCTCTTGACGGTCCGCGATGCCCTTGGCCATCCGACCACCGTCAATACCTACGATGACAGCGGGCGTCTGCGGACCACGCAGAACGCGCGCGGCACGATCACGAGCTTCGAGTACGACGAACTGAATCGCGTGTTCAAGCGTCACCTCGATCCCGCCGGATTGAACATCACGAGCGTGTACGAATTCGATTCGTTCGGCGGGCAGATGACCGTGACGGAAGCGGCGGGCACGGCGGCGCAGCGTGTCACGAGCTACAGCTACTACAACGACGGTCGGCTCAAGCAAATGGTGGTCGACCCGCAGGGTCTCAAGCTGGCGACCAGCTACCGGTACGACGGACTCGGTAACACCGTCCGGCTGTCGCAGGGCTCGGTGGACGATCCCGATCAGCAGGTGACGATCTACCAGTTCGATGCGCTCGGCCGTCGAACGGCGGAAATTTCCGCGCCGAGCTCGATTTTCGGCGCGGGCAGCGCGAGCACACGCGATCTCACCGTGCGCTATTCCTATAACGCGGCAGGCCAGGTCAGTCGCCGGACTGATGAGAATGGCAGCCACACCTGGTTCGTCTACAACGAAGCAGGCGAACTCACGGACACGATCGGACCGGACGGCGCTTTGATCCACCAGGATCACGACGTCAAAGGACGCGTGATTCGCGAGCATCGTTATCGCGACCCGTTGAACACCCGATCCTTTGGCGAGACCGTCACCTCCGTGACGCCTTCGGCGACTTCGGCTGACCAGCGCAGCTACTTCGTCTACGACAACGACGACAACCAGCGTTTCGTCGTACGGGCCATGACGGCCAATGTGTGGCTCGTCAGCGAGACGCGCGTGGACGCGGATGGCAACGTGATCGAGTCGCGGGCCTACGACAAGGGTCTGTCCGACGCCTTCGTGAGCTCCAACGACACCGCCGACTCGCCGGGGTTCACGATCGACGAGGTGAAGAAGGGGCTGAGGGAAGAGCTCAAGTATTCGGACGTCGCGCTGGGATCGCCCAGCACGGACGAGGCGAGCCTGGCGAAGGTCGAGCGTACCCGCTACGCCTACGACAGGAACAATGGGCTGCGCTTCGTCGTGGACGCGATGGGCGGCGTGACGGAAAGTGTGCGAAACGCCGCGGGCGACGTGATCAAGACGGTGCGCTATGCCACCCGTCCGAGCCTGTCGGATTTCAGCGAGTCGGGCATCAACAATGCCGTCAAGCACACCGATGCCAACAACCAGGTGACCTATTTTGCGCGCGACGCGGCCGGCCGGCTGCGATTCGTCTCGCGACAGGTGGATGCCGCGACGGCAAACAGCGAGACGTCCACGCTGGTCACCGAGACGGTGTACGACGCGCTCGATCACGTCGTGGAGACCATTTTCTATTCCAATTCCACGGGTACGGGCGCTTCGCCCCCCAAGTCGATCGACTACACCGATGCGGCCCAGGTGCCGAAGGCGCTGCTGCCGAACAACCAGGACCGGATCAGCGCGAGCACGTTCGATGCGGCGGGCCGGGAGATCTATCGCATACGGGCGTCCGAAGTCACGACCGCGCGCAGCGGCAACAAGTACGTCATCACCAGGCAGGATTACGACGACACCGGCGATGTCGTGAAGACCACCGCATTCGCCAAGATCCTCGCGCTCGCGGACTTCGGAAAGAAGACCGTGGACGACGCCATTGCGGCGGCAGGCGCGGCAGACGATCCGGACAATCGCACCACCAGCTTCATCTACGACAAGTCCCGCCGGCTGCACTTTACGGTGGCGGCCGACGGTTCGTTCAGCGAAGACATTGTCGATGGGATCGGGCAGCTGATGGAGCGGCGGCAGTTCGACTTCCGCCTGAGCCCCACGACCCCGCGCACGGAAGCGGCATTGATCGAGGCTCGAGGATCCCGTGCGGTGGGCGACGGCATGACACGAGGCGAGCGCTACACCCGCGACCTGCAAGGCCATGTCTTGACGAAAACCGACGCCGCAGGAAACGAAGAGCGCTCGACCTATGACGTTTTCGGCAATCGGCAGTCGTTCATCGACAAGAACGGCGTTGCGCTGCTCAAGCAGCATCCCGACAGCGCGGTGCGGGTAACGTGGACCTACGTTCACGACCTGCTCGGCCAGGTGACTGATGAACTCTCGCCGTTGGAGGAGATGCAGCTGAGCGACGAGACCGCGCCCGCGTTGCGCCAGCTCAGAACCCACTATGGGCGCGACGCGTTCGGCAACCTGACAGTCAAGGGTGAGGCACTCGACACCGTCGACATGCGCATCACCGGATATGAGTACGACAACCTCAATCAACAGACTCGCGTGATCCTGCCCGGCTTCTACGATCCGGGCAGCGGTCGCGTGGAGAGCACTTTCGCCACGGGTCGTTTCCGCCGCACGCTCGATACAACCTACGACGCGTTCGGAAACGCGGTGCGTACGAAATTGGCGACCGGGCCGGGCCCGAATGACGCCCTGTACGAATACGAGACCTACGACCTTCTCGGGCAGGTGCAGTACGACATCGATGCGCTCCACAACGTCACGCGATTCGGCTACGACGCGTTCGGCGATCAGGGGACGGTCACGCGCTACAGCGTCGACGTGGGTGCACCCACGTCGACGCTGTAGCGCGTGACCGTCCCCTGATCGCCGAACGCGTCGTA
>Ga0068871_100004054_pt1 | contig 10128 bp, 8 predicted proteins | sample KBSMisM72_FD_72750 | JGI IMG/M metagenome (GOLD analysis project Ga0068871, IMG submission 72750) | Miscanthus rhizosphere microbial communities from Kellogg Biological Station, Michigan, USA - KBS Miscanthus M7-2 | ecosystem: Host-associated > Plants > Roots > Rhizosphere > Soil ...
CTCACTTGACCGATGGTCCATTTGTTGGGCAATTGGCCGGGCCACGACGAATCCACCTGAAAGTTCGGCGCTCCCGCGCCGAACATGATTTGCCCCGTAATCAAAACGGCACCGAAATTGAAAAAGCTGTGTGCAAGAAGCTTTGGTGACTGCATTCGATCCTTTCCGTCTTTCGACCCGCGTTTTCAATCGTAGTTCAGAGGGAAGGTCGAGTGCAATTTGAATATGGCATTCCAAGCCGAGCATGTGAGCGGTTTGCGCGTTATTCATCCAAGTGGCAGGGCCGTCTTCGACAAGAACGGAAACGCTTCGTCCGGACCTTTAGCCCGGCAAAATGAATTTGAAGACTGATCCCTTTCCAACTTCGGAGTCGACCCATATCCGGCCATTGTACTGATCCACGATTCGCTGGCAGATAGCCAATCCCAATCCAGTTCCCTCGTATTCACTGCTGGTATGAAGGCGCTTGAAAAGGCCAAAGATAGTCTGGTTATACTTCGGATCAAGACCAATTCCGTTGTCGCTCACCGAGAATACTGCACCACCATCCTTGCTTTCCGCGCTGATATGCACGAGCGGAGCGCGTTCAGCGCTACGGTACTTTATCGCATTCCCCACCAGGTTCTGAAACACTTGTTGGAGGTGTCGTCCATGTATGCGGACTGACGGCAGCGGGTCAGTGGTCACACGAACTTTACTCTCCTGAATTGCACCTTCAAGGTCAGCCAACGCCTTTGAGAGCGCTTCATTGGCATCCGTAGCTTCGGGATTGACCTCGAACTTAGTGAGTTGTGCAAACGAAAGCAAATCTCTGACCAGCATCTCCATCCGGGTGGCACCTTTCCGAATGTGGCCGAGAAATTCCAATGCCTGCCCGTCAAGTTGGTTACCATAGCGTTGCGTTAGGAGTTCACTATAGATGTTGACCGTTCGCAACGGCTCCTGCAAATCATGGCTTGCAGAAAAGGCAAACTGCTCCAAGTCATGGTTAGCCCGACGTATTTCTTCTTCGGCTCTTTTTCGTTCCGTAATATCACGGGCAATTTTTGATGCACCAACGACCGTTCCGGTGTGATCCTTTACCGGCGAGATCGTAACCGAGATCTCCAGAAGTCTGCCGTCCTTGCGCCGCCGGATCGTTTCAAAATGATCGACACGCTCACCGGACTTGATACGCGCTAGAATTTGCGGTTCTTCATCCAGGCGATCGTGCGGAATCAAAATCGTAATCGGCTGACCCACGGCTTCATCTTCTGTGTATCCGAAAAGGCGTTCTGCGCCCTTGTTCCAGCTTGTGATAATGCTGTTAAGATCCTTGCTGATGATCGCATCATCGGAGGAGTCAACGATTGCCCGAAGCAATTGCGCCGCACGCTCATCCCCGGTAAGTGGCTTTTCCGTCACAACGCTATCACAATCTCGAAGCGCACGAAGTTCATTATGCACTATCAGAACCATCACTCGGCCCGAGAAGTCGGCAAACCGTCGAAGTGGATCATCAAAGCCACATCGGCTCGAAAAACGAGGCACCGGGGTGACTTCCGCTGATAGGAATCACCACGCGGCGTCGATGCAAAGCCACGCCGGTAAGCCAGCCAGAGGGTTCGCCCGGATGAGCCGCCCTCAATTCCCCGGCGGCTGATCGATCTGGAAATAGTGCACCTGGCCTTCCTTGCTGCGGGGCGTGATCGCCATGCGTATGCTTCGGCCGGTATTGGGGCAGCTTGTGGCGCGGTGCCAGCGTTCCTCGTTGGCATTGATCAAATCGCCATATTCCCCATGCACCACGCCCTCGCCTGAGATCAGGGCGCAGACATTGCCCCAGACATTCAGCCAGATCTCCGGCATGTTTTCGTGGAAATGGCCCCAGCTCTTGTCGGACGGCAGCTCGGTGAGCGGGGGCCCGATGTTCAGGTTGGACGATGTATGGCCGTCATAGAGGAAACGCTCGCCCGTGCGGGTGGAGGCCCCATACTCATCGACATTGAAGAATGGCTTGTTGAAGGAGTCGTAGCCGCCGGTCGAAGTGATCTTGACCTTCTCGTATGTGTAGCCCTTGACCGGCGCCGGGGTCTCGTTCTCCGGATAAGAAGGCACTTGGTTCGCCGGTGTGGTGATGTAATACACGGCCGGCTCGCTGCCGGCTGTCTCCAGGCAGTAGGAAAGGCGCGGCGCGACATTGAACACCCAACCCTTTGGCAGGACCTTGGGCTCCTGGCCGTCGATGGTGACCTTGACCTGCCCGCTGTAAACCCAGCCCCAAGCGCGGTCGTCGGCCCAGAAGATGCACTTGCTCTTTTCGCCGGGCGCCATCTGCACATAACGGCCGTCAAAGTCGCGGGTCAGCAGCACTTTCTGTTCCCAACGCGCTTGCCCCTTATGCGACTTGACGACATCGGCGATATGCCAGATCGGCTTGTTGGGCGGATTGTATGGCGTTTCGGGATTCTTGTGCGCGGCCCACACCACGCGCGTAGGTCCATTTTCACCGGCGGCTTGCGACCACCAATTCGCCTCGGGTACCCGGGCGCTACGTGCCGGCGCTGCGGCGGGCGCGGCCGATTGGGACCGGGCGGGAACGCACGCCAGCATCAGTCCAACCGCGATCAAACCTGTCTTCGTGGATTTCATAGTTGCCTCTCCGGTTACTGTTTGTTAGCACAGCTTTCGTCATTTGCAACAAAACTTAGATTACGGGCCGGATATATTATCCTCCAAAAAGCTCGCGGAGAGGCCGCCCAAGTTGGGAGCCCGGTAGCGCGGCGGGCAGCTTGAACGTGCACTACAGTCCGGCTCGCGAGAAGTTTGCGCCGATGGATGAAAGCTAGGTGTAGTACACTTTGTTACCCGTACCTCATGCCATTGGCCCTCTTACTTTTGTTCGCTGCACCGGCAATCCCGCCTTCGGGGGATGCCTACGTCCCGCTGTTTGTGATTGAGAGAAGCACCAACGCCAACGTAGTCCACTACGATGCGTGGGTTACCAAATCCGGGGCACTCAACGCGCAGGAGCCTGTGGTCGCCTACTGGATCTTGCTTGCGGGGAATGGCCGAAGGGAAGATCTGAATGTCGTCGAGAAGAGCAGATCGTACGGTTTCACGATCACCAAGGATGCTTCAGGAGACTTCTACCGTATGTCTCTGGTTGCCCAAAGAGGGAAGGAACTTCGCGTCTCGATAGCAGGCGGAGTTCCGCGAGCTGAAATGCGAATCGGGAACTGCAATGCCTATTTGCAAAAGGTCTATATCAGCACGGGGAAAATAGACATTTTCCACGTCAACTACATGGAGTTCTTCGGCGTCGACACTACCACGGCTGAAAAATGTCATGAGAGGATAACTCCCTAGCCGGCAGGGAATCTGCCGAGAAAGGCTGCTCCACGTCCCCGTCCATCGCAAGACTGCCGGTGCAACCAGTGGCCGGCGCAACACGCCGCAGCATCCGTGCACGCCTGCGAGAGTCTTTCGTCCGGCCTACGCCAGCCTTACCGTTGGATATTTTTCGGATCGCCGTGGGCATCCTCAGTTTTGCCTACTTTCTTCACACCCTGCTGGAAACCGGGGACTTTAGCAGTCCCGGCGGCCTGATCGACCATGAGTACTCCGGAAAGATTTTCTGGTTCACGCGCCTCAACCTGTTTCAACTGGGCTTGAGCACCCAGCAGATGCGGGCCGTTTTTGCGGCGGCGGCGCTGGCATCGTGGGCCTTGATTATGGGCTACCGGGTCAAGTTCTTTGCCGCGGTTTTATATCTGACCGCCGTGAGCGTACAACGCTGGAATTTCCTGGTGATGTATGTGGATGACTCTATCGTTCACCTGCTTCTTTTCTGGATGCTGCTTCTGCCCGTGGGCCAGACGCTCATATTTTCCGAATGGCTGATGGAGCGTCCCCATGTCTGGCAGCGGTGGAAGCACAAACAAGTAGCCGGCGCGGCTCTCCGTTGCTTCCTGTGGAATCTCGCTCTGATCTATTTGGTTGCGGGATTGTGGAAGTGGTCCAGCCCTATGTGGAGGGATGGGACCGCTCTCTATGCCGTGCTTAAGTTGCCGATTGCCTACACCCCCGATTTCTGGAACGCTGCGCATTTACCCGCGCTGCGGGTATTGAATTATGGGGTGTTGTTCCTGGAGCCTGCGCTTCCACTGATCCTCCTGCTGCCGGCGCGCCACTGGGCAAAGTACGGTCTATTGGTTGCCCTGCTGGCTTTTCACCTGGCGATGCTGGGCACCCTGCGCATCCCCTACGCGAACATCGCATGCATGGCTACGGCGATCATCGTGTTTCGCGAGGAGATCGCCGCACGCCTCCATATAGGCGCGGCAGATAGAGCGGCAAACCCCGCTTTGTGGAAACTTGGCTGGAGCGGAGCGTGCGCACTTCTCTTTGTCGGCACGTTGACCCTGGCAATGCTGAGCTCTGTCATTTTGCCGCAATGGCGCCAGCCCACACGGCAGGATGCTATCGTAAGAGCCGGCGTCGCACGCCGGCTTACGAGTGTGACCGATGGCACGGGGCCTGTACAGCTGGCCTTTTATATTCCACTGTGGGAAATTGGCATCGCACAACAGTATCAGCTCTTTAACTGGATTGATGAGAGGAACTACGCAGTCCGTTACGAGGTGCTGGCAAGGACCCCAGGGGCGCCGGCGCGCAGCATCGATCCCGGCAAGGTTTTTCCGCGATCGACGCGGAGCGTCCTGTTGCAGACCTACCTACTGGGGATCACGTGGTTTCATATCCCGGTGGAACAACAAGCGGAACTCCGCCGAAGTCTGTATGCGCGGTTTGCTCAGCGCTATTGCAGTTCGTACGACAGCGGCGACATCGCCGTTTACTCGATCCTGACGCGTATCGTTCCGCTGCATCAGGAACGGGAGCCCGATACTCGCGCGCTGATGATGCATTTCGATTGCAATTCCGGAGGACCGCTGGTCAGCGCGATGAATCTGGAGCCGTAGTTGTCTGGCCAAGTGCCGAACATGGGATGCCTTAGTACGGGGATGGTCGTGAACTGATGTGCGGCATCGCCGCTCTTGTTTCGTTTGAAGAACGCTTGCCGGCGGAGGCGATCGGCCGTGCCACGCGCCAACTGAACCACCGCGGACCAGATGGCTCGGGACAATGGATGTCCAGCGACCAGCGGGTCGCGCTGGGGCATACACGCTTAAGCATCATTGACCTCTCGACGGGCGCTCAACCGATTGCGAGTGAAGACGAACAACTGCACATTGTTGTCAACGGAGAATTCTACGATTTTGAAAGTATCCGACAAGACCTGGAAGCCTCGGGCCACCGGTTTCGGACGCGCTCCGACAGCGAAGTCGCGTTGCACTTATACGAAGACATGCGAACGAATTGCCTGAAACGGCTGCGCGGCGAATTCGCGTTCATCATCTGGGACGAAAGGAACGGAGAGCTTTTTGCCGCGCGCGATCGTTTCGGCATCAAGCCCTTGTTCTATTCGCAGGTTGGCGGAACACTCTACCTGGCCTCCGAGGTCAAGGCATTGTTCGCGGCCGGCGTTCCCGCTGGCTGGGATCACGAATCCGCATTTCAGAACCTGTTCTTGTCGGTAAATCAAGATCGATCTTTGTTCCAGGGCATCCGCCAAGTCCCGCCCGGTCATTATCTGGTGGCTAATCAACATTCCGTTCGCTTGCAGCGCTACTGGGATGTGGACTACCCTGCATCCAACCGCACGGACCGGCAGCGCTCAGAAGCCGATTGGATCGAACAGATTCGATTTCAACTCGGCGAGGCCATTCGCATGCGCATGCGGGCCGACGTGCCAGTGGGCTGCTACCTCAGCGGCGGAGTGGATTCCTCCTCGGTTCTGGGAATGGCTAGCTCTTTCTCCCCTGGAAACATCGCCGCATTCACGATTGCTTTTGAGGGGCGGGAGTTTGACGAAAGCGCGGTTGCAGAACGAACGGCCGCCCGTATCGGAGCCGATTTTCACCGCGTGACGGTCACCAATTCCGATTTTGCGGAGCTCTTCACCGAGGCCGTCTGGAACGGCGAAATGGTTCACTACAACGCCCACGGAGTGGCCCGTTATGCCTTGAGCCGCGCCGTCCAGAGGGCCGGATATAAAGTTGTGCTGGCTGGTGAAGGAGCAGACGAATTATTTGCCGGCTACGATTTCTCGAGCGCCGCGCTGGCCTCGTCCGACTCAAGCGCGAGAGTCGCAACGTGGGTGGGCCTACTCGGCCGGATGCTCCGCCCCCAAAGCCCTCACGAGCGCCTTATTTTCGCGGTTTCGCCGAAACTCGGCAACGTGTGCAAGCTGCTAGGCTTCCCGCCGGCGCTGTTAGAGGCTCTGGCTGAAAAACTGACTCTGCTGAAGTCCTTGTTGGCGGCGGATTTTGTGGAAGCCTTTCCTGGCCGTGATCCATATGCAGAATTTATGGCTCAGTTCGACCGGACTGCCACGATGTCCGGACGGGAACCAGTGAAGCAGGTGCTCTACCTGTGGATGAAATCGCTGTTCGTGAACTATGTTCTGGCAGCCGACCGCCTGGATATGGCGCATGCCGTCGAGGTACGGCTTCCTTTCCTGGATCACGAATTGTTTGAGCTGACTCGCATGATCCCGGCTTCTTTGCTGGCCAAGGGAAGCATCCGAAAAGGTCTTCTGAGAGATGCAGCCAGACCATTCCTTTCGGACGAAGTGTATCGCGGATGGAAGCAGCCTTTTTTTGCGCCTCCGAGCACGCTCCAGCTCCAAAATCCCATGTATCAGCTGATGCAAGATGTGCTTCGAAGTAATTCCCTCGCCGACGTTCCATTCTTCGACCGAAAATCTGTCGTGGGGTTGCTGGACCGTCTGCCTGCAATGCACCCGAGCGCACGCGCGGCAATGGACCCGCTTCTGTTCATGATGACGTCCATGTGTATTCTGCAGGAGCGGTACAGGCTGTGAGATTCCGCTGCAAGTAGTTGCGGCGCGTGCAGTCGAGTTGTTTGCCCAGATCAACGAGTTGCGCGTTACACGGCCAAGTGGATCGGATGGCTCGATTCAGAAGTGTTTGCGGTAAGGTTTAGCTCGCTCGTTTTAGCCATATGCTTCCGCCTTCGTTCTCCAGGCACAGCGGCATCAGACGGCCGAGATCGTCGTGCATTCGGTGCCACGCGAAATTGTTCCAGTAAACGATCTCAAAGGCTGAATTATATTGGAGAAATGCACGAAGCAGGTAGGACTCATTCCAACTGCGTTTTTCTTTCAAAACCCATTGCTCTGGATATTCAAATGGGTAAAGAATATCGTGAATATGAACTAGCACGCCGGGCTTGAGGATCGGCAAGATCTCGAACACCAGGTAATTCACGTCGCAGCCGGTCTTGCTTACATGGGAAGAGTCAATGAACAAAATGTCGTTCTCTCCCAGACATTCAAACACTTCCCGCCCGGCGTCCTGCACGACGCTGGTAATCAAACGTGCATTGCCCGCTCCCGCGTCTCCAAAAAGTTGCTTCAGATTATCGAGGGAGGGATCGATGAGAGTGAGATCCAAAGTGCCATCAAAAAAGCGCTCGCTAGTGTCCAGAAGGACGCATGAGCTATGACCGCAGCCCACCTCGACGACCCGGCTCGGCCTGAATTCCAGAAGCATGGAAAACAAAATGCTGGCGTCGTAGCAACCGAAGAACGGGTTATCGAAGTAAAAGCGGTATCTAGACTCTTGGTGGCGCGGGAAAAGAAAGTGGCGATGGTGTTCCGCCAACCGCTTCATCATCGATATCATCGCTTCCAGATCGATCTTGATCCCCCCGGGAAATGGAGCGCTAATGCGGGTACGAACGGCTTCCATCACGTGCCGGTCGCGCACATCCACAATTGGCGAATAGAAGTGACCGGGGGGATAACCTACATTGGAAAGAAGCGCTTCCAGATGTTCACAGCGTTGCCTCAACTCGTCACGCTCCGCAATCAATATCTGGTTAGTGCGCTGATGATCATCCACGTTGTCTGTCAGCTTAGCAAAGGGGCATTCCTTGCGGCCCGGAAGAGGGGACCAGCAATCCACTTGGTTGAGTTGTTGAATGTTAAGTCAGGGGAGGGCATCAGACCTCGTCGGGGCTGCTGATGCCCAATAGACTAAGGAACCGATGAATGGAATACGAACGCGTTAAGCATGGCATTGCCATTGTACTCTTGCAGCAAAACGATCAATTGCCCATTCGCAGTCTGTCCGAAGGTGGCAATCTCCAGCGTACCGTGGAATACGCCATCGGGGCCTGCAGGAAGCACGGTACTGGACGGAAACAATCCTAGGGGATCTCCAGGCGTCCTGCCGATGACGAGATAGCCGACCGCGCCTCCAGGCGGTATCGCAGGAATCGACGCCGTTGCGACGGGGGCACCGCCGCTATCCTTAATGGTCGCGGTCCCGGTAACGGAGTTGGGATTGTTCAGGTTGGAAATCGAGATCCCCTCGTAAGGCAGGTTCACAGCGGCGCCGGTGAAAACGTAGCGCCCCGCGGGCGTAGCCCCCAAATTGATGCCCGGAATGATGCTATACGGCGAATTGGTCCGCAGCGCGGTTTCCTGTGTCTCCAAATTAACTCGACCGTCGGCGGTGAGAAATCGCACCGTCAGTTGCAAATCATTGAGGTTGATATCCGCGGTATTGGGGGTTGATATGAGGAATTGCACGCTGAACATATTTGGCATCGCACCGGCGGGCGCGGCGCTTGTGCAAGTCGGGTCCCAACATACTTGCGTGATCCTGGTCTGGGACATTTGACCTGGAGAAATAATGTCGGGGTCGGAAATTATGTCCGAAAGTGTAAAGGGTCCTTGGGTCTGGGTTCCGTCCAGGGAACTGATCTTGATTCCGAAATATCCGCTATAACTACTCCCCAGGCTGGAAGTCAGCGCGGTGACCTGGAAACTCACCGGACCGGTTGCGTTGGGTGGAACGTATTCAGTAAGGACACTGTCTGTGCCCAGGCCAGCAATAACCCAACCTAATGCCGCCGTGAGAGTGCAATTATTTCCTTGAACAACCTGCGGCGCGTTGCAGGTCGGCGCAGCCAGCGCCGGTAGCCCTGCCGCCAAAGCCGTAATGACCAGAATTCCTTTCATTTGATCTCCTGTAAATGACCTTTAGTTGGCCCGGATCTCTGCAAAGTCTCCAGGCTCTGGCAGATGCTATCACAAAATTTTCCCGCGTTTAAGCCGATGTAGAGCCGCGCATCGAGCGACGACCCGCACCAGTTTTCAAGGTGGTGATCACGGATGCTACGACAGGCGGCAAGGAAAAGATCGTCTCTTTGAACGTAGACGCCTTTATAGAATCCAGTCAGATCCGCGATAGGGGTGCACCTGACTAGTTGATTTCCACTTGGCTGTGAAGGCGGCAAACCGTCGAAGTGATCCCTCTTCGCCGCGAGTTGCGACTCAGATCGACGAGTTGGGCATTACACGTCATGGCCTTGCTAGTAGAACCCGACGGCGCCCAGCAAAAAGCGTTAGCGAACCGCAAAAGCGTACAGCGTGTCCCCCGCTCCAACGACCACATACTGAGTGCCCTCCAATTCGTACGTAATCGGTCCGTTGGTCAAGGGCGTGTGCAATCCCGCATGCCAAAGAGGAGTGCCGTTAGCCGGGTCCAGCGCCACCAGATTCGAATTGGTGTCACCCGCGAAGAGCAGACCTCCCGCGGTGCTGAGCAGGCCGGAGCGGGCGCCTCCGCCGTTGCCGGGCCATTTGTGGCTCCAGCGAATCTGGCCTGTCTTGGCGTCGATCGCTTGCACCATGGCTTCGGAATAGCCGCTGCGGTCGTTGCCGCCCCATCCTTCCGGCTTGTCGTCTTCATCGTAGAGATAGTAAACACTCCACGCGCGGGCCGCGTTGGCGTAGAACAGCCCGGTATCGGGACTATAACTCGGAGGCGGCCAATTAATCGCGCCGCCTTGATTCGGCGACACCAGCGCGCCATCCGGCTTGGGCTGCTTGGCGGGATTCAGGCGCGGCTGCCCCTTGGCGTCCACGCCCAAAGCCCAATTCGTCTTCACGAATTCGGAAGTGAGGATGTGCTCGCCGGTCGCGCGATCCAGCACGAAAAAAAATCCATTGCGGCTGGCCTGTGCCAGCAACTTGCGCGGCTTGCCGGCGATGTC
>Ga0068871_100004056_pt1 | contig 10126 bp, 12 predicted proteins | sample KBSMisM72_FD_72750 | JGI IMG/M metagenome (GOLD analysis project Ga0068871, IMG submission 72750) | Miscanthus rhizosphere microbial communities from Kellogg Biological Station, Michigan, USA - KBS Miscanthus M7-2 | ecosystem: Host-associated > Plants > Roots > Rhizosphere > Soil ...
CAGCTTCATGATCCAGAGCACCCACCCGAGCAGGACGAGCGCGTTGCGGGCCGCTGCCTCTCCACCAAGAACCGGATGAAGACCGTCGACGACCGTCGCCGCAACGAGCGCGACGAGCCACAGCGATATGAGCACGCGGTGTTGGCGGAGGTCGGCGGCAATCAAATGCGTCACGAATCTCATACGGCCTCCGCGCTCGAGACGGCATGACGGGCCAACGCGACGAAGATTTCTCGCAGCGACATCGGCGAGTCGCGGATGTCCGCACCGGGAAAGGCGGCGGAGATTCGAGCCGTCGCCTCTGGTGATGAGTGGTCGGTGTCCACGAACCGCAGCATTCGGCCGACGGCTCCCTGCGGCAGCCACCGGTCGTTGGCGGGCATCGTGCCGACGGTTTCCGGAAACGCCACTTCTACCATGCAGAAACGGCGAAGAAGTGATTCGACCGGTTCAGCGATCACCAGTCGGCCGTCCTGGAGGAAGCCGATCCAGTCGGCGAGGCGTTCCACCTCTTCGATGTCGTGCGATGAAATCAGCATCGTACAGGTCTGTTCGCCGGGGAGTTCGAGGAGCGCGCGAATGAGCTCGTCGCGAACCATCGGATCGAGACCTGTGAACGGCTCGTCGAGAATCACCAGCTCGGGACGGTAGGCCAGCGATGCCAATAACGCGGTCTTCATGCGCGTGCCGCGGGATTGCACGCGGAGCGGAGTGCGCGCAGTAAGCCCGAGATCGGATCTCAGCGTGCGGCATAGACGTTCGTCCCAGGTCGGATAGAACGGCCGGAGATAGTCGAGGAAGCCGTCAGTCGACAGCCATCCGGGCAACTGCTGATTCTCCGACACGTAGCCGATCCTCGCGAGCGTCGCGGGACCGAGTCGCCGCGATTCCACGCCCAGCACCCGCGCGATCCCGCTCGTAGGGCTCACCAGGTTCATCAGCAGTTTGATGGTGGTCGTCTTGCCGGCGCCGTTGGGTCCCACGAGCGCGAAGACGCTCCCCTCTGGCACGGACAGATTCAGTCCGTGCACGGCTTCGAGGCGGCCGAATCGACGCGTGAGTCCGTTCGTCTCTATGGCGCTTGTCATGAGTGCCTCAGTCGCCCAGCCGTGTCAGCCGCACCCACTGGCGGCGGATTGCGGCGATGACGTCGTTGATGGAGAGACCGGCGTGCCTGGCTGTCACCGTCAGACGCTCGGCCTCCTGCTCGAAGCGAGCGCGGCCGACTGCGGCCGCCGAGCGCGCCGGGTCCGCGACTTCCGTGCCGATGCCTGGACGCACGACGAGCAGGCCCTGGTCGATCAATGCCGTCACGATCTTGTGGGCGGTGTTCGGGTTGATCTTGAGCTCCTGGCTCAGGCTCCGCACAGACGGGAACTCATCGCCCGGTCGCATCTGCCCGCCGACGATGGCGCGGGTGACGGCGTAGATCACCTGTTCGTAGACGGGGACGCCGTCCCGCAGCGAAACGGAAAACGGGAGGAGCGGCACTGAGGTGTACTACTTAGACTAGTACACTAGGAAAGTCAACCCGAAGGCACGCGTGGAAGCCCTGAAACCTCTGGGCAGGATGGGCAGGACAGGCGGGATGGGTTGGCGGTTGGCAATTCTGAAATCTCACGCCGCTCGTGTGGGCTTATGATGTCGCTATGGCCTATCGATTCTTCAGCGTTCCAGCCGTTGTCCTTGCTATTGCTGCCTTCGCGGGAGTTCGGTCGGCCGGTCAGGCGCCGTCAGCCAACCCAGTTTCGGCGAAGCCTGCATCAAAATCGACCTGGACGCCGACCCGAACGCTCGACGGCCAACCAGACCTGCAAGGATATTGGACGAACGCGACGTTTACACCTCTCGAGCGCCCCGCCGAGTTTGCGGAGAAGGAATTCTTCACTCCGGAAGAGGCCGCGGCATTTGAGAAGCGGCGCGTCGACGCGTTCCTCGGTCAACCCGCGGACAACATTCATTACGACGATGCGATCTGGCAGACCGAGACCTACAAGAAGGGCGTGTCGGGCTTACGGACGTCGTTGATCGTCGACCCACGTGACGGGCGCATCCCTCCTCTGACGCAGGAGGCACGGAAGCGGGCGGCCGATCGCGCCGCGCGAAGGGGCAATCCGGACGACGCTGCGGAGAACCGAACGAATCTCGAGCGCTGCCTCACGTGGGGCGCCGATGTCCCGCCGCTTCTGCCGGCGGTCTACTATTCCAACCTGCAGATCATGCAGGGTGCGGGCTACGTGGTCGTCATGACCGAAACGATTCACAGTGCCCGGATCATTCCGCTCGATGGTCGCCCGCATCTTGGACGGAATCTGCGTCAGTGGATAGGAGACTCGCGCGGACACTGGGTGGGGAACACCCTCGTCGTCGACACGACCAATTACTCAGACAAGATCGGCTTCCGTGGAGCGGGAGAGAACCTGCACGTGACGGAGCGGTTCACCCGCGTCGATGCCGACACCATTCGCTACGAATTCACTGTCGACGATCCCACTACGTGGACGCGATCGTGGAGCGCGGAAATACCGATGAAAAGGATGCAGGGGCCGCTCTACGAGTACGCCTGCACTGAAGGAAACTACGGCTTGCCGAATATCCTCCGAGGGGCGCGTGTCGCGGACACGAAGGCCGCGGCGAAGGCCAATCCCGACTGAGCTTCGCGCGTTTACTTGAGATAGCTCGTAGGTCTGCGTGCTCTAGGTGATCGTCGTGGCTGTCCGCCCCGGGGATCTACGGCTTCAACGTACTCCGCCAGCGCGCCGCGTCGGCGAAGATATCCGTGAGGCGATCGCCTTTGGGAAGATCGCGCCGGAGGTCCCGGAGCACCGCGATCAGCTCGTCGAGGGCTGGACCGATCTCGTCGGCGTTTGTCGCTGTGATGTCGCGCCAGATTTCGGCGGGGCTCGACGCGAGCCGCGTCGTGTCGGCGAGGCCCTTACCCGACAGCGCGAGCCCCTGCGGACCCACGGCGTTGCCGACGACGGTCATCAGCGCGCTCGCCGTCAGTTGCGGAAGGTGGCTCAGAAACGCGAGCAGCCGATCGTGTGCCGCGACGTCGACGATGCGAGGTTCAGCGCCGAGCGCTTTGACAAACGCCGACAGCTTCTCGACGGCATCGCCGTCCGCCTTCGCGTCGCTTCGGCGAGACAGGCTCTCTGACGGCGTCAGCAGCCACGGACGTCCGGTGAAGAGATCGGGCCGCGCGTGCTCGAGCCCGCCCTGCGCCGCGCCGCCAAGCGGATGGCCGCCGACGAAGACAAACTTCGGCGGCAGGCTGCGCGCGGCGTCGACGATCGCGCGCTTGGTGCTGCCGACGTCGGTGACGACCGCCGGCTGCGTCACGTTGTCGTCGAGATCGCGCAGCAGCTCGATGTTCTGCCGCACCGGCGCGGCGAGAATGACGAGATCCGCCTCGGCGAGAATGTAGGGATCGTCGGCCGCGACGTCGATCGCATGCAGCCGCATCGCCGTCTCCAACACGTCCTTGTTGTCGACGCCGATCACAAGCGAGGTCGGCCAGATCTCTCGCGCGGCGAGCGCGATGGATCCGCCGATGAGCCCGAGCCCGACGATGCCGATCTTGTGGAAGATCGGCGCCTCGGCGGGACGGCGATTCAGTTGACCGGGTTGAATGACAGGTAATTCCATCGCCCTGCGCTACATCGTTAGCTTCCCCACCCGCGCCGCGCGACAGGCTCTAAACAAATCGTCCGCCCGATGGCCGGCGCGATAATCCGCAACTCTGCCATCAGCCGATCGAACTGCGCCGGGAACATCGACTGCGCGCCGTCGCTCAGCGCGTGATCCGGATCGCAATGCACTTCGATGATCAGCGCGTCGGCGCCGGCCGCAACCGCCGCTCGAGCCATCGGCACGACCATGTCGCGGCGCCCGGCGCCGTGGCTCGGATCGGCTACGACCGGCAGATGCGACATCTTCTTCACCACGGGAATGGCCGAGAGGTCGAACGTGTTGCGCGTCGCCGTTTCGAACGTGCGGATGCCGCGTTCGCACAGGATGACGTCGTTGTTGCCGCCGCTCAGGATGTACTCGGCCGACATCACCCACTCTTCAATCGTCGCCGCGAGACCGCGCTTGAGCAGCACGGGCTTCCTCACGTTGCCGAGTTCCCTCAACAAAGTGAAGTTCTGCATGTTGCGCGCCCCGACTTGATAGATGTCGGCGTATCGGCCGATGAGGTCGATTTGGCTGACGTCCATCACCTCGGTGACGACCTTCATGTCGAACGCTTTGCCGGCGTCGCGCAACATGCGCAGCCCCTCTTCGCCGAGGCCTTGGAACGCGTAGGGCGAGCTTCGAGGTTTGAACGCGCCACCGCGCAGAATCTTGGCGCCCGCCTTTCGCACGGCCGCGGCCGTGTTGTGCACCTGTTCGTCGGTTTCCGCAGAACACGGGCCCGCCATGACGATGACTTCGTCGCCGCCTATGCGGACGTCGCCAACCGTCACCACGGTGCCTTCGGGTTTGAACGTCCGGCTCGCGAGCTTGTAGGGCGAGGAGATGCGCACGACTTCGTGCACGCCCTCCATCATCTCAATCAGCCCGGGATCGGGACGCTTCTGACCCACGACGCCCAGCACCGTTCGAGAGACGCCCGTCGAGCGGTGGACGTCCATGCCGAGATCGACCAGCCGGGCCACTACTTTGCTGATCTGTTCTTCGCTGGCCCGTTCATCCATTACGACAACCATGCTGTCTGTCTCCATTTTTTCTGCGATCACTTAGGGCTTAGCCCTCCGCTGGTCTCGCCGTGTACGACGCGACGCTCGAGCCGTCTCGCTTCGTCGATGATCCGCTCGAACAACCGCACAATCGCCTCAGGGTCGAGCGGTCCCTCGCCCGCGACGCTCCGGACGTGGTCGAGCACCTGCTTCTCACGTTCCGGCTGATACACTTCCACGTTCAGCTGCTTCTTCAGGCGTCCAATTTCGCACGCACAGCGCGCCCGCTCGTTCAGCAGGCGCACCAGCACTTCGTCCACGCGATCGATGTCGCGACGCAGATCTTCGAGGGTCGGCATACGTGAGTTATCCCGCCATCTCTCGCGGCTGACACGCCGCTCTGAGCGATCGCACGTACTCCTCGACGCGCTCGACGAGTTGCGGCGACCCGCTCTCCTTCGCAATCAACGACACCAACGCGCTGCCGACCACGGCCGCGTCCGCAAACCCGCCGACCTCCGCGACGTGCTCGGGACGGGAAATGCCGAAGCCGAGCGCAATCGGCATCGGCGTCAACGCACGAATGCGGCGCACCATCGCCTCGGCGCCGGCGGCGACCTGGTCGCGGGCGCCGGTCACGCCCAGGCGGGAGATGCCGTACAGAAACCCGCGGCCCAGCTTCGCCGCCTTCTGAATCCGCTCGTCGGTCGTCGTGGGGCTCAGAAGGAAAATCGTATCAAGTCCCGCGGCGTCCATGGTGCGCTGGAATTCCCCAGCTTCTTCTATCGGCAGATCGAGGGCGAGAACGCCGTCGACACCCACTGCCGCCGCTTGCCTCGCGAATTCGGCCGTCCCCATTCGCAGCAGCGGGTTCGCATAGCTAAACACCACAATCGCCGCCTTCACCTCGCGGCGCACCTGCCCGACGATGTCGAGCGTCACCCGCAAGTTCGCGCCGGCCGCAATCGCCCGTTCCGTCGCCCGCTGAATCACCGGGCCGTCGGCCATCGGGTCCGAAAACGGCACCCCGACTTCGAGCACGTCTGCCCCTGCGCGATCGAGCGCTCGCAGAATCTCGGCCGACCGCGCGATGTCGGGGTCGCCGGCCGTCGCATACGTGACGAGGCCAGGCCGCTGCGCCTTGCGCAACGCGTCGAACGTCGCCGTCAGACGCGAAGCCATTCTTCCACCGTGTTGACGTCCTTGTCGCCTCGCCCCGACAAATTCACCAGCAGCACATCGTCTGGCGCGAGTTCCGTCGCGACTCGCCGTGCGAACGCGATCGCATGCGCCGATTCGAGCGCCGGCAAGATGCCCTCGAGCCGCCCGAGCAACTGGAACGCTCCAAGCGCGTCCGCGTCGCTCGCGTGCGCGTACTCCGCGCGGCCGATCGCGCGAAGCCACGCGTGCTCGGGCCCGATGGCCGCGTAATCCAATCCCGCCGAAATCGAATGCGTCGAATCGATGTTCCCATGCTCGTCCTGCAGCACATACGTCCTCGTGCCCTGCAGTACGCCTTCGCTGCCGCCGGCAAATCGTGCGGCGTGGCGCCCGCGGACGATGGCTTCACCACCGGCTTCGACGCCAATGAGCCGTACGTCGCTGTCGTCGATGAACGCGTCGAAGATGCCCATGGCGTTGCTGCCGCCGCCGATGCACGCGACGATCGCGCGCGGGAGCTTGCCCGTCTGCTCGAGCACCTGCACGCGCGCTTCCTTGCCGATGACCGACTGGAATTCTCGCACCATCAACGGGTACGGATGCGGACCGAGCACCGAGCCGAGCAGATAGTACGTATCGGAGACGTTCGTCACCCAATCGCGCATCGCTTCGTTGATCGCATCCTTCAACGTCTTGCTTCCGGACTCGACCGGACACACCTCCGCACCGAGCAATCGCATGCGAAAGACGTTGAGCGCCTGCCGCGCCATGTCCTCCGTGCCCATGTACACGTGACACTCGAGGCCGAGCAACGCACACACCGTCGCCGTCGCCACGCCGTGCTGTCCGGCGCCCGTTTCGGCGACGATGCGGCGCTTGCCCATGCGGACGGCGAGCAGCGCCTGCCCGAGCGCGTTGTTGATTTTGTGGGCGCCGGTATGCGTCAGGTCCTCACGTTTCAGAAAAATCCGCGCGCCGCCGTACTCCTTCGCGAGACGGCGCGCCTCGTACAACGGCGTCGGACGCCCCACGTAGTGTTTCAGCAGGTGCGCGAGCTCCCCGGCAAATTCCGGGTCGTCGCGAACCTGAAAGTACGCACGCTCGAGCTCTTCGACCGGCTCGACGAGCGTTTCGGGGACGAAGCGCCCGCCGAAATCGCCGAAGTATCCTCGCGTGTCAGGATCGCGCCGCGTAATGATCGCCATGCACTGCCTCGAAGAGCGCCTTGATGCGCCCGTGATCTTTGATTCCTGGCTCCACTTCCACACCGGAGGAGACGTCGATGCCGTACGGCCGCACGCGAGCGATCGCATCGCCCACATTCTGGGGTGTGAGCCCGCCGGCAAGCAGCACGTTTCTGCGGCTGGCCACGCTGGCGGCAACCGTCCAGTCGATCGTCTTTCCCGTGCCGCCCTTCTTGACGGGATCGTGGACGTCGAGCAGAACCGTCACGTTCGACGGCCAGGCGTTGACGTCCGGGGTCTGGCTCCCGACAACCGCGACGGCTTTGATGACCGGCCGCGTCATGGCTCGCACGTACTCGCTGTCCTCGGACCCGTGCAATTGCACTGCGCGAAGTCCGACGCGGCGGGCCACGTCGTTGACCTCGTGCAGCGGTTGATCCACGAACACGCCGACGGTCGTGACGTCCTCAGGCAGCGCCGACGCGATTTCCCGCGCGCGCTCCACGTCCACGCGCCGCGGGCTCTTGGGCCAGAACACGAACCCGACGGCGTTGGCGCCGGCATCGACGGCCGCCTGTGCGTCCTCGAGCCGCGTGATCCCGCAGATCTTCACGAACATGGGACCCCCGCGATCAGCTCGCGAAGCGCGACTCCCGGGTTCGGCGCGGTCATGAACCGTTCGCCGACCAGAAACGCCTGATACCCCAAGCCGCGGAGACGAACGAGATCGTCCGACGTCCGCAGTCCGCTCTCGCTGACAGCGACGACGCCCTTTGGCATGCGCGTAATCAGCGTCTCCGACGCCTTCACGTCGACCTCGAGCGTTCGCAAGTTCCTATTGTTGACGCCGATGATTCGGGCGCCGGCGTCGACGGCCATCCCGAGCTCATCCCCGTCGTGCACTTCCACGAGCACGTCGAGGCTCCAGCGCCTCGCGTGCTGCATCAGCGTCTGCAGTTCTTCGGGTGTCAGCGCCGCCACGATCAGCAACACCGCGCTTGCGCCAGCGGCCCGGGCTTCGAGCATCTGGTACTCGGACACGATGAAGTCTTTGCGGAGCAGCGGGACGTCGACCGTTGCGTGGACGGCCGCGAGATGCTCGAGCGCGCCGTCGAAGAAGGTCGGCTCGGTCAGAATCGAGATTGCGGCAGCGCCCGCGTCTGCGTAACCACGCGCGATCGCGACGGGATCGTACTCGGCGCGCAGCACACCCTTGGACGGCGAGCGGCGCTTGCACTCGGCGATCACGTTGAGCCTGTCGCCACGCGACAGCGCGCCCGCGAACGACGCGCGCGGAGGGCGATCGCCGTCCGCGAGCCGCTCGATCCGCGCGCGCAGCTGCGACAGCGGCTCGCGCTCGCTTCTCACCTCGACAATCCGCTGGGTGGCGGCGACGATCGTGGCGAGCAGGTCGGCACTCATGCCTGCGCTCCCTGCGCAAATTCCTCGGCCGTCGAAATCGACGCAAGCTGGTCGAGCGTCCGCCGCGCGTCGCCGCGATCGATCGCGCGCGCCGCCATCACAATCCCGTCAGCAACGGACGCGGCCTCTCCCGCCACCATCAGCCCCGCGCCGGCATTGAGCACTACGACATCGCGCGCTGGTCCGCGATCGCCCGCCAGCACCCGTTCGATGATGCGCGCGTTCTCATGTGCGTCGCCGCCCTTGAGCGCGCCGGCCGGCGCTTTCGGCAAGCCCACGTCCGCCGGATGCAAATAGAACGTGTTGACCGCGCCGTCCTTGCACTCGGAGATCTTCGTGTAGCCGGTCGTGGAAATCTCGTCGATGCCGTCGGCGCCGTGCACGACCCAGGCGCGCTCCGAGCCCAGGAGCAGCAGCGATCGCGCCATCAGCTCCGTCAGCTCGGGCCGCGGCACGCCGACGATTTGCCGCGTCGCGCCCGCCGGATTCGTCAGCGGACCGAGCAAGTTGAACGCCGTGCGCACGCCGAGATCCTTCCGCACTGGTCCGGCGTGACGCATGGACGGATGGAACGTCGGCGCGAAGAAGAACCCGATGCCGGCTTCGGCAAGACACCGCTCGACGACGGCGGGCGGGGCGGTGACGCGAACGCCCAGCGCCTCGAACACATCGGCGCTGCCGGACAGACTCGACACCGACCGATTGCCGTGCTTGGCCACGCGAACGCCGCACGCGGCGATGACGACCGCCGCACACGACGAGATGTTGAAGGTTCCCGAGCGGTCGCCTCCAGTCCCGCACGTGTCGAACACACGCCCGTGGCGCCTCGCCACCTGCACGGCGTGCGCGCGCATCGCCCGGGCGAGGCCGACGATCTCGGTCGGCCGCTCGCCCTTCATCGCAAGGCCGATCAGCAGCCCGGCGATATGCGCCGGCGCCGCTCGCCCTTCCATCACTTCGGCCATGGCGGCCGCGGCCTCGTCGCTCGTGAGGTCTTCGTGACGCGTCAGCTTCTCGATGAGCGGGGGAAACATGAACAGCCTCAGTCCGCTTTTCCGTCGAGGAAGTTCCGAAGAATGCGATGACCTTCGCCCGTCAGAATCGACTCCGGATGAAACTGGACGCCGTACACAGGCAGATGCCGGTGGCGCAACCCCATGATGACGCCGTCTTCCTTCGTCCGCGCCGTCACTTCGAGTTCCGCCGGGAACCCTTCGTCCGCCACCACCAGCGAGTGATACCGCGACGCCTGAAACGGTTCACTGATGCCGGCGAACACGCCGCGGCTGTTGTGTTCGATCGTCGAGGTCTTCCCGTGCATCGGCACGTTCGCGCGCACGACCCTGCCGCCGAACACCGCGCCCATCGCCTGATGCCCGAGGCACACGCCGAAAATCGGCGTCTTCGCCCCGAGCTCTCGAATCACGGCCATCGTGATGCCGGCGTCTTCGGGACGGCCGGGCCCCGGAGAAATCACGATGCGCTCAGGGCCGAGCGCCGCGACCTCGGCGACGGTGGCCGCGTCGTTGCGCACCACTTTCACCTCCGCCCCGAGCTCGCCGAGGTACTGGACGAGGTTGTAGGTGAACGAATCGTAGTTGTCGACGACGACGATCATCGCGTTACCCTGTCGCCTGCGCCGGCCACGAAGACACGAAGATCATTTCGTGTGCCTTC
>Ga0068871_100004058_pt1 | contig 10125 bp, 4 predicted proteins | sample KBSMisM72_FD_72750 | JGI IMG/M metagenome (GOLD analysis project Ga0068871, IMG submission 72750) | Miscanthus rhizosphere microbial communities from Kellogg Biological Station, Michigan, USA - KBS Miscanthus M7-2 | ecosystem: Host-associated > Plants > Roots > Rhizosphere > Soil ...
GGATTCCTCCCGGTCGTCGGAATGACAAGAAGTCCGGTGATTTGCAAACTTCAGAAAGTTTGTCAGTCCGACCAACCGGAGGAGTCCGCTTTTCTGTCGGTGACTCGGCTTACGCGTAGGTGGTAACTGATCCCACATTGCGTTCACGGCGCTCCGCCGTGATCCGCTCCAGGTAGCCACTTTCCCGGAACGCTTGCATGGGATCTTTGGGCAAGCCATGACTGGCACGCCATTGCTGAATCGCGGGTCTGACATCGACCCAGAACGCACCCCGCAAAGTCTCTTCGGCTTCTACAAGCGAGCATTCATCCTGCAGCTTTGCTAGGTGTGCATGGTCGACCAACGCAGCCTTAGCATAAAGCTCCTGCGCTGTGCAGACGGTCTGAATCATTGCTTCCATCTTGCCTTTGAGGTTGTGGCTTTGATCGACCATGAAAGCGATCTCGGAGCGCTGGCCCTTCTCCCACTCAAAGGTGTGAATCTCGTGGAAGATGCGGAAGATCTGGTATGGATCAATCGATCCCAGGGTCAGATCATCGTCGGCATAACGGCGGTCATTGAAGTGGAAGCCGCCCATCATGTCATGGTGTAGAAGCCACGCGACAATCTGCTCGATGTTTTGCGCCTGGTAGTGATGGCCAGTATCGACGAGGACAACTGCCTGGGGGCCGGCATGGCGCGCCAGCAAGAATGCCATACCCCAATCGGCGAGGTCGGTGTGATAGAAGGCGGGTTCGAACGGCTTATATTCGATGAGTAGTCTTTGTTTCGGATTCAGATGAGAATGAACTTCCTTCAAGCCTTCTTCGAACCACGCAATCCGCTTGCGCATGCTCTGCGTACCCGGATAGTTCGAGCCGTCGGCAAACCACGGAGAGATGTCGCGACACTTCAACGAGTCGGCGATGGCAACGCAATCGATCATGTGATCGGTAGCGCGCTTGCGGATGGCAGGGTCAGGATTTCCCAGGGAACCGAACTTGTATTCCTGATCCTGAAAGACATTGGGATTGATTGAGCCAGGTTGCACTCCGTATTTCAACGCTAATTTCTGGATGTCCGAAACCTGGCCCACACCCTTCGGCATATCCCACTGAATGTGCAGGGCTATGGTCGGGCAGGAGCCGGTGAGAGCATGTACTTGCCCGGCGTCGCTGAACTTTTCCTCCACCGTGTTCGCAGCGGCGGCCTGCACAAACTTGCCGAAGCGGGTGCCAGTATTGGCGAACCCCCAGGAAGGCAGTTCGATGTTGAAGGAATCGAGCGCACGGTAAATGAGTGCTTCCAGCTTGTCAGTCATCCTGATGGCCTTTCTGATTCTCTGCTCTCAGTTCTTACAATCGATGAATTGGGCCGTTTCTCGGGTGCAATCAATTTGTCAGCCAGCAAACTGGCAAAACCCGCAACCGCCGCGGCATTTACGCCGACGGCATCTGTGTAGGCCCCAGACAGTGACGCGAGTTGAACTGCGAAGTTGCCAATGGTGGCGCACTCGGTGGGCCCAGTTGTGACTTCCAGGCCGGTTGCTCTGCCAGTCAGGCGATTCAGCAACTTGTTGCGGCTTCCACCCCCTACGATGAGCAATCGTTTAAATTTCTTGCCGGTGGTTTGTTCCAGGTCACGTAGAACTTCAGCATATCGCTCGGCGAGACTGTGGAAGATCAAATTTGCCACAGTCGGTGCGGCATCGGGATGATCGGAAACCGCGGGATTTCCGGTCCGGGCCAGCTGTGCATTGATGCGTGAAACCATGTTACCGGGCTGCATCAAATCCGGGTCATCGACCTGTAGCAGATGCTCGGGGTCCGGGAGTGTAACGCAGGCTTCCAATAGATGATCCAGGTTCCAGGATGCTCCCTGTCCTTCCCAATACTCCAGGCACTGGCGGATCATCCACATGCCGTTAACGTTCTTCAGAAAATACGTCTTGCCGCCGACCCCGCCCTCGTTGCTGAAATTGCTCGCACGTGCCCGGGCCGAGGTCTGGGGCGCGTCAAGGACACAACCGACCAGTGACCACGTACCTGAGCTGATAAATGCCCAGTCGTCGCCATGAGCGGGAATTCCAGCAACCGCGGAGGCGGTGTCATGGCAAGCGGGGACGATGAGCGTGGTATTGCGAAAGGCTGGAAGTTCGGCGAGCGAACCGCTGACTTTGCCGATGCCGGTTCCGCTCTTTACTAGTCGGGGAGCGGAAGTAAGCGTTAACTCAACCGCTGAAAAAATTTCTTGACACCACTGCTGGTCGCTCACTCCGAGAAGTTCAGTGTGGGTCGCATTGGTGTATTCGGAGACTCGCTTGCCACCCAAATCGTGAAGAACGTATTCCGGAAGATTTACCCACGGCAGATCTTGATCGATGCCCGAAGCGGTGTCGGCCCGCAACTGGTAAAGCGTGTTCAAGGTGATGCTCTGCGCCCCGGTGAGCTGATAAAGTCTGTCGGGAGAAATCAGCGCGTGAACTTCCGCCATAGCGATCGCATTGCGCGGATCGCGATAGCAGAATGGATTTCCGATCGGCTTACCGGTCAAGTCCAGCCGAACGTAGTCGACGGCCCATCCATCGACGCCGATAGCTGCGATGCCTTCCGTTGCGATTTGTGCGCAATCGCGCAAGCCTTTCTTTACTCCGGAGAGTATGTGGGGTAAATCCCAGTGAAGGCCGGTCTTTTCCTGAATGGGGGAATTAGGGAAGCGATGTACCAGCTCGATTTCCGGGACATCACCGTTCCAGCGCAACAGGGAAACACGGCAACTTTCTGCACCAAGATCGACTGCGACCAAGGCTCTCGGGTCGCCTGCTGGAGGGCCATAAGTGCCTTGCCCATCCGTTTTTGCCTTGCGCTCATGCAGAGGATGACTCATCGCAGGAAGGCTTCGGTGAGTCCTCCATCCACCGGAATTAGATGTCCGGTGGTGCAGCGTGACCTAGGACCTGCGAGAAATAGAATTGCCTCCGCGCAGTCTTTGGGATCAATGGCTCGATGGGTCAACGTGCGCTTGGCGTAAAAGTCCGCGAGCGTAGTCCGCAGTTGTTCGTCGCTGAAACTTTCCTCGAAGGGGATGGAGTATTTCTTCAGGGATGCGATTACGCGGTCGCGCGGGAACATGGTCGAGCCTTTGATCACCGTAGCCGGACTGATTCCATTCACGCGAACCCTTGGAGACAATGAAATCGCCAGCTCGCGGACCAAGTGGCTTAGGGCTGCTTTACTAACGTCGTAGGCCTCGCTACCCCGCTTAGCCACCACGGCATTTGCCGAACTGGTCAGGACCATTGAGGCATCGAGATTCTGATCGCGCAAGATCTTTGCGGCTTCGTCGGCGAGCAGATAGTTAGCGGTGACGTTGAGATCAAGTGTAACGCCCCACATTTCATCACTCACGGTCCCATCCGGTGAGGAAGGGAAGAGCGCGGCGGTGTTAATTAGAATGTCGATGCCGCCGTAAGAGCCGACGAGTTCGCGCATTGCCTGGCGGATAGCGTCGCGTTTGCGAATATCGACGGCGGCCGAAACTGCGGCTTCTTTGCCGGCGATCGGTTTGCATTCTTCTGCGACTTTCTGCGCAGCCGCAAAATCGCGATCCGCAACCATCACATGGGCGCCGAGCTGAGAAGCCAGCAACGCACACTCACGGCCGATACCGCTGCCGCCGCCCACCACCAACACAACTTGGCGACTCAATTCCTTCTCCGGGGGCTGACGACGAATCTTGGCCTCTTCGAGCGCCCAGTACTCGATACGGAAGGCCTCGGACAACGGCAGCGCCACATAATTCGTGTGAACTTTAAAAGCGTTGGTGGGCGCGGCGGCCCCGGCGTGAGGTAATTCATCGGGAAGTTTACCGTCGTCCAGCGACGCAGCCCCCTCCATCACGTGGATGGCGTTCACATAGAACTCTCCGGCCAGCCGCGATTCGGTTTTGCTTTTGCCGAAACTGAACATGCCTACGCCGGGAACCAGCACGATTGTTGGACTCGCGTCGCGCATCGAGGGCGAGTCTGGCAGGGTAAATGAGTTGTAGTACTCGGCGTATTCTTTCCGGTAATTGACGAGCGCGGAATCGATTTGCTCACGCAGTCCTTTTATATCTTGGGACGGCTGCCAGGAAACAAACAGTGGCCGGACCTTGGTGCGAATGAAGTGGTCAGGACAGCTGGTCCCGAGGTGCGCAAGCTTCTCCGCATCGTGGGAGTTCACAAATCGCAGAACTTCCGGCAGATCGGTAAACGTCCCGATCATCTTTCGCGCCGCCGATACCCTTCCGCGGATCAAAGGAAAAATATCGAGCGCAACATCTCCTCGATTGCCGAGTGATTCGTGGTGCTTGCCACCAAACAGGCGATCACCGCGCTTTTCGACGTGATCCAGTACGAACTGCCCCAACTGGTCGATGATGGCGATGGTGTTCTCGTAGCATTCACGCTGAGTATCGCCCCAGGTGAAGAGACCGTGGCCGCCCAGAACGATCCCATCGCAGTTGGGACTCTCGCGCACCGCGCGCCGCAGCATCATGCCCAGTTCAAATCCCGGACGCTGCCAGGGGAGCCAGATCAAATGGTGATCGAACTCATGATTGAACTCTTCCATTCGCGTAAGGCCGTTGGCAGAAGCAGCCAAAGCGATGCCCCAGTCAGGATGGAGATGGTCGACATGTTTGAATGGAAGAAACCCGTGCAGGGGAGTATCGATCGACGCGGCCACCGTGCTCTTGCCGAAGGCACACAGCGGATACATGTCGACCATTTCGTCTTCGTATTGCGCTCCACGATAGCTGCGTTCGGTGGCGAGCAGTTTATCCAGATAAAGTGCGGCAAATCCCGATCGCTGGATGCTTCCGAGATCGCCACCACTACCCTTGATCCAAAGAACTTCTTTCCTGGTTCCATCCAAAGGATCGGTCTGAAGAATTTTGGAACTGGTGTTTCCGCCGCCGAAATTGGTGATGCGCAGATCGGATCCCAACAGGTTGGAGCGGTAGCGTAACAGTTCTGGTTCGTCGAGATCGCGGGCCACACGTTCATCCCAGCGGTCTTCCAAATAGCGCAAACTGGTTTGCAGCTTCATGAGAATCGTCAACCGAGACGTGCTTTTGCGAGGCTAAACTGCCCGATCGGAGCGCATCTTGGCCTCCGGAGTGCCGCTTGAGCAACAGCTATAATACTCCAACGATGCAATAGGGCAACTGTTTCTAAAGAGAATTTGAGGTTTACGAAATTTGTAGCAGCGCGGGGCTCCTGTAGGGTTGTGCAGGAAACATTAACCGCCGTTCCGAATCGACTCTGCAGTTACCAGCTTGTGCTCCACGTAGTTGTAGGGAGCTACGCGCTGGCCGCCCAAAATCGCCAGACCGAGCAAGATAAGTTTCGGACCATAGCTTGAGGCTTCGTGCGACACTGAGGCGATCAAGGGGCTATCGGGTTCGCGCATCTCCTCGAGGGCCTCAGCAATACAATCCTGTCCCACAATGGCGGCCTGTTTCTCGCGCTTGAGTTCGCGAACCGCCTGCACTGCACCCAGCGCGCTGGTGTCAGTAGCGGCAGCGATCAAGATGCCGCGGTCTTTCGGGTGCCGCTGCAGAAAATCGGAAACTAAACGATAGCTTTTGTCGCGCATGCCTCGACCGTCGACGCGCACGAACGAGGCATCGGTAGAGTCGGGAAGTTCGGCGCGAATGCCTTCGAACGCGCCCGTGATTCTGCTCCGTACCAGGGGGCCAGCTTCTTCCAGATCAAGTCCCAGGCTCCAGCGTACCTTTCCGCCCCACGCACTCTTGGCATACTGGGCGAGGAATGCGCCGGCCTCAAATCCCACCCGATAATTGTCGACACCGAAGAAAGTGGCGTGAGGATGCGGGATATCCACCGCAATCATGGGGATTCCGGCGCTCTCGATCTTGTCGGCGATCACCGGAGCGACCTGCTGCTCGACTTGAAACTCGATCACCAGATCGGGCCGGTTCTGGACAAACTCGTCCGCATTTTTTAGCGCCGTGGCTGCGTCATAGCGGTTGTCGAGCACCATCAGGTCCACACCGGCAGCCGAAGCCGCAGCACGCAGACTTTCGGTAACGGACTCGGAAAATGGCATCTCGGCTGACTGGCTGCCAAACCCGAAGCGAGCTTTTTTCGGCCGGGCAACCAGGCGGTAAAGGCCGTCCTGTGATTGCGCGAGGTATCCGCGATGCACCAGGGTTTTCAGGATGCGATAAACGGTGGTCTTGGAAATGTTGGTGCGCTGGTAGATGGCCTCGAGCGTCAGCGATCCGCGTTCATTTTGCAGCAGCTCCAGAATGTCGAGTGCCTTGGAGAGCACCGGGATCAGGTACAGCCGGTTCGGTGTCGATCGAGTCAATTCGTCTTGCCTCTTACCGTGCGAAGTGGATTATGGCAATCAATATAGCCTGAACGGCAAGGGTTGGGCATAGGACCTTGTGTTCCCCAACCGGCACCATCGCCGAAGAAGCTTCGACGGTAGGGGAACGATTTAGCAATTGTATTCCATTAGAGAAATGAATTCACTTTTTTCTTGACAAGCTTTGGCCAAGCTCACTAAAGTGCGACGACTCGATCCGCAACCCTTTGCGGTGGCCGTGGTGTGAAAACGCACGCAGAATAATTGTGATTGGGCGTACGCTGCCCGAGAGAGACACGAGGGAGAGAGACCATGAAATTCCGCAGTCTTTTCGCTTGTTTATTGGTTGTCGTGACGGCAGGCTTGCTCAACGGCCAAACCGGCGGTAATTCCTCCATCCTTGGAACCGTAACCGATAACTCCGGCGCAGTGGTCGCCAACGCCTCGGTCAATATCACCAACGTCAACACCGGGCAGATCGCTCACACCACCACAGGGTCCTCGGGGGACTTCACCGTACCGTCGCTAAATTCCGGCAGCTATAGCGTTACCGTGGAAGCTCCGGGTTTCCAGAAGTCGGTCACGAATGACATTAGCCTCAGCGTGGACCAAAAGGCCCGCGTCAACGTTTCCCTCAAGGCCGGCGCGGTCTCAACCACGGTCGAAGTCAATGCCACGGCAGTGAACCTGGACACAGACACTTCAGCACTTTCACAATTGGTCAGCCAGAAGCAGGTGGAAGAGCTTCCCTTGAATGGACGCAACTTCCTGCAGCTGCTGCTAATCGGCGCCGGCGCGGTTACAGTTGGCGGGGAGCAGGGAACCATGCGCCAGGGGCAAGGCAATGCAATCAGTATCAATGGCGGCCGGCCCGAAGGAAACAACTACACGTTGGACGGATTGATCAATACCGACACTGCCCTGGTCACACCGGCAGTCATTCTCTCCCAGGATGCGATTCAGGAGTTCAAGGTGGAAAGCGGCACGTACTCGGCAGAGTATGGATACAGCGCCAGCCAGATCAATATCGTCAGCAAGGGAGGAACGAACTCGCTTCACGGTACGCTGTTTGAGTTTAATCGCAACGATGCCTTCGATGCCAAACCATTCCCCACATACACCGACGTCAACGCTGGAGTTCCCACCGCACTTCCGGAACTGCGCCAGAACCAGTTCGGATTCGTGGTTTCGGGTCCGGTGTACATCCCCAAGGTATATGACGGGCGCAACAAGACTTTCTTCATGGCCAATTACGAGGGATGGCGGATTATTAACGGTGCGCGCGTAAACTACAACATGCCCAACCCGGCGGTTCTACAGGGCGATTTTTCTGGCGAGACTTATGCGGCAGGACTGGCCGGGTTGCCAGGCGGCCCCTTGCCGGCGTATGGCACGCCGGACTGCACTACCCTGCTCGGTGCCGGCTACAACTGCATGCCGGTTGACCCGTTAACCGGCCAACCCTTCCCCGGCAATATTGTTCCCGCTGACCGCTTCGTCAGCCGGATCGGGCAGGTCGCAATTGCCAACAATTTCTGGGAAACGCCGACCGTTCCCAACCAACCGGAAGGGGTGGTCAACTTCATTAAGAACTACGGCTTCCCCCTCAAAACCAACCAGCAGACCTACCGCGCGGACCAGACGCTGGGCCGACTGGGTTCGGTGTTTTTCCGATTCACCAAAGCTCATTATCAGAACAGCGGGCCCTACAACTCCAACGACCTTGTCCACGGTACTGAATTTTATTTTCAGGACCAGAAGGCCTATGCCGCTTCTCACACCATCAATCTGGGCTCTAAGAACGTAAATAACTTCCGCATTGGCTATCTGTCGGCCAACGCCCCACAAGGCGGCACCGCTATTCCCGATGACCAGGTGCAGGCGCTGGCATTGACCGGTGTGTTCACCAAGTTTTCGGACCTTCAGCAGACTTGGCCCAACGTTGGACTGTCCGCGTACGGTAGCGGCGGCGGCTCGGTTAATTCCTATAGCGGGTCCGAGCAGCCGGCCTGGGAATTTGCCGATTCGTTCACTTCCATTCACGGCAAGCACACCCTCGGGATGGGCTTCGACATTCGCAGGGTAAAGCTGACTCGTAACCTGGATGACGATTTCTATGGCGACTGGGGTTTCAATGGGAATCTGATCGACAAAAATAGCACGAACTGCCCCAACGCTCCAGTTCTCGTCAACGGGAGTTCTAGGTCCCTGTGCGGTACCGGTAACGCCGTTGCTGATATGATGCTCGGTTATTATTCTGGGGTCAGCGGATTCGTTCCCGGACCCTTGAGCCCGACCGACACCGCCGGCAACCCACAAACACACGTCTTCAACTATTACGCCCCGTACTTTCAGGATGATTGGAAGGTCACCCAAAAGCTGACCCTCAACTTGGGCCTGCGCTGGGATTATCGTGCCGCCGCCTATGAAGAGCAGAACCATTTCTTCTGGCTTGATACCACCAATCCAAGGGGCGGGCTTTGCTTCGCCGACAAAACCCTTGCGACCAACGGCGTAGCTCCGGGAGGGGATGCCACCAGCGGTCCGATCTTGAGATATTGCGGAAGGGTGCCGCACGAGGGGTCGAAAAAACCTTTCGCCCCAAGGTTTGGTTTCGCCTATCGTCTGACGGATAGAACCGTGGTTCGCGGCGGTTATGGGATCTTCTTTGACTCCGCGGAAGGCCGCGAGATCGACGATTCCGGCGATATTTATCCTTATAGTATCCGCAACAGTTTGAGTCCGGGTGACGATCCTACTCTGGATAAGTTCGCCAACAATCAGTTCAAACCTTACGATACCCTGACACCGTTCCCAGCGTCGACCCTTTCGTTCCTGGCGGTGATCGAGTCGGAAAATCCCATCAACCCCTATGTTCAGTCATGGAACCTTTCGGTCGAGCGTGAGCTTGCCCGGAACACGACTCTGGAAGTGAACTACATCGGGACCCACTCCCTGCATCTTCTGAATCGGCGCAACATCGCTCAACCCAATCCGATTCCAGACGCGAGCCTGGCTTTTTGTCAGCAGCAGGATGCGGGCGGGACCTATGTCAACATCAACGATTCTCCCTGTACTGTTGCCAGCCGCCGACCATATCCGAACTTTACTAATTTTTATATCAACAGCGACTGGCACGGTTATGCCAAATACAACGCCATGAACGTGAAGTTTGAGCATCGCAGCGGCGACCTGGCCGTTACCGGAATCTTCACCTGGGCGAAGAGCATGGACTCCAAGTCCGCTGCGGCCGGCGTCGGCGCCACGGGCGAGGGCTTCCAGGGCACTACGGACAACCATCACCCTGAACTGGACTACGGGCCTTCGGACTTCAACGTCGATCACCGGTTTGTAGCCAGCTACGTTTATCAGTTGCCATTCGGGCGGGGAAAGAAGTTCCTCGGAGGGTCCAGTCGGGCTCTTAACCTGCTCGTCGGAGGCTGGGAGGTGACCGGAATCACCACATTCCAGACCGGCTTCCCGCTTAGCATCTATGCGACTGACCTCAACGGAATTCTCCAGGCTGTTCCGCAGCGTGCCGACGTCGTACCCGGATGCGACATACATGGCGGAACTTCCGGGCCATTCCAGCGCCTGAACCCGGACTGCTTCACTCAGCCCCCGCTCGGCGTGTTTGGACAATCCGCCCGGAACTTCCTGCGCCAGCCCGGTATAAACAACTGGGATATGGGCTTCGGGAAGGCGTTCGCCTTGAGTGAAAGATTCAGGTTCGCCTTGCACGTGGATAGCTTCAACACGTTCAACCATC
>Ga0068871_100004059_pt1 | contig 10124 bp, 6 predicted proteins | sample KBSMisM72_FD_72750 | JGI IMG/M metagenome (GOLD analysis project Ga0068871, IMG submission 72750) | Miscanthus rhizosphere microbial communities from Kellogg Biological Station, Michigan, USA - KBS Miscanthus M7-2 | ecosystem: Host-associated > Plants > Roots > Rhizosphere > Soil ...
AATCTCGCGTGCCGAAATCGCAAAGATTAGTGGTCTGAACAAAGCAACTATCTCCACGATCACAGGTGAACTACTCAAGGATGCCTGCATCATCGAAGAGGGCTCCGGGAGAACGACTCCGATCGGTGGCAAGCCTCCGACGCCGTTACGGCTCAATGCAAAACGTTTTGGCCTCTTTGGCGTAGACATTCGCGCGGACGAAACGATTCTTGCGCTGAGTGATTTCAATAATCGCATAGTCGCACGTGTCAGTTTCGAAACCGGCTCAGCAGCGCCTTCGTTTTTGACCAAGCTCGGTAAGGAGATTCGAAAACTCCGCGTGAAGCATGACTCCTTCATCGAGTTCCCCGGTATCGGCGTCAGCTTGCCGGGACTGGTCGATAATCAGAGTGGAAAGTTTCTTCTTTCAGTGGTCCTGCCCTGGCGTGACGTTCCGGTGGTGAACCTGCTCGAGAAAGCAACGTCGCTTCCCGTAATCATCGACAACTCGGCTCGCTGTTCCGCACTCGCAGAGATCTGGCACGGCAAAGCGCAATACGCACACGTTCGCGATTTACTTTACGTTGGTGTGAGTACTGGTTTGGCGTGCGGTGTTGTTATCGATGGTGGTCTTTATCGCGGTGGCAATAATACAGCCGGTCAATTCGGCCACATTCCGATAGATCTGAATGGTCCTGATTGCCGTTGCGGTCAGAGAGGTTGCTGGGATCTCTACGCGTCAGACAAGGCCACGCTGAAGCGCTATGCGGATCTGCGCGGCCCGAACGGCAAACGAGTCTCGACGATGCGGAAACTGGTCGAGCTGGTTGATTCCGGTGATTCTGCGGCGACAGAGGCAGTGCGTGAAACAGCGCGTTATCTGGGTATCGGAATCACTGGACTGATAAACGGGTTGGATCCGGAAGTTGTGGTTATCGGAGGTGAGATCACGAAAGTTTGGGGTTTGATTGAGCCGATCGTTGTGCATGAAACGAAACGCAATCTTTTGGCGCCTCGTTCCCATAACGTGGCGATTAGACCATCGGCGTTTGAAGTTCGGCCGAGTCTGAAAGGCGCTCTGACGTTGATTCAGAACAGTCTGTTGTCAGTGCCGCACATGGGATGAAGGGATTGCCAATTGCCGATTGCCAATTTCCAATTAATTGAAATGACGACTCGTGGAATTTAAACAAATTGGCAATCGGCAGTCGGCAATTGGCAATAAGACGATGAGCTACAGTCCCGAAGAACTCAAGGCAAAGCTCACAGGCGGTCTGATTCCGGCGACGCCTGTCATGTTCGATCGTGAACACCGTTTTCACGATCGAGCGCATGAAGCCTATGTTTCGTTCATGAGTTCACAATCGGTGGCAGGCGTTGCTGTCTGGGCGCATACGGGAAGGGGATTGCTGCTTGACGACGAGATCGCGCGACGTGTGTTGCAACAATGGCGACAGGAAATTGCAGATAAGCCGCTGATTGTTGGTGCTGGTGCTTTGTCGATGGCATCAGCCGCTGCCGCCGGCGGTGCAGACGCCCTGCTTGCGTATCCGCCAACGTGGTTAAAGCAACATGAACGAAGAGACTCACTGATAGTCGAACATCACGAGCGTCTTTCAAGCGTCGGTTTACCAATCATCCTTTTCTATCTTTACGAAGCTGCCGGTGGCGTCAGCTACAGCGCGACAGTGCTGGATGAGTTGCTCTCATTACCAAATGTGGTGGGCATCAAAATGGCGACGCTCGACAGCGTCATGACTTACCAGGATGTCTCCCGCCAAATTCAATCGCAACATCCCGACAAGCTGCTTATCACCGGTGAAGATCGTTTTCTCGGATATAGCTTGAGACGAGGTGCACAAGCGGCCCTGATTGGAATGGGTGCAGTCTGTTGCGACCTGCAGGCTGACTTAATTAAATCCCATCTGGCCGGACACGCAGAGAGATTTCTGGAATTGTCCGACCTCGTCGACCAGCTTGCTGAAGTGCTTTTCATTGAGCCAATGGAAGGCTACATCGGCCGCATTCTCTTTGCGCTGTCGAAGCTCGGGGTGATTCCTGAAGACGCGGCAAACGATCCGTGGGGACCACCGCTGGCTCAGCATGAGCTCGAGAGTATTACCAACGTCCTTAATAGTCTGAACGTGAAAGTTGAATAATGCTTTTTCTTAGCGGACATCCGGAAGTCGATTCTCAGGACCACGCGTCTTTGGTTCGTGACTACGAACGATTTCGAACTGGCTTACCTGAAGACCTGGAGACGTATGTTCACGAGCAGTACAAGCTGGATCTAAGCAGCGAATACGGCGAACACCGGATCAAGAACCCTTTCGGTAAAGCCTCAGGTCAGCTCTCTTTGAACCTTTCGCAAGTGCGTCGCGATTGTGAAGAGCAGCTTGGTTTCGTCGTCCTGAAGTCGATCATCGCTGAAGATGCTGCTGGCGCTCAGTCAATGAGCGAATGGGCGATCGAAGAAACACGGATGGTTGTCGAACGAATTGTTGGTAGAGACAACACGCCTGGTTGGACCGTGTCGTGGAAAGGACGAGGTTGGTACGACACGTTCGCGAAATATCTTGAATTCTTTGACGAAGCACTGACCTTGGCGCGCAGCTCTTCCGTGTTGGTTGTGCCCTCTTGCAAATACCACCTGCCTGGCGCCGCGGAAGGTGTTTGGAAGACAGGTGAGTACGAATACACGACGCGATGTTTGATCGATGTCTGGCAGCGTCACTATCCGGATACACCGATGTTGATTGAAAAGGATTTCAGTCCCACGTTGGCAGCCGACGATCGCGCCGCACAGGCCGAAATGATAATTGAATGGCTGACGTGCGTGACGTCGTTGATCAGGCAAGGCGCGACCCCGGCCCGGATCAAGATCGGGCTAAAAGTTTTCAACGCCATCCTCGATGATGCGTTTCAACTGGAGATGTTGCGTGCGATCAACGAGAAGTGTTCGGGTGACAGTATTCCTGATTTTCTTGTTTACGCGAATCGGCTGTTCGATCCTGAGCGTGAGTTTGATGGCGTGCGCGGCATCGCATATGGCGGCCCGGATCTCAGTACGCGAAATCTGAACGTGCTCGCGCAGTTGCGCTCACTTGAGCGACAGGAAGCCATTCCGTTTTGCAGTTTGCCGATCAGCGCCACCGGCAACATCGTCTCAGGACGTATAGCCGCCGAATACCTGTTGCGCGGCGCCAGCAGTTTTCAAATTCACACTTTCTTTCAGTTGCCGAGCGGTGAATACGCCATGAAGACCGGCGGTAAAACAGCGCGCGCGTTACACCAGCTCTATTTTCATCCCGAAGAGGGATTGCTGGCCTGGCTTCTACATTTGCGTCGCCTGTTTGACTGGCCGGTTGAATGGAACGTAAAGCAGATGGCTGAGTTCTGTATGGCGCCTGCGAACAATGTTTGGGCCGAGCACGCGCCGGCGCTGAGTTGAGTGATGTACGTAGAGATTCGCTTGTTGTTTGAATCGGATATCCCTGCCGCGATGCGACTAAAAGAGGCGGCCGGCTGGAACCAGACCGAAGCTGACTGGCGACGGTTGTTGATGCTCGAGCCAAACGGTTGTTTCGGCGCGATCAGGGATGGGCGTCTTGTAGGGACCACGACGACAACGACATACGGTGACGAGCTTGCCTGGGTTGGAATGGTGCTCGTTGATCCCGAACATCGGCGGCAGGGAATCGCGGCGAAGTTGATGAGTATCGCGCTCGATTATCTGAGTGGAAAAGTCGGCACAGTTAAGCTGGACGCGACGGCGTTGGGCCAGCCGGTCTACGAAAAGTTTGGTTTTCAGGTTGAATCGTTGATCGAGCGATGGAGTGGAACGGGGAGATTGCACGGTGAAGAGCAGGCGGGTTTCAGTCGTGATTCGTTAAGTGAGTTATTGGCGTTGGACCGGGACGCTTTCAATGCCGATCGTTCGAAGTTGGTTGAAGCGCTGATTGAAGGAGCCTCTGTTCCGCCGGTTCTGATAAGAGATGCGAATGGTACGTTAAGTGGCTACGCGTTGGCGAGACACGGCACGCGCGCAAATTATGTGGGACCAGTAGTCGCAAAGGATCCGCAGCAGGTGGAGTCGTTGATTGATCAAGTGCTACGTCAGGTGGGCGACAGCCGTGTCTACATCGATTTCAACAAAGAATGCAGCACCGGAACGGCTCTGCTGTCCGATCATGGTTTTGTCAAAGAGCGCGACCTGATTCGAATGAGTTCCGGTCGCCCAAGCGTCAAAACGTCACCGTTTGTCGTCGCAATCGCAGGTCCCGAAATTGGCTGAATTGGAGGCATATGGAATCAACCGCTACGGTGCAGGACGGATTAGAGAGAAACTTTCGCGCTGACAATCTCAACGTCTACGTTTATGAGTCTAGACCAGCTATGGGCCGTGCTGCTGCGTCGGTGATAGGGGCTGAGATCAGGCGCGCGATTCAGGAACGTGGCAAAGCGTCAATAATACTTGCCTCCGCGCCGTCGCAGAACGAGTTTCTCGCAATCCTGTCTGAAGCGCCCGACATCGACTGGTCCCGCGTCACCGCCTTTCACCTCGACGAATACCTCGGCATGGATGATCGAGCGTCGCAGTCATTTCGCCGTTTCTTAATTGATCGCCTGGTGAACAAAGTGCCACTCGGTCAATTCCATGGTTTGCGTGGCGATGCCCCGGATGGAAGCTCGGAAGCAAAACGCTATGCAGCACTTCTGAAAGAGAACCCGCCCGATTTCGCTGTGCTCGGAATCGGAGAGAACGGTCATCTTGCTTTCATCGATCCCCCATTCTGCGACTTCAACGACCCCGAATCCGTGAAGGTGGTCCAACTCGACGAAATTTGCCGGAACCAGCAAGTAAACGACGGCGCGTTCGCTTCACTCGACGAAGTTCCCCAAGACGCGCTCTCGTTGACGATCCCAACGTTAATGGCTCGACCGAAATTATTCGCTATCGCCCCCGGTCCCGCGAAGCGCGAGGCTATTAAGAAGACTGTCGAAGGGCCGGTAAGCACGAGCTGCCCGGCATCGATTCTGCGTACTCACAAAGACGCGCATTTATTCATCGACGTTGTCGCGGCGGAATACCTGGGCCGCGGATGAAACGGATTTATTGAAAGCGGATCAGCGCTGATCGAGGTTGTCTTCCATGCACAGTTCAGTTCACGTGATCGATTACGTTGTGCTTGTCTGTTACTTGTTGCTGATGGCCGGCATCGGGGCCTACTTCATGCGATTCATGCGCGTCGGAGCAGACTTTCTGAAAGGTGGTAATCGCGTCGAGTGGTGGGTAGCCGGGATGGCCTCGTTCATGTCCGGTTTTTCTGTTTGGACCTTCACAGGTGGAGCGGGTTTCGCATACCGGCAAGGCGTGATCGGTGTGTTCCTCATGTTTCTCGCGGTGCCTGCGTTTCTGTTCGGATACGTTTTCTTTGCACAGGCCTGGAGACGTTCGCGCGTAAGCACGGTAGTTGAATACATCCGCGGCCGTTTTGGCGAAGGCACGCACAAGACGTTCTCGTGGCTGACTGGTCCAAGCCAGCTGATGTTTGGCTCGGTTCGACTGTTTGCCTTATCGAGTTTTATGTCGATCGCGCTGGGCGTTCCGGTTGAATACCTCGTGATCGTTTGCGGCATAGTTGTTCTGGCGTACACGGTGCTTGGTGGTTACTGGGCGGTCTGCTTTACGGACATGTTCCAGTTCATGTTTTTGTTCCCGATTGCGTGTGTGTTGATGGTGCTATCGCTGGCGAACGTGGGTGGCTTGAGTAGTTTCGTTGCCCACGCGCCGGCTGGTTATTTCAACCCGTTTGCGGGTGATTATGGTTGGCTGTTTTTGATCGTCTACACGATTTCGCAAACAACCGGCTACAACAACTTCGGCAATGCGCAACGATATTTCTGTGCAGACACCGAACAGTCGGCAAAGCGGATCGCAGTTCTGTGCATGATTCTTTTCACGATCGGCAGCCTCATTTTTTATCTGCCGCCACTGATCGCTCGCGTTGCTTTACCGGATCTGGGCACAGCTCCGAACGGTCTCAAGCAGCCATCTGAAGCTGCGTACATTGCGATGGGGCTGCGCGTCTTGCCGCCGGGCATGGTCGGTGTGCTGCTGGCCGCAATGCTGGCGTCATCGATGGCTTCGCTGTCGGCTCATAACCACATCATCACCGGCATCTTTGCGAAGGACCTTTATCAGGGGTACCTGCGCAAGGATGCTTCGGATCGTCATATGTTGACTGCAAGTCGTTTGACGTCGCTGGGAGTCGGCGTGGTGATGATCTGTGTCGCGCTTCTTTTTGCACAAGGCGCCACCGGAATCTTCACTCTCCTGTTTATTCTCGAGTCGATGTTTCTTATTCCGCTTGGTCTGCCACTGCTCTACGGATTCGTTGCGAAAGGTGGGCCATGGTGGTCGGCTGTGTGCGCTTACGTTGTGGGCGCGATCACTTCGCTAATCGTCAATCTTTATTTGAATCGATACCTCGGGATGGGATTGAACGAAACGTATCTCATTGGCATTCCCGCGATCACGACGACGATCGCGTTCTTCGTTCCGGTGCTTTTGATCGCGCCGGAAGGAGAATTTGCCCGGCGTGTCGATTCGTTTTTCGCGAAGTTGAAGACGCCTGTGGATACCGCAACTGAGTTGGGGGCGACTGGCGTTTCGGGTCGGGGTCAACTCGCGCTCGTCGGCAAAGTGACGACGGGAATGGGTATCGCGTGTTTCGCTCTTGTCGCGGCAAGTGCGGCAGGACGCGATCGTTTGATTGTCGGAATTTATGCGGTGGTCACGACACTGATCGGACTTGTCTTCATCGGAGCAGGTCGCGTGCCGACTGAATCGGACAGGACACGCGCGCAGGCAATCGCAGCAGAACCAGTTTCGGATTGAGGGTTTTCTTAGCCTGCGAAGCAGGCGTACGCATAAAGCCTGGGGCGCGAGCCCCAGGATCAGGATCGTTAAATATCAATTGAGCCCGTGATAACGGGCGAAAGCGCGAGATGACGCCGAGAGCTGCCGCCCGTTTTCACGGGCTGGAATTGAGGTTCAATAATAACCTGGGGCTTGCGCCCCAGGCTTTATGCAGACGCCTGCTTCGCAGGCTAAGCAGTAGTGTCAGTTCCCCGATGTCACTGCAATCCTTCACCACGGGGCTGGTCGTTCTTTATATGCTTTGTTCTCAGGCTGTGTTCGGTTCCGTGCGCACAACCTGGGCCGTGAATGATGGTGAGAAGGTTGAGAGAGACGATCTCAACAACCCAAACAAGCATGCGAACTCAGCATGGGACGGTAGCAAGGTAAAGATCTTCGGGGCACGTAACGAAATCATCGCCTTTCAACTCATCGTCGAAGCGGATCAGGAGGGAATCAAAAAACTCGACGTAGAGTTACCTCAGTTAACACACGGCAAAGCGAAGATAACCTACGCCCCACCCGTTGCAGATCCGACAAACTACGCCGGTCGTCCTATTCAAATCTTCTCCGTCAATTACATGAACGTTGAAGTCGCGTCGCATGCCGAGTGGGTGTACAAGGTCGGTTCTCCTGCCGCTCCAAAAGATTCGACCGGATGGAAGCCTGTACAACTCATTCCGGAGAATGCGCGCGCAGGTCTTGGCGGATTTCCACTCCGTGTAGCAGCGAATCAAAATCAGGCCGTGTGGATAGAGATCTACACCGATCGAAATCTTCCCGCCGGCATCTATTCCGGGACCATCACCGTTGACGCGGATGGTCGAAAGCAGACGATACCCATCGAGTTGGAGCTGTTTGATTTCACTCTGCCGGATCAAAACAGCATGCACGTGATGGTCTACTACGAGAGTTTGCAACCGAAACTCTATCAGGGCCGCGATCTCGATTCGGAGTACCACCGCTTTGCACACCGCCAACGGATCGAGCTGGTTTACGCTTACGACATTAACTCGGCAACGGCTTCGGCAGGCCGCTTTGACGGCAGTGATTTCACAAAAGCAGAAGGTTATGAAGGGCCGGGCCTGGGTGTCGGAAATCAGATCATTCCGCGAACATTTTATGGTCCTGGCAAAACCTTCGATGAGCGTGCCGCGGCCTGGCGTGAAGCCGATAGCTGGATTACTTTTCTAAGAGCGAAGTTTCCGCACGCAATCACGTTTCTCTATCTGCCTGATGAACCTGGCCGCTCCGAGTACAACTACATCCGCCAGCTTGCGGAGAACCTTCATTCAAATCCAGGACCGGGCAAAGCGCTTCCGACGTTCGTGACTAAACACTACGTCAAGGAACTCGACGGAGCGATCGACATTTGGGACACAGGCCCGCTTGGTTACGACATCAAACGCGCAGATGAAGAACGACAACGCGGGCGCAAATACTGGATCTACAACGGCGGCCGTCCGGCTGCCGGAGCAATTGTCATCGACGCACCCGCCACCGATCCTCGCTCCACCATCTGGGCCTGCTTCAAACACGACATCGACAATTATTTTTACTGGCATGGCGTGCACTGGCAGCACAATCGCCAGAAAGTTGGCGAGCGGAAACAGAATGTGTGGGCCAATCCGATTACATTCGACAATCGTGGTCAGCCGAATAAACCAATCGACGATCAAGGGTACATAAATGGCGATGGTGTGTTGATCTATCCCGGTGAAGACAAACTTCATCCGGAACAGGACCGTGGCATCGCTGGGCCAATCTCAACGATTCAGCTCGCAAACTTCCGGCGCGGTCTGCAGGACCATCAATACCTGACCCTCGCGCGCAAATTAAAACTGGATGCAGTAGTTAACGACGTCCTCCAATCAGTGGTCCCCCGTGTGTTTTCCGACTCAGGTCCAGCGATCGGTTTCTCGGAAGCTGGAAATGATTACGAACGTGCTCGCTACAAACTCGCGCAGGCGATTGCGAAGCGATCGAAGGGAGAATAGATGAAACACCTCATAGTCACACTGTTCCTGATTGCTGTTTGCGGTAGCACCGCGTTTGCGGTGACCTACCAGGTTGGTCCAACACGAACACTTAAAAAACTGCAGGACGTCGCACCTCTGCTCAACCCCGGTGATATTGCGGAAGTTGATGGCAATGCGACGTATCCCGGCGATCTGATATTCACTCGACCCGGAACTGCAGTAAACAAGATTACGATCAGAGGGATTCGCGTTAACGGTTTGCGTCCGGTTATCTCCGGCGGCACGAACACGGTGGAGTTTCGTTTGTCGGACCATTACGTCTTCGAAGGCTTCGACGTCACCGGCGGAAGCTTTCGCGGAATCTATCACCACGCACATGACATCACTTTGCGCGATTGCGTGGTCCACGATTGCCCGGCGCACGGAATTCTCGGCGCCGATACGGACTCGGGATCGCTGTTGATGGAATACGTCGAGGTCTATCACTGCGGAAATGGTGCCGGGCAGCATCCGGTGTATATGGCGACCGACGAGGTGGCGCACCCCGGTTCAGTATTCCGCATGCAGTACTGCTATCTCCACGATCAAAACGGCGGCAATAACATCAAGAGTCGCGCGGAACGCAATGAGATCTATTACAACTGGGTCTCCGGTGGTTTTTATGGAGAGATCGAACTGATTGGCCCAGATCCACATGGCAACAAGAACGTCAGCCAAGACACCGCTCGTGAAGACTCCGACGTTGTCGGTAATGTGTTTCAGCACATTCCGACGCAAGGCACGCGGATGGCTCGCGTCGGTGGCGACGGTACCGGTCACACCGATGGCCGTTATCGCTTTGTGAACAACACGTTCATCCTGCGCCAGGGGCAGGTAAGTCCGGGCGTCGAGATTTTCGAGGGCATCGAGAGTCTCGAAATGCACAACAACGTGTTCTTCCGCGTCGGTGGTGCGGCCATCGATAAGATCGTTCTGGAGACGCGTGTGCGTTGGGTGAATGGTCGAGTCAGCACCGGCAGCAACAATTGGGTGACGACAGGTTCGGCATTGATTCCGACCGCATGGACTGGAACTGTGACTGGCGCCAATCCAGGATTTGTAAACATTGCGACCCTTGACCTCCGACCGGCGGCGGGCAGTCCGCTTGTAGACGCAGGCAATGGCGCGCCGCAGAGTCCGGCTGGACATCCGTTCATTAGTCCGCTGTTTCCACCGGCTTTCCTGCCGCCGTTTCATACAGCTCT
>Ga0068871_100004062_pt1 | contig 10123 bp, 10 predicted proteins | sample KBSMisM72_FD_72750 | JGI IMG/M metagenome (GOLD analysis project Ga0068871, IMG submission 72750) | Miscanthus rhizosphere microbial communities from Kellogg Biological Station, Michigan, USA - KBS Miscanthus M7-2 | ecosystem: Host-associated > Plants > Roots > Rhizosphere > Soil ...
CAAGCCGATGTCGATGATCCCGACGTCCGGGTGAACGACATCGAGTAATTCGAGGCCTTTCATGCCGTCGGGGGCGTCGTGGACGATGTGTCCGGCGAGTTCCAGCGTCATGCGCAGCATCTCCCGTGCTGCGTCGCTGTCTTCGATGAGCAGGACGCGCCGGCGCTTCGCGCGCCGTTCCCCGTGGAGTGGCACACCGCTCGAGGCTTCCGGCGAGGGAATCGCTTTCATCCGAATCGTGAACCTGCTGCCGCGCCCTTCTCCCTCGCTCGATGCGGAGACCGTTCCACCGTGCGCTTCGACAAGGCTGCGAACGAGCGTCAGGCCGATTCCCAGGCCACCACGCGCGCGGTTGAGCGTGCGGTCCGACTGGACGTAGAGATCGAAGATGAAGGGCAACAGCTCGGGCGAGATGCCGGCGCCCGTGTCCTCGACGACGAGCAGGGCGTCGCGGCCGTCGGCGCGGAGCGTGACCCGAATCTGCCCGTCCGGCGGCGTGTACTTGATGGCGTTGGTCACGAGATTGGCGAGCACCTGCTCGATCCGCAGGGCGTCCGCCGCGATCCAGACGGGCTGGATTCGAATATCGAGGTGCCGCCCCTCCGGCACATTGCCAGCGAGCGGGTCGACGGCGCTCCGGATCGCGTCGGCCAGGTCGAGCGGTTGCCGAACCAGGCGGATCTTTCCGGAGACAACGCGCTCGACGTCGAGCAGGTCGCTGATCAGGCGAGAGATGTTCTCCACCTGTCGCGCGATGACCTCGTGCGCGCGGCTCACAGGTTGCGCGGTCACACCCGGTGACTCGAGCACGTGCAGGGCGGCGCTGACGGCACCCAGCGGATTGCGCAGCTCGTGCGCCAGCATCGCCAGGAACTCGTCTTTCGTCCGGTTGTCCCGCTCGGCACGGTCACGATTGGTTCTGGCCTCGAGAAGTTCGCTGAGATCCGTGACGATCAGGTTCAGGCGGCCTTCGCCGATCGCGCCGGCTGCGGACAGCGTGAGGCTCACATCGAGGGGAATCGAGCCGGGGCTCATCAAGGTGCTGCGGCAGCGGCCGCTGCCGGTCAGGAGGAGACTATCGAACCCGCGCTTGTCGCTCTCGCTGACAAACCTATCGAAAGAACTGCCAATGACCGCCTCGATGGGTTCGTCGACCATTGCCGCGAAGCGCGTGTTGGAGTACAGGATGTCGCCGCGACTGCTGAGAACGACGGCACCTTCCTGCATCTGTTCCACGAGGTTGCGGTACGGCTCATCGGCGCTGCGCAACGTATAGACCTTGCTTCCGCTGGCGCCCTCGACGACGAGGGCATCGATCTCGCCCTCGCGAATCGCCCGTAGCGTCTCTTCGGCTTCGGCGAGGCGTTCGCGCGTCTCGAACTGGCCGCGGTAATCGGTGCTTCCCGGACTCATCGTCTTGCTCCGCGTTCGGGAATCAGATCGAGTCCGAGCAGCACCCCCTGGCGGTTCGACATGTCGCCGATGATGCGGCGCATCGGCAGCGGCAGCTTCTTGATCAGCGTGGGTGCCGCGATGATCTGCTCGCCCTTGACGAGTGCCGGCTGCTGGTAGATATCGATGACTTCAAGATCGTACCGGCCCTCGAGGTACTCGTCGCAGATCGTCCGCAGGTTGCTCACGGCGCGCGACGAGCGGGCCGTCAGGCCGGTGATGTAGAGGCGGAGGATGTAGCGCTCGTCGCCGGCGCGAGCGTGACGCGCCAACGTCGCGCGCAGTGTGCGTGGAGTCAGCGGCGCGGCGGACTTCATTGACGCATCCGCAGGTCCAGTCCGACGAGTACCCGTTCCGTGTTCGACAGATCGCCGATGATTTTCTTGATCGGTTCCGGCAGCCGTCGGACGAGCGTGGGTACGGCGAGGATCTGGTCGCCGCGCGCGAGCTGCGGGTTCTGCACGAGATCGATGACCTCGATGTCGTAGCGGCCCTGCAGGTGCTCGTCGCAGATCTGCTTCAGATTCTTCAAGGCCAGCACCGACTTTGGCGTCTGTCCGGCGACGTAGAGGCGCAGTGAATAGACTGACGCGGCGTCCGCCGATGTTGTCGCCGGGCGGTCAGACAGTTGCATGCAGCACCTTTCGGGAACCGTCTTGAGCGTCATCTGCCGCATGCGGCGCGGCGACCGGATGGCGCAGGCTCATCCCCCGGTTGGTCATGACGAATTCGCACAGCTCGTTCGAGTGCGCCATGCCGCGGGACTTGAGCACGTAGAGGCCTCGCCGATGTCGATCGCCGACCGTATCGTTCGCGAGGACGATCCACGTGTCCATCAGGGACGAGATGGTGGTCTCGGTCCGCTCGATGTCGGTGTGGCCGGGCATGAGACTGGTCAGCATCGCGGTGATGTTGGCGGTCTTGAGATGGTCGATCATCCTCGTGAGCATCGCCTGGACGTCGGTGTACGTCCCGACTGTCATCAGGTTGGTCACGGGGTCGATGACCGTCACGGTCGGCTTGAAGTCCGCGACGACCTCGTGCATGGTGACGAGGTGGGTCTCGAGGCCGTACCGCGAGGGCCGATCCGCATGGAATTGCAACAGGCCGGCGGTCACCCATGGCTCGAGGTCGATGCCGATGGACCGCATGTTTCTGAGCAGCTGTTGCGGCGACTCCTCGAACAGAAAGCACAGGCAGCGCTCGCCGCGGCGGCACGCCGCGTCGAGGAAATGGGCGGCCAGGCTGGTTTTCCCTGTGCCGGCGGTGCCGGAAATCAGGATCGTGCTTCCGCGATAGTACCCCCGCCCGCTGAGCATCTCGTCAAGCCGCGCGACGCCCGACGACACGCGGTCCATCGGCGCCCCATGCTGAAGGGCCAGAGAGGAGACCGGGAGCACGCTGATGCCATTCGCATCGATCAGGAACGGATACTCGTTCGTGCCGTGATGGGATCCACGGTACTTGACCACCCTCAGCCGGCGCGTCGATACCTGATCGTGGACTCGATGGTCCAGAAGGATGACTGCATCCGAAACGTATTCCTCGAGTCCCTGCCGTGTGAGAGCCCCGTCGCCGCGTTCACCCGTGATCACGGCGGTGACGCCCTGGTCTTTCAGCCATCGGAACAGCCGTCGCAGTTCGGACCGGAGAATGGTGTCGTTCTTCAGGCCGGCAAACAGCGATTCGATCGTGTCGAGGACGACGCGCTTCGCCCCGACGGTCCGAATCGCGTGATCGAGCCGGACGAACAGGCCCTCCAGATCGTACTCGCCCGTCTCCTCGATTTCGGCGCGTTCGACGCGCACGTAGTCGATGGCGAGCTTGCGGGCCGCGATCAACTGCGGCAGGTCGAAGCCGAGCGACGCGACATCGCTCGCGATCTCTTCTTCGTTCTCCTCGAACGTCATGAGCACGCCCGGCTCGTCGAACGAGAGGGCGCCGTTGACGAGAAAGGTGAGCGCGAGAAGCGTCTTGCCAGATCCTGCGCCGCCGCAGATGAGCGTCGGCCGGCCCTTGGGCAGGCCGCCGCGCGTGATTTCATCCAGACCGCGGATTCCGGTGAGCGCTTTCGGCAGCTCGGCACCGCGAGGGAGAGGACCGGACTCGTTAGCTGGTGTCTCTGTCCGATTCACTTCGTCCAGGAGAGGGCTCAAAAAAGAACTCCAATTCGCGAGCCGTTCGCGCTGACATGTTGACAGTCCCCCCACTAGGGATCTGTAAGTAGCGTTCCGTTGTAGAAGAAGTGTGTGCTGGTGCTTCGCCGCCAACAAGGACTGTGACAGCTCCTGTATGGCGAGTCTGTTAAATATTGGACATCCGATCCGGCTGGTCGCTTTCTCTCGCAAGGGTATAAGATGGCCCCTCAGCCACTCATGAAGCCAAAGAGCCCGCGGGCCGTCCGGAAGCAAAGTCGCCTGTTCGATGCGGACACGTATCTCCACTCGATTGGCCCGGCCCGCAAGATCGCGAAATACCGAGGAGGAGAGGTCGCTTTCGGGCAAGGCGACCCTGCCGGCGACATCAGGTTCATCCAGACGGGGGCGGTCAAGATCTCAGTGCTCTCCCGGATCGGGAAAGAGGCGGTCGTGGCGATGCTTTCGCCCGGCGACTTTTTCGGTGAAGGCGCGCTGGCCGGTCAAACGATCCGGATCGAGACCGCAACCGCGATCACGGCGAGCACCGTATTGATCATCGAAAAGGCGGAGATGGTCCGAATGCTCCACGATGAGCCCCCGTTCGCGGACCGCTTTCTGTCTCATATGCTGTCCCGGAACATCCGCATCGAAGCGGACCTGGTCGATCAGCTGTTTAACTCGAGCGAAAAACGGCTCGCCCGAACGCTCCTGCTGCTGGCGCGGTACGGCGAAGCCAATCCCCAGCGCACCTTGCCGAAGATTTCGCAGGAGACACTCGCGGAAATGATCGGCGCCACGCGCACGCGCGTGAATTTCTTCATGAACAAGTTCAAGAGGCTCGGCTTCATCGAGTACAACGGCGGCCTCAAGGTCAACACCTCTCTCCTCAGCATCGTTCTGCACGACTGATCCCCCAGGGATCCCGCGGCGAGAAGGAGCCACATGCCGATCGAACACCTCCCGGAAGAGCGCCGGCAGCACGCCGAGAGCGTGCGCGAGAAGGCTGAGAATCGGCGCGACGGTGCCGAGCAGGACCGGAAGTTCACCGAAGCGCACCGGATTTCAGCTGAGTCCGACAGAAGCGAGGCGGAGCAGTTCAGGCGACTAGCCGAAGAGGCACGCGAGGTGCGCGACCTCCACCGTGGGGCGCTCGAGGAGCTGCGTGAAGAACGGGAACGCCTGAGAGAAGCCGGTGAAACGGCCCGGACGGCTGCTGAAGAGGCACGAGCCGCTGCCGAGTTGGCTCGTCACGCCACGGTGGAGGCCGTGCAAGCCACCGCCGAAACGCTCCAGGCGACCGTCGAAAACATGAAAGTCGTGGAGGACATGCGGCGCACCCTCCGCGACATACGGAGTGTGAACAAGCTCGACTCGCACTAGCTGGCCGGCTGATAGTCCGTCACGTATTGAACCGGACGAAGCGGTTGTCGATGGCGTCGGCCTTCGAGTAGCTGACGGCGTGCACCCGGACACCGGAGGGATTCACGAGGCGGATCGTCCCGCCTTGGTTCGAGAGCTGGGCGCCACGGCCGGACAGGACGATCAGCGCGGAACCGCCGCCCGGCAATTGAACGTTCCCGATCGTGTCGGCCGCGTCGTTCTTGTCCACGACGCGCCAGGCCGTCAAGTCGACCGTGTCCACGGTCGTGTTGCCAATCACCACAATTTCCCTGCCGGGGTCGTCGCCGGCCGGGTTGAGCAGTGCCCGTTCGACGTACACGGTGGGGAACGTTGGACTCGGCTCGCCGGGAGGAGTCGGAGGGGGAGGCGTGTCGACAGGCGCTCCCGCCGGCGGGATCTCCTTCGAAACACCCGGAATCTGATTGCTCTGGGCGTCGGTCGGCAGGAACTGCGTCTTGAATCGGAAGAACAGCCCCGCGACGTGATCGGGAAAGCGGAGGAGGAGGCCGCCGTCGTTGAACACGCCGTTATCCTGGTCGTGATCGTGCGGCGCATTTCCCTGGTTCATGTGAACGTCGTGCATCCCGTCCACCGTGCCGAACTCCGTGTCGACCCCCGGTTGCGGCGCTGAATCGTGAAAGTGCGAGCCGAACACGAAGAGATCGCCAGCGCTCGCCTTCAGCGCCGCCAGCTGACCGCTGACCACGTCCTGCAGATCGTCGTTGTCGGCGGGACCGGTGGGGGGCAACGCGATGCCGGTCGGGAGGTCGAAGAGCGGCGCGCGCGAGTAGTCGAGCGCGTTCGAAGCCGATCGCGGCTGGTGATTCAGGTCCGTGAGTCCGGATGGAATGGCTGCGAGACCGTCGAGAATCGGATGACCCTGCAGCGGATCCGCGCGATGAAAGATCACGAGGGACTTCGCGGGATCCCCGGAGCGCACGTTGACCGCAATGTGCCAGGGCGTCCCGCCATCATCAATCAGCCTGACGTGCAGGTGCGGGGACTTGCTCGACCCGGGCGCCACATCCTCGCGCTTCCACCGATCGAGCTTGCCACGCAGCACACCGTAGATGACGGCCACTCGTCACCGCCTTTCACTCGACGCGCATTCAGTAATCGACGTGCACAAAAAAAGGCAAAGGGCCACGCGGCCCTTTGCCTTCTGTTGGCTTCGAACGTGTGCCCCCGGCCGCTACTATTGCGGTTTGCCGAATCTCGAGTCCTCGATCGGCGCGTTGACTTTGACTTCCTTCAGCGTCGCGCTGAAACGGCCGTCGAGCCAGGAGAACTTGTACGAGAACGGGAACTTGATGCCGTTGACGTCTTTATAGTCCGCGTAATCGGTCTGCGTGAGCACGTGGCCGACCGGCGACGAACCATACCGGACCATCCGTGCCAGCAGGCCCGTATCCTGGTCGAAGTACAGCGTCGCCAGAAAGCCTCTCGGACCGCTTCCCTGAACGACGTTGTAGTCCTTGCTGCCGATCGCTCTCGGCTGGCCGGTGCGCCAGTTCGTCAGGGCGTCCTTGATGCCGCCCGGAAACGCCAGCTTGGCCTCGAACTGCTGGCCGTCGAGCTCTTCGCCGACGATCGTGTAATCGCGTAGCAGTGCGCGCGGCGTCTTGACCGTGCCTGTGGCGCCGTTCACCGTCCAGAGGCTCTCGCCCCGATCCGGATGGTCCTTGTAGTTGATCAGCGTCGTGCGCTTGCCGGGAGCCTTCGCGAAGATGGTGAAGTCGGCGGTGCCGCCGAATTCCCCGAAGCCGAGGCTGGTTCCCGTCGCGATGTAGCTGGTCAGCCCGTTCAGCCGCTGGGCGCCGCCAAGGGCCGCGATGTACTTGTCGAGGATCTGCGTCGCCGGCGGCTGATCCTTGTCCTGCACGATGAGATCGTCGAGCTCGTCGTTCGGCGCCTCGTACAGCTTGTCGAGCATGATGGAGCTTGCCGGGATGTCGCGGCCGTGGTGGCACGTCCAGCACGTCACCTTCTGCGCCCCGCCGAATTGCGCCTTGTTGATCGCGTCCACCATTTCCACCATCCGGCGCGCGGTCCGTTTGACTCGCGTGTCGAACACCCAATCGACCGTATCCGTGCCGGCTCCGGGGTGGCAGTCCGCGCAGTCCCAGCCAAGCGCGCCGGACATGACGCCCATCGCGGCAATGAAGTCGTCCACCGTCAGGGTCTTCAACGTGCTGGTGGTCACGTTCTTGAAAAAGGTACCGGCGATCGCCCCTGGCGGGGGCGACGGTATAACAGCTTGTGCCGACGGCTTGACCGCGTATGCGATGCCTGCGATCCATACGCTGACCATGCCTGCGGCCACAAAGCGCCACGAACTCTTCATGTTTCTCTCCTCCGTATGAGAACCGATAGGATAACGTACTTACTCAGGCAAAGTGGGCGCCGGTCGTCTCGACGTACACCGCATAGAGCGACTGGCTGGCGGCCATGAACAGCCGGTTGTGGCGGGACCCGCCGAAGCAGACGTTCGCGCACGTTTCCGGCAGGCGAATCATGCCGATCCGTGTGCCGTCGGACGCCACGACTTGCACACCCGGCCGCGCGCCGGCCCAGACGTTCCCGTCCACGTCGCATCGGATGCCGTCGGCCGCTGACGGAGCGCCTGTGCCGGGAATGTCGAGCTGGATGAATCGTTTACCGTTGCGCAACGATTTCCCGTCGACGTCGTAGACGCGGATGTCCCGTCCCATGCCCGTGTCGGCAACGTAGAGCTTCCGGAAATCCGGCGAAAAACAGATGCCGTTCGGTCCGCTCTGATCGTCGGTGACCTTCTCGATCTGGAGCGTCTTCCCGTCCACCCGGTAGACGGCTTCCTTGGTCTCCTGCTCGCTCTTGAACCCTTCGTAGTTACCCCGAATGCCGTACGTCGGATCGGTGAACCAGACACCGCCGTCCGGATGCACCGCGACATCGTTGGGCGAATTCAACCGCTTGCCGTTGAACTTGTCGGCGATCACGGTCAGGGTGCCGTTGTGCTCGTACCGCACGACGCGCCGCCCGCCGTGCTCGCAGGAGAGCTGACGGCCCTCGAAGTCGAACGTGTTGCCGTTGCTGTAGCCCGACGGATTCCGCAGCACGGTGACGCGTCCGTCTTCTTCGGCCCACCGCATCTGGACGTTGTTCGGGATGTCACTCCACACGAGATACCGGCCCACGCCGTTCCACGCGGGGCCCTCGGACCACATCGTGCCGGTGTAGAGCCGTTTGATCGACGTGTTGCCGACGATGTAGCGGCGAAACCGGTTGTCGAGCGCGATGATGTCGGGGTCGGGATATTGAACGGGCTCGCCGCGGATCCAGTCGCGAGGCGTCGGCACGGGCGATACCGGTGCTTGCGTCTGCGCGCCGGCGCGGGCGAACCCGGCGGCGCCCGCAATCGCAGCGGTTGTGAGGAACGTACGGCGAGTCACCGCCATAGGCTTATGTCCTGGTAATTTTGAAGTCGCCCTTCACGGAACCCTGGGTCCACGTGCCGGTGATGAAGCGGGCGTAGGCGCCGATGTTTTCGACTTTGCCGTCGATGACGAAGTGAACCGCCTTGCCTCCGCGATCTTTTCCGTCAGCCTCGAAGTGCACGGTCCATTTCGGCGCGTCGAATGTCGCGACCTTGAGCGGAATCCCATTCGCACCGGGGTTGATCGTGCCCGTGATCGCGTTGCCGTCCCATTTCAGCTCGACGACGACGTGCTCCTTGTTCGGGCCCCACTCACCGATCCAGGTGCCCTTGAGGGGATGTCCGAACTGGGCGAGGGCGGGTGTGGCGAGCGTCAACGCAGCGGCCATCAAGGTCAGGAAACGAACAACTCTCATCAGAAATCCCTTCAATCAGCGTTTCGATCCACGAGTCACGAGCCACGAGCCACGAGTCACGAGCTACGAGTCAGTGCTTCGTCGATGAACTCCGCGCGTCGAACGAGAGGTTCTTCGAGAAGAAGGGCAGCACGTTCTGCTCGATGCGCTCGAACACTCTGTTCGTGTGATCGCCGTCGTACTCCTGGTACGTGTGCTCGACACCAAACCGCGTGAACGTCTGCTCCAGCTCCTTGTTCGACGCGAGCAGGCCGTCCTTCGTGCCGACCTCCATCGCGATCGCGTGGTACATCTTCAGGTTCGGAATATATTGCCCGACCATCGCGAGCGGCGCGTTCGCGGCCCACTTGGCGACGACGTCCGCCTGGAGTTTGCCGTCCTTGACGGGCAGATCCAGGAACAGCGGCGGGTTGCCCGGGTTCGGCGACCACGCGGCGCCTTCCGCCAGGTTCACCGAAGGTCCGAATCCGCGGCCGCGGCCCGCCTCCTCCGCCGCTTCACGGGTCTTGATCGCTTCTGCGGGCGCCATCCGGCCAGGATCGAAGGTCAGCGCCGCGTTGAGACAGCACGAGCTCATGAGGTACAGGCTCGAGAACACGTCGGGACGCTTCATGCCAATCCGCACGGCGCCGTAGCCGCCCATCGAGTGACCGCCGAGGCCGCGCGACATCCTGTTCGGAATGGTTCGGTAATGGCCGTCGACATACGCGACCAGATCCCGGGCGACGTACGTCTCCCAGTCGCCGGTGGTCACCGAGTTTGAATACATGCTGCCTTTGTGCAGCGTGAAGGCGTTCGGCATCACGACGATCATTTCCCTGGCCGTGCCGGCGGCCGCGAGCGCGTCCGCGCTGTCCGGGAGCCTCGCCAGGCGTCCATTGAATGTGTCGTCCGTGCCGCCATAGCCGTGCAACAGGTACACAACGGGATAGCGCCGCGAGCGCTCGGAGGCGTAGCTCGGTGGCAGGTAGACCGTCACGTCCCGATCGGGCGAGTCGCCCTCGAGGTTACCCTCGAGCGCCTTGCCGTGGACCTTGATGTGCTCGACGGCGTTGGCCCGAGAAGGCGGTTTCGGATCCGCCGCCGGCGCCGGCGTCTGGCCGCCCGCTTGGGCCAGGGCGGCAGTAAGAGCAAGCGTTATCAACATGGGCAGCACCAGCAGGGGCGTGTTACGACTCAAAGCAACCCCGGAACCCGCGCATTGTACACCCCCGGCGAAGGCTTCCCGACGGCACCGGGCCGGCCTCGACAGGATGATTCAATCCGCGTATCGTCAGCCGATGCGATTCCGAGTTATAGCC
>Ga0068871_100004064_pt1 | contig 10122 bp, 14 predicted proteins | sample KBSMisM72_FD_72750 | JGI IMG/M metagenome (GOLD analysis project Ga0068871, IMG submission 72750) | Miscanthus rhizosphere microbial communities from Kellogg Biological Station, Michigan, USA - KBS Miscanthus M7-2 | ecosystem: Host-associated > Plants > Roots > Rhizosphere > Soil ...
TTTAACTATACTTGTTATCATTTTTTTCTTTTTGCCAGAAGGGCATCAGCCGGATACATCGGTATCGCTTAAGCCGCAACCCATTATAAAAGGCTTTGCAGAAATACTCGCGAAGCGGCAGTTTTACGTGTATGCATTGGCGGGAACATTTTCTTTTGCAGGCCTTTTTGTGTATGTGGCTGGTTCGCCGGCTATATTTATGGAGGGGTTTCATGTAAGTACCAAAATATATGGTGGTATTTTTGCTTTATTATCCGTAGGTTTTATTGGCGGTAGTCAGTTGAACCATCTGTTATCACGCAGGTGGTCAAACGAAGAAATTTTTAAAGGCGCCCTTATCATACAGGTCTTTGCGGCCACCATTTACTTTATTGGCGTATACAAAGGCTGGTACGGATTAACCGCCAATATTATTTGCCTGTTTATTGTATTGTCGTGTTCAGGCCTTACTTATCCCAATGCAGCAGCTATTGCCATGGCCCCATTTGCCAGAAACGCAGGCACTGCATCTGCCTTATTAGGTTTTATACAATTGGGCATAGGTGGTTTGATTTCTTCCGGCGCAGGTATTTTGCATTTTAAGGGCAGTCTGGCTACTGCTGTCACCATGATGGGTGCTGCCATTGTAGCAATACTAATTTTATTATTGGGTGGAACTAAAATAGTGCAACCTGTTACCGATGAAATTAGCCTGCAGCATTAGCAGTTTATCACAAATTGTCGCAATCTCCCCCTTATATGTCGCATCCGCAACCCATGCAACCAAAACGTTTCATATAAATTTGTTATAGAAAGGTTGTTTATATTTTATTGTATGAGACGAGATAGTTTCCAGGCAATAGCAGATCCAACAAGGAGAGAGATTCTGGGAATCATTGCCAGGCAGTCACTCAATATCAATGCCGTAGCAGGCAATTTTGATGTAAGCCGTACTGCTATTTACAAACATATCAAAATACTGACCGAGTGTGGTTTGATTGTAATTAAACAACAGGGAAGGGAACGATATTGTGAAGCGAAAATGGAAAAGCTGCACGAGGTTTCTGACTGGGTGGGACAATACAGCAGGTATTGGGATGCGCAATTTGACGCGCTTGAAACATATCTTAAAAAATTGCAGCTTCCCAATAATAAAAAGTATAAAAAAAGAAAAATTAATAAATAACGATTGCACATTTATTCATCAACTAAACCAACCAACTATGAGTATTTTACTTACTATCCTTAGCGTGATAGCCGGCTTGATTATTCTTTTACTGATTATTGCCGCGTTTATTAAAGGAGCGTATACAATAGAGCGGGAAATATCCATTGCCCAACCGGCGGCGCAAATTTTTAATTATATAAAATACATAAAAAACCAGGATACCTATAGCGTATGGAACCAGCTTGACCCTGCTATGCAAAAAACCTATACCGGCACAGACGGCACCGTGGGTTTTACATATGCCTGGGATAGTGCAAACAAACAGGCAGGAAAAGGTGAGCAACAAATTACTTCTATAAAAGAGGGTGAACGTATTGATATGGCGCTGCATTTTATAAAACCTTTTGAAGGCAGGTCGGTTGCCTGGATGAGCACCACGCCTGAGACTGGCAACCAGGCAAAGGTGCAATGGGGCATAACTGGTAAAATGAATTATCCCATGAACATAATGCTGTTGTTTATGAACATGGAAAATATGATAGGTAAAGACCTGTCTGGCGGACTGGCCAATCTCAAAAACATTCTTGAGAAATAAAGATGGGTGTTTTTTATACTGCTGGCGAAACTGGTTTACTGACAATATAAACCATGCAAAATGACTATTAATCCTTATTTAAATTTTCCGGGTACCACCGAAGCGGCGTTTAACTTTTACAAATCAGTATTTGGTGGCGAGTTTTCTATGTTGCAGCGTTTTAAAGAAACACCAGACGGCGCAAAAATGTCCTCCGAACTGCAAAATCAAATCATGCATATTTCTTTGCCCATAGCGCCCGGTTATATTTTAATGGCTACCGACGCACCTGCCGAAATGGGTTTTTCATTGAAGCAGGGTAATAATTATTATATCGCTATCAGCCCTGACAGCCGGGAAGAAGCCAAACGTCTATTTGATGGTTTGTCTGCCGGGGGTAAAGTTGAAATGGATATGCAAGATATGTTCTGGGGTGCCTATTACGGCTCGTTTGAAGACAAATTTGGTATTAAATGGATGGTAAATTATGCCAAGAGGTAATGTGGAAAAAATAGAAGATCAATATTACAACTGGCAATAACTAATAAGTGGCATATGAAACCAACAACAATCAGGATCGTCTATTGGATCCTTACCATACTTTTTGCAGTCATGATGCTGATGGATGGAATCGGCGGGATAACCCGCCAGCAGGCAGGCGTAGAAGTGATGCAACACCTGGGTTATCCTATATATGCGCTCAGTATTTTTGGGATAGCCAAACTGCTTGGTGCCATAGCCATTGTTCAGAATAAATTTAAGATAATCAAGGAATGGGCATATGCGGGGTTTACATTTAATTTTATCGGTGCCATGATGTCGCGTGCATATGCCGGCGACCAGGTATCATGGATATTGTTTCCGCTGATTCCCATTGCCATTCTTTTTGCAACTTATTATTTCTGGAAAAAATTTTCCACATTGCCAAAGACCTGATTTTTTAATCGCCGAGCAGAAACCCTGGTATGACCGGTTATGCCGTTGCAGCTAAATAAAAGTTTATTAAAAACAAATAAAAAAGTAAAAATGAAAAAGACAAACATTCTCTATTGGGTTTTTACCGGTCTGCTGATTGCGCTTATGCTCATGAGCGGTATTCAAAACCTTTTGTCTACACAGGCATCTATTGAACTGGTTTCAAAACAACTCGGTTACCCCCAATATTTTATTCCTTTTATTGGACTGGCCAAAACATTGGGCGCCATAGTTCTTTTGATTCCGGGTTTTCCAAGAATAAAGGAGTGGGTCTACGCTGGTTTTGTATATGATTTATCAGCTGCTACCTATTCGTCTATTGCTATAGGTGAATCAGTTAGCAAATGGGGTTTCATGATTATTTTCTTTATCCTGGTGGCCGGTTCTTATATCTATTATCACAAAAGATTGAAAGCTACTGGCCCGCAGGGTGTTAAATAAAAGGATATGATAGAAGTTTTTAAAACAAATGTCCGGGATGCCTCAGAGGCAAAATGGCTGGTTGATTTATTGATACAGCATTTTCCGGGTAGAAAAGTAAATGTAGATATGCACGATTGTGACAAAGTGCTGCGAATAGAAGGCTGCGATTTTATGGTCGCAAAAGTAATGATGCTGGTAAAAGAAAACGGGTTTATGTGCTGTCCGCTGGAATGAACTTTATGCAATCAATGAAGTGCATGAATAAGAAAAACCGTAGTCTGAAAGGCTACGGTTTTTTCAATTGTAAGGACAGGTTAATGGTAATTATTTATACGCGTTGGTGGCGGGATGGAAATTTTTCCATGAGTGCCAGAACTCCTGGTAAGATTGTACTGTTTTAAGTTGACTGTTTTTCAACGCTCCTTCTATACAGGTGCCATTCATGTTCCATAAAGAATGGGTATTGATGTCGGTTAATGTATTCTGTAATTTATTTTTTTCAAAATGAAGTGATTGCCCGTTTACTTCCCTGCTCCAAACATGAAAAGAAGCAGTATCATTTTCCAGCACAAGTAAAACAGGAAGTCCGGGCAGAGAATCTTCGATGGTTTGTTTTTTTACCAGGTCATTCCAGTCGTATGCCTTGGTTTGATGCTGGTATACAACACCAATTATCCAAGATTTAAGTTGCCAGGAAGAGGAGTCTCTTTTTTCAAGAGAGCCTTCAATAGTGCCTTTGTTGTAGCCTTCCAGGTTCTTGTATCTTTTTTTATAAGAGCTGTCGGGTTCAAGAACAGTTGAGTTGGGATGTAGCCGCATCCAGGCCGCAAGCGATAATTGCTGAGAGGGGATCTCATTCAGCGCCTGGCCTTTTAACGGCCCTGCAATAGCTATACCCGTTGCCTGTTGCCACCAGCTTTTTGTTGTTGCATCTTCAAACATGGCATTAAAATGATCCATACCTACCAGCCGGAATATTTCTGGCTTGCCATTTACCATTGGACTAAATACACGCCCGGTTCTGCAAACCGTACAATAGGTAATGATGGCGGGCATATTGCCAATGGTGTCTCTTACCTGGTGATGGTAACCGATGATTTGTATAGGAAATGCTTTTGCTTCGCCGTTAATGGCAACGCCAATAACCAGTACGGTATCGGCACCGTTTTTACCCGCAGCTGAAAAATTTTTGTGTTTTGGCTGATAGAACATTTTATCTGCTTCAAAACGGAAATTGACAAAATAAAAGATTACGGCATACAATACAACCACCAATGCAAGCAGGACCCGTTTCCATGGTTTATTGTTTCTTAAAGCCTGTATAAGTGGCAACCCGATAAGTAAGAGCAGTACTACTCTAATCCATATTATGTTTCTTCCCAACCAGTAAGCAAAATCAATGGTGTTGGCCTGCTGGCTTCCGGGAAATGGCATAATAAAATACACCCGTAAGATTTCTGCCGCAAACAATAACAACAGACCGGCGATTAAGATAAAACGTTTCATGCTAATTTAGTTTTAGGTGCATTGTTTTGACTAGTCATTGAGATAATAAAATGGTTAAGAAAGCTGTCTTTCTGCCAGTTTAGTGCCTTCTATTCTTGCTTTTATTTTTGCAAATGCAATGTCCCTTGAAGTAGATACATCATCAGCAAAGGGAGAAAACCCACAATCATCTGTTGTTCCCAGTTGTGCAATGGGAATAATGCTGGCAGCTTCAACAATCATTGCAGCAATTTCTTCAGGCGTTTCTATACGTGGCGTCAGCACATCGGTGACCCCTAAAAAAATATGCTGATCAGGGCGCAGGTTCTTTTTAATGGATGATAATACAGCGGCTTTGTCTTTCTCGCCTGCATACTCCAGGTAAAAATTGCCCGCTTTCAGTTGCATCAATAGTGGCAGCAGATCAGCATAACTGATATCAGCACTATGGGTAGAATCATGATCGCCACCGGGACAGGAATGCACGCCGATTTGTTTTCGTTCGGCTGCGGTAAAGCGTTCAAGTACTTTGTTGTTAAGATCAATAAAAGATTGCAGCAGGTTGCCACTGGGATCCAGCTTTAAAGAAAGTCTTGCTTCGGTAAAATCTATCTGCACATTGTACGCGCCGCCCAGCAGGCTTCTCCTGATATCGGCCTCTGCTTCATTTAAAAGATCATTGATAAATTGTTCATGAGAATAATTGGCTATGCCTTCGGGCGGATACAGGAGACTGATGGCAGATACGGCAATCACAGCCTGTTTAACCGGTAAGGGAGTCATCTGCTTTGCTTTCTTAACATAGGTATCAGCATAAGTATAATAGTGAAAAGGACCTTTTGTAATTTTGGGCAATTGCCTTGTATGTCCGTCTGCAAACGGAATAACCACACCATCCGGCGCCAGGTTTTCCAGGCCGTTGATAGGGTAGGTGGCGAAACTGGGTTTTGTTTGTTCGCCGTCTGTGATGACGGGCGATCCGGTTTCTTCAAATCTTTTGATGGTATCTTTCAATGCTTGTTCAGACAGTTGGGCAAATGCCGCAGCATCTATTTTATGCTGCGCCAATGCCTGCATTCCTGCAATCAGGTAAGCGGGGCGTGGTATGCTGCCAACAGGCTCGGTTAATATTTTCATATTGCGTTCTTTAAATGGTTTGTAAAAATTAAGATGCCGGTGTTTTTATTGCAGTCGCTAAAAATGCAACCGCATTGGTTGCAGGTTTTATCTATTCGGATTACTGTTTGCGTAACCTTCTGATGCACGCATGGCAGCCCTCCCGATATACACTTGCTTATTATGCGGAGCCCATGTATTTAAGCCGTCTACATAACGGTTAAACATGCAAAAGGCAGCAGCAATCAAAACAGTATCATGTATCTCTCTGTCTGATGCACCGAGGCTCCTGGCATTTTCAACCTGTTGCTCAGTAACATGCTTTCCGCCTTTTTGTACACTGCCGGCTATTGAAAGCAGTGATTTAAATTTGTCTGAAACCGGTGCCGACTTGTAATCCTGTTTTATTGCATCTATAAATTGCATGTTGCATTGAAAATAATGCTGTGCCATGGCACCGTGAACGCTTTGGCAAAAGAAACAGTCGTTCAACGATGATACATAAGCGCCAATCATTTCCCTCTCGCCGCGGCTGAGTGAGTTGTCTTCACTGTGCAATAGTATTTCTGCCAGTTCATTCAAAGGCTTTGCTGTTTCGGGCCGGAAAGCCATCGGGCCCCTGATGCCAGGTAAATCATTTTGTAAATCAATGTATGCCATAGATTTATTTTTTAGTTGTTTGCGGTAACACATATCCTTCTCTCATTCTTTCGCCCATAGATTCATAAACAGCCGGATCGGTTGGCGTAAAACTGGCAAGACCGTCTACATAGCGGTTAAACATGGAAAAGGCAGCCGCTATCAAAACGGTATCGTGGATTTCCCGATCTGTTGCACCCAGGTTCCTTGCAGCAGCTATGTCTTTCGGCTTTACTTCTTTACCCAATATTTGTACCTTACCCGCTATGTGCAGCAGTGATTTCAGTTTAGCGCTTATGCAAGACTGTTGCATGTCATGCAGAACCTCATCTACCGTATTTTTTTCATCGCCGTATAAACAACGTGCTGCCGCAGCATGACTGCTGGCGCAAAAAAGGCAATTGTTGCGGTGAGAAACATAAGCGGCAATGAGTTCGCGCTCTGCTTCAGTTAAGGAAGATTCACCTCTTAACAATACCTGCGCCAGTTCATAAAGTGGTTTGCCTGTCTCAGGTCTGAATAATACCAGGCTCCTGATACCCGGAACACCTTCTTCAACTTGTATATAAGCCATTGTTTATTTTTTAAAAATGGTTTGACCGGCAGTAGTGAGATGCCGGTTGTGACAAAACGTTCGTCTAATCAACCAATAAGCCTTCCAACTCCTCAACTGCTTCCTTATCTTTTGCCAGAAATGTGATCAGCCAGCCAATTACAAAGACCAGTGAAAAAATGAAAAGTGCATTGCTGTAACCGCCCAAATCAGTTACCAGTACGCCAACAAACAATACAGCTGCGGCGGTAAAAATTCTGCCTGTGTTAAAACAGAAACCCGTTGCGGTACCCCGAATGACTACCGGGAATAAATACGGAATATACACAGACAAAACACCCTGGCTGGCGCCAAAAAATAAAGCCAGCACCAGCACTTCTGCATAAATAACGGGTGAAAAAACAGTATTGATTTTGAATAACACAAATGACATAGCAGCGGACACGCCAAAACATAATAACAGCGATCTGCGCAGACCAATAGCATTGGTTAACCAGCCGGAAACAAACCCTCCGGCTAAGCCTCCCATGCCCAGCATCATCATGCTGATACTCCTTGGCCCCTGTGCGTCTCCGTTAGTTACAAGACTTTGGATCCATGTGGGCAACCAGGAAAAGATAGCCCAGAGTCCGATTAACATGGTGCCAAAAATGAGCGAACCAATAATCAAATTTCCTTTGTGGCCGGCAGAAAAAATATTGGTTTTTTTAAGCGGCTGCTGTGCGGTTTCAAACTGGCTGTATTGCCATTTTTTTGACTCCCTCAATGTCCGGATAGCAAGCAGTGCAATGGCAACAGGCACCAGGCCCACTGTAAACGCCTGCCGCCAGGAGGAAACAAAATAGTCAATAACGCCTGCTGAGAAAATACCCACCGGCACGGCAATAGACAGGAAGCCAATAAAAATAGCCCTTGTTTTTTCAGGCCATTCCTCCATCATTATGGTGGTAGTTGTTACCAGCACCGCTCCCAGGCCAAAGCCCGTAAAAAAACGGCAGGTGAGAACCAGGAGCCAATTGGGCATATAGCCTGTTAGCAGCGTAAACAAACCCAGTACAGCTATTGAAAATACCAGGGCTTTTTTTCTGCCTGCTTTATCACAAATGATACCTGTAATAAAACCACCCAATGCACCGCCTGCAATAAATACAGCATTGATATATGCGCTGATGGTGTTTAGCTCATTTGCGCTTTTGGTGCCCTGCAAATCTTTTACTGCTACCGGCAGGTAGACCGACATAAGCGTTGACGTAACACCTGCAAAAGCAGTGGCTAAAAAACAAATGACAAACAGGCACCAGTGATAGGGCGTTATTTTTTCCTGCTGACTCATGATTTATCTTTTAAATGATCATATCCCTGTGGCAATCTGTTATAACCGTGGTTTTTTAATCTTTCGCCCAGGCCCCGGTAAAAAGCAGGATCCGTGGGAGTTACAGTAGCCAGTCCGTCTACATACCGGTTATACAAACAAAAAAGTGCGGCAATCAATACCGTATCATGAATTTCAATATCAGTAGCCCCTGCTTCTTTTGCATCGCGTATAGCCGTTTCCGTTACTGCCTTGCCGCTTTGCTGTACCAGGGCGGCAATCAGCAACAGTGTTTTCATTTTAGGGCTTACCGGTGCGGTTTGAATATCGATCCTTACTTTTTGCGATGTTTCCTCTTCGCCAAGCAGTAGATCCGCGGCGGCGGTATGTGCAGTAACACAAAAAGTGCAGTTATTCCGGTGAGAAACCACCGTTGCAATCAATTCCCTTTCTCCTTCTGTTAAAGAAGATGGGCCGCGCAACAGGATTTGTGTTAATTCGCGTATTGGCGCAGCACTGTCTTTTCTGTATTCAAGCAAGCCTGTAATGCCAGGCAAATGCTCTTCCAGCGGAATGTAAGGCATGGACCATGAGATTTAAGTGTAAGCAACAAGCCCAGGGTGCTTACCGGTATAAAATTTTCAGTAATTGGAAATGTTGTTTTCACCGTTCGTTTACACGATGAACAACAGCCAACCGGGCTTTCATGAAAATTTGCAGAAATGAAAATATCAGCAACAGGCCGCCTGAGGGGGATGTTCGGGCCCGTCAATTAAACCACCAATAAGTGAAACATCAATTGGCGAATGTGGTGCGGGAGAAATAATGATGGCTATGCTAAAACTATAACCGGCAATATTGCTATTGTATTCTGTACCGGGCGCGGCTTTCTTAACAGCGGATTCTTTCTCTTTCTTGCTGCCGGCAAAATCATTCACCTGGCCCGCATAATTTGATTTTGCTTTTGCCAGTTGGTTTTTTTGCTGGTTGGGAAGGCATAGAATGTAAAGTGTATCATTAAAAACGCGGCGTTTTACATAATTGTAATGTAGACCGTTATTTTCAATAGCGCCGTCTACACGTTCAAACCCGCTGCTGTTTTGTATATAAGGTAAATGAAGGGGAATGGCTATTTCAACCAAGCCGGCTTCACTGTATTTGTTTTGATCTAATTGCTGCGTGAGTTTTTGCTCTGACTGACGAATAAAATAGCCGAATATCAGTGAATAACCACACAGGTTAAACAGGTATATTGAGAGCAGCAGTATAGCAATTGGTTTTTTCAACAAAATAAAAGTAGGAAAAATTTTATACAGGTCTGAAGTTTTTTATTTGACACCCTCGCTCACTTAACTCCTTGTTAAAAATTTAAAATCCGGCCGGCAGGTTATGGCACTGCGTATCTTTAAAAAAACAAGCCCCATTTTGACACCTAAACTAATTGTAACCTGCACTCTTTTTTTTACGTTTTTCTGCCGCGGTTTTGCCCAAAGAATGGAGCCTGCCAATGGAAGCATTGGTATATCTTATACCGGCCTGCCTGCCCAGTCCTTCAAAGATACCAGTGGTGGTTTTGGCTATCATGCATTGGGTATTAGTGCAAGCGTTCCTTTATTTGGTAACAGGAATAAGATAGTTGAAAACCTGGAGCAGGATGGCAAACTGCATTTTTACCAGGTGGCTGCACATGGAGGCTTTGAAACATTTCGTTCAACTATTGGATTTTTAAAAGAGCAACGAAACTTTTATGTTGCCAGTGCGGGCCTGGGGGGCATGTTTTCCAGCGGCAAAAAGAGTATTATCCTGGCAGATGCTTCCATTGGCATTGCCAGTGATGGAGAAGTAATAAAAAATGATGGTGTAAAATACCGGTTTTCGGGTTTATTTATTGTAAATCA
>Ga0068871_100004065_pt1 | contig 10121 bp, 8 predicted proteins | sample KBSMisM72_FD_72750 | JGI IMG/M metagenome (GOLD analysis project Ga0068871, IMG submission 72750) | Miscanthus rhizosphere microbial communities from Kellogg Biological Station, Michigan, USA - KBS Miscanthus M7-2 | ecosystem: Host-associated > Plants > Roots > Rhizosphere > Soil ...
GTCTTCGTGCTGTTCCTGGATCTCAAGCACGTCGAAGGCGATGCGTCGCGCACGATCGCCAGGCCCCTCGTGAAGGCGCTGAACAGCCTCATCGGTCCGGACGACTACGTGGCCGCGATGACGCCCGGGATGTCCGCGCGCGACATTACGTTCGCGCGTCGTCGAACCTCGATCGAGGGCCTGCTCTCGCGCGAGTGGTGGGGCGAACGCGACCGCGTGAACTTCAGCGATCCGGTGGAGAATCAGTACGCGTCGTGCTATCCGGGGATCCCCAAGTCCGATCAGTTCGAGGCGCCCGACAAGGGCATCGCGCAGGAGATGATTCTGCGGCGGCGGGAAAAGCAGACGCTCGACGCCCTCGAAGATCTGGCCGGCTTCCTTCGCGACGTCCGGGAGGAACGCAAGGCCGTCATCACGATCACCGACGGGTGGCTGTTGTACGGTCCCAACCGTAGTCTCGCGCGGCCGCTCGAAAACATCGGCGCGCCGCCCGTACCCGGAATCAACATCGACCCGCGCAACGGCAAGCTGACCAGCAAGGACACCGTCAACAAGACGGACAACACGCTTGCCAGCTGCGAATCCGACCGCTACGTGCTGTCGGAGCTCAATAACGATCAGCGCATGCGCACGATCTTCGACGAGGCGAACCGCGCGAACGTGTCGTTCTACCCGATCGACCCGCGCGGCCTCGTGGTCTTCGACGAACAGATTGTGCCGGCGGCCGGGGTCGGCTCCGGCGTGTTCGCGAACCCGACTGTATCGCCGGAAGTCGATCGCGCCCGCCTCGTCGGGCGCAGCAACTCCCTGCGGAACCTCGCCGAGGCGACCGACGGCCTGGCCATCGTCGGCACGAACAACATCGAGAAGGGCTTCAAGCGAATCATCGACGACATGAGCGCGTACTACCTGCTCGGGTACTACTCGACCGGGAAGCTGGACGGCCGGTTCCACTCGATTCGGGTTCGCGTCAAACGTCCGGGCGTCGAAGTGCGCGCGCGCCGCGGCTACCTCGCGCCGAGCGCCGCCGATGCTGCCCGCGGTTTGCCGAAGGCCCCCGCGTCGGGCGCGCCCGGCGCCGAGAACGCCATCGCGACCGCCGCGGCAGCCGCGGTGGCGACGTTGCCCGCGGCGGCGCGCGACCAGCCGCTGCGCGTGCACGTCACCGCCGGCTGGCGGCCGGCGGGCGGGGGCACCGGCGGACAGCCGCAGGCCGGCTTCTGGACGGTCACCGAGGTGGCCGACCGCATTCCTGGAAGCGAGATCGAGGCGCTGCTGACACATCGCGGGGAAGTGGTCGGCTCGGCGCGCGGACGCATTACGCCGGGTGCGGTCAGCCTGCTGATGCCGATCGAGGCGACCGGCCGGCTCGACGCGGGCGACTACCAGGTTCGGGTGCGCAGCCAGACGCCGAGCGGCGTCGAGACGTTGACCGTACCTGTCACGCTGCCGGCCGCATCGTCGGCATCAGGCGCCGTCTACATGCGGCGCGGCCCGTCATCGGGCAACAAGGACCTGCCGACAGCCGACCTCAGGTACCGGCGGAGTGATCGGCTGCACGTCGAGGTGCCGTCAGCGGCCGCCATGGCGACGGCACGGCTGCTCGACCGCACCGGGAAGCCCTTTCCAGTCCCCGTCGCTTCGACGATGCGAGACGATGCCGACGGCTCACGCTGGGCGAGCGCCGAAGTCGCGCTCGCGCCGCTGGCGCCGGGAGACTATCTGATCGAGGTCTCGGCCGATTCCACGCGGACGCTCGTGCCGTTCAGGCTGGTGCCCTGAAGGTTCACGGTTCACGGTTCACGGTTCTACTGCGCGCCGCCAAGATCGAAACTCAGCACCCACGGCTTGAGCGGCTGCTTGTCGGTGCCCAGAATCCCCTCGCCCAGTTCGATGCGGATCGTCCGGAACCGTTCGAGCGGTTTCGTGAACTTCAACTCCAGCATCCGGCTGGCGCCGGTGTACTGCGTCGTGAACTCCGCCGTCGGCGTGGTGGGTTCTCCGCGTTCAGCGGTCTGGGCGTCGAGATAGCGCACGCGCAGGTTGCCGCGGATCGTCGATTGATCGATCTCGCGCGAAAACTGGATCCGCACGGTGGTGCTCATCGAGACGTCGGTTTCGTCCTGCGTCGGCGCGCTGAAGATCACTTCCGGCGGCGGCGCGGCCGACACGCGAATGGGCTCCGTGTCCACCGGCGGCGCCTCGGTCGGCGCCTTGCCGAGCTGGATCCCGTTCTCCCCGACCTCGAGCCACTGGAGCCCGCGGCCGGTCTTGACGGTGCCCGTGATTTCGAGCCACCGGCCGGTGTCGAGCCGGGCGTCGAGTGACAGGTTGAAGCCCTTACCCTTGGGCTGCGCGCCGCTGATCCAGATGGCCGCGTCCACCGAGCGCACCACGAAATCGTACCGGCTCTTGCCCGGCGAATCCGGCAGGTCGCCGAAGAGATTCCTGCCGCCGAACTGCCCGGTGATCGTCACCTTCTGATCGAGGAAGCGCGTCGGGTGCAGCGCGATGGATCTGATCGACGCGTTGGGCGGCAGTTGTGCCCTCGTGACGGAGGTGGCAATGATCGCCGTCACTTCTCCCGGGCGGGGCCACGACCCGGTCTGGTCGATGTTGAACGTGCGCTTCAGGTCGTACGTCGAGAGCTGCGGATCGTCGGGCTTCATCCGGCCGATGTCCCAGAACTCGCCGCGAACCTCGTCGAGGCCGTCGGGCGTGGGGCCTTTCGAGAGCACCCGGATGGAGGCGTTGTCGTCCGCCACCCGCGATCCGGCCTCTGTCGTGGTCACCGTGCCGACGATGAGAATCGGGCGGCCGTGGTAGAAGCCGGGGTATGCCGCGAGCGAGGCGAGGCTGGTCGATCGGCGCGTCGCCGTTTGCGCGGAAACCACGGCCGGCAGGGCCGTGAGCGCGACAACCAGTACGGCGAGTACGGCGAGCGTTCGCTGCATCCTGCCTTCTAGTGTAGCGCGGCCCTTTCAGGACCGCGGCGCTGGCGGGCCTGAAAGGCCCGCCCTACATCACCTTTTTCTGTGCCTGACGCGCCAGAATTCCTGCCAGGCCCAGGAACAGCAGCACCCCCGCGATGTATCCGCTGCGGCCGTCGTGCAGGAACGGCAGCAGGTTGCCGATCGACTGCGGGCCGGCGATGTGGCCGGTCCCCACGAGGACGGCGAACAGGATGCCGCACAGCGATCCGCCGGCGATGAGCCCCGAGCTGAATAGCGTGCCGGCGCTGACATCCGACTCCTGCGGTTCCCCCATCTTGCGCTCGACGTAGCCGCGGACAAGTCCCCCCACGAAGATCGGCGCCGTGGTCGCGATCGGCAGGTAGGACCCGACGGCGAAGGACAGCGAACGGATGCCGCACAGTTCGAGCGCAATGGAGATGAAGACGCCGACCAGGACCAGGCCCCACGGGAGGTTCTGGCTGAGCAGTCCCTTGATGATCGTCGCCATCAACGTGGCCTGCGGAGCGGCGATGGCAGCCGAGCCGATGCCGAAGACTTTGTGCAGGTACAGCGTGGTCCAGCCGATGACGGCGGCGGATGTCACGACGCCGATGACGAGCCCGAGTTGCTGATAGTACGGCGTCGCGCCGACCAGGTATCCGGTCTTCAGGTCCTGGGACGTGCCGCCTGCATTGGCGGCCGCGATGCAGACCACCGCGCCCACACAGATCGCAATCGGGCCGTAGGCTTCGCCGGTCCAGCCGAGCGCGACAAACAGCAGGCACGTCAGGATCAGCGTCGCGATGGTCATCCCCGAGATCGGATTGGACGACGTGCCGATGAGCCCCGTGATGCGCGACGAGACCGTGACGAAGAGGAAGCCGAACACGATGACGAGAATCGCGGCGAGGAAGTTGCCCTGCATCGGCATCTTCGGCGCCAGGGCGAGGAAGATCGCCAGGAGCAGCGATCCGACGAGCACGAACATGGTCGGGATGTCGCGCTCGGTGCGGAGAGGCGCTTTGCCGCCGGCGCCCCCGCCGAAGTCCTTGAGGCCCTCGCGCGCCGACGCCACGATCGTCGGGAGCGTGCGTCCGAGCGTAATGAGGCCGGCTGCCAGCACCGCGCCCGCGCCGATGTAACGGATGTACGCGCTCCACAGCTGGCCGGCGCCCATTTCCGAAATCAGGAACGGCATGCCCGTCGCCGGATTGTTCGCGAAGTTCGGATGGATGGGCGGAAACGGCACCGTGATGTACGCGCCGAGGATCGTCAGGAGCGGGAGGAGCATCAGCCACGACAGGACGCCGCCGGCGAACATGATGCCGGCGATGCGCGGGCCGATGACGTAGCCGACGCCCATGTACTCGGGGGAGATGTCCACGTTCAGCGTCGCGTTCGGGAACTGAGCCGTTCTCGACGTCGAGTAGTCCAGCTCGGTCAGGAAGATGTTGAAGACCCAGGAGACCGACTTGAACAGGGCGCCGATACCGAGCCCGCCGAACACCATGGACGCGAGCTTGCCGCCACGCTCGCCGGCCACGAGCACGTCGGCGCACGCGGTCCCTTCCGGGTAGGGCAGCACGCCGTGCTCCTTGACGATGAGCGCGCGGCGCAGCGGTACCATCATCAGGACGCCGAGGATGCCGCCGGCGAACGCCAGCATGGAGATCTGGTAATAGTTGAAGTAACCCGGCCCGTTCGGCGTCAGGAAGATCAGGGCCGGAATGGTGAACACCACGCCGCCGGCCACCGATTCGCCCGCCGATCCGATGGTCTGGACGATGTTGTTCTCGAGGATGGTCGATCCGCCCAGCTTCTTCAGCACCGAGATCGCGAGGACGGCAATCGGGATGGACGCGCTGACGGTCAGGCCTGCGCGCAGGCCGAGGTACACCGTGGACGCCCCGAACAGCAGGCCGAACAGGACGCCGATGACGACGGCTTTCAGCGTGAATTCGGCCGGCGATTGCGTGGCCGGGACGTAGGGCTGAAAGGCGCGCGGCGCTGGAGAAGACGTCGTCGTCGCGGGAGTGGCCATATGGAGCCGGATATTAGCATGCGGTCTTTTGCTACAATTCCGTTTAGCTTGTGAAAAACGCGAACAAAGGCCGGGCCAAGGCCGCGTCCGGCAAGACGAACGGCGACCAGGTGTCGGAGCTCACCACCAATCGTCTGTCCGTCTATCTGCGCTGCCTGAACACGCTCGAGGAAGCCGGGGTCCTCGCGATCTCGTCTCAGGCGCTGGCCGAGCAGTTTCACCTCAACGCCGCCCAGATTCGGAAGGACCTGGCGTACTTCGGCGAGTTCGGCGTCCGGGGTGTCGGCTACTACGTGCGCGATCTCAAGCGGCATCTGCGGCAGATCCTCGGCCTCGATCGCAACCTGCGGGTGGCCATCATCGGGGCGGGCAACCTGGGCCTCGCGCTGGCCGACTACCCCGGCTTCCGCCAGGAGGGCTTCGAGATCCTGGCGCTCTTCGACACGCTCAGCGCCAAGGTCGGCCAGCAGTCGCGCGGGGGCGTGCCGATTCACGCGGTGGCGGACCTCAAAAAGATCGCGCGCCGCGACGGCATCAGCATCGCCGTCATCGCCGTGCCGGCGCCGTCGGCGCAGGTGGTGGTCAACCAGGTGGTCGCCGCCGGCATCAAGGCGGTCCTGAATTTTTCGCCCGGCACGCTGGACGTGCCGCCGGGTGTGAAAATGAAGAGCGTGGACCTCACCGTGTCGCTCGAGAACCTGTCGTTCTTTCTCGCGCGGGCCGAGCATGAAGACTAAGCCGCGCCTCTCTCACGTGGACGCCCGGGGCCGCGTCAAGATGGTGGACGTGGGGGAGAAGCCGGCGACGCGCCGCGAGGCGATCGCGCGCGGTTCGATCCGCATGTCGCGCGACGCGCTCGCGCTCGTGCGCAGCGGGCGCGTGAAGAAAGGCGACCCGCTGCAGGCCGCGCGCCTCGCCGGCATTATGGCCGCCAAGCAGACCTCCGCGCTCATCCCGCTGTGCCACCCGCTGCCGCTCGCCAGCGTGCGCGTCGATCTGACGGAGGCAAAGAACGGGTACGACATCGAAGCGCACGTCAGCACGACGGCGCAGACGGGCGTCGAGATGGAGGCGCTGACCGCCGTCGCCGTCGCCGCGCTGACCGTCTACGACATGGTCAAAGCGGTGGACAAGGGGATGGTCATCGGTCACATCCGTCTCATGCTGAAGACCGGAGGGAAGAGCGGCACATACCGGAGGGCGGGTGGTTCGGGTAAGGCGGGTCGGTCGGGTAGGGCTGGTAGGTAAGAACATGAAACGCTGGGGCTTCGCGTTTTCTCTGCTCGTCCTTGTCCTTGCCAACCTGCCCCACCCGACCGACCTGACTGACCTGTCCTACCTGCCGGCGCGCGGAGCGCTGTCGGCGCAAGCGCCGGCGATTCCACCTGCGGCTTCGAAAGCGCCCGTCGACACCTTCCGCGTGGTCCGCAGCTACCCGCACGACTCCGAGGCGTTCACGCAGGGCCTCGAGTTCGTCGACGGATTTCTCTACGAGGGCACCGGCCTGAACGGCCGGTCGTCCATCCGCAAGGTGAAGCTCGAGACGGGCGATGTCGTGCAGCGCCGGGCGGTCGGCGCGGAGCATTTCGGCGAAGGCATCACCCTGTGGAACGACACGCTGATCGAGCTCACCTGGCAGTCGCAGGTGGCGCTCGTTTACGATCGCCGCACGTTTCAGCCGCTGCGCACCTTCTCGTATTCCGGCGAAGGCTGGGGACTGACGCACGACACCGCCAACCTGATCATGAGCGACGGCACGGCCGCCCTCAGGTTCCTCGACCCGGCCACGTTCCGCGAGCGCCGCCGCGTGACGGTGACGGATGCCGGCGTCCCCGTGACGGCGCTCAACGAGCTGGAGTTCGTGAAAGGCGAGGTGTGGGCGAACATCTGGACCACGGACTTCATCGCCCGCGTGGATCCCGCGACGGGGCGCGTGACCGGCTGGATCGACTTGCGAGGCCTGCTGCCCGCGCGCGAGCGCGCCGGCGACGCCGTGCTGAATGGGATCGCCTACGACGCCGCGAACGATCGTCTGCTGGTGACCGGAAAACTCTGGCCGAGAGTCTTCGAAATCAAACTTGTCAGTCGGTAGTCAGCGGTCGGCCCTGGCCCCCGGCCCCCAGTCCCCAGCCCCTACCCTCCAACCTCTAACCTCCAACCTCTAATCCCCTAGAACACCCTCGCCGTCGGCACCGGCCACCAGCGCAGCTGGATCTTGCCGATGATGTAGCGCTTGGGCACCATGCCCCAGTGGCGGCTGTCCGAGCTGTTGTTCCGGTGATCGCCCATCACGAAGTCGTAGCCCTCGGGGATCACCTGCGGGCCCCAGTCGTCGTGGCTCCGGTACTCGGCCGGCACGTAGTCGTCGCGCAGCGGGATGTCGTTGACGTACACGCGGCCGTCGACGATCCGCACGGTGTCGCCCTCTTCGGCGATGACGCGCTTGACGAACGACTTGTCCGGGTTCAGCGGGTAGTAGAGCATGACGATGTCGCCGCGCCGCGGCTCGCCGATCCGGTACACCAGCTTGTTGACGATGAGGCGGTCCTGATCCTCGAGCGTCGGCGCCATGCTCTGGCCCTCCACGCGCGCGACCTGGACGCCGAACGTGACGATCAGGATCGCGTACACGGCGGCCGATGCCAGCGTCTTCACCCAGGCCAGCAGCTCTTCCTGCACCTGCGCCAGCTGCACGGACGGGCTCGGGGCCGGCGTCCGCTGCAACTCGGCGTCGGACGCGTTCAGAGCTTCAAGTACTCTCTGAGCCGGCGCGTCTGCGTGCGGCTCACCGGAATTTCCGTCGCCTTCTCGTCCTTCATTCTCAGGATGTAGTTCCGATTGAACCAAGGGACGATCTCCTTGATCTTGTTGATGTTCACAAGATGCGAGCGGTGGACGCGGAAGAACACGCCCGGGTCGAGGCGTTCCTGCAGCTCGTCCAGTGTACGGTAGTTCGAGGTGCCGACGTGCTTGCCGGCGGCCACCGTGATGACGTCGTCGGTCAGCGACGCGAACACGACCTCGTCGGCCTGGACGAGGAGGAAGCGCTCGCCGACCTTGATGGCCAGCCGCTCGCGCCGGTTCCGGCGCTCGGCGACGCGTTCGACGATCTGCTCGAGCTGCTCGGCGGTGACGCCGGGCGCGGCGCCGGCGGCCTCCAGCGCGCGGTCGGGGGACCGCTCGAAGGCGACGAGGCGGCGCGCGCGCTTGACGGCGATGTCGAGCCGCGCGGGATCGACCGGCTTCAGCAGGTAGTCGACGGCGTTCACTTCGAACGCCTCGATCGCGTGCTGATCGTACGCGGTGACAAAGATGATGTGCGACGCCGCGTTCGCGTCGATCATGCGCCGGGCGACTTCGAAGCCGGTGAGGCCCGGCATCTGGACGTCGAGGAACACGACGTCCGGTTGCAGCCGGCCGATCGTCGTCAGGGCTTCGACGCCGTTGCCCGCCTGGCCGATCACCGACACGCCGCCGACCTGTCCCAGCAGGAACCCCAGCTCGTCCCGCGCGAGCTGCTCATCGTCGACGAGGACGGCCTTGAGATCCATCACGCCGTCACGCGCTCGGGAAGGGCCAGTTCCGGGATTTCGAGGCTGACCGCCATCCCCTGCCCCGGGGCGCTCTTGAACCGCAGCTGGCACTGGGCGCCGTAGATCGTCCTCAGCCGCTCGTTGACGTTGCTGAGGCCGATGCCGCGCCCGAGCACCTGCTCCATGCGCTCTTCGGACATGCCCAGGCCGTCGTCCACGACTTCGATGATCGTGTGGCCGTTGTGCAGCCGGGCGGCGATGGTGATCCGGCCGCCACCGACTTTCGGCGACAGGCCGTGCTTGATCGAGTTCTCGATGAGCGGCTGCAGGATCAGGCTCGGCACGATGACGTCGAGCGTCGCCGGCTGAATCTGCTTGACCACTTTGAGCTGCGGGCCGAATCGCGTCGTTTCGATGTGCAGATACTCGTCGATGGCCTCGAGCTCCTCGCGCAGCGTGACGAAGTGATCGGTGCTCCGCAACAGGCGCCGCAGCAGGCCTGAAAGCTTCGTGATGAGCACGCGAGCCGTTTCGGGCTGCGTGCGGATGAGCGAGGAGATCGACGTGAGCGTGTTGAACAGGAAGTGCGGGTTGATCTGGTTGGCGAGGGCTTCGAGCTTGGCCGCGAGCAGGAGCTTTTCCTGCTCCTGGAGGCGATGCTCGATGCGCGCGTTGTTCCAGATCTTGATCGGCGTCGCGACGGCCAGCACGGTCGCGAAGACGATGATGACCAGCCACACCGAGTGTGGCGATCCCGGCGCCATGAAAAAGATCCGGTGGTAACGGGCGCCGAGCAGCTGCCGGATGATCTCGAGGCCGATCGGCGCGAGCAGCAGCATGACCTGCCAGTCCACCTTCACTGACCGGAGCATCTGCCAGGCGCGGCGGTGCAGGCTCGTGAACACGAACGGCGAGAACTGCCAGAGCACGTCCTTCGGACACAGCTCGCGGAGGCCGCCGCCCGCGAACCCGCAGCCGATGGCGAAGGGCAGGGCGATGAATTCGCGAGAGAAGAGCGGCGGGATGCCGACCATGACGCCCACCGTGAGCCCCGCGTACGGCCCGTCGATCAGGCCGGCCAGGAATGCGCCTTCGAGCGTCAGGTCCGCCGCCTGGTAGCCCAGGAGCAGGCGCGCGACGACGCCGAGCGACAGGAGGCTTCCGAGGCTCAGGGCGAAGGTGAGGCGGTCCGGAGACGGGCGCTGCTCGAAGATCAGGAAGTGCCGGAACCGGCGGAATCGCACCAGAATCGTGGCGGCGGCGGCCATGACGGCCAGCTTGACCAGCAGCGTCGTGAGCAGCAGCTGGTCCGTCGACAGAGACGTCGGCCCTGGCATGATTCGCAGTGATCTTATCGTGACGACGGTGATTGAGCGCTATTTGGCCTTCGTCCCGGCTTGACACCCCGGTGCGCCCCATAGCATTTGCGCGCAGCCCATCAATAAACAATAAATCCAACCCCAAGGGAGCGTGTCACCGGGGACGGTCACAATACTGGCGCGGCAGATATCCTGGTGGGAGAAGTTATCCCGATACGGTCAGCTCGTGGACGGTCTCGGTGAAACCGACGGCGGTGGGCATCGGGTGGTTCGC